>JGI24023J19991_10000445_pt1 | contig 32215 bp, 27 predicted proteins | sample Cruoilmetagenom1_FD_19991 | JGI IMG/M metagenome (IMG submission 19991)
AATGCCTTCTCAAGGGTGGGAACCTGATGCTCCACCCCGTAAACAAACTCAAATTCCTGCCGTACGGGCGGATGGCCCTCTCCCTTGGGTAATTGCGCCGTTATTTTCAGGCGGATGGTGACGGCGCACAATTTTTCTATTCTTTCCATATGGGTCCCTCACTTGATTTCCAGCACTTCGAATTCCTGAACACCCCGGGGTATTTTAATTCTGATTTCGTCACCGACCTCCCTGCCTAGAAGGCCTTGCCCCAGTGGACTCTTGATGGAAATGCGACCCTTTTCGGGATCCGATTCATAGGGGCCCACAAGCTGATAGGTGATTTCCTTATCAGCCTGTATATCGTACAATAAAACGGTCCGGCCGAACACCACGCGATCCATGGGGCCCTCATTAACATCAATGACTTCCGCCTGGCCGATGGCGGTCTCTAATTCGTTGATTTTGCCGGCGATAAACCCCTGCTTTTCTTTGGCAGCGTGATACTCGGCGTTTTCGCTGAGATCTCCGTGGGCACGAGCCTCTGCGATCGCCTTGATGTTGTTGGGTTTTTCAGTTTTCTGCAGATAGCGCAGCTCTTCCCTCAGCTTTTCCAGCCCATCTTTTGTGATCGGCATTTTTTCCATGTCTACTGACTCCGTTTCATCTTCACCAAACAGTTTTTTTCGATTATTGTTCCGTACCGGAAACTGAAAATTATCCGCCCAGGCCTAAAAATACCCCGCCTTGGCGAATTACGAGCGATACCCCGTAAGCGACCAGCAGGTTGAAGAAAATGGAAAAAGCGGCCCATTTCCAGGAACTTTCTTTGCGGATACTCACCACTGTTGCCACGCAGGGGACGTAAAGCATTGTAAAAATAATCAATGTAAACGCCTGTAGTGGGTTCCAGGCCGGGTCCTTTTTCAATTTTTCAGACAGAGAAGCGGTTTCGTCCTCATCCACATCACTCAGGGAATAGGCCGTGCCAAGGGTGGAGATGACCACTTCCTTGGCGGCGAAACCGCCCACCAGGGCAATGTTCGTTCGGTATTCAAAACCCAAAGGGCGGGTAATGTACTCCAGCTTTGTACCCATCCAACCCGCGATGGTTCCTTTAAGGGCCGTTTGTTGCTGCAAATTGTCAATATTCGTCACCTGTTGACGATATTTCAGGAACCGGCCCCCCGCTTCCAGGAATTTCTCCTCCATTTCAAACGACGCCCTTTCACCGTTTTTTCTTTCAAGCCAAACAGCTGCCCGCGCCATTTCCAAAAGGACTTCATGGCGTTGGGCCTTTGGCTCGATATTTTCCTCCCCACTGAGGCCATGGTAGAGCTGGTTCAGCACCTTCAATTCCCCTTTATCCTGAATCCACCGTGGAGAGGTCTGTTGATTCAGAAAGGCGATGGCAACTTCTTCCCGGCTTTGATCAAAGGCTTGAATCCGCTCTTCGGAAAGTCCCGGGAAAGTCATCATGGCCCAGATGATAACGGAAAAAGCCAAAATAACGGTACCGGCTTTCTTGATGTACTGCCATGTTCTCTCCCATGTGTGAATCAGCAACCCGCGAAGGGTGGGCGCCCGGTAGGGTGGCAGTTCCATCACAAAGGGCGTGGTGGGACCTCTAAGGATCGTGGCTCTTAAAAGTTTGGCGGCAAAAAGTGCAAACCCCCACGAAATAAGGGTCAGAATAAACAACATGCGGGCCTTGTCCTTTGCAAAGAAGGCCCCGATGAGCATGGCGTAAACCGGCAGCTTAGCGCCGCAATTCATGAACGGCACCACCAAAAGCGTGGCAATCCTCTCTTTGGGATCCCTCAATATCCTTGTGGCCATTACCCCCGGAACCGCGCATCCCCCGGATATACCGCCGCTCACCACCAATGCCATGACGGAATTTCCGTGAAGCCCGAACCATCGCAGCACCCGGTCCAGCATATAGGCGACCCGGGCCATATACCCGGAATCCTCCATGATGGCAATGGCAAAGAACATGAACATGATAAGGGGCACGAATCCCAGTACCCCTCCGACGCCGTCAATGACGCCCGACACAATCAATGATTGGAGAATCCCGGAAGGAACAAAGGTTGCTACCAGATTTTTAAGCGCATCAAAGAAAATTTCAAACCAGAGCAGCGGCAATTCACTGGCCCAGAATGTGAAGGAGTAGATGCCATAAAGAATAAATCCCATGATGATGGGACCAAGTATCCGGTTGGTGAGAATCTTGTCCGCTTTGTCGGAAAAATTAAGGCGTAGTTCAATTTTTCGTTTAACGACTTTTTTGGTAATACCGGCGATATAACCGTATCGATGATCCGCGATGATGGCTTCCGGTTCTTCCTCCATGGTATTCATGGAGTGCTTGGTAATATCGTCGCAGATGTCTGTGATGGATTTTCCCAGATCCGGGTCTTTTTTCAGCAAACCGATAATCTGACTATCCCCCTCAAGGCATTTGAGGGCGCGCCATCGGGCGGGATATTTCTTGTCGAAAAAGCGGGATTTTTCGATGATGGGCGAAACCCGGTCAAGTCCCGAGTCGATATCCATGCCGTAGCTCATGGGAGCATTCACCCACTCGGGGCTTTTGGGAGCTTGCTCCACCACTTTATCAAGGAGATCTGTGATCCCCTTACCGGTTCGAGCGACCATGGGGACCACCGGCACACCGAACTGCTCGGATAATTTATCAGGGTCCACCTTGATGCCACGGCTTTCGGCCACATCCACCATGTTAAGGGCCAATATCAAAGGAACGCCCAATTCCTTGAATTGCACGGCCAGGTAAAGATGGCGATCCAGGTTGGACGCATCAACAATATCCACCACCAACCTCGGCTTTTCGTTGATTACAAAGTCCCTGGCCACAATCTCTTCCATGGAGTACGCCGTCAGAGAATAGGTTCCCGGCAGGTCCACCACCTCTATTTCATAGCCTTGATGGTGAATGGTTCCGTACTTTTTTTCAACCGTTACGCCGGGATAGTTGGCAATGTGCTGCCTCGCGCCGGTAATGGCGTTAAACACCGTTGTTTTTCCGGCATTGGGGTTTCCCGAAAGAGCGATAGTGATTTTCTGTTTCATGGTCTCAAAGCTTTAATTTGATGGGTTCTCTTCCACTTCCACAAGAATGCTGCCGGCTTCATTGTTCCTGAGCGTTAATACATAGTCTCTGATTTTAACGGCCACGGGGTCTTTCAGGGGCGCCCGACCTTGAATTTGAATGGGGGTCTCGGGAACCATGCCCATCTCCCTGATACGTCGACCCATATCCCCGGTTGCGGAAACCCGTTTAATGATCCCTTTCTGGTTGTTCAGCATTTCTCTCATTTTAATCGTCTTCTTCATCAGCTGTCCATTGTTGGTGTTTTTCTGGTAAAGGGTTTTCAAATTCCTTCAGTTATGGGCCGTCCCCGCACAGACCCCCCCGGGTGAGGCGGCGGGGGCCCAACCCGGTAAATATAATCGCAATAATGCGTTTATCAAATTTTTAATTGAATGAATACGAAGCGGAGCCTTAATTGATTGGTTTCAGACAATCATGGATGCGGGTCCGGCTTTCGGATGACACCACCAGGAGGTGTTCTTCAATCTTTTTCCCGTGCATGTACTCATTGAGGAAAAACCCCGACCCGTCCATTTTACAGATCTTCAGGCCGGCGGCCTCGACAATCACCCGGGCAGCAGCCAAGTCCTGAAAGGCCTCACGGGCAATGATGGCCGCCTCAGCTCGACCGGCGGCGACATAGCACATATGGGCGGAAGTACAACCGAAACTGCGGATCTTGCCTGCAAAAGAGGGGCGATAATGGTGGTTAAATCGCGCATAGGTCAGCAAAACACTTTCGTCATTAATTTCTGAGGGTGGCGCCGCATGAATTTTTTGCTCTCCCCAGAATGCCGTCTCACCGGCACGGGCATGGAACAGGTCTCCGGTTGCGGGCATATGAAATGTGCCGAAAACAGGCCATGAGTTCTCCAACAACGCCAGTGACATTCCCCACAGCGGAATGCCCCCCTGAAAGTTGGCCACACCATCTAAGGGGTCGAAAACCCATAAATACCGCTTGTCTTCATGGGAATAACCAAAATCTTCCTGGTTGTTTGCATACAGCTGGTGCTCGGGAAAACGGTCGCTGAGGCGGTCCTGGAAAAACTCCGTCAAATGAAGTTCCGCTTTCGTGACCAGCTCCTCATCGAACCTTTCTCCGGGTCTGGCCTTTCCGTAATAGGAAAGTGCCGCCTTTCCGGTTTCCTGGATGGCCTGCATGGCAAATTCGGTCAAATCTTCAATCCCTTGAACCGCTGTATCCAATTGCTTTCCTCCCCTCATCTAATAACATGACGCTCGGTACAACACCAACCCACCGGGTTTCACCTCATGCCCAAAAGCTGTTTAAAACGAATATTCAGATTATCCCAAAACCGCTTTCGATACAATGCTTTTTTCCGTTGGATAGAAGAAGGTGGACTTTCTCGAAAGATGGAAGTAAAAAAATAGACTTGAATCGGGTCGCAAAATGACGTTTTGCACAAAAAGAGGCGTTTTTTCACGGGAGGTTCAAAATGGCTTACAATACGGTGCTGGTGAACCAAAAAAAACACGTGGGGGTGATTACCCTGAATCGCCCCCAGGCCATGAACACATTCAGCACGGAAATGGCAAAGGAATTGAATCAGGCGCTGATTCAACTGGATGAGGACCGGAATATTCGGGCAGTGGTGGTCAAAGGCGCCGGGAAGGCGTTCAGCGTGGGGATTGACGTCTCTGAATTTTTTGGTAAATCCCAGCAGGAATACAGGGGGTGGGTGGGTCTCATGGAACAGATGAACCAGGTGATCGCCCATATGAAAAAGCCGGTGATTGCCTCCGTCCACGGGTTCGCAGTGGCCAACGGGGCCGGTCTTCTGGCTGCCGCCGATCTGGCCGTCGTGGCCGAGGGCACAAAGATCGGCACAACAGCCATCAATGTGGGTCTTTTCTGCATGGGGCCGGCTGTTCCACTGGCCCGACACATAGGCAAAAAACGTTGCCTCGAAATGCTGTTTAACGGGGACATGATTGACGCTGAAACCGCAAAGCAATGGGGCTTGGTCAATCAAGTGGTACCGCCCGGTGATCTGGAATCCGCCACCATGGCGCTGGCCGATAAGCTGGCCCAAAAAAGCCCTCTGGCCCTTCAAATGGGAAAAGAGGCCTTTTATGGCATGGCCGACATGGAGTTCGGAAAAGCGCTGGAATACTCCAATGAAATGTTTGCAGCCTTGTGTATGACCGAGGATGCCGCCGAAGGCATCAACGCTTTTCTGGAAAAAAGAAAACCGGTTTGGAAAGAGAAATAGAAAACAGGGCAGGCGCAAGGCCTGCCCCTACCGTTCAAAAGACCTAATGGTAGTCGTGGGTTCCCGAAATCACCTTGATCCCGGTTTTGTCTTCCAGGATTTGGGCAAACTCCTCGGCTGTGCCGTAGGGGCACCCCGGTTTGGCATTGACAAGACAGGAACTCAAGTGAATCACATCGGGTTTGACTTCAGAGAGCTTCATGGCCATCCCCATGTTGGTTGCAAGGGTTCGTCCCGGGCACTCGCATTTTACAAAGGCCGTCACCTGGGAGGGCTCATCAAACCGGCCTTCACCCAGCGCAGCCGCCTTCAAGCAGCGCCATTCCCCGGGGCATCCATATCCGCTGTCCATATACGAACCACAACCTATAATTGCTACTTTTTTCATTGATTTTCCTCCCTTTCTATTCTATTTTCAGTTTGTTGTGAATTAATTCACTTATGATAGCACGGCGATTATGAAATAGCACCCATTTTCGGGTTGGAAAAGAACCACCACAAAATTTGAACAGTGTACAAGAAAAAAAGGTTTTGGGAGATATGAAAACGACGATTCTCTATGATAATGAGACGGCCGTAGATGGTCTTGTCGCGGACTGGGGGTTTTCCTGCTTGATCGAAACAGACGGGAAAAAGATTCTTTTTGATACCGGTGCAAAAGGGGATATCCTGTTTAGGAATATGATGTTGCTCGGCATCGATCCTATGGGAGTTGACGAAGTGTTCATTTCCCATTCCCACTGGGATCATACGGGTGGACTGGCTGATTTTCTGAAAATCAACCCGTGCGATGTTTATGTGCCCTTATCCTGCCAGAGCCCCCCCGGGGCAGGCAGCGTGATTCGTGTTGATAAGGCCATACAGATGCATGAAAATATTTTTTCCACCGGCGAACTCGGCGATTTTGAGCAATCCCTGGTGGTCAAAACATCCCGGGGTCTGGTGGTGGTTGCCGGATGCTCCCATCCCGGCGTTGCTTGTATTCTTGAGAGCGCATCGCCATGGGGCAAAGTGACGGCGCTTATGGGCGGGTTGCATGGGTTCAACGATTTCGGATTGATCCAAAACCTGGACTGGATCTGTCCCACCCATTGTACCCAGTATCAGGCGGAGATTGAGAAGCTTTACCCTGAAAAATTTTTGGAAGGGGGCGTCGGAAGGGTGATCACCCTATGATGCCGCCATTTTTTTAGGGAACTGGAAGAAAATAATATACGCATATCGTGCAAAACTTTTGTTCGTCTTCAAGGCGTGAGGGTAAGTGCATAGTAAGCCATGTGCCTATCATCACAACGTAGAAGCCGGACAAAAGGGCAAACAGGATGCGTAGATTATTTTTTGGAAGTTCCCTTACTGCCTGTTTCAATTCAAAACAGGTGCTCAATTGTCGCTCATGAGATGACTCACGGCCTTTTCCAGGCCGTCAATGGTCAGTTCGAACATGGGGAATATTTCTCGAATCATATTAATACTTCGGGTATATGGCCATTCCGCCGCCATCTTGGGGTTTAACCAGACGGCATGGGGAAAGGTATCGGCAATAAACCGCAATCGTTCATGGCTGGGGCGGGAGGACCTTTCCTCAATATGGATGCTGCCGTCCGTGGCCATCAATTCATAGGGGGCCATACTGGCATCTCCCACGATAACCACGCGGGTTTCCGGGTCCCTTCGAACCATTTCATCAATCCGGTATGGTTTTTTGTACCGGGCGGGATCCTGCCACATCTGATCGTAAATGGTGTTGTGGAAAAAATAGGTCTTCACTTCTTTGAACTGGCCCCGTGCGTAGTAGAAAAGGGTCTGCACCATTTCAATGTAGGGATCCATGGACCATCCCCCGTTGTCGATGGCCAGGATGACTTTCAAGCGGTCTTTCATGCTCCGTTCAAAAATGATCTCTATCTCGCCCGCGTTTTTCATGGTCTGGTAAATGGTTTCATCAACATTAACCACATCCTTGGGACCCGTGGGCACCATATTTCGAAGTCGTTTCAGGGCTTCACCGATTTGGGACTGGGTCAAGGGGCCGTCCTGGGAATAATCTTTGTACCGTCTGTCCATGGCCACCTTTACAGCGGACTTGTTCCGGGAAACACCACCCACCCGCATGCCGCCCGGATGATATCCTGAATGGCCCACCGGAGAGGTACCGCCCGTACCGATCCATTTTCCGCCCCCGTGATGTTCTTCCGTTTGTTCTTTCAGGCGGTCAAGGAAGTATTTAAGCAGATCTTCCGGATTCATCTTATTGAGGGATTCCTCATCTATTCCCAGTGCGTCGGCAATTCCTTTGGGGTCCTTCAGCCATTCTTCAAGCATGGCTTGAGCCACTTGGCCAAGTTCAAATTCTTCGGGGTCTTTTAATTCAGCCCCCTCAAAGCGATGCGCGAAGACCTGATCGTAGAGGTCAAAGTATTTTTCGCTTTTTACGAGGATGGACCTGGCTGCCGTGTAGAAATCATCGAGAGACGTAATCAGTCCCATGCCCAACGCCTTTTGAAGGCGCAAAAAGCTGGTGGGTGATACCGGGATACCCACTTTTTTGAGCAGAAAGAAGAAGCTGGTGAACATTTTTGTTTCCTTCGGTTATTAAATTCGCATGCGGGCGGAGGCATTCTTGGCGATAGCGTAGTCGGGGCTTTTCTTAAACAGAACGCCCAGATAAGGAAGATCTCCTTTCACCAGGTTCTTGACCTTGAAATCCGGGTCCGCCTCCAAGGCACGAATCCAGTTGATCAACTCCCGGGTGGCCGGCTTTTTTTCAATGCCCCTGAAGTCCCGCACTTTATAAAAAGCGCGAATGGAGCTTTCAAGCAAATCCTTTCCGATTTCAGGGAAATGGACCTGAAGAATGCTGTGCATCATATCGGCATCGGGAAAGGCAATGTGGTGAAAGTTACAACGTCCCAGAAAGGGGTCGGACAAATCTTTTTTGGCGTTGGAGGTGATGATGATGACCGGTCTGTTCCTGGCGGTAACGGTTTTATCAATCTCGATGATATCAAATTCCATTTGGTCCAGAACATCCAGCATGTCATCTTGAAAGTCCGTATCCGCCTTGTCGATTTCGTCGATGAGTAAGATTACTTTTTCATCCGCCTTAAAAGACTGACCAATTTTTCCCATTTTGATATATGCTTCAATATCACTCACATTCCGTTCGGAATCCCCGAAACGGCTGTCGTTTAACCGGGTAAGGGTATCGTATTGGTATAGTCCCTCAATCAGTTTCATGCTGCTTTTGACATTTAAAACAATGAGCTTCATGTTCAGGGCTTCGCTGATGGCGTGTGCCAGCATGGTCTTGCCCGTGCCGGGCTCACCCTTGAGCAAAAGCGGCATCTCAAGCGCCATTGAAATATTGACGATCTGGGCTAATTCTTCATCGAGGACATATTTGGTGGCGCCGGCGAATTTCTGCCGAGCACTGTTTTCTGGCTGCATGTTTTTGCTCCTTGATAAAAACGGGATTTTTTCATAGATTCTGTCAAACATTGACGGCCTTCAACTGCGAAGCGAACCCTTGAAAAAGGCGCCTCAAAATTTCAATTTGTGAAGTTAAGCATTTTTAGGGGTTGGTCAACATCATTTCTTCAAAATGAGGATGGATATCATTTTGACAAGCGATCCCACATGGACCGGGCCTCTTGCCGCCCCCTGGTTTCGCCGGTTGTGCGGTATTCATGTGTATCCGCAGGGGGCATGGTTCCTCGGCCGCCCCTCAACCGAGCGATTCGATCTTCCAGCGGCGGGTGTGTGGAGAACAGGTTTGCCATTCTTCGGCCGCTCAGGGGATTGACGATAAACATATGCGCCGTAGCGGGTTGGGCCCTCATGGGAATCTGTTTGGCATAAGCCCCCAGCTTACCCAAGGCGCTTGCGAGACCTTCCGGATTCCCCGCAATCTGTGCCCCCGTGGCGTCGGCCAGGTATTCCCGGGACCGGCTGATGGCCATCTGAATCAGCATGGCCGCGATGGGCGCCAGGATGGACATGGCAATCAGGCCGATCATTCCCATACCGCCCCCTTCCTCATCCTGACTTCCGCCTCCGAAAAAGGCGGACCATCGGGCCATGGTGGCCAGGATCATGATGGCGCCCGCCATGGTGGCGGCGATGGAGCCGATGAGAATATCCCTGTTTTTAATGTGGCTCATTTCATGGGCCAGTACGCCGGTGGCCTCTTCATTGTTCATGGTCCTGAGCAGGCCTTCAGTGACCGCAATCACCGCGTGCTCCGGATCCCGGCCTGTGGCAAAGGCGTTGGGGGAATCATCGGGAATAATGTAAACGCGCGGCATGGGAAGTCCCGCGTTTTGGGCCAGACGGCTCACCGCCTGAAACAGGGTTGGAAAATCTTGAAGGTTCACCTCGGTAGCCCGGTACATGCGCAGCACGATCTTATCCGAATACCAGTAACTGAAAAAATTCATGCCCATTGCCAGCACGAATGCCAGTATCATCCCCTGTTTTCCACCGAAAAGACCTCCGATAAATACGATCAGGGCAGTCATGAGACCAAGCAAAAGGGTTGTTTTCATCCAGTTTCCCATTTTTTTAATACCTCCTTATTTTTTGTATTCTATAAAATAGCGGTAAAAGGCTGCCAGAACCAGGGAATGGGTGATCTCCCCTTTTTGAATCATGTCCGGGATCTCGGCAAGAGGCCTGAGCACCACCTGAATATCTTCCTTATCATCCTGATCCTGCCCGCCGGACAAAAATACATTTTTGGCCAGATAGGTATAACAAACATTGTTCTGTATAGCCGGGTTGGGATGGACGGCGCCCAAGAGAATAATTTCTGAAGCCCCATAGCCGGTTTCTTCCATCAGTTCCCTTTTCGCAGCGCCTTCCGGTGAATCTGATGCCTCTACGAGACCGCCGGGAATTTCCAGCGTGACATTCTGCGTGCCGTGGCGGTACTGCTTTACCAGCACCACTTCGTTTTGAGGGGTCAGGGGAATGACGTTGACCCAGGGCGTAGATTCAATGATGAAAAAATGATGCTCTTTTCCGGTGCGGGGTGAAATAGCCAGGTCCGTGCGCAGATTGAAAACGCGATAGTCCCTGTTCATTGTACTGGATACGATTTGCCATGGTTTTGGGCTCATTTTTCAGCTCCTTTTGAGAAAAACCGTTCAATTTTTCCCATGTCGTGAATAACGGGAATAGGGGGCAGGCTTTTTAAAAATATGCCGCCATACCGGCTGGTCAAAATCCTTTTATCCAAAATGGCCATTATCCCCCGGTCCGATGCCTTCCGAATCAATCTTCCCAAACCTTGTTTCAGAGAAATAATTGCAGAGGGGACCTGATACTCCATGAAGGGGTTCCCGCCACCTTCCCGTATGGCCTCTATCCTGGCAGCCACAAGGGGGTCTCCGGGGGATGCAAAGGGCAATTTGTCGATAATAAGGCAGCTTAACGCCTCTCCCGGCACGTCTACGCCCTGCCAGAAGGATCCCGTAGCCAAAAGAACGGAGTGAATATCCCGCTTGAATTTTTCAAGCAAGGAGGATCTGGGCGCATCCCCCTGCTTGAAAATCGCATAAGGCAATTGACCCGCGATGACTTCGTAAACCCTGTTTAGATTGAAATAGCTGGTGAACAGAACCAGTGCGCGACCCTTTGATTTCGTAAGAATCCGAATGATTTCACCGGCGGCCTCAACAGGAAAGCGGGATTCATTGGGGGCCGGCAGGTCCTTGGGCAAATAGAGCCGTGTCTGAATTTCAAAATCAAAATGTGACGCATAAAGGCCCTCAAGGGTTTCTTCGGGAAGACCCAGGCGGCTGCGGATATAATCGAATCTATTGTTGGTGGAGAGGGTGGCGGATGTCAATACCACGGAATGTACTTTTTCATATAGGAATTGGTTCATGGAACCGGATACATCAAGGGGCGATGCATGAAGAACCAGGCTTCGCTTTCTTCTTTCATACCAGTTCAGCCAGGTGGCATCCTTTTTGCTTACAACCTGCTCCATCCGGTGATCCAGGTCTCCCGCCCGCTCCAGAACCAGGGCCCATTGCAAATTGTTTGTTTTTTTCACAAACGGCAGACTGGAAACAGCGGCCAGGCCGCGGCGGATATCCCTGGCCGGGCCGTTTCTGATTTGGGAAAGGGCTTTCGGGCCAACGCGTCCTTTGTTTTCCGAAGCGTCAAAAAAAGCCTTCAGAGCCTCGGTTGCCCCTCTTATGTCATCCAACGGTTTTCCGGCTTCCGCCCTTTCTTCGCCCCTCAGGGTTTTTATTTGCTTTTCCATTTCAGTGACGAACTCCGTAACCTGGCGGGTGCTGATGCTCTCTCCAAAATGGGTGGTGGCAATCTCTTCAATGGTATGGGCCTCATCAAAGACCGCTACCTGAAATCTGGGAATAATTTCGCCAAAGCCTCCTTTTTTGACTTTCATATCTGCAAAAAAGAGGTGATGGTTGACAATGATGAGTCTGGCCCTGGCTGCCCTGCTACGCAGTTTTGCCAGAAAGCAATCCCCCAGGAACATGCAGTCCAGACCGATGCATTGATCCGAAGAAGCAGAAAGCGAATCCCATAAAGGATCGTCATCGGCCAGCCATCCCAGTTCTCCACGGTCCCCGAACGGGGTTGTTTCAAGCCATGCCTCAAGCCTTTGTTGGACACCGGCCAGAGCCGTTTTCAAAAGGGATTGCTGCTGAAAGTGCTGGTGATATTTATGCAGACAGAGATAGTTTTTTCGACCCTTCATGATCACGGCGTCGATGCTCAATCCCGTGGCTTTTTTGAGAAGAGGGATGTCTTTTTTATAGATCTGTTCTTGAAGGTTTTTGGTGCCGGTGGAAACAACGGTTTTTTTTCCGCTCAGTAACACCGGAACGAGATACCCAAAGGTTTTCCCCGTGCCCGTCCCCGCCTCTACAATAACAGATGATTGTTCGTGGAAGGCTTTTTCGATGAGAAGCGCCATTTCCAGTTGAGAGGGACGGACTTCAAAACCGTCGATGCGCCGGCTTAACATGCCGTCCGGGCCCAGAATATCTTCACTGGTGGGGGATGCGTGGGTCATGGCGCGAATATAATGTTTGAAAGCGGAAGCGTCAATGGAAAAGGCACCATTTCCTTTCCAAGGAACCTGATAAGGAATCCTTGACAATTTCTCTAGGATTTAAGAGCATTGATCCTGGCGGGTACTTTCAACCCCGGAAAGCAGAATGATGTATGGTTTTGAATTTAATGAAAATGGAAAGGAGTCAAAAGTGGCCAATTTTTTATTTGTGTTAAGTCAGGACGACAATGAGAAGGCGACAAGGTGTTTTCAATTCGCCAAAATTGCCCATTCAAAAGGGCATGCCGTAAATGTTTTTATGATAGACGGTGGTGTAATGTGGGCCAATAATGAAAGAGATTTCATGCAAAAAACGGGAACAGGGGACTGCCCAAATGATTATTTCCCCTACCTGGTAGAAAATGAAGTTCCCTTTGGCGTCTGAATCCCCTGCGCCAAAAATCGTCAGGTTGACGAATCAAAATTCTTTTCGAACATGGTTATGGACGGTGCACCCCATTTGATTGATATGGCTGCGGAAGCCAAAGTCTTTAATTTTTAAGCGATACAGGGAGCTTTTGGCAATGGGCACCCCCACAAAACCGGAGCCGGGGGAACAAACGGCAGGTTCGGAAGCATATCAGGGAGCAGGCCGCTCCTGCGCTTCGGTTTGATTTTCTTTCTCAAAAATTTCATCGAGTTTCACTTCAATGGGAAAAATGCTTAATCTCAAACACTCATCCCAATTGAATATCTCAGGCGATCCGTATTGCCCCTCTTCCAGGACATACCGTTCCACATACTCCCTTTCAGGAAACGCAATCAGGTATTCCTTCACACCGGATTGTTCATAAAGCCGCTTCTTTTCTCTTCTATCCTTTACCTCGGTACCGGGAGAAACGACTTCGACAATCAAATCAGGCGCCCCCTGAATGTTATTCTCTGTAATCTTTCCCCCATCACAGACAATAAATACATCCGGTTGAACCACACTATACGCATCCAGGACCACATCCGTCGGGGCGATGCCGGTATAGCATGGGTTTGCCGGATGTGTTTTAAAATTCAGAAAAAAATTCCCCACAATATTCTGGTGTTTTATTCTCGGCGCCGGACTCATGTCGTACAAAATGCCGTCTATGATCTCCCATTTCTCATCATCCGACCATTCCTGGTAATCTTCGACGGAATAGCGTCGCTGCTTCTTAATTGCTTGAGCCATTGGCGTTCATCCTCCATTTGGCACGCAGGTGAAAACCTGTTTTTCATTGAAATTTCAGTTCACTNTTCATACTATCCACCATTATGGGTTGAGGTCAATTCATTTCTCTGTTTCAAAGGGTGCCAAGATCGCGGAAATCTACGAAGGAGACAAAGAGGNGGTAAANATAATCATCATTCTTACCCTATTTTCCAACAGTTTTTCCTTGACTTTCCCTCCCTTTCAAATATTATTCTGACCATATCGCTGGTCCATTATCAAAAACCCTGACCCATTTGCCAGAGGTTTTCATATGGAGCATCCCCTCAAAACCTGCTTTTTCACCTCCCGGCAGGACCTACCTTCCCTGTTGGGAGCGTAAATCTTCATCACGGATTTGGAAATTTAGAAAGCGCAAAACCCGGAATCTGAAGCGAAAATAAGCTTGCACTCAAAATCGAGATCACCGAAGCGCAAGCCGGTACCCCATCTAATGCAACACAAGAGACAAAGGTAGGGTTTCTCTTTAAATGAGATAATTATGGAGTTCCGTCCGAACGTCCCCCAATTTTTAGCACTAGCGAATCGGCGAAGTCCAACCGATATTTTTTCAACCCGTATATCGGAGGTGCGTTATGCTGGGTACTGTGGAACTTGTTACGTTTGGTATTCAGGCGGGCGTCAAACTGGCGCGCACGGGACGTAAAGTCTATGTCGAGAACACCATATCCCGAGAGCTTGTGATTCCCCTGCCTGCCGGGTTTACGAGTGACATTAGTAGTGCTCGCGAGTATGCATATTATGTGGAACAACATTTCCCCGAGCGCTACGAAAAGGTCTTTCAATCAACGTATGAGGCCAATAATGACCCGAGCGATCCAAAGAGACAACGCCATGCGAGCCAGGAGCTTATCCAACTCTACTTGATCGATCTTAGCAAAGGCCTGGTACCCCCGCTTCATTCAGGGAACTCAGATATTGCCGGGATTGCCGCTTTGAATCAATGGGCCAAAGGTGAGAAGCCTTTCCCCGATCCTCTGCAGAGGGTGGCTGGTTCACTAGTCGAGATTGGCATCGAATATTTCGCCAATATACCTGGTGCGGTTAACGATGACTCGAAGTACGGAAAGGCTATCAAGGCACTTGTAATGGGGTTGGATGAATTCAACTTTCAGGAAACGCGCTGGGATTCTCTGGTGATAGCCCTTTTTACCGCGGGTCTCGAAACGTTGGAGGAGCATCCCCAGTTGATGAGCGGCAATGAAGATCGCCGGGAACTTTTCTCGAACCTCCTGAAAGGTGTGGCTTCGGACCTCCAAAAACGGCTCAAAGCATTACCGGCAACTGGGGATATAGATGCGGAAGACCGCCTTCACACCTTGAGCACAACTCTCGTTCGAGGATTACTGCGAAACGGCGGCAACGTACTTACAGAGAATCCCACAGTACTCGGTCTGGAGAGCGGGGCGCAGCAAGCTTTCTTTAAAGAAACCTTCGCAGCTTTTATGAATTTGCTCACGGCAGATACCGACACAAATGAGTATGAACTGAGCGCAACACTTAACCGGTTGGCCTCCACCCAGGGTATGGATCGCCTTATTCGCGCTGTCTTAAAAGCCGGAAGCGAACATCCCGAATTCTTTAAGATTTCGAATATGAGCGTACAGAATTGGCTACAGAAGGTGATCAAAGATCTCTATGGAAATCATAAAAACGGTAAGACGTTCTTTGATACTGATCTGTTCCCGGAGATTGCCTCCCTGGTTATCGAGCATGGCCTGCCGGATCTTCCCAAATTGATATCCATCTCGGGCGATACACAGGCATTGACTGTTTCGATAGCACGTGAACTTTATGATCTTCTCGTTAAAACACCCGATGGAGGCGGCGCGGCGCTCTGGCGGCTGGATCTATCGCGTTCGGATGTGCGGAATATTTTTGAATATGCATTACACGCAGTATCAATCAGTCCGGCCTGGGCTATCGATGTGCATGATAACTACAAGAAAATTGCTATCTTCGTGAAGCAGGGTGTGGGGGCCTTAATGGATATTGGCGAAGGCGGTTTCAAACAACTGCTGCGGGGTGGTCACCTTGAGTCGCTCCTGGTCGCGCTATTGGAGAGTGGACTCATCGCTGAATTGGAAACCATCGACCCGGATGAACGCAAAGAATTGGTTGGCACATTAAGAAAAGTGATTGAAGCGCACGGTATTGCAGGTTTTGAACAAGTGCTTCAAAGCGGGGCCATCCGTGACTTGTTTGTCGCGGTAAGGTGTAGCAGCACCCTGAAAATAATCCTCGGCGACGATGCAGTCGCTGCACGGGCGGCCATTGAAAAACTCGTCGCCACGCTTGATCGGCTGCGTGCGGGAAATGTGCTTTCGGTGCCGGAGATCGAGGTCCTTTTAGCAGCATAACTGTTTGTTTTTATGAGAATTGTACTGGGAGGTAGAGGATGGAAAATAAAACATTGCTCAACCATAGAAATATCCTTGCAGCCTTACTGCTCGCACCACTGCTGCTATTGCAGTTTAATGGGTGTTTGCAGCTCGCGCACTTGCAATCGCTACGTCAGGCCCAGGACCGGTTCTCGGAGATTGCAAGCAAAGAAAACAATTATGCTTTTTTGGCCATTATGCCATCCAAGCTAGAAGCGAAATCCCTCGAGAAAGATGCATCCAGCGGGAAGAGCGGGATCGAGATTTCAGGAAACATTCCTTTTGATGAAGCGGAGTTTTTCTATCGCGAATATCGAGGCATATACCTGCACCTTCAGGCCCTCCAACGACGTGCAAAAAATGAATTGCAGGCCGACAACCTCACCGCAAACGCTGCTGTTCTAGAAGTACTCGCCTACTGGCGGATGGTATTTTTCCAGCACCTCTTACGAGGAGATACATTGGTGAGGGACGGAGAAATAATTCAAGCACAGAGTGATACAGCGGTGAGCAGCGTCAGAGCCTTTGCCCAAAACACTTTAAAAAAACTCAACAATAACCAAGTGATGCTTTCGCCGCGTGATCGTTTTCTACTGAATGCGCTTCCTGCATTAATCCGATACGATATCGCCTATTTGAACACGCTCGAAGCAGCCCGGTTGAAGAAGATTGATGCTGCAGGAAACAATAATCATCAGAAACAAGCCAAGGAATTTATAAATCAGATGGCCAAAGCCGAAAAAGAACTTGCTGAGATTGCGGTAGAAGAATCTCATCTTCAGAGATATCAGCTCCTAGCCCGATTTACTATTCTGTCAAATGCCCGGACGCTTGCCAGTTATGTGAGAATCGTTAGATCAGCTGAAGTCAAATCCCAACTGCCGGAATTATTTAAACGCCTATGCATACTTCGGGCAGATCATAAAAACTTGCTTGACCTCGGCCTGACTTTGAAGGCCATTGGTGCCAAGCTTCCCAATAAGAGCGATTGTGAGAACAAATGATTCGCTGCGACGATTTTGGAGTATGTTTGGATAATAAAAAGAACGCTAACCTTAATAATTGAAGGAGGTTCTAATGACACTTCAGGTGATACGCAAAGGCAGTAGTGGGGACGCAGTGAGACAATGGCAACTTTTTCTAATGGGAGAGGGATTTCTCAAAGAAGTTGCAGACGGGATCTTCGGCCCCGTAACGGTCGCTACGACCCGCAGGTATCAGAAGGCTAAAGGTTTAACCGCGGACGGTGTTGTGGGTTCTCAAACCTATGCTTCGGCAATTTCCGAAGACATGGCTGTTGTTGAGGACGATGCGGAATTCCCACCCAGACCTGATTTTCAGCCGCTCCTGGGCACATCGGCTCGTCAAAAAATATTCGGTAAATTTCTATTTGATCCGGCGCCCACACCAGGCAACAAAGAGCGAATCAGAATCAAGGGTGACTGGGAGAAACAAAACATTATTACATTGCGAATAACCCAACTGCAGGGCATCGATGTCTTTGGAAAACCGAGCAGCGGGAAAATGCGGTTCCATAAAAATGCAGGAGAACAATTAAAAGGATTATGGGCTGCATGGGGAAAGAGTAAGATGGTCGAACATATTCAAACATACGAGGGCAGTTTTGTTCCTCGGTATATACGGGGGAGCAGAACAATCCTGAGCAATCATTCATTCGGTTCTGCATTTGATATCAATATGGACTGGAACCGCTTGGGTAAAATTCCGGCTCAGGTGGGCAGCGAGGGTTCGGTAAGGGAGCTAGTGCCAATTGCCAACGATTTTGGTTTTTATTGGGGAGGTCATTTTAAGAACAGACCTGATGGTATGCATTTTGAGGTGGCCAAAATACTGAGTAAAAAGGAACTTGATTTTCAAAAAGAAAAGCATGGGTTAAAATAAGATATTGCAATGCTTCATTGGATGATAGTGCCCCCATAACAAATAAGAAACCGAAAAGGAGATTCCAATGTACTTTAAAACCTTTATTGCATTTGTTTTATTCACAAACCTCTTTGTTCCCAGCGCTGTTCTCTCGGCAGAACAGTTCAAACTGCTGAAAAATCCAATAACATTTCTCGAATTTCGGGCGCCATCCGGCAAANCTTTTGACTTCAGGCTAACCCTTAACAAGGATGTTGATCCCGGATCATGTGAGGTTTTTTTCATTGCCGGTAATAATCGCGTTAGAGCCTATGTCGATGCAGAGAAGGAAAAGNAGGGGGGCAACGCGCATGTCTGGGCTATTAAGAGCACGGTCCCTTCATATGATGAGATTTTCAAAGGGGTAGACANAAAATGGTATGAGGGTTGGTGGAGTGCCCGGCAAGCAAAGGTATTGATTAAAATCCCTGTCGGTCAGAATAACTATGAAAAATCTGCTAAATTTGCCGTACCGCTCCAGCTGACTGCAACCATATGGGGGTTTTTAGTCCTGCTTATACTATATATCCTCATCTTATTAATGAAATTGAATCTTTTTCCAAAAGACAAAAGATTCGATGGAGGTAAAGGCGATAAAAGGATTCAGAAGTGGCAAGAACTTTACAAAAGCCCCTTTATCAGAAGGCTCATTGGCCCCTTTCATCTGATAGCAACACCCATCGGCAACTACAGTATTTCTGCATCTCAAATTTTGTTCTGGTCTGCGATCGTGATTTTCGCATCCGTATACGTATTCTACTGCCGTAGTGACTTCCTTGATATAACCGGACAAGTGCTCACCTTGTTGGGAATCTCCGGCGGCACCGCCCTGGCTGCAAAAGGGAATGCTCTTATAAAAAACCGTGATATTCCCGATGAATTTTTCAAAGACATTCAAAGAACAAGGGTTCCTCGATTCAGAGATATCATCTGCATATCAGGCATTCCTAATATCTTTAAATTCCAAATTTTCGCATTCACTTTAGTCAACGGAATTATCGTGTTGAATCAGCTTTACACCAGCTTTAATTTTCCCGAAATTCCTGACATGCAACTGACCTTGATGGGAATCAGTAACGGCGTTTATTTAGGGAATGAGATCATAATGGGAAACGTATGGGAGGACATCAACAAAAAAGTCGAAGAGGCGAATACGGCAAGAAACCAGGATATCGAAAAATTCGAGAGGCTCACGGGTGAGATAAAAGGAATGCTCGAATCCATCTATAAAACTGAGTGAAGACGGTGGGGCACTGGTTCAGTTGAATAGGCAAAAAGATGTGCCCCACCAGATTATGCTTTATAAAACAGTTGCTTATGTCAACCATCGCGCCTCGTGGAAAGGCGCCCTAACCCATTGATATAATTGAACCACCTATTCAACTGAACCAGTGCCCGTACGCCTCAGAAGCGGCAGGTTGAAGGAAAAGAGATATTGATCTTCGAGGTTGGAATCGGAAAGAGCCAATAGCATTTCGGATTTCTCGTTCCCACGCCGGCGCGTGGGAACGAGAAAACCCTATTTGGCTTTTTTTGATTTCTGAGCCTTCTCAATTTTTGCCCAGGTGTCCCGCAGTGAAACGGTTCTGTTGAAGACCGGATTTCCCGGGGAAGAATCCACCGGATCCACACAGAAATATCCCAACCTCTCGAACTGAACCCGGCTGCCGGAAGAAATATCTTTCAGGCCGGGTTCCACACGACATGAATTCAGCACTTCCAGCGAATCCTTGTTCAGCAGGTCGGTGAACTCGGGTGCCGCCTTTTCATCTTCATCGGGTGTCAACATAAGATGATCGTAAAGGCGCACCTGAGCTTCAAGGGCGTGGGCAGCCGAAACCCAGTGAATGGTGCCTTTGACCTTGCGCCCGTCCGGAGAGCTCCCCCCCTTTGTTTCCGGATCGTAGGTGCAGTGAAGCACCTTGATTTCGCCGGTTTTTTCATCCTTATCCACGCCTACGCAAGTGATGTAGTAGGCATACCGCAGCCGAACTTCCCGGCCCGGCGCCAGACGGAAGAATTTTTTCGGCGCCTCTTCCCGGAAATCATCCTGTTCAATATATAACTCACGGGAAAAAGGGACCATTCGGGTTCCCATGGCGGCATCTCCCGGGTGGTTTTGAAACTCAAGATCTTCGGTCCGGTTTTCCGGATAATTGTCAATGATAACTTTCAGAGGACGCAATACCCCCATGACCCGTTGGGCGCTTTCATTGAGGTCTTCCCGAACACAGTGCTCCAACAGAGCCATATCCACCTGACTGTTCTTTTTGGCCAACCCGATCCGTTCACAGAAATCTCGAATGGATTGGGGCGTATAACCACGCCGACGAAGCCCCGAAAGAGTGGGCATGCGGGGATCGTCCCATCCATCCACAACCCCCTCCTCAACCAGTTTGAGAAGCATCCGCTTGCTCAAGACCGTATTGCTGAGATTAAGCCGGGCAAATTCGATCTGCTGAGGATGGCATTCCACCGGCAACTGATCCAGGACCCAGTCATAAACAGCGCGGTTGTCCTGAAACTCCAGCGTGCATAGAGAATGGGTAATTCCCTCAATGGAATCGGACAGGCAATGGGTGAAATCGTACATGGGATAGATNCACCACCGGTCTTCCGTCCGATGGTGAGACCGTTTCAAAATGCGATAAATGACCGGATCCCGCAGGCTGATATTGGGGGATGCCATGTCAATTTTCGCTCGAAGAACATGGGCGCCGTCTTCAAATTCGCCTGTTTTCATCCGTTCAAAAAGATCCAGATTTTCCGCCACAGGCCTGTCCCGGTAAGGGCTGTTTTTCCCGGGTTCGGTCAACGTGCCCCGGTACTCCCGGATTTTGTCCGGCGGCAGGCTGCAAACATAGGCGTTTCCCTCCTTGATCAGCATAACCGCATATCGGTACAGTCGATCAAAATAATCGGAGGCATAATACAGATGTTCTCCCCAGTCAAAGCCCAGCCACTTAACATCGCGCTGGATGGATTCCACGTATTCCAGTTCTTCCTTGCTGGGGTTGGTGTCATCAAACCGCAGATGGCATGCGCCCCCCTCATTTTCATTGGCGATACCGAAATTCAGGCATATGCTCTTGGCATGGCCGATATGCAGATAACCGTTGGGCTCGGGAGGAAAACGGGTCACGACGCGGCCCTGGTGCTTATTTTCGGCTACATCGCCGGCAACGATCTGACGAATAAAATCTTTATGGGGGGTGGGGGAAATCTCGTTCATATATAAGCTCCACTTTTATTTATTTTCATCTTCCGGCATTCCACCGAGCTTCCTTAAACTCTCCCTGGCAAAATCAATGGATTCATCCAGTTCCAGTGCAAATTTGTAAAACCGAATGGCCATGTCTTTGTTCCCCATCTCCCTGTAATTGGACGCAATATTGGCATAGTCGATGGCGGACGCGGGGTTCAGTTCCAACACTTTGTGAAACGCCTCAATGGCTTTATTATGTTCTTTAAGTTTAAAATAGCAGAATCCCATGAGATTGTGAATATCCGTTCGATCGCTATCAATGGCAACCCCTTTTTCGAGCACTAAAATGGCTTTCCGGTACTGTTCCATATCCCTTAGGCAAATCCCCATGTAGGAATAAATGCTCGGCACATCCTCCCTTCTGGGCCCCAGCTTCAGCGCCTCTTCGAGAAATCCCAGGGCCTTCCGGGGGTTCCGCAGAGAGATATGGGCCAATCCCAAGAAAAATTTAACGTAGTATTTGTCGGACAGCAACTGATCCATTCGGGTCAGTTGATTGATACTCCATGGAATATTATCAGACTCGGAAATCAGTTTGGCACAAAACATACCCACACTGGTTCCCACGGCCCTCTCCCGGAAATGGGCGCCGGGAATAATGGAGTAAAAGGCCGGGATTTGAAGATGGGGGTGCATCACATCAATGGCAAGCAGTTCCATGTTCATAACATCAAGGGCTGCAATACAGTTTTCCACCTCCACCTTGATATTGTCATTGCCTAAGTTCGGCAGGCTCGAAATGGGAACCGTACGCTTCGGGTTCAGGATGAAGTCGGCTTCGGCGAGATCCCGGAATTTGGGAAGGCCACTGGCCACGTAGTTGGAACCGGAATTAAAATCACCGGCCAATTGGGCCACCTCGGTCAGGGCCCGGCTCAAAGATTTCTGGGGATCGGACGTGGTGCCGGCGGTCCAGACGATTTCGCTCTTTTCAGGAAATGTGGTCGGGTCGTATGCCAGGACCCCCACGGACGGAATGCCCGTGTTCAGGGAAAAATCCGATGCAAAGAGTTCCACTCCCGCTTTTCGAAATTTTTCAATCAGTTCGCATGTGAGGGCATCCGTGACCGTGTTCAAATCAATGGCCGGTACGTTCGTTTTCTCCCGGCTGATAATGGAGGACACATGCCGTTCCACCAGTTCACAAATCCCCTGGCTCACGGCTTCTTCCACGCAGTTTCCGGCTGACGGTCCGTTGAACTCGTTGATGGCAAAAAACCAGTCAAACGGGATCAACATTTCCCGGTCTTTTGTCATGCTGCAGCCAAGGGTCCATTTGAGGGGCAGGTCTTCAAATATTTCCCGAGCCCTATTCAGTTCACCGGAATCATCATGCACGGATTTGGCGATGGCTTCGAAGGAAAGGGCCTCATTTTTCACGTTTTTGTAAGTATCCAAACGAAAATTCCGGGGATCCTTCCAGAAACTGAAAAAACTGAACCGCTCCGCCAGCTCCATAACCGCACTGGCCTCTGACTGGTTGGGGGTCCCGCCTTTCCCCATCTGTTTTTTGGTTCCGGTAATATCTAACGCATCGCGCCCGCAGACACTGAAATAGATGGGTATATCCAATCTGCCGTTGTCGATTCGAACGGTTTCTTCCAAGATATCCAGATTCACTTCTTTGAGCCTGTTCTTAAAACGCCCCACCGTCTCTTCCGGTGAAACAATCTTATCCTGGTCAAAGGTGTAACCCTTGAATGCATTCTTTAGTTTAATTTTGCAGCCCAAATTAAAAACTCCTTTATACGTTCACTTTTGATGATCGGGTCTTTTTACCAATTGACGATCTTTTTTTCAACTCCCATGTTTGCGCTTGGCAATTGTTTCTGTTTAGACGTTCAATTATAGATTAAATCTACGGTTTTTGTCTTTTAAGGCAGGATTGGAACGGGTAAAAATTGCGCCGGCGCATCAGCCCCAATGGGGTTTTGTGGAAATTTTATCTTGACAAAACCCCGGGTCCTCATATAGATGATGCGTTTATTGGTAAATGGCGTCAGACTCTTTTGGCACACTAACAAGGCAGACTGAAAAGGTATTCGGATCTGCCGCTCTTATTTTCGTGGAGTAAGTGAGGAATAGGTTCATGTTTTTTGATTCGCTTCTGTACGGGTCTCTCTTAATCTTTATTGTTGGATCTGTTTACAAGTCTTACACTTGGGTTTCACGACAGATCACCGGACCGGAATTCCCCTATTCAACGGGGCAGAGAATTTTCCAAGTCCTAAAAGGCATTCTGGGTGTGATTTTCAGCGGCCGGATCGTGATCCTGGTGAAAGTTCTGATACTGGATGTCATCCTGCAACGGCGAATCCTCAAGGAAGATTCCCTGCGCTGGGTCATGCATATGCTCATCTTTGTGGGGTTTATGCTGCTGCTTTTTATTCATGCCTTTGAAAGTTGGACCAGCAGTAATCTTTTCGAGGATTACGCATCCACGGCAAATCCCTATCTTTTTCTCAGAAACCTGTTCGGTTTGATGGTTTTTTCGGGCGTGGCCATTGCCATGTACCGGCGTTTCATCCTCAAGGTTCCCCGCTTACGAACCAATGGTATGGACTTCTATGCCATTGTGATTGTGGCAATCATCATGATCACCGGCTTTTTCCTGGAAGGGGCCAAGATCATAAGCCATAACGAGTTTCAGCGCATGGTGGAAGAGTACGCGGATACGGACGATGCCGAAGAGTTGAGAGCACTGGAAGCCTTCTGGGTTGAAGAATTCGGAGTGGTTTCCCCGAAGGTGGCTGGCCCCTTTGAGATGGAACTCCTGACCCAGGGTCAAGAGCTTCATGAAATGAGTTGTCAGAGCTGCCACGCGGTTCCGGAATGGGCTTTTATCAGTTTCAACCTTTCAAAAGGGATGCGGCCCATGGCGCAGTATCTTGATGATGCTGAAGCCTCGTATGTTCTCTGGATCATCCATATCCTGGCCTGTTTTATCGGACTGGCGTACCTCCCCTTCAGTAAAATGTTCCATATCATCACAACACCTTTAAGCTTGATGGCCAATGCGGTTATGGATAAAGAGCGGTCTCACCCCGCCAATATCCTGACACGCCAGATGCTGGAACTGGATGCCTGTACCCATTGCGGCACGTGCAGCCTCAGGTGTTCTTCATCCCCCGCATTCGATGCCCTTGGAAACGACTGCATCCTACCGTCGGAAAAGCTTCAATTCATCCGAAAGCTGGCCGCCGGAAAAGCCCTTTCCCCGTCAGAACGAACGGCCCTTCGAGAAGGCGTCTATATCTGCACCAATTGTGATCGATGCACCGTGGTATGCCCTTCGGGTATTAATTTAAGAGACCTGTGGCTCAATGTGAGAGAGGGTCTCATTCAGAGCAATGCAACGGGTGACCCCCTGATGCTTTCCGGATTTTCCTTTGTGAGAGGGTTGAATCGACCCAATTTGACGACTGAGGGTTATGCAAAGCCCCTTGAACTGGCCAGGCATGAGGTTGCAAAGGGATGGCCCAGTGCAGCGGAAACCGATTCACTGAGCTTTAACGGCGGTACGGAATCTCAAGCGGCGTTGCCTTACGACACTGAGACGTTTAGAGCCTGTTATACCTGTCAGAATTGCACCAGCGTTTGTCCCGTGGTGGCCGTTTGTGAAAAACCTGAAGAGGCATTGGGGCTGCTGCCCCACCAAATCATGTGCTGCCTCGGTCTTGGCCTCACGGATATGGCCTGTGGCGCCAGCATGATCTGGGATTGTGTAACCTGTTATCAGTGCCAGGAGCACTGCCCCCAGTTGGTGGAAGTAACGGATATCCTTTACCAACTGAAGAATATAGCGATTAAGGGTCCCCGGCAGGGGGCCGCTGCATAATTCAGAAACCGAGACCTTTGAACTGAGGAAAACTGATGAAATACGCTTTTTTTCTGGGCTGCAATATTCCTGCCCGGCTTGAACAATATGAAACTGCTTCCCGTGCGGTAATGTCCCGTCTGGGCGTGGGTCTGATCGATTATCGCGATTTCACCTGTTGTGGTTACCCATTGAGGAATATTGACCGGAAAGCCTATCTTCTCTCCGCAGCCGGGAACCTCGCCCTGGCTGAACGTGATGGTGTCAACATCATGGCCCTGTGTAAATGCTGTTTCGGTACGCTGAAAGAGGCCCAATACATCCTTGGGGGTAATGAGACGCTGCGCCGGGAAATTAATGACATGTTAAAACCGAGAGACCTGTCTTATCAGGGGCAGGTAGAGGTCAAGCATCTGCTTTCGGTTTTGTACCACGATGTGGGGTTGGACAATCTGAAAAAAAAGATCTCCAGAAAAATGAAAGATCTCAAAATCGCCACCCATTATGGGTGCCATGCCTTGCGTCCCAGTAAAGTGACTCAGTTTGATGACCCNGTGGCGCCGACCCTCTTTGATGAACTGGTGAAGGCGACGGGAGCAAAAAGCGTGGAATGGAGCGAAAAACTCAATTGCTGCGGCGCACCTTTGATGGGCGTAAACGACCGCGTTTCCATGGATCTGACCCAAAAGAAACTGGACAGCGGTCGCGAATCAGGGGCGGATTTCCTATGCACTGCCTGCCCCTATTGCCAGCTTCAGTTTGACCAGGTTCAGAGCATGATGGCAAGCAATGGCGCGACCGGAGACGCTCTACCCTCCATACTTTACGCCCAGTTACTGGGATTGTGCATGGGTGTCGATGAAAAGTCTTTGGGTCTTGAAAAAAACCAGGTGGCCATAGATAACGTCACTTCTTTTATAACGCAGGAGTAGTTTATGTCGACAAAAAAACTCGGTTCCGTCTTANTTGTGGGCGGTGGCATTACCGGCATGCAGGCCGCACTGGATATGGCCAATTCTGGATATTACGTCTACCTTGTGGAAAGAACCAGTTCTATTGGCGGCATGATGAGCCAATTGGACAAGACCTTTCCCACAAATGATTGTGCCATGTGAATTATCTCACCGAAACTGGTCGAGGTCGGCCGGCACATCAACATCGAGTTGCTCACACTTTCAGAAGTTACCGCCCTTAAAGGGGAAGCGGGCAATTTTGAGGTGAGCATCCTGCAACATCCCCGCTATGTGGATATGGATAAATGTATTGCCTGCGGGGCCTGCGCGGAAAAATGCCCCAAAAAGGTGCCCNACGAATATGATGCCANNCTGGTAAAACGGAANGCNATTTATGTGCAATACGCCCAGGCCGTTCCCCTGAAATATGCCATNGACCCGGAGTATTGCATTAAACTAACCAAGGGAAAATGCGGAAACTGTGAAAAAATCTGTCCCGCAGGCGCCATTAACTATGAGGACAAAGAACAGCATATTAATCTGAATGTGGGTGCGGTGATCATGTCCGCCGGCAGCGAAACCTATAATCCCCTGGACCACGACACCTATGGGTACGGCAAAAACAAGAACGTGGTGACCAGCCTCGAATTTGAGCGCATCCTGTCCGCTTCCGGTCCCTACGGCGGGCATATGGTACGCCCGTCGGACAAAAAAGAACCGAAAAAGATTGCCTGGTTGCAGTGCGTAGGTTCTCGGGATGAACATCTGGAAGGCCGAGGGTATTGCTCGGGCGTTTGCTGTACATATGCCGTTAAAGAGGCCATGCTGGCCAAGGAACACGCCCCGGGCGGCCTGGATGCGGCCATCTTTTACATGGATATCCGAACCAACGGAAAAGATTTTGAGAGATATTACAACCGCGCCAAAGATGAGGCGGGCGTTCGGTTTGTAAAATCGCGGGTAACGAATATTGTTCCGGATAAAGAGTCCGGCATGAGCCTGATCCGCTATGTTGATGAACAAGGCCTTAGCGTGGAAGAGGCTTTTGACATTGTGGTTCTATCCGTGGGACTCGGCGCCACAGCCGAAGGACGGGCGCTGGCCGAAAAACTGGGTTTGGAATTGAACCACTATAATTTTGTGAGCACTGACAGTTTTAAGCCGGTGGAAACCGCCAATCCCGGTATTTTTGTCTGTGGCGCCTGTCAGGCGCCAAAGGATATCCCCTCGTCAGTGGTGGATTCCAGTGCGGCGGCGGGGGTGGCCGGCAGTCTCCTTTCCGAGGCCCGTTGGTCTTTGACCCGGAAGGCTCAGATTCCGGAGGAACGGAATATTAGAGGGGATGCAACACGTATCGGTGTTTTCGTATGCTGCTGCGGCACCAACATCGCCGGCGTTGTGGATGTTCCGGCGGTGGTGGAGTTTGCAAAGGGTCTGCCCGGCGTAGTATTTGCCGAGCAAAATATGTTCAGTTGTTCCCAGGATACCCAGGACAAGATGGGGCAGGTGATCCAGGAGGAAGGGCTTAACCGGGTGATAGTAGCGGCCTGTACGCCCAAAACCCATGAACCGCTCTTTCAGGATACCCTCACCAGCGCCGGGATTAACAAATATCTTTTTGAAATGGTCAACATTCGGAACCAGTGTTCCTGGGTGCACAAGGATGATACCGAGGCTGCCACGGTAAAAGCCAAGGACCTTGTGCGGATGGCGGTGGCCAAGGCGGGATTGCTGGAACCTCTACCGGAGCCCATACTCAACGTCAACCAGAACGCGCTGGTGATCGGCGGCGGCGTGGCCGGTATGGAAGCCGCCAAGAACCTGTCTGAACAGGGATATTTTACTTACCTCGTGGAGCGTGATGGGAAACTGGGGGGCAACGCCCGATCCCTGCACGAAACATGGCGGGGAGAGGATATTCAAGGTTATCTTCAGGAGCTGACCCGGGAAATGGAAACGGCGGACAAGGTGGAGGTTTGCCTGGGCGCTGAAATTACCGAAGTGGATGGCTTTGTGGGGAACTTCAAAACCACCATTATGCAAGGACAGGAAAGCCGAACCTTGGAGCATGGTGTTACCATCATGGCGACGGGAGCATCCGAACATAGTCCTGAGGATCCTGCCCTCATCGAATCTTCTCGGGTGATGACCGGACTTCAATTACAGCAGGGGTTTAACAAGGGGGACAGCCAGCTTAATGGACTCAGCACAGCCGTTTTTCTCCAGTGCTACGGCTCCCGTATTCCGGAACGACCCTTCTGTTCCAAAGTATGCTGCACCCAATCCATCAAAAGCGCACTGGAACTGAAAAAAAGAAACCCCGATATGCACATCTATGTGGTTTACCGGGACATGAGGCCCTATGGTCTCAGGGAAGATCTGTACCGGGAAGCAAGAACCCGAGGCATCTCTTTCATACGCTACAATTTTGAAAAAGAACTGAGAATTGAACCCCGCGACGAGAAAGTGGAAGTCGAATTTACGGATACGGTTTTCAGAAAACAAGTGACCATTCAAGCAGACCTTCTGGTGCTCGCCTCCGCCATTGTTCCGGAAAAAGAAAACCCCCTATCCCAATTTTACAAGGTGTCTCAAAACGAAGACGGCTTCTTCGCTGAAGCCCACGTTAAGTTGCGGCCCGTGGATTTTGCCACCGATGGCGTGTTTGTCTGTGGTCTGGCCCACTCGCCCAAACCCATCGACGAAAGCATCGCCCAGGCCCAGGCCGCCGCCGCACGAGCCGTCACACTTTTATCGGCCAAAAGCCTGTCCGTGAGTGGTACGGTTGCGGAAGTAAATCCGCTCAACTGCAGCAGTTGCGGGGTTTGCGTCTCCATCTGCCCCTACTCGGCTCCCAGGATGGATGAAAAAACGGGCAAGGCCGTGATCGAATCCACCCTGTGCAAGGGGTGCGGTCTCTGTGTGGCATCTTGTCGTTCCGGAGCCCTGCATCTCAAAGGTTTTGAAACCTCGCAGATCATGGGCATGATTGACTGCGCCTGATTTTTTATTGCGGACTGCGGATCTAAAAATGCCGGGACCCAGTATGGAAGTCCGTTATTGCTTCACCCCACCGGATGGAACACCTGATGCCGTTCTGGATCAGATCAGCGATCTTGTGGCATACGGCGGCAGCGTGGGCACTTCCTGGGTAAAAGAGAACCTTCAAAAAGCCTTCCTGATCGGTTATGCTCTTTGCGGCGATCGGGTGGTTGGCACCTCCACCCACAAATATCCCAAAGAGCGTTACCTGAAAAAGATTGAAACTGAAACCGGACTCGATCTTTCCAATTACCTGGAACGAGGATATACGGCAGTTGATCCGAAATTCCGGGGCATGGGAATCGGCGGAAAAGTGATTCAAGGGTTGATTGAAAGAGCAGAAGGGCAAAAAATTTATGTCACCATAGACATGGATAATCCCTGGCCCCTCAGAATGACCCACCGGGTGGGAATGGAACTTGCCGCCCGATTCATCAATGACCGAACCGGGCATGAACTGGGGGTCTTCACCAATGAAACACCGGCCGAAATGTTTTAGAGATTGATCTTGAACAACCAATATAACTATTCGGACACTGGTTCAATTGATTATAAATCACGATAAGCCTCTTCATCATGTTTTGAAAGCCATTCTGACATAGTCCCCTCTAAGGCCTTTGTAAACCCAATATCTACAGGATTTAGGGACTGGAAATAAATGAATCATTGGAATTCGCGCCCTGATTTAGATCAGGTTTAGTCGATCCGATTGAGCAAAGCCACAGGAATAGCGAGCTATTTCGAGGACTTTGTGTAATGAGGAGCGGCTAAAAATGGACTGAAGCAGGGATGCGAAAACGGCAGGGTTTGACTTTTTACGGGTTCATCAATATTGAACAAGGAATGTAGAATGACGAAGGGAAATTCAGAATTTGAGAATAGAGATGAATTTCCTTTTTTTCGGACCCGCCCGCTACTGCGACAGCTTTGAAGCCTCAACTGAAGCGGACGGATCCAAACGGTTTGATTTGTATTGGGTAACCCCAAAAAAACAAAAGTACCGAACCTGACGGTACGCTGTTGCATACAGATCAGGATTTTGCAACACTTTTCGGAACACCCTCGTAGGGGGTCCATTTGTTGGATTTCAAGGTTTTTGGGTCCCGGTTGGATTTCAGGATTTCGATGCTGCTTTTGAGACCCTTGTACATCCGGGCCAACTCCAGACCCATACCGGAGATCTGCGCCAGGGCCTGGACCAGATTCACATCCTCCAGGGTTGCTTCCCAGGGTTCAGCTGAATAGACGCGCAATGCGCCAATGGGATTTTTTCCCACAACAATGGGCACTGAAAGTATCGAAGAAATCCCTTCTTTCCTGGCCTCTTCCGGATACTGAATGCGCGGGTCGTCACCAACGTCGGTAATAGCCACGGGGCCGTCCTTTAAGGACCCGGCAATGGACTGCAGGGAGCTGAGGGGACCTTTGTTCAGGTATTCCCCGCTCAAACCAAAAGAAGCCGCAACTTCCAATTCACTGGTTTTGCGGTTAAAAAGAAGCAGTGCACATCCCTTGGCCTCCAATGCCCTTTTTACGCTTTCCACCGTTAACAGAGCAACCTCTTCGGGATCCTTGGTCTGAACAATGTCCCTTGTCACCTTCAAGATCGCTTCGTAGTTCATCAATTCCTTTTTCATGGCGCCCTCCTTTCTCAAAAAGTTTTATGAACGAGCACTTTCAAATAAGCACCCATGACAAAATTTCCAAGATGTTTGGTTTTTATTTGAAAACGATCCGATATCCCATAACCGACAGGTTTCTTCCAAAAATTGGAAGTTGGGCAACATGGAGAACCTGGGGGAAAATCCCCCAACTTGATCTTTCGTTTCGCCCGAAAGGGCATGAGGGTTAGTAGTGTTTCCGAAGTCTATAAAAAATGTCTCTCAAAGGGCCAATTAAGTCTGGGAATCCTCAGCAGGATCACCCAGACTCCATGATCACCATTTGGGTTCAAGTGAACCACCGTTTTCGGATTTTGTCAAATGAAATCTTCCGGTAGCAGCACACCGGTTTGGGTTAACCAAAACTATCCAAATTTCCAGTGAATTCCCTGATGGATTTCCCAATTATTTTTAGGGCAGTCTTTCGGTCCATCCGAGCAGGCGGCAGATCCGCTTCGGCGTAGGTGTAATACATCTTCGGCACATCCGCCAGCAGATAGAAAACCCTCAGGTCTTCCAATCCCGTAAGTGTGGCTCCAGGAAAACGGGTTTTGGCTTCGGCCAAACGTCCATTTCCCATCTTCACCATCTTGTCCAGGTCCCCGAAATTCATGGCCCCGGTGGGGCAGGTTTTCACACAGGCCGGCAGAAGGCCGTTATGAACCCGATCCACACACATGGTGCATTTGGCCAAAAAACCGGTTTTTTCCTGGGCCTTTGGAATATCAAACGGGCAGACGTTCAGTACATCGTCCGGACCCATTGCCTCCAACTTGTCTGTAAAAAGAACGGCGCCTGTCTGGTGGTCGATCAGGATGCCGTCCGATACCTCACCATCTACCGCTTCTTTGCAGGACGGTTCCAGGCAATGCCGGCATTGATCGGAAAAAAAGTACCATACGGGCTTGTTTTCCGGTCCGTTGTGTTCCTGAAATCGCACCAGCTTGTAGGTGTCATAGGAGAGATCCTTGGGGTTTTGCATGCTCCCCCAGTTGATTGTTTTCGTGGCCGGCAGTTGATTCCATTGCTTGCAGGCAATCTGACAGCCTCGGCAGGCCGTACAAAGGGTCGTATCAATCAAAAACGCTTTTCCACTGCTCATCAGATTACCTCCCTTATGCCTTTTTCACGTTGACCATAAACGCTTTGGTTTCCGGAATCCGGGTATTGGGATCCCCCGAAGACGGCGTCAGGATATTCACCGAATCGCCGCCGTCCTTGGGATGCACCCAACCGTAATGCCATGGAAGGCCCACCTGGTGAATGATGTGACCACAGATCTTGAATGGGCTCAGCCGAAGGGTTACCACGGCCACGGCTTCCAGCTTGCCGTGAGCTGATTCAACCATCACCTTTTCTCCATTTTTGATCCCTTTCATACCGGCCAGTTCCTTGCTCATTTCCACGAATAGCTGCGGTTCAGTCTCCAGTAACCAGGGCTGCCACCGGGTCATGACCCCGGTCTGCCATTGCTCACAGACCCGAAAAGTAGTGCATACGATGGGGTACCGGGGATCAGAGGTCTTGTAAATATCCATTTGGGTGTCATAG
>JGI24023J19991_10000448_pt1 | contig 32056 bp, 37 predicted proteins | sample Cruoilmetagenom1_FD_19991 | JGI IMG/M metagenome (IMG submission 19991)
CCGCCATAAAATACCAACACCGGTTTCCAACTCAGCTGAATCGATATCCAGTGAATCTGACTCTGACCTGGAACCCCCGGGAGAAAACAATGAGTCACCTTGTAGTTTAGGAAACCCTTGCGCCCTGAATATCTCGCCATGTGCCCTGGATTAATAACGTGTAGTAAAGAACACGACTATGCAGAAAGATTAATTGCCCTTATCGTTGAGATGGCGCGTAGGGAAACCAATATTATACTGCAATTATTAAACCCTCAAGAACCTATTATCTATGAGCAAAAATATCCCGATAAACCTGTTATGTTAGCCAATGAACATTTGTATGTTTACTATCATGCCCATAAGAACAACCTGATCAGCGATAATGAACATGGGCATTTCCACTTTTTTTTAAATTCACAGCCAGGTCCGCCATCTCATCCCCGGCATCTGGTCGCTTTGTCCATCGATCATTACGGGCAACCACGCGCCTGGTTTACCGTTAACCAATGGGTCACTGCCGGTGCGATATATGATAGACATCAGTTCCATGCCATCATGAGCAAGGCAAACATCCATGAGCAGGGGTCATTAACACAGAACTGGTTATTAAGCATGTTACTATTTTACCANCATGAAATCGGCCAGTTAATGGACACCAGCCAGGAANTCTTACAGACATATGAAANTACATTATCTGGATCTGAAACCCCGGTATGCGAAAACAGGGATATTTATTTCTTACGCGAAACCTGTATCGATTTGAGTTATGATCTGGCCAATAGTACAAATGCTAACTGAGTCCTGCCTATGCTGTTACAAGCATTGGTTTATGTGTTGAATGTATAAATACAAGATGGTTAATTAAATGACAGATATTCTCTATGATACGGAAACTTCTGTAGTATCTGAGCAATATGCCATAGTCTATGCTCCCAGGAAGAATCGTAAACGCTTCCCGCAAAATTGCGTTACCATTGTTATTTCTGCAGAAGAAGCCATAGAACAATCCCAACCAAACAATCACTATTATGCTGCAAAAGTCCTGGGACCTTCACGTTCTTCTGAGGGTCTTATGTTGTATTATCTGGTTGATTGGTTAACAGATAATACGCCAGTCTAACGCGACCTTCTCTTGTCTCTAAAATATTCCTTGTTCTGATAGAATTCAGGGGCATTATTTCTACGATCCCAACCAGGTAAACCCAGAACAGGGAAGGGATCAAGGATCCTTGGCGTGAGATTATCCTGTTCATTGAAAAAACGGCAGGCCAGTTCATCAACTTGTTTTTTTTGCTCCTCGTCGCCCAGAGAAAAAAATGAAGCTTCAACTGCTAAACATAAGCTATGGGCTGTCATTCCTATATAGGGTGTCAGGCATTTCTCAAACAGGGCATGGCCAAAGATAAAACATTTTATTTCACTTTCAAACAAGCTACGTTGGTGTAAAAATAATTCAGACCATTCAAATTTCTTTATTAGTTCAAGCAGTCTCGGGTTACAACTCACAATAATTGCACCACATTCGTCGAACAGGGTCAGTGTATTTTCGATATCACTTCTCCTGTTGGCATCCTGACTACTCACGCGATTAGCCAGTGCCAGGTAATGCATTTTATTGATGAGACGTTTGCTCTTGCTATAGGTACACCAGATCAACACCTGAAAAAAATCATGCCAGTTTCTGGATCTCGTCTGGATCTCGCCTTTTAGATATATTCTGGCTTCATATGATTCATCAGGATTAGATGTTTTATCGCCCTGGTCAACAAACTTCAGGGCGGCGCCATGTAAGGATTTCAGATGACCTTGAGTTTCCAGCATCAGCTGATTGAAGTCAGATAATGTCGGCCAGTCTCGTGAATCAGAAAAGTGACTCGCTAATATTGATACTTGACTGAACAGTCTATTTTCGACGTAAAAGTCTGGAGACCAGTGATCATCCATGAGGAAAAATAGATATAAAAAAAATCATAGGGGAAACCATACATCAATCTAGCGGACTATTTTTGAGAACTTGGAACCTTCGAGTGTAAGATTATACATGAGACCCTTATTGCCGAAAACAAATCCAACAATAGGTTTATTAATCGATGTGGAATCAATCGACTTACCTGCGCCCAGTTCTATCAGTGCAACCGAGCCGTCGACACCAACCTCCCAACCCTGGCTTGCCCTGAATTTTTTCAGTGCTTCCGGATCCAGGAATACAATGATGACATTTTTAACTTGTGCGCCCAACTGAAACCCTATAGAAGCACTGACCGTATTATAATATGAAACCGTTTTGCTATTAATCAACAATGCACCTTCACCGTATTCACCGCCAATACCAAAACCGGCTTTTACAACATCGGGGAACACCAGGACTCCATTTGCCTTATTCAAAAAACTATCAGCACCTCCAACCGTTTTCCTGAATTGTGTCAGGGTTTGCTGGACCTTGATATCAATTTCCTGCTTGTCTGCTGCATGAGTAACAGTCGATTGGCTAAAAATAGCGCAACAGAAAATCGTGGCCAATAATTTTACAAAAGGGGATGGGTTTATTTTCATTATTCAAATAAATGCATGGGTTTAACCCGTACTATAGCTGAGGTGTCTTGATTTAGCTTTAAATACTTTGTCCTTGAGGATCAGTTTTTGTAAAACTTTCAGGGTTTCATTGTTGGCTTTAGTGAATTGAATCACCACACCATCACGGGTTTTGCGTATATATTTGGCCAGGATTCTGGGCTGTCGCATCCCCAGATCACGCATTTGAGAAAAATGCACCTCCAGTACACGGTGCTTGGGGAATGTCAATTCATAGGTCAATAATTCAGCGCCGCCAAGACAAATGTCCAGGGTTTTACAATTAAGGATATCCTCACCATCACGACGCCACATTCTGATTTCCACATCCAGTGCTATTGAGTCCCTTTTCCAAGTCCTTTTTTCCATGAGCAGCTCCTGATGTTGTTATTCTTTCCTGCGAAAATACATGTTTTGTTTTTTTATAATACTTTTGCGCATAAATATCAATAGATACAGAATATTAAGCTTGGCTAATAAAGTCATGGCCCATGTCACTGCTCTTTTTCAATTTTGGTGGATCATTCTATGTGATATGGGTAGTGTGCCAATACAGGTGTTTAATGTAATTTACCTATTTCTGGAATATTGACTGATACTCATTGGGATTACTAAAAGCAGGTACCCCTCATAAAATAAGCTGTTCATCCTGCTTGTCAAATTAATCTTTTTTTACAGTATGAGATCACGTAAGCTATTTCAGACTTTCTCCTTTCCAATAATGTTGCCCATTTATCTTGTTAGATGTAATGAAATAGGTTTACTATAAGAAACTACTTTATCAAGAGATAACATCCGTCAATTCAACATAGTTCCACAATGATGCATTTATCCAAACCATGAAGAAAGTCACCACATTAGTCAGTCCTCAAGATTCGCTTCCTGGGCGAGATACCGACATGCCTGTTAATGCACGGCATTTTGTCCTGGATACTGATATCAAAGACTATCCGGACAAATATTCCAGCATTATTTTCGGATTAGGCTGTTTCTGGGGTGCTGAAAAATTATTCTGGTCAATGCAGGGTGTCTACACGACCGCTGTTGGTTATGCCGGGGGTTATACACCTAATCCCACATACGAAGAAGTCTGCTCGGGACAGACAGGACATACCGAAGTCGTACTGGTCGTCTATGATACGAATACCCTGCCAATTGATACCTTGTTATCTACCTTCTGGCAAGAACATGATCCCTCCCAGGGAATGCGTCAAGGTAATGATATCGGTACCCAGTACCGCTCAGCCATCTATGTCAACAATGACGAAGATTATGACATTGCACTTCAAAGCAAAGAAAAGTACCAGCAACAACTACATCACAGTGGTTTTCCTGATATCACTACTGAAATCAAAATTAATACTACTTTTTATTATGCCGAAGAATATCATCAACAATACCTTGGCAAGAACCCAACGGGTTATTGTGGACTACGTGGCACCGGTGTGGATTTTTAATCCTTAAAAAAGTTATACCTGGAAAAAGTGAAAGCGAACAAGTTAATATCGAATAGCCTTATCTCTGGGTTGCTACCCCAGGCAGCCAATAACCCCAGAAGCAGGACTCACCATAATATTCATGACAGTTATAACGAGAAAGTCCAACGCTTTCTTAATGTCATAGAATATGCTTCTTATGTCAGACCTCATTACCATAATGAACAGGATGCCTGGGAAGGATTCATTATTATCAAAGGGCATCTCAGCATCTTGCAGTTTGATCATTCGGGCATACTTGTAGATAGAAACGAACTATCACCGGAAGGTCCCTTATTTGGCATTGAACTGGATTCGACTTTTCCACACTGTATTACTTCATTATCTGATCAGGCCATCGTCTTTGAATACAAGCAGGGGCCCTATTTACCAGACAACGATAAAACATTCCCGCAATGGGCCCCCACTGAACAAGACACACAGGTAAAAATTTATCACCAATGGATGAAAACGGCAGCGGTCGGTGAACGTTTCAAATCCGATAAAATTTCAAACAGTCAATAATGATGAGTAGTGAATATCAACAGGCTGATCGTTACCAGTCAATACAGCTCCATAATATGCAATCATATAATGACGCTATTTATGAGACATTTCTACAAATGAACCCTGGCGACTATGATAAGCAAAGCCATTTTTTTCATGGGCGCTATGAAAATATTTATATCGATGCGAAAAAGATACCCGCACTCGTTCACTTACTGGAGCTTATACAACAACAAGCTGCCCGTTGTCTGAATGCACAGGCCGCGCAAATAAAAATGGGGTTCTGGTTAAATGTCATGAATCCGGGTGATACTACAACGCGTCATTGCCATGACGATTTAGATGAAGTGCTATCGGGTGTTTATTATGTCAAGGTCCCTGAAAACTCCGGCAAGCTAGTCGTTTATACACCCGAACCTGACGAGATCCAGCCACAGGAAGGTCTACTGGTATTATTTTCACCCGCACTGGATCATGCCGTACTCCGCAATGACAGTGACGATGTCAGGCTGTCAATAGCTTTCAATGTCTGCTTGCAGGAGTCGAACTCCTGAATAAAATTCACATGGCAATGGTTCAACACTAAACCGTATCAAATCAGTTACATAGCTTGTAATACTCCGGGTTTCTGACTACACTTACAGGCATCTTCAGTAGTAAGGTGGCGAGATAATGAGCTACTCAGTTGTATTTACAGGTGAATTAAAACCATCATTAAGCCATGAAAAAGTGATGACAAATTTATCCTTGCTGTTCAAAAAAGATATCAGTTTCATCAATAAACTGTTCAGTGGACAGCAAATCATCATCAAGCGTGACCTTGACCTTGACAGCGCCAATAAATACAAAATGGCACTCGCTAGCGCAGGGGCAATATGTGAGGTACAAGAAAGTCCTGAAGCCGTTAAAAACGATGTCATACCTACAAAAACAGAGACCGTTATCACCGTGGCGGCGGCAGGGGAGACCCTCATAGAAGCGCCACCACCAACACCAGCAAACTATGACACTAGCCACTACTCTATGGCAGAACCGGGTGAGAAAATTATTGAGCAGGAACCCGTTAAAGCCTCTCCGGTAGATGTACTATCAGCTGATCTTTCTCCTTTGGGGACTGTACTCAGTGAGGATAAACCAATCACATCTGCCGACATCGACGTAGCAAATATGTCCCTGGCAGAATCAGGCAGTGATATTCTTGATAAAGACTAGGGAGCCTCTGATCAATGCATGGATGGACATCTTCGCGCTCTAATAAATGCAAATTGATAGTGCAATTATACACCGCCTGATGACTTGCAAGTACTGACACATGGCTATAAGATCACAGCGCACTGGTTAAATAATCCCGGGAATAGTTTTTTTGTACTCTGATATCAAATCCAATCTATCAGCCTTACTGGAATCGAATGCCATACAGAACCTTAATGGCAGCCTCATTGGTATCGAAAAAGAAAGCCTTCGAGTGAATCAGGAAGGTTATATCACCCAAACCCCTCATCCACAGGCATTGGGGTCTGCGTTGGCAAATCCATACATTACTACCGACTACTCCGAAGCCTTGATAGAATTGATCACGCCACCACTGCCAACGCTAAAAAAAGCATTGAGCTTTATCGAGGACCTGCATACATTCGCCTATAAAAGGCTGGATCAGGAAATACTCTGGGCAACCAGTATGCCCTGTGTCGTCAAAGGTGAATCCAATATCCCTGTTGCCCAGTACGGCACATCCAACCGCGGTAAAATGAAAACGGTTTATCGTGAAGGATTGGGGCATCGATATGGCAAGACAATGCAAATTATTGCCGGTGTGCATTTTAATTATTCCTACTCCAGGGCGTTCTGGGAAAAACTGTATCAGAAAAATGATGTCACTACCGACCTCCAGGATTTTATCAACTGCCGTTATTTTGGTTTGATTCGTAATCTACAACGCATCGGTTGGATTATTCCTTATCTGTTCGGTGCTTCTCCCGCAGTGTGTAAATCATTCTTTGGAAAGGCGGGCAGCAATCTCCAGTCATTTGATGATACAACCTATTACGAACCCTATGCCACCTCGTTACGTATGAGCGACATTGGCTATCAAAACAACGAAGAAAATAAAAAAGGCTTCAAGGCCTGTTATGACGCACTGGACGAATATGTTGCCAATCTGAAATTTGCAATTGAAACACCTTGCCCCGAATACACAAAGATTGGCGTAAAGAAAAATGGCGAGTACTTACAATTAAATGCCAATATTTTGCAGATAGAAAATGAATACTATAGCACGGTACGTCCCAAGCAAATTACAAAACCCGACGAGCAACCCATTGTCGCATTGAAAAATCGTGGAGTTGAATACATTGAACTCAGGTCAATCGACATCAATGCATTTGACCCTTTTGGCATCAACGAAAAACAATTACACTTTCTTGAAGCCCTGATGCTTTTTTGCCTATTGACCGACAGCCCTAATATCAGCGAATGTGAACGTAAGGAAATAGATGATAACGAGATGCTGGTCGCGCTAAAGGGGAGGGAGCCTGATCTTCAGCTGGATCGTCTTGCCAGCAAAGTGACATTACATGAATGGGCTCATGATATCTTTAAAAATATGAAGCCTGTTTGCGAAGCACTGGACCAGGCTAAAAACACAACACGATACAGTCGTGCCCTTAACGAACTTGCCTTGCTTATTGATGATCCTGAGAAAACACCATCAGCGAGGATGCTTAGGGAAATGAGAGAATGCGGAGAAGGTTTCCACCATTTTGCCAAAAGAATGTCCTATCAACATGATCACTACTTTAAACAACTGGTGATATCAAAAGAAAGTAATCAATTACTCGAAGAAGCGGTCAATGAATCCCGAAAGAAACAACTCGACATAGAACAGGCCGACAACCTGTCATTTGATGACTTCCTGGCGCAATACTTCAAGTTAGTTCATGTTGAGGCCAATGTGTCTTAGGGCTATCGTTGCCCAACAGAACCTAACCTAGGACGCTACAGAAAACGGCCAGCGTGTTGAGAAAGTTGACTCATAGATTGCAGCCGCATCCGCGCCATAGGAGCCCATTGGTAAGCTATAGGTAATATCGACTTGCTGTTCTTGACCTTCGTACTTCATTATGTCGAGAATTTTATATTTTTTATAGGCTATTTTATCTTTATCCAGCAAGATAATCACTTTGGGTTTTAACCTTCGCTCCGGATTCTGTTCAAGCACCATGGCGGTTTCACCCGTACTTAATTCAACCAGCGTACCCGCAGGGTAGATACCGATCGCCTGGATAAACTCTTCTATCAGATCTTTCTGAAAGGTCTGATCAATCATCCTATACAATGTCGCGATAGCATCGGACGGACTAAGCCCAAAGTCTTTGTGCAATGGGAAAGTTAATTCATCATAAAAACTGGATATGCCGGCAATTTTAGCCAGGTAAGGTATCTTGTCTCCTTGCAGACCACGAGGATAACCCGAGCCATCATGCCTTTCATGCAGACAACTGACGATACCCAGGACCTGTTTATCAATATTCTTTGATGCTTTAAGCAGGGTGAGTGCTTTTGCCACATGGGACTGGTAAAGCGCCTTTTCCNCCTCACNAAACTGACTCTTGTCTTTTTGCANAATGTCTTGTGGCAGATGGGTTTTCCCGACCTCCGAGAGCATAATGCCCAGGGCGAGGTTATTTAATGCCTGCAATGAGACNCCCATNTGCCTGCCTAATGACACCGCCCAGATCGCCGTGCGAACAGTATGTCCATACAGTCGTGAGCTTTTATCCTTGATTTTTGTCAACCAGATGAATGCATCCGGGTTTTTGACAATATCCTTTACCATAACAGCAACCACCTTGCGGGTTTCCTGTAAGGGNAGGCTATTGTTCTTTTTCAGGGCGACATCGATGTAAGAGACAGCCAGCTCGGCTAACTCTTTCATCTTTAATGCATTTTTAACTTCCTGCCGGGGTGTGCTGGTCTGTTTATAGACACCTTTCTTTGCCAGGAGGCGTTTAGCCTTGACGTTGCGTTTGACCTTCGAAGATGTCCCTTCTGGTGGCATAGGACGATCCAGAGTTTGCAAAAACTCGGGATCAATCGGGCTTTTACCCCGACGGATGTCGATATAAACATAATGACAGTACTGACGCAGGATACTGATATCCTCAGTCGTCCTGATATAGTAACCTTGTAAGGGAAAGGGCGTATTGATCCAGGGACGATCCAGGCGTGAGACATACATGCCTGTCGTCAGGTTATCAATATCGACCTTTATTTGCTCTAGTGACATAGTGGTTTAAATAATTAATTAATTGATTATTATATCGACTGATTTTAAATATAATGTAGCCTTATCAAGAGCGGGTGTGGACTGGAGCACATTTTGACTAAACATCCCTATAAATGACCACAAACCGAAATAAGCCCTGTTTCTATAATAAAATTAAATATATATGAAATTTTTCGAGCAATTTAAAGCGCTAATATGGGAACTGGATCTAAGTCAGCGCTCGCGTGTGTTGAGATTAGCTCAACATATATTGCGCATTATTTATGTGGTAATAAGGGATCTGGCAGATGGCCAACTCACCTTAAGGGCGATGAGTCTTGTCTATACAACCCTGTTATCGCTGGTGCCACTACTTGCTGTGAGTTTTTCTGTCCTGAAGGGGTTTGGGGTCCATAATAAAATCGAACCCATGCTGCTCCAGTTTCTGACACCGTTAGGTGAGCAGGGCATCGAAATCACCAACAGAATCATCGAATTTGTTAATAATGTCAAAGTGGGCGTGCTGGGATCACTCGGTTTGCTACTGTTGCTATACACCGTCATTTCCCTGATCCAGAAGGTTGAGCGCGCTTTTAATTATACCTGGAATGTCTCTCTTTCAAGATCATTTATACAGCGCATTAGCGATTATCTGAGTGTGATTTTTGTTGGCCCTGTATTTGTCTTTACAGCCATCGGTATCACAGCATCGATCTCCGCTGCACCGATTGTGCAGGAATTACATTCTATCCAGTATCTGGGTGGAATTTTCATCCAGGCAGAGAAAGCCCTCCCTTATCTGTTGATTATCAGCGCCTTCACATTCGTATATGTCCTCATACCCAATACCAAAGTGAAGTTAAAATCCGCATTTATTGGCGCAATAGTTGCGGGTATATTATGGCAATCAACAGGATGGGTATTCGCATCTTTTCTGATAAATTCGACAAAATACATAGCCATCTATTCCGCTTTCGCTACCTTGATATTTTTTCTTATCTGGCTCTATCTCAGCTGGATCATATTACTGATAGGGGCGAGTATTGCTTTCTATCATCAGAATCCTGAGTACATAACATCTACTAAAGTCAGTCTTAAAATCAGCAATTCCGCCAGGGAATTACTCACCATTCAGATCATGACACTCGTTGGCGAGCGATACCTTGAAATGAAGGATGAGATAAGCTTTGATGAACTTGTTCAGGCCACATCGGTACCTTCCATTATCCTTTCACACGCTCTCGAAAGCCTGGAAAAGGGTGGATTTATCATTCATACCTGTGACAAACACATACAATATTATCCAGCCAAACCATTGGATAAAATCAAGATCATTGAAATTATAAATCATGTCCGCCAGGATGGTATCAACTACCAGATTGACAGTAATATTCATCCTGCCAATCCTGCTATCAACAATGTGTTCATCACGATCGATAAAGCAGTTGCTCATTCACTCAATAACATGAACTTATTACAACTCGTCAATCAATCACTTTCAAAAAGTACAAACTAATGATAAAAAAACTAGCTCTCATATTAACTCAAATGAAACCACTTCGAGTCGTCCTGGCAATATTTGCCATATTGATTGCGGTATTCGCTGCTGATGCTGGAACCAAGGCCGACTATGAAGGGGGGCAGGTTATTCTAACGCTCATCCTTCCAGCGTTGACGCCCATTATCTTCCTCGTGCTACTCCTGGATGCCTTGATGAATCGAGTCTGGTTGATCGATGCCGCAGCTACAGACACGACAAAATACAGGAATCTGATCAGGATCAACCTGGTTCTGGCCGCATTGGTATTCATTCGCTGGATTCCCTATTTTATCGAGATCTGGCGTTAACTGTGGACACCAGAAAGGTATTCATCGCTGGTTGTGGTTATGTCGGCACAAAGCTGGCGCAACGGCTGCTCTCAAAAAATGATGAAGTGACGGTTATGGTCAGGTCTGCCGAAAGCTGCCAAAGCCTCGAGCCAGATTATCACTGTATTAAAGCTGATCTTGATGATTCTCCTCTCACACTCGACGTCTCATTCGCTGACACCACATTATTTTATTTCGTACCGCCCCCATCACAAGGCGTTATAGATAGCAGGATTGAACGTTTTTTGCAGGCGCTAGAAGATAATACTACGCCAGACAAGATAATTCTTATCAGTACCACAGGTGTTTATGGTGATTGTGCGGATAGGTGGATTGATGAAACACGTCAACCGCGAGCCGATACGGATAGGGCAAGAAGGCGCTTATCCGCTGAGCACATTTTGCAACAATGGTGCGATCAAAGGGAAATTGATTATGCCATCCTGCGTGTGCCAGGCATCTATGGACCAGGCAAGCTTCCCCTTAAACGCTTACAGGAACAAAAACCCATTCTCAATATGGCGGAGTCGCCCTGGAGCAACAGGATACATATAGATGACCTGGTTCAGTCCTGTATGAATGCACTGGCGTATACCGGAAAGGAACGAATATTTAATATAAGCGATGGGAACCCCAGCTCCATGAGTGATTTTTTCCTGAGTGTTGCAGCGACGATGAACTTGCCAACACCACAACAAATCAGCCTGGACGAATGTAAAAAGCTGTTTTCTGACAATATGATGTCATATCTGCTGGAATCCAAAAAAATTGACAACAGCAGAATGCGTCATGAACTCAATGTTCAATTAAAGTACCCGTCTTTGAGACAGGGTCTGGAGGCCATCAAGAGGGCAGATTGACGATTTACTTTCCACCGCCGAGACAAGGAGGGGAGTCCGGGCTGATGCCTTCTACACTTTGCCACTGCTCAGGCGTATAGGTATGCAGCGCCAGGGCATGAATATCTTTTTCTAACTCATCGGCCAGGATCGAATGAATCATGCGGTGCTGGGCCAGTAAATTTTTACCTTCAAATTCACGACTGGCAATGGAAATCTTGAAATGTGATTCTGAGCCAGGCGGCACATTATGCATATCACTTTCATTGACGACTTGAAGGAAATCCAACTGCATCCCATTGTTTAATTTTTGTACAATTTTCTCTTCTATTGGACCCATGTCAGCCTCGATTTTTAGCTCGGATTTTGTCAACGACAACGTATTATATTTTATTCAAGTATATAATTCACGAGCTGAAATATACCCTGAATTTTCTATTAAAGGTTAATTAAATAACGCCGATAAAGAGTTAGTATTAAATATACTTATTGTACACTTTACCTTAACTATACATTATAAGTTATTGATAATTATGAATGCAAATATGGCTACCATCAACAATCATAACACTGAAAGCTACCTCAACGAAAAACAGACTGTTTTAATTGTTGATGATTCGAAGGTAATAAGACTGGCCCTGAATAAAATACTCAAAAACGACTTTGCAGTCTTACAGGCCAATGATGGTGAAGATGCCTGGGAAAAACTGCAGGAAAATGATGCCGTATCGGCCATATTTTCTGATGTCTCCATGCCCAACCTTGATGGCTTCGGTCTACTTGAACGCGTACGCACATCAACTGAAGCACGAATAGCCGATTTACCATTCATCATCATTACAGCAAATGACGACAACCCTGAATTTTCAGCCAAAGTGTCAGACGCAGGCGGCAATGCCCTGATCACCAAGCCATTTAAAACAAATGAAATTAAGGCCTGCATACAAGATCATATCGTCATTGAACAAACAACACCTTCCGTCAATACACCTGCAATACCGGATCATGAAGTAGCCGAGATCCTGGGTATCGATGGTATTGAAACGGCGGAAAAACCTGACTCCATCAATAGCACACTGGCTGAAAATGAAAGGGAATTCACCCTGGATGAGAATTTCTTCAGCAATAGTAGAGAAGCAGCCCCTGAAAGCCGGGATGAGCCTACAACTGTAGCCAGTTTGGAACCCGAAAACCTTACCTCGTCTAACGACAGCGATGACCTTTCCTCTATGGCTGATATTGACTTCAGCTTCGATGAAAACATCCTCAACGAGACCCTGGATAATAACGCCAGCACCGTAGAAGAATTCGAATTTACAATCGATGAAGAATTCCTCAACAAGAGCCTTGATTCTGCGCATACAGAAACAACTTCAGAAATTGAAGTGTCCAGTACGGATAGCATGATTAGTCAAACAACTGACTGGAGCGAGCCGTCCTTTACTGAAGATGAATTTAAGCAGATAGAGGACACTCCTGCACCTGTAAACCCGAAAGTGGAGCTGTCACTGGAGCCGGTAATACCGTCCAGCAAACATAAAGCGTCACAGGAAAGTAAGGCTGAAAAAGAAGAAGATATTACCATCAGCGACCTGGAGCAAGCCAGGCAGCACGCAATGGAAGTTGCCCAGGAAAAGGTCCAGCCGCAACAAAATGTGTCTGAAACCGGGGTTCATCAAACAACCGAGCGAGAGCAGATACGCGCCCGATTGCAGCAGATTCGCGAACAGGAAAAACAGGATCTTGCCAATGCACGTAATGCCCGCCGCGTTAACAAGGGCAATAGTACTTCCTTATTCAGCAAACTTGGGCGTATAATATCAGGACTATTTGGGTCTAGAAAAAAATAACGGGTTTTTGCGATTACATGGAATGTCATATCTATAAAGGAAAGCGCAAGCAGGAACATTATTTGTTCATGCCTGCGGATTCATCATTGGAAGAGATACCTGAGTCCATTCTGCAAATACTGGGTGAAATTCAACACGTCATGAAAATTGATATCACACCCTCAACCCATCTGGCACAATCAGACCCCGAAGCCATACTTGAAACCATAAGGGAAAAGGGCTTCTATATACAAATACCATCAAAAGATAACATTACAATATAATACAAGTCGGGAGTTAACAATGGCTGAAACAGTCGATGATATATCTATCAGTTATTCGGAAGACGGCACTGTCATTACCAAGGAACTGGACAAGACAGTACTGACCAAAGGAGCCTGGTCTACTATCATATTCAAATATCAGGACTGGGATCGTAGCAAGGAAGAGTATGGTGCAGTTAAATTCACTATCAGGCGTTATCAGAAAAGAAATGGCGAGTATCAACAGAAATCAAAATTTAATATCTCCAGTGTCGACCAGGCAAAAAAGATTATTGGCGCTTTGGAAAACTGGATAAAAGAGTAGGCTAAATGGAAGCGGTCCAAAAAATTATCGATGGCACCAAGACCCTGATTGCTCCTCCCGATGTCTGGTTTCGCTTTAATGAGGCCGTTAATACACCCAGCTCGACCATTCAGGATATATCCGATATTGTCAGAACTGACCCCAGTCTGGTTGCCAATGTACTCAAAGTTGTTAACAGTCCTTTTTATGGTATCCGCAGTAAAGTAGATACCATTTCCAGGGCAATATCCATTATCGGCCTCGATGACCTTTACAACATTATTACATCAGTTGTTGCCGTAAACTCCTTTTCTAAAATAGCAACCGACCTGGTTAAACCCGCTACTTTCTGGAGACATAGCTTCTGCACGGCCATTCTTGCCAGAAAGATTGCGCGCAACTGCAATGTATTACATACGGAGCGACTCTATGTCGTCGGACTTCTGCACGACATCGGTAGCCTGTTACTGTATTCCAAATACCCTGCTGAATCGGAAAAAATAATCAAGGAATCGGCAGGTGACGAAGAACAGCACTATCGCCTAGAAAAAGAAATGCTTGGTTTCACCCATGCAGATATTGGTGCGGAACTCCTCAAGCAGTGGGGATTACCAAATAATTTAACGACGGCTATTCAAAAACATCATGAGCCTTGTAGTGATGATAATAATGTACTCGATCAATGCATTATCCATTTAGCCAATTCATTATCAAATTGCTATGTTCTGGGTACTTATTTGGAAAAACTACCCGATAAAGCCAATACACCTGACGAATGTATCTGGGATTACATTAAACTGACTGACGAACAAAAAGAAGACATCTATGAAGGGCTGGATGAAGAACTGGCTGATGCCATCGCCATCCTTATACCATACAACTTATAGATTTTTTGCCTTTTCAGGCATTCCTTAAAAACTGAAAAACCCGGCATACCAAGACAGGTTCAGCTTTTGGTCTTCTCAAACAACTCGGTATATTGTGCTTGCAGGTAATCGATATTTTCCAGTGATTTTTTCAAGTCATCCTTGAGCCGTTGATTTTCCGTTCGAAGAACATTGAGTGTCGAAGCCATGTCTTCATCACCTGTCGACTCCTGGGGTACACTCACAGCTGCTTCAACAGGCCGTTCCTGCCTTAAACTGGCAAGATTATGATAAGCACCAGACAAGCCATCCAGGTCTTCCCTCAAATTCATAATCAGACTCTTGTCTTTACCATTAAATATTCTCAGTACATTAGAACAAATGGTGCGCTCCTTGTTCATAATTTCATTGACTGCTCCCTTGCCCGCATCACCATCAACACAAAAAACCTCGCCAACAGATTGCACCAGTTTTTCCCTCCTTGCACCGGTCGACTCCCTGAATTTGCTTGTAAAGTCTCTCATTAGGTGAGTGTCTCTCTTTCGTTTGATATAAATAGCAACCATATATATCAGGAAAAATACACTGATCACCGCACCAAATTCTGCTGCTAATATTAATGTACTGGTCACAAACTCACTCATTTTATATTCCACTTAATCGCTACAATTAAATATTTTAATTGCCTCAGTCTATTTCCCCGTTTCTGAATCAATGGACTCAATATCATCCATATCTTCAATATCTTCTAACCCCTCTACCTCTTCAGTGGATTTCTGTTCATTATTTTTTTGCGTCTTGATCTTCGATGACGTCCTGGTCGTTCTCATCAAGTAATAAATAATCATCATTTGAGGATTTGAATATTTTTTTATAAATATAATACCCACCAAAACCTAGTAGAACATTAACCAAAAACACGGCGAGGGTAACAACAATCCAGTTAAGCGATCCTTCTTCCTCTTCATGAGATTCAGCTTCATCAGCAGAATGTTCAACATGTTTTTCAACAGCAGGTTCTTCAGCATCATGTTTTACGGGTTCGTGCTTTACAGTATCATGGTTATCCTCAACTACCTTATGGTGATCATCAAGCTCTGGCTTGTGTATTTCAGGTAGTTTATGCATTATCTTTTGCGTGAAAATTTTATTGTTATGGAGTGTGGCATCAACTTTCACGGTGATCTTTTTACCGGAATAAGCTTCAGGTAAACCCAGTTGCCAACTGGCTCCAACACGTTCCAGTGCCCGGGGATCCTGAGTATCATCCAGGACTATGTTAATCCTGTCCTTATCGATGACTCTGTCATCGATATAGGCGATGAGCGCGAATTTGTTATCACCCACTATTTTTGACTCTATAATGACAGGATCGACAACCACCGAAAATTCATGTTCGAACTCCCTGACAAAAGTAGGACTCTTGGCTGTTATCCGTAGAACGCATTGTCCCTCAAGTTGCTCCACACCCGCGTCAGCTTTAAATACACCGCCACCTTTATATTCTGTATCAATAGTGATTCGACCCAGACTGTCCTTCTTCTTCATCACTGACTTCAGGTACAGCAAATTAATAAATTCATCTTTTTTGATAATCTTATCGTCTTCAGTCAGGAATGCTTCAATGTGTAACGCCTCATCCGGCATCAGTAGTGTCGGTAATTTATTCACATGCAGGCGAAGATTGGTGACGACCATTATTTTATTATCAGGATCAACCGGAGCATTTACACCCCATGTACCTACCGTTGGTTTACTCACAGTAATAATTTCATAATTGTCAGATTTTACCCACTTGACAGTATCAGGATGCTGACTGGACGACCATGTTTCATTAGCAGGCGTGGTTAACTCACTGGCATATTCGGAATTGAACAAAACAACTGTCATGTCATTGACCGAGTTATCTATCTCGAAACTATTATTTTTGAATGGAACTGTATCTGGCTTGGTTGTTGATTGGAATAATTTAAAAAAATACCTGTCCAGATCACCGGCATTTTCTATGACCGCATATTGACCAGCGGTTTTATGCGATAGTGTTTTGAGTAGATCATGATCTGCATGTTCTGACAGGGCGATCGTATGAATGATAATATTATTTTTCTGGAATTTTGGTAATAGTTCCTCTATCACGCGACGACGAGAATCGGTGTTTTTATCGGCATTTTTGGATACATCAACATAACCATCCGTTAATAAAATAACATGTTGTTCTTTTAGCGACTCCGTTTTTGTCAGACCGCGCGTTGCCACCTTCAGGGCTTTTTCAATATTCGTGTACAAACCATGGGAATGTATTTTTTTTGCCTTTTTAAATGCACCGTCTTTCCATGACTTATCAACCTTGCCATGTTTAACCAACATATTCACTTTGGCTGCGAACGTCCAGATACCTGCCGACAGTTCAGTTGGTAATACTTCAGAGAACAATTGCACGGCCTTGCTACGATGGTTATCAGGATCATTTTTTTTCATACTACCCGACACATCAATGACGACACGAATATCACGGTCGATTATTGTCGGTGTATTGGGGGCCGCCGTATCACTTTCGGCGGTTGACGATGCACGACTCACACCTGTAGTCAGCACCAACAGGCCGGTCAGGATCAGAAGCCGGAAAAATCCTTTTATTTTGAATATTTGCATTATTCCACTTTATTTTATTATCACGTACCCATTTATCGGACAGGTATAAGCCTTACTTTAGTAATTCAGCAACAAGACTACACATTTAATTTCTCTAATAATCATATATTTAGACAAATAGACTATGCTAGTGGGTATGATGCGACCGTCCTTTAGCAGAATCTGGCATACATACATCGATAAATTGTGCTAAAATGACTAGCTATTTCATTGATTTTTATAAACAAATGTCATCGACCCATACCACAAAAGAACTGTTCTCATATCGTAAATTTTGGGCCCACCGATTGGGTACTGTGACCAATCTACCACTGTCTCGCGTCGAAATGGATGAGTTGGGATGGGACAGTTGCGACATTATACTCGTGACGGGCGATGCCTATGTTGATCATCCCAGCTTTGGTATGGCCTTGATCGGTCGACTCCTGGAAGCACAAGGTTTCAGGGTGGGTATCATTTCCCAACCAGACTGGACGGATGTAGCTGACTTTCAGAGTTTGGGAAAACCTAATCTCTATTATGGTGTCACGGCCGGCAATATGGACTCGATGGTGAATCGCTATACTGCTGACCGAAAAATTCGTTCTGATGATTCATACACGGCTGGAGGCGAGGGCGGCCAGCGTCCTGATCGCTCAGTCATTGTATATTCACAAATGTGTCAACGCGCATTCAAGGATGTACCCGTCATCATCGGTGGAATTGAAGCCAGCCTCAGGAGGATCAGTCATTTTGACTACTGGTCTGAGAAGGTACGTCGCTCTATCTTACTCGATGCCAAAGCTGACCTGCTCGTTTTTGGAAATGCTGAAAGACAGATTGTGGAAATATCACATCGTCTGGCGAATGGTGAGGATATAAAATCACTGATCGACATTAAAGGTACCGCTTATATATCAGCTTCATTACCGAGTACTGGTAAATTGCTCGATTACTCCCAGGTCAATACCAATGGAGTCATTGTACCCAACCCGGACCCGTATCAATCCAGCGCTGACATGCCTTGCAAGGAAGGGGCAGGGGAAAAGCAGCTCGGTTCCTCCCAGGAAATCAGTATTGATTTACCCAACAATGCGGCCATTATCCTGCCGTCCTATGAAGAAGTCAGATCAGACAAAAAATTATACGCCCATACCTCGCGTATACTTCATCTTGAAACAAACCCGGGCAATGCCAGAATTCTGATTCAACCACATAGAGATCGTTACGTAATACTGAATCCACCGCCCATCCCGCTGAAAACCCGTGAATTTGATCGCCTGTTTGAATTCCCTTACACAAGACTGCCGCATCCTGGTTATCAGGGGAAAAAAATACCCGCTTACGAAATGATTCGTTTTTCCGTTAATATCATGCGTGGCTGTTTCGGGGGATGTACCTTCTGCTCAATCACGGAACATGAAGGCAGAATCATTCAGAATCGCTCAGAAAACTCCGTTATCAAGGAAATCGAAACGATCAGGGATACCGTACCAGGTTTTACCGGTAGCATATCTGATCTTGGTGGGCCAACAGCCAACATGTATACACTGGGATGCAAAAGCAAGGAGATAGAAGCGGTCTGCCGCAGACTGTCCTGCGTCTATCCTGATATCTGCAAGAACCTTAACACCAACCATGATCCTTTGATAAAACTCTATCGACGCGCCAGAAACCTGAAGGGCATCAAGCGTATCTCAATTGCCTCTGGTGTTCGTTATGATCTGGCTGTCGAATCTCCAGACTATATTAAAGAACTGGCGACACATCACGTGGGCGGCTATCTCAAAATTGCACCTGAACACACCGAGAGCGGGCCGTTATCAAAGATGATGAAACCGGGTATGGGTGTTTACTATAAATTTAAGGAACTGTTTGACCAGTATTCAAAAGAAGCAGGGAAGGAGCAGTACCTGATTCCATACTTCATCGCGGCACATCCTGGTACCACAGACGAAGACATGCTGGAGCTGGCATTGTGGCTGAAACATAATGGCTATCGCGCTGATCAGGTTCAAACCTTTTTGCCTTCTCCGATGGCCCTGGCTACCAGCATGTGGCATACAGGCTACAACCCTCTCAGAAGCCTGAAAAAGGCTGAAACACTGACAACCGTCAAAGGTTTAAAACAGCGACGTATTCATAAAGCCTTCCTGCGCTACCATGACGCCAACAATTGGCCGCTACTCCGTGAAGTCCTGAAAAAAATGGGGCGAGCTGATTTAATAGGTAACGGCAAACGCCATCTGATTCCAAAATGGCAGCCGGACGGCACAGCAGTGAAAGGGAAAAAATCTGGGAAAAAACAGGGGCAGCGCTTCCGTACGACACATACGAGACCATAAAACCAACTGCTAGTCGATTAAGTAGGCACCCTGAACAGTACCGATAGAGAGCTGATCACCATCCTCCAGAGTTTGATAACTGATTCTATTGCCATTGACAATGGTGCCGTTAGTACTGTGCAGGTCAGCGATCTGTACCCTTGATTCGCCATCTTTCATCATCTGGTAGGTGATAAGCGCATGGCGCTTGCTAACCGATTTATCCACCAGGATAATATCGTTTGCTTGTCCTCTTCCAATACTGGTACTTCCTTCTTCAAGGTTGTATTCAATTGGGCTATCACTAAAGACGACTAATTTTGGCATGTTATAACCGATTCAATCCCAGCTATTAAGTTCCCGAACGCGTGAATGTCATTATATTCTATTTTTCTTAAGTATAATGACAACTATTAATACTTTCTATTCCATTTCTATTAAAAATAATCTGGCCACTAACATTCTGATCAGCGACCCAGTCAATATCAGGCTTTAGTTATATATACTATTTTTACCCATAAAATCAATAGCGAGGGGGNGTGTTCNAAAGCCTTTTCGCTGTCTCATATCATGTTAAATAACCACGCTAGTGAAATAAANAACCTGATTCAACAGCTGGATCGAGTAANTTATCCTGCCACTACTCAAACGTAGGATGCGTTAAATACGCTTAATAATTATACATTTAGCAATCAATAGATCAAATCCGGAAGTATTTCCCCAAGAGCCTATTCTTCACATTACTTATTGTTTTTATTGTCATAATAAGATCAAGTTCCTGAAAAATTGGCCGCCATAATAATAGGATCTACCTAAAAAAATATACTGTTATATAGCGACATGCCCAGTAGACAAAATAATTGATAAGTATGAACAAGAAATCAACAACCACTTCAACCGAGCTCAAGCACTACATTCGTGCCAATTCTCGAGCCACTGAACGTGAACTCATTGTGGAACGTGTTAGTACTGGTTCCGCGTCATTTGATTTCCTTAAAAAAATGGAAGCTCGACGCAAAAAGCATATCTGTGTCAGGACCATAGACATGCGCGGAAAGGTGCCTTACGAATGCAAAAGCTATGTCCATAAAAATCAGGTCTTCTGGATGGACGATATCTCTTACGGGATATTCCTGAAAGGGCTGAGGGAAAATAACGACGTATTCACCAATGAGATGTTTGAGGCTATCGTCAATGGTAATCATACGAACCATAAAAATAAGCAAGCCACTAACAATGCTCTGACTGATATTAAGAAAAAAACCAGTGCGGCTTTTCAGGAAAACGGCAATACAGACTCATCTTTTGATGAAGAAAGATTCAGAGTAGAAGGAAAGGATGCCGACATTTTCCACCTGGGTTACTATCAAAAAAGAGGTGAAAGCCGCTTAAAACATGCAACCGACATCCTCATCCATACAGCCGATGATACGATCGGCGCAAAAACAAAAGATATATCAGCCACTGGCTTCAAGGCTTCTTTTCAGAAACCCGCAAACCTGAAGGCAGGCGATGAGATAGCAGTCACTTATACTGGTTTCAATAATACATTCAAAAGCAATTTAGTTAAGGTGCAATACCAGGTTGTCCACATGACATATGATGAACCTGATTTCATCCTGTGTGTGCGTAATGTCGATAGTGATTCTACCGCAACACAATTTATTGCAGATTTTATCAATGATCAACAACAAAATATCAAGGGCAGACGAAAACTGGATATTGAAGATACCCGGTTAACGGCAGAGTCATTGATGACAGAACTTAATTATACTAATACAACCCCGACAGTCCCGTTTTTTATTAGCGCAGCAAGTGCCAATCTGCATTTACAAACCATTTGCGTCAATAATATCAATAAGCCAATGATACAATGCTTCAGGAACAGTAATGACAGTTTTGACTTTACCAATTTTTCCGACCACTCGCGGATAAAAAAACTATTCGATATTGTCCAGGATGATGGTCAACGAGACCCTTTGTTGGCGGTATATTTAAATGATAGTGGTTCACCCAAAGTTATGCTCGACTACGAATTTGAATCATATGACCTATGGGAGACATTTATAGCAGGCAAACTCAATGAGAAAAATCTAACCCTGTTCAAAGTCGTCGTCCGTAGCGTTGCCAAACCGGACCAGCGTAAACTCGACCAAAAAATTGAAAAACTCAAAACGAAATCTGAAACCTCTGTAGACGATATGCTCAATTATTATAATCATATCAGCAAGGCAGGGGTATTGGTCGATATCACGTCTGAACTAAGTAATACTCTAAAAAATAAGAAGCTCGATTTTGATATGCTAAAATCTACTAACGCTTTTAGCATTAATTTCGCTGAACTAAGCGGAAATGATGTGGAAATACTTCAGTTTGGTTATACAGAACAACGCAGGGAAGACAGGTATCATGTATCGGTTGACGCGATAGTACATTTGAACACGCGAAAATACAAAGCAGTAACAAAAGATATTTCGATAAAGGGCCTGTGTGTAGAATTGAGCACCACTAACCAGGAAGGTTATAAGAAAGGTGATGAGGTTATGGTTGATTTTCCAGTGCTACATAAAAGAGCCAAGGAACGTATCAAGCTAATCGATATGCCATATACTATCACCTGCATTCATTACGAGAATGGCAAACCGATCTTACATTTTAAAAGAGAAAAAACCAAACACTGGAATGAACAAACTACCTTTTTCAAGGATATGATTGACAGAAATATTAACTTAATCAAACTGGACACCAAGGATATTGAGACTGCGACCAAGTCAAAACTGATTGCCAGTCTCGCCGTTGAGAATACCGCGACATTACCCATATTTATCCTGAAAAACCCGGAAGGTGGTAGTAAAACAGCTAGCATGGCCCTGCCACCACAACCCGGTGACTTGATGGATTTTTTTGAAGTAGAGCCGGGTAAGTATGATTTTAAACCCATCACACACCCTAACAGACTCTCCTCATTGAGTAATAATGTCAAAAATAACCAGGTCTCAGACCTGATTATTTATATGTACAAAAAACAGATTCCGGGTATTGCTAAATTTACTATCTATTCAGCCCTAGAGACAGAATTCACCAGTAGTGAAGAGCGTAAGCTTTTCATGGAAACATTCATGGAACATGATTATTGTGTCATTAAAATAGCCGTTAGCCAGGTACAAAAACCTATGGATACAGAGGTTGTCTCGGCTGTGGAGCAGTTGCAGGATGTCGCACCGCATGGTGTGCAGCGCCTTATCAACACATTCAATAACATAGTGGCGATTGGCGATATAACTGATATTACCAATCAAATGATTGAAAATATATAAGATACAAGCTCATACATTACGCGCGAGCTTTCCACATTACAGTTGCGCGCATACCAATTTGCCATACAAATTTTTTATAAATTACTGATTTTTATTTATTTTTTTCATGCTTAAAATTAGTGTCCACATGAGATATTAGTAAAGTCTTATGTTATAATCACAATCCAGTTCGGTAGCACAATCAATAGTATAGGAAAGTTATGGCAAGCATGACAGCAGAAGACAAGGGAACGCTTGCCGGCATGATCATTCAGTTACTGGACGCCTGGGAAATAGATGCGGCCAGACAAATTGTCTTACTATCCCTACCGGAAAAAACGCCATTAAGGGCTATCCGTAAGTACCGTAAGAATTCGCCATTCCCTGAAAGCGATGAACTCAATAAAAAAGTAGAACATATAATCGGTATTGCTGACGCCTTACGCACGACTTACCCGAGGAACAGCCAAATGGGTGCACAGTGGATGAACAAACCGCATCGACGCCTAAATGGTCAAACACCGGTCCGTGTCATGTTTGAGCAAGGACTGAAGGGTTTTGTTGCAGTACGCTCACAACTGGATTGTGCCTTTGCCTGGGAAGATTCTGAGTAATCATACTTTGTCATGACTCTGAGTAAACAGGCTAACTATCTTTACCTGTATTGCATTGATCTGAAATATTATCCTGAGAACTATAACGCTTTTATACAAGCCTGCCTGCAAAGGGGGCTGATTGCACCATCGAGTCTTGTCAGTGCTGATGAATACTTGGTAGGGGATGAATTTTTACAGCAGATTACCTTTATGGGTTGCTCACCCTATCTTAAGGTATTTCCGGATAACGATCATGACACTGACTTTTGTCGAGTCACCATTCCATCAAACTCTTCTGCGATAGAATACAAAGCGGGGCAGCAGGCCACAGCACCACGTTGTCCCACCTGTCGTAAAGCGGGAGAACTCCCACAAGATATTATTCAACAATGGCAAAAGGATAAAAAAGACGTCGACATTTTCTGTGTCCACTGCGAGCAATCATCCAGCCTGTATCAATTGGATTGGCGGAGAAATGCAGGCTTTGTTCAATTTTATATCCGTATATCGAATATATTTCCGAAGGAAGCCATCCCCAGTCAAGCTTTGCTTGACTGGTTGGCGAACGTGACCAAAAGAGAATGGAAATACTTCTATGTATAGCCTTTATTACTCCGTCATGCGGTAAGCCAGGCACACAAAGAAAGCATCCCGTACTACTGACGCCGTCGCGGAGGCGTCATTAGGGTTAACAGGCCCTAGAGTACTTTTAAAAGTTCTACTTCAAATATCAGTGTTTCATTTGGGCCTATCGTTCCACCTGGTGCCCCTTGTTCACCATAAGCCAGTTCAGAAGGGATAACGACCTCCCATTTGTCACCCGGCTGCATTTTCTGTACTGCAATCTGCCAACCTTTGATAACACGGTTTAAAGGAAATTCTGCAGGCTGGCCACGATCATAGGAGCTATCAAATACCTTGCCATTGATCAGTGTACCCTTGTAATGCACCGACACTTTACTGTCTGCACCAGGAGAGGTTCCCTTACCGGATTTCATAACCCGGTAAAAAATACCATCAGATAAAGATTTAACGCCTTCTTTTTTGCGATATTCGCTGATGTACTTTTTACCCACAGTGGTATTCTTGTCACCCTGTGCTAGTTTATCCTGCTTCTTCTTCTCTGCGACCTGTTGAAAGGCTTGCTTCATCTGTTCCAGGCTCATTTTTGGTTTGCTATCATTAATAGCATCCTGCAATGCCTGCAACATGGCTGCTTTATCAACGTCCTGAAATTGTTTAGCTATATTCTTGCCGACGTTATATCCCAGGGCATATGAATATTGCTTATCCAGTGTTTTATATTCTTCTGCGTGTAGCACAGGGGTGCTCAAAAGCAGGAACAGTGTGTTAATAGCCAGTATTTTTTTCATCAGTTTTTCCTTTGTATTGCTCATCCGTAATATATAATAAAAACATTTCAGAGACATTGTTTCAATATCTCGAATGCATGGTTAATTTCCTGCAATCTGGTTTTATCCCCACCCCGGTCAGGGTGATGTAACATCACCATCTGTTTATATCGCTGTTTGAGTTGCTTTATATCAAAAGGTTCCTCGATTTCAAGTATTTCCATTGCAGACAGCTTTTTTTCAGGACGCAGGAAATAGTGCCAGAAATTATCAAGTAAATCATCTAAATCCTGCCGCGATGTTGTTTTCAGGTTAGACAGATTTAAATAATATTCACCTAATTTATCAGCTGGCCCTAGTTCCTGGCCACCCGACTCAGGATAAGGTTTGATACAAATATTCAGCGGTGATATCTCTACGTGACCTTTACGGGATGTCCATAATTGCTCTCGCAGTCGGTACAATGCATGGAATATCAGGAAATGTACGGTAAATAATTGCTGCGTATCGCTGAAAAGTGCGTTGGTTTTTTCATCAAAAACGTCCTCCTTGATCATATGTATCAACTCATACTCACTGAAACCTTCTTCACTATCTTGAAGAATCTCATGTAATATGTCTTGAATGACAGCAGCTTTTTGGTTTAAATCGGACATAGGTTATAAATAATACCTGCATACCGGACAATAGGATATCATTACAGTCAAAAAAACCCCACGCATAAAAAACGATTATGGAAACTGGTTCACTAAAACAACTGTTTATCTATCCCGTTAAATCACTCAAGGGAATTTCCCTGCCTTCAAGCCGAGTGACGCCACTGGGACTTGAATACGATCGCCGCTGGATGATCGTTGACGAAAAGGGTCGATTCATCACACAGCGCTTATACCCGCAACTGTCACTGATAGAAACGGCAATAGTGGATGAGACTATTGTCCTCACTGCAGATGGCCACAAGGATTTACAGCTCCCTCTACACCTGAATAGCGGAGACTCAACCACAGTGATGGTATGGCGTGATTCTGTCGAATCTGTTCAGGCACCTGATAGTTTTAATCAATGGATAAGCGCCTATCTTGGTAGCGCCTGCCGTTTTGTCTATATGCCTGATACCACCATCCGCCAGGTCAACCAGGAGTTTGCCATAAGTGCACGGGACAGCGTCAGCTTTGCTGACGGTTTCCCGTTTTTAATTATTTCACAGGCCTCTCTCGATGATCTTAATGAACATCTGCTGGCAAAAGGTGAACAGCCTGTCCCGATACAACGTTTTCGTCCTAACCTGTTTGTCGATGCCACGCAGGCCTTTGCAGAAGATGACTGGCAAACGATAAGTATTGGCAATAATCGCTTCCATAACGTCAAACCTTGTTCACGATGCGTCATGACAACAGTCAATACCAAGGGAGAGAAGGGCAAGGAACCGCTGGCAACCTTAATGCAATACAGGAAGCAGGGGCAACAGGCCTATTTTGGACAGAATGCGATATTGGATAATGACTTTAACAACGCATTAACACTCAAAGTAGGTGATCGCATCGAGATCATCAAATCAAGGACTGATGAGTAAACATCCTTCTTTAAACTGAATCAATTGTTGTGTGCCTTCTGGATGGATGGTGACAGCGCTACAGTGCACAGGATAATACGCAATGGCCTCCCTGGCATTAATCCCTTTGTCATCATTATCAGCTACAATTCGGTAGACTTGATTCCAGTGCCGACTGCCGTGCATGAAATTAAATGCGCGCCTGGCCGCCCAGCTGGTGGGAATAGTAAATTGCGCCAGGCCAGGCCAGGAATAATAACTGGCGTGTTTTTCGTCCTGAACGATCGACTGTAATCGATCCGCACACAGCTGCTCAAATAATAAAGCCACCAGATCGACCGCTGCATTCGCCAATAAATCAGTGGCCTCCGCGCTGCTGATGCCATCGACAAGATTCACCGTTTGTTGCAACACAATGTTGCCCGTATCGAAGGTGGCATCGATTTCATGAATACTAATGCCGCATTTCATGTCGCCGAAGTAAAACTGCCAGAACAACGGCACCGGACCTTTATAGGCAGGTAACAGGGAAGGGTGGATATTAAATGCGCCTCGTTGCGCACATTTGAATACTGCTGCGGGCAATAGATAGGGGAAGCAGGCGACCAGAATAATATCCGGGTGTTTTTTTTGTAACAGTTGCTGGTAGTGCTCTGGTGTCTTGCCATTGATATAAAACAATGGAATCCGATGATAGCGGGCAAGCGATTCAATCGATTCGGTATTGAGTACATTTAATTTGTTGTGGCTCACTTCCTTGTGAGTGATAGATGACCGCCCAGGTAATACAACACCTTCAAACTGCACACCCTGTTGTAATAATAACTCAAACACCCTGCGCGAAAAAAGTCCCTCCATCGCAAACAATAAAACGCTATTGGGTTCAATTCCGACTGCTGTCATTTTTCGTCATCACAAGGTACACGAGTATACCGGTCATGTTCCTGCAGTTCTTCGATAAAACCGAAATTGCTCAAGTCTTCAATTCGTTGTGGATAAATAATGCCATCCAGGTGATCACATTCATGTAATACCACACGTGCATGAAAACCGCTCACTTCTCTTTCAATACGTTCACCATTCTGATCCATGCCCGAATACCTGATGGCACGATGACGGGGCACCAGCCCGCGTAATCCCGGCACACTCAGGCATCCCTCCCAATCGGATTCCATTTCTGATGACAAAATATCGATGTGGGGGTTGATCAATACAGTTTCTGGAACAGCATCCGCCATAGGATAACGACTGTTACTATCAAAGCCGAAAATCACCACGCGGGATAAAATTCCGATTTGCGGGGCGGCGAGCCCGGCACCCTCATAGTGGCGCATCGTATCAAACATATCTTCGATCAGTACCTTGATCTCGTTTGACGTCACATCAACAACAGGCTCACTGACTCTGGTCAAAAGAGGATCACCTATCCGCAATACTTTTTTAATAGCCATGTCTTACTCGATTATTGTTATCGTACTAGAGAATATAACATTAATTTTAGTTATAATTAGCCCTGTAGGCGAAGAAAACGACACCTGACAACAGGCCTTAAACTCAACCGAAAGCAGTGATATCAATTTACCCCAATGAATCTATTTACAGTCACCGCACCGCTCACCATAAAATACCCGGATGGTCATAAAAAAATCATCATAGAAAAATTCCAGCACAAGCAAGGCCTGTTATTTTTTGAACCCTTCTGGCATATCAAAGGACTTAACGAATGCGTACATCTGGTCCACGGAGAAATAACAGGGGAGGGGCCCTGGAAAATAGACGGGCATATCATTAGCGTCACCGGCTGCCAGGGAACCGATCCCGAAATGGCGGCGGTTCTGGGCGAATGGCAAACCTTCCTGGGTATGCCAGAACCTGACTATCCCAATGATGACGAGATTCGTCATCTGGCTGGAAAATTAGGGGCTTTACTTTAAATAGATCCCCACGGCAAAAACGCCCATAGAACCCCTTCCAGGTTTCACTATGGGTACCTTACCGATGGTCAAGGTACCGTGCGATGACATGACTATTATTGACCGAATAGCCATTCACTCAACAGGCATACCGGCCGTTTTCCACTCTGGATAGCCGTCTTCCAGTCTGCGCGCCTTAAAACCTTTTTCACGCAACTGCGAAACCGCATCAAATGCCAGAAGACAGTGTGGTCCACGGCAATAGGCGACAATTTCCTGTTCAGTGTTTAAATTATTCAGATGGTTTTCCAGTTCTGATAACGGGACATTCACCGCACCGGGGACATGGCCCGCCTCATATTCTTCGGCAGGTCGTACATCAAGAACAGTAACTAATCCTTCTTTTGCCCTGGATAATAATTCCTGGCGTGGGATAGGTTCGAGACTATCTTTAATCGTCAGATAGCTATTAATCAGTTTCTCAACTTCGGCGATGTGGTGTTCACCTACGCGGCGTAACGCGTCCAGTAACACCACCACATCGTCACTGCTGATACGGTAGAAGACCTTCAGGCCTTCCTTGCGGCTCACGACCATCCCAGCCTGGCGTAACTGCTGTAGATGCTGTGAGGTATTAGCCACTGTGAGGCCAGCTACCCTGGCCAGTTCTTCCACACTGCGCTCGCCCTGGGCCAGGAACTCCATTAATTCCAGTCGATTACCGTGACTTAAGGCCTTTCCCACACGGGCAAACTGGGTAAAAAGATCATGCTTAAAGCCTTTACTTGACATTGTTTTCCTTTGCTCTATTATAAGTATTCAAGTAATTAGTTGAATAAACGAATAGTCAGGTTTCAGTATAGCATGCAACCAATAGCCTGCCATCCTGTCTAGATCAAGCACAGAGAGAGGGTAGTCCATTGAATTTAGAATCATTTATCCTGGACAACGAAAAAGATATACGCATGGGATTTTTCTTCGGCATCCTGCTCATCATGGCTGTCTGGGAAGTACTGTCGCCACGACGCACACTGACTGTTTCCAAACCGGTACGCTGGATCAATAACCTGGGTCTGGTGTTTTTCAACAGCTATATTGTCAGGCTACTATTTCCGGCTGCCGCAGTGGGTGTAGCAAGCTTTGCCAACGTACATGGCTGGGGTATCTTTAATTACTATCAGGTACCTGGCGTGCTGGCAATAGTTGCCTCGATCATCATTATGGATTTTATCATCTATCTGCAACATGTCATGGTACATGCCGTCCCTGTGCTATGGCGGTTACACCGGGTACATCACGCCGACCTCGATTTTGATGTGACCACAGGGTCGCGTTTTCATACCCTGGAAATCCTGTTATCCATGTTAATTAAATTCGCCACCATCGTCGTCCTGGGGCCGCCTGTTGTTGCGGTGATCATTTTCGAGGTCATCCTCAACCTCACGGCCATGTTCAACCATAGCAATGCAAAACTACCATTGGGTATTGACCGTGTGCTGCGCTGGTTCCTGGTCACACCCGACATGCACCGTGTCCATCATTCAGTAGAAGACGATGAGGCCAACAGTAATTTTGGTTTTAGTTTACCCTGGTGGGACCGGCTGTTTGGTACCTATCGTGATCAACCACGAGGGGGGCATGAGGGTATGACCATCGGTATTCATAAATTTCGTAATCCTAAGCAGACCTCGTGGCTACCCGCGATGCTGGCCTTACCTTTTATAGGAAAAATGAGCGGTTATGTCATCAATCGCCGCGTATGGAATGAAGCGGAAACCAATGATCGCAACAAGCAGGGGGGTATGGATTAGATGAAAACCCATATCATCAGGATCGCGTTGTTGCTGATACTGATCGCCGGTATCACATTGGCCGTCATATACCGCGAACATCTTGACGCCGAGGCATTACAAAACTGGGTAAAAAATGCCGGTACGGCTGCACCTGTTATATTTATGTTGATCTATATTGCCGGTACAGTTTTTTTCCTGCCCGGCTCAGTACTGACACTGTTGGGAGGTGCATTGTTTGGCCCTGTTATGGGAACCTTCTATAACCTGACCGCAGCCACTATCGGCGCCATGCTCGCATTTCTTATCGCCCGTTATCTCGCCTCGGATTGGGTCGCCAATAAGACCGGCGGGCGTGTGCGACAACTGATCAACGGAGTGGAGAATGAAGGTTGGCGATTTGTCGCATTTGTGCGACTGGTGCCACTGTTCCCGTTCAATTTATTAAATTATGCACTGGGACTCACCAGAATCAAGTTCCTGCACTACAGTATCACCACCTACATTGCGATGTTACCGGGCGCGATCGCCTATACCTACCTTGGTTACATTGGTAAAGAAGCGGCGACCGGTGGCGAAGGGCTTGTAAAAAAAATACTATTGGCATTGGCGCTGTTAGCGATCGTATCTTTTCTTCCAAGACTTATTGGTAATCTACGTAAAGGCTCGATGATCACTGCCCACGATCTTAAAAACAAACTGGATGCTAGCGAGGATATCTTGATCCTCGATGTGCGAACACCCGAAGACTTCAACGGTGAACAACATCATATCAAGGATGCCATTAACATACCCCTGAACGAATTGAAGCAGCGCAGTGATGAATTGAGTGAATACCTGGAACGTACCATCGTCACCATTTGCCGAACAGACCGCATGTCTGCCAAGGCTGCGCAAATACTGACGCAAAAAGGTTTTGCCGATGTCCATGTAGCCAAACAAGGGATGACTGACTGGAATGGCCATCATTACCCTGTTGATTAATTATAGGAGATAAACGCATGAAGCTGGGAATTTGTTATCGTTCGTAATGATACAGAAGCTGCCTGGAATACCTTCCGCTTTTTACGAATTGACAAAGGTATAACTATTGTTATACTTGATAATATGAAAACGGCAATATCGATACCTGATCCTGTATTCAAAAGCGCTGAAAGGCTGGCCAAAAGACTGGGGCTGTCCAGGAGTGAATTGTATGTGCGTGCCTTATCCAGTTATCTGGAACAACACAGAAACCAGAAAATCACTGAACTACTTGATGAAATATATGGAGATATTAACAATCAAGGCTTGGAAACAGGTTTTAAACGAGCTCAAATGAGGTCAATTGACAAGGAAGAATGGTGAAGTATGAACTTCAAACAAGGAGAGATCTGGTGGGCAGATCTTGACGACCCCAAAGGATCTGAACCGGGATACATGAGACCGGTTGTCATTGTTCAATCAGATAATTTCAATAAAAGCAAAATAAGAACCATTATAGTAGCTGTCATCACATCGAATCTTAATCTCGCCAATGCCCCTGGTAATATCAGGCTGGGTGCGAACAAATCGATTGGCTTGAACAAAGAGTCCGTTATTAATGTTTCACAAATATTAACTCTGGATAAATCCTTTCTCACAGATAAAGCTGGCAAACTGAACAGGAATCAGAGACAAGAATTAAACGAAGGTCTGAAACTGGTTTTGGATATATAAACTTGATTGTTGTAATACATCGACGACTTTATGGCTATGGAACCTCTGATTAATTGAAAGTCTTAAGTCATTGCGAGCGCAGCGCGGCAATCTGTTAAATAGAATCAAGTAGTTACAGATTGCTTCGTCGCTACT
>JGI24023J19991_10000451_pt1 | contig 31833 bp, 25 predicted proteins | sample Cruoilmetagenom1_FD_19991 | JGI IMG/M metagenome (IMG submission 19991)
TAATATCATGTTGAACAATAGAGGTGCTGCGGGTAGCAAGTAAAGCTCAGGCTGTCAGTAAAGTACAGAGCACTCATCAATACAACATCTGTACTACGATGAGGTCATCGCAACTGGCCTTGAATCTGTCAGTTAGTGTACATCATAAGCACTGGCGTTATAATGTACGCACACTCATCATCAGAATTCAATGCATTGGCTGACATACAAAACAATCTTCAACCTCACCTCAAGGGTGACATCCTTGCTAAAGCAGATATGTGTGTTTACTGCGGCATGTGTTTACCCGTTTGTCCCACCTATCAAATCTCTCAACAGGAAGCTGAGTCGCCACGCGGACGGTTAGCGCTGATATCTGCTTACTATAATGGTGAGCTGCCCCTGGATGAAATTTTAACCGCTCATCTGGATCATTGTTTGCTGTGTCGTTCCTGTGAAAATATTTGTCCTGCTACGGTGCCATTTGCCAATATAATGGACAATACAAGGGCGGAAATGCAAGTGCACACTGCAGAAAAACCTGGACTAAAGCGTGCATTGCTTAAACTAATGCAGCATAAAAAGCGGATAAAGTTCCTTGTTAAAATGATGAATGGATTCTCCCTTGGGAAATTGGTATCACTATTTCCATTTGCACGTACCGGGCCACTGAGACGCTACCTGCATATTGCCGAAGCAATGAAAACGCCTCCTCGATGGAAATCATTTTATCCTGGTGCAGGGCAAAATCGCGATACGGTAGGATTGTTTCTGGGTTGTGTACAGGAATATATTGATACTGATAGTATTACTAACGCCATCAAGGTNCTCAATAAACTCGGTGTGGATGTTGTCGTACCCGAACAACAACAATGTTGTGGTGCTATGCACCTGCATGCAGGTGAAANGNACATAGCCAACTCACTCTATGAACAGAACAAGACAGCTTTTGCTCAGCATAAAATAACNACGGTGATCAGTCTCTCCTCTGCCTGCACGGGCACACTNATGGAACATGCACGTGGAGAGCAGGATGAGGCACTGTCGGTGACCGACATATGCTCCTATCTGGAAGATTTACACTGGTTCGAAAGCAGGGACCTGGCCACTATCGATACTACTGTTTTGTTACATTTTCCCTGCACACAGAAAAATGTGCTGAAAAACACCGATGCTGTCTATACAATGCTGAATCGAATCCCGGGGCTCTGCATTCGCGAATTCAAGGCAATGAGTTGTTGTGGTGCGGCCGGGACTTATATGTTGGATAACCCGCAATGGTCAGATAGATTAAAAGCAAGCGCTACCAGCCAAATAGAAGACGATATTGAAATACTGGCTACCAGTAATATAGGTTGTCATTTGCAGTTCATGGATATTGATACAGGTCGGAAGCGGCCCAAGATAATGCATCCGGTCAATATTGTCGCCAGGGCTTTGAGGTGTGAGTAAAGACTATGCTAATATAACGCAAAAGGCGGGATAGCCGGATCACTGTTTCGGTTGNTTGCATAGAAATAATGAATAGTTCAGGGAAAAGATTATGAAGATTAAGAAGGCAGTGTTTCCAGTGGGGGGGTTNGGAACCCGATTTTTACCGGCNACCAAGGCGAGCCCCAAAGAAATGTTACCCGTGGTTGATAAACCACTGATTCAGTATGCGGTCAAAGAAGCAATAGACGCCGGTTGTGATGAAATCATATTTGTCACCGGTCGTGGTAAACGTGCCATCGAAGATCATTTCGATGTTTCTTATGAGCTTGAGGCTCAGCTGGAAGCCGCGGGGAAGTTTGACATTCTCAACGAAGTCAGGGACATCATGCCCGATCATGTTACCGCTGTCGCTATTCGCCAGTCCCGGCCCCTGGGTCTGGGACATGCAGTGCACTGCGCTAAAAAAACGATAGGTGATGAACCCTTTGCTGTCTTGTTGGCTGACGATATGATCTATGGTGGCCGCAACCCAGTATTGTCACAAATGTGTGATTTGTTCGATAAGGTGCAGGGTAGTATCGTTGCTGTAGAAGAAGTTGATCCTTCCGAGACACACAAATACGGTATTGTTAAAACTACCGAAGTGGATGAAAAAACAGGCAAGGTAGAGCAAATAGTCGAAAAACCATTGCCTGAAAATGCCCCGTCCAATCTTGCCGTTGTGGGTCGCTATATTTTAACCCCCGAAATATTCGACTTGCTTGAGAATATCCCCAAAGGGTCCGGCGGGGAAATCCAGCTCACAGACGGGATCGCCGAATTGATGAAAACCCAGGATGTGTATTCCTACGCATACACCGGTAAGCGCTACGATTGTGGCAGCAAACTGGGCTACCTGGCAGCCACCGTTGAGTATGGTGTTAACCATCGTGATCTTGGCGATGACTTCAAGGCCTACCTGAAAGAATACGTCGCCTCGCTAGACGATTGATTCAGCACCTGTTGATGGGGATGTGATAGGCATATCTATTACATACCCCAGAAATAAATTCTGTGGGCCGATAATAATATTTTAAGCGGGGAGAATGGCTTGCAAGGCAAGTAGAACGCTTGCCACGCAGGGTTACAAATAAGAGAATATGGCTCCTCAACCTGGGCTCGAACCAGGGACAAACGGATTAACAGTCCGTTGCTCTACCAACTGAGCTATTGAGGATCAGTTCAGGGCGCTAATATTACTGATTGTTACGGTCAGGGTCAATAGTATTTTGACTGATTATCGTGTTATTTCAGTGCCTTTTTGATCCTGTTGACGGCTTCTTCGAGAACCTCCAGACTGGTGGCAAACGATAACCTGATATAACCTTCTGCACCAAAAGCCGAGCCGGGTACGACCGCGACTCTCGCTTCATTGATCAGGTATTCGGCAAGGTCGAGATCGTTATTAATGCCATCGATCTTGGCAATCGCTTGCGTGACTTCTGGAAAAGCGTAAAAAGTACCGTCCCCTGGCAGACAGTTAAAACCGGGTATCTGGTTGAGGGCGTCAATCAGGTAATCATGGCGTTCCTTGAAGGCTGTAAGCATGGTGCTGACGCAGGATTGATCGCCTGCCAGGGCAGCCACGGCAGCGGCTTGCGAAATGGAAGCCGGGTTGGATGTACTCTGTGACTGTATTTTTTTCATGTTTTTGATGAGGTCTGCAGGGCCTGCTGCGTAACCGATTCGCCAGCCTGTCATGGAATAGGCTTTGGAGACGCCATTCAGGACAATCGTGCGATCATATAAATCAGGACATACGGTCAGAATATTGGAGAAGGGCTCCTCCGACCACAGGATATGCTCATACATGTCGTCTGTCGCGATCATGACATGTGGATACTTTCTCAGTACTTCACCCAATGCCGCCAATTCCTGTTGACGATAAGCCACCCCAGTGGGGTTGGAGGGACTGTTAATGACGAACAGACGGGTATTATCGTTAATGGCCTGATCCAACTGATCCGGACTGATCTTGAAGCCCTGACCCTGTCCGGCCAGGACGATAACCGGTGTGGCATCGGCCAACAGGACCATATCGGGATAGGAAACCCAGTAAGGGGCGGGGATAATGACCTCATCACCCTTATCAAGCATGGCCTGGCAGAGATTGTAAAAACTTTGTTTGCCACCCGAGGATACCAGGATCTGCTCGGCTTGATAGTCCAGCTTATTATCATGTCGGAACTTGTTTATAATGGCTTCTTTCAGGGCGGCAGTCCCGTCGACTGCGGTATACTTGGTTTCACCGCGGTTGATAGCGTCAATGGCCGCACGCTTGATATGCTCAGGTGTATCGAAATCGGGTTCACCCGCACCGAGGCCAATGATATCGTGGCCAGCAGCACGAAGGGCTGCGGCCCGTGCCGTCACAGCCAGTGTAGGTGAAGGTTTTACCCGTTTGACGCGTTCAGACATTTTTTTGTCCACAATAAGTCCCTGATTAGCAAAATGGATAATGATTAGGTGTAATAATACTGTAAACAAAGGTATGACTGAATCCCTATGAGCAAAACTTTTCAATTAAATAGTCATTTCGAGCCATCCGGCGATCAACCCCAGGCCATTCGTGGCTTACTGGAGGGGATTGAGGATGGTTTGTTACACCAAACCTTGCTGGGTGTCACCGGATCTGGCAAGACCTTTACCATAGCCAATGTCATTCAGGAGTTACAACGACCCACGTTGATCATGGCGCCAAACAAGACCCTGGCGGCACAGCTCTATGGTGAGATGAAGGATTTTTTTCCGGAAAATGCTGTAGAGTACTTCGTTTCTTATTATGACTATTACCAGCCGGAGGCCTATGTAGCGGCATCGGATACCTTTATAGAGAAAGACGCCTCGATCAATGAACATATTGAACAGATGCGTTTGTCGGCGACCAAGGCCTTACTCGAGCGCCAGGACACCATTATTGTCGCCACGGTGTCGGCCATCTACGGCCTGGGTGACCCTAAATCCTACCTGGGGATGATGTTGCATCTGACCCGCGGTGACCAGATCGAACAACGTCAGATATTGAGACGCCTGGCTGAACTGCAATATACCCGAAATGAAGTCGAACTCCACAGGGCTACTTATCGGGTACGTGGTGATGTTATTGATGTCTATCCGGCTGAGTCCGATAGTGAAGCGGTCAGGATTGAATTATTCGATGATGAAGTGGAGAACCTGAGTTACTTTGATCCGTTGACAGGCGAAGTGTTGAGACGCGTACCACGCCTGAGTATCTATCCCAAGTCGCATTATGTGACTCCAAGGCAAACCTTGCTGGATGCTATCGAGCTGATTAAGGTTGAACTACGTCAAAGGCTGGAGCATTTACGCGACAATAACCTGCTGGTCGAGGCCCAGCGATTGGAGCAACGCGCCCAGTTTGATATCGAGATGATCATGGAGCTGGGTTACTGCTCGGGTATCGAGAACTATTCGCGCTATTTATCAGGCCGTAATGAAGGTGAAGCGCCGCCGACCTTGTTTGATTATTTACCGGACAACGCCTTGTTGGTTCTGGATGAGAGCCATGTGACTGTCCCACAGATCGGTGGTATGTATAAGGGTGATCGCTCACGCAAAGAGACATTGGTTCAGTATGGTTTCAGATTACCATCAGCGCTTGATAATCGACCTATGAGATTTGATGAATTCGAACAACGCGCGCCCCAGACTATTTTTGTCTCGGCGACACCAAGGGCCTATGAATTAGAACACTCTGGCAATATTGTCGAGCAGGTCGTCAGGCCGACTGGCCTGGTCGATCCCCAATTGGAGGTGAGACCAGCGACCTCACAAGTGGATGACGTCCTCTCCGAGATACATAAGAGGATCAAGGTATCAGAACGTGTACTGATCACGACACTGACCAAGCGCATGGCTGAAGATCTGACTGACTACCTCGCTGAACATGGTATCCGTGTCCGTTATTTACATTCTGATATTGAAACCGTGGAACGCGTTGAGATCATACGTGACTTGCGCCTGGGGGAGTTCGATGTATTGGTAGGTATTAACCTGCTAAGAGAGGGGCTGGATATGCCCGAAGTCTCTCTGGTTGCCATACTGGATGCCGACAAGGAGGGCTTTCTGCGTTCCGAGGGATCACTGATTCAGACAATAGGACGTGCTGCTCGCAACATACATGGCAAGGCTATCCTCTATGCCGACAAGATGACGGGTTCCATGGAACGGGCAATTGGCGAAACAGAACGCAGACGTAAAAAACAAGTCGCCTACAATGAGGAGCATGGAATTACCCCTAAAGGGGTTGAGAAAAAAATTGCAGATGTCATGGAAGGTGCCTATGGTATTTCTTCTTCCTCATCCAGAAAATATGCCCAGGTGGCCGAAGAAATTGTCCATTATGCCTCTATGACACCCAGGCAACTGGAAAAGGAAATTCAGACTCTTGAACAGCAGATGTACGAGCATGCGCGTAACCTGGAATTCGAGCAGGCAGCCGCTATTCGTAACAAAATAAAGGAAATCCAACAGGAAAACCTGGGCTTTAGAGGTAATATGGCTGTTTAGTACTGTATCCCGTACTATTGTTACTCGTTACAGGAAGGCCCCCCCCTCAAACCACAGGGGGAGGGCTATACAACAAAACAAATTCCATAGGCAATAATAAGCTGCCTTTTCCTGTACAGGCTTTTACCTTGCATTCCTCCTGAGGTTTTTCTCGTATGTTGTCTGGGCTTTGCGTCGGCCCTTCGCACCGACTGCTTTTATTTCGATGAACTGATCTGTTGCATTACCAGCGCTATCGGCGGTAATACTTCCTGGATGTCCATTGGGTATGAATAGTTGAGGATGGTCAAAAGGTGCTTTTTCCAGACGGACACGTTCATCCGTGAGGGCCTTGAGGAAAGCAACAATATTGTCCCTGTCTTTGCTGTCAAGACCCGCGCCGGTATTGAGTCCGGCTGATGAGTCTTTAAACTGACCTTGCAGGATTCCCAGCCCAGTGATCTCGGCCGGATTTTGACGTGTCGCATCAAAACCGATAATAGGATGCGGGAATTCTGCCAGTTCATCAAATGTGCGGAAGTTGCCACCACGCAGATAAAAATCCACCACGTCTTTCAGATTGGATTCACCACCATTATGAAAGTAGGGCGCAGTCAGCTCCACATTTCTCAGCGTTGGGATTTTAAAAGCACCATCGGCACCCAGATCAGTATTCAATTCAACATCGACACCGGGTAAACCGTTACTGCCAGGAATTTTATCATTATCAAAGTTCCCCAGGTGTGTCTTTCTGGCAAAACTCAGTGGATTGCCGAATTTATCTTTTCCGCCCACACCGAGGTCATCCAGTGTCGGGCGCACGCCGATGTTATTAAATCCTTCGTCGATTAGATCGCCACGCCGGATCCGTGTTTCGCCCTGAGCGTTTATTTGGCTGACAGCAGCGAAAGTAAATTCACCCCTGCCATGACAGTTAAGGCAACGTGCCTCTGAATCGGCCAAATGAAAACCGACTAATTCAGATTTGGACAGCTTGCCTGTTCCTGCCAGAAAACGATCCACGGGAGAATCATCTGATACGAGTGTTGCTTCATAAAGCTGGACTGCCAGACCAAAGAACAAAGAGAAATTCATCTCCATTTGCGAATAGACATCTTCTCCACCCAGTGCGGCTTCTTCCTGGCTGATCAATGTGACGTTCTCAGGTGTCGCCATGGCATTATCGGCGATACGGATATAGTCGACACCATTCCACCATTTATCCACAAAGGCCTCACGAATCATAGTTGCGTAGCTACCGACTTTTAAACCAGGCTTACGGATTCGTGCGAGTTTTCCCAGTACACTGTCGTGAGGATGCACTCGTTGTTTTGCTAATGGTCTTAAGGCCTGTTCTCCGTCTTCACCCAGCTTGTTTTTAATAAATTTGTCGCCAACCTCATGCCACACGCGGCCTGCAGATGACATTTCCGAATGACTTAATGGTGGCCCAACTGCTTGTGAGGCCAATGAAGCATTATCAACCCTGATCTTGACCTGTTCGACTGTCTGGCTGACAGGATCGGAAGAAAATACATATGCCTCGGGGTCGTTATCACCAAACACACTGACACCATTGAAGATATTGCTCGCCCGACCATCCCAGAGTTGACGATGATTGAATACGGCATTAATCACAGTAGGTGTCTGTCTGGGCTCAACTCGACGTGTATTGATGCCATGCACTTGAAATCCATCCGGGTCGGTTGCGGGGTTGACCTGATCAATAGCTTGGCCTGTTGAGGCATTGACAAACATTGAAAAGGCAATCCCTTGTGAACTGTTTACATCGTCTGTATCACGCAGTACTGATGAGGTGAAATCCAATGGATCTGCCTTGAGATGAAAGGGGAAGTCATTTTTNGTGAGTTTGACGTTAACCCCTTTGTCAAAATTGTTATCCGGATTTGCAGAGGCGTCTTGGTTGGACCTTAACAGGCCAGGGCTTAACTGGTTTTTGACACGGCTGTCTGCACCCGCATTAAAATGACAGGANGCGCAGGCCTGGATNCCATCACTGCCTACCTGCATATCCCAGAACAATGCCTTGCCTANTTNAATGGCCGCCTGTTTGTTCTTGATGAATTCGCCAAGGTTGGAGGGTTCAGGGATCGGGATTTGATTTAATGGCANGATTTCCGCTCTGATCGTTCGACCCTGAGCGATTTCTTTGAGGATTTTTTTTGATAAATCAGCGTATGCTATGTTGCTGATCGCGATAGATAGTAAAGTCGCTAGAGTCTTAATAAACAGCATGGATAGATGTCGCGGCATTTAATTTCTCCTTTGATTTATAGTTATTTATTGAGTGATCAAGGAGAACTCGTAGTGATCGAATACATCTATATATCATCCTTGATGAACATGAGTTTAAACGAAAATCACAGTTATCTCTGTCACTTTGTCACAAACAATAATAATTTTTAAAATATCTTGTTTTTTTGTGACCTGGTTATAAAAAATCATTCATTAACAGTGAATATGTGCATGCTTTTTTTCTTGTCCGAGGCAGGCAAAAAATTGCCCGTTGGTGTCGTTCGCTATGTTGGTGAATAAATGAGAAACATACCGATTAAGTCGATAGATACGTTGGCGGGGATATCCACTAACTGAGGCGATGCGATTAAATTTCGCTACATCTTGTAGTATTGACAGGCCTGTTTTTTTAGTGATGTTTGCTTGATGCGTGACTCATCTTTGCGTAGCTCACATGGAGATGTGTTCATGAACTCATGAGCGGCACCTGCTCAAAGCGGGTGTGAAATAGACAATAATGAAACTGCCATTAATCTGATCGAGACTGTCTCAATGTTTCCCGATAAAAGTAATGTAAATTGCCTGAGCATTGAGCAGTTAACATAAATTCACAATTGATTGCGTGTCCTGTCATCACAGGCTCACTATACTGCTATAAGACGAAGTCCATACAAGCCAGGCATGCCTATTCCGGCATCATGATTAAGGACTGAATATTAAAATTATAATGAAACATAAAATCCCACCTACTTTGGTTATCGTCGTGATTTTGTCCTTCCTCGGGATGGCCGGGAACTACCTGCATTTACCTTTATTTTTCGGCGTTGACTTTATATTTGGCAGTATCGCAGCACTTCTTGCTTTACGTCTTGCAGGCTTANGGGCTGGCGTTAGTGTGGCCATCGTAGCAGGGGCTTACACCTATGTATTATGGGGGCATCCCTATGCCATGATAATATTTANCCTGGAAGCCCTGTGCGTTGGCNTACTGATGCAACGCAGGGTTTCCAGCCTGGTACTGGCAGATATAATTTACTGGACTGTTATTGGAGTTCCTCTGATCTGGTTGTTTTATCGAGGCATCATGGGTATGCCAGAGACCCAGTCATTGCTGATCTTGTTGAAACAACCTGTTAATGGTATTACCAATGCCATCATCGCTACCTTCCTGCTTTTTTTAATACCAGGTCGATTTTATATCAAACGCCTGGTTGTCCAGGAAAGCCGGATTAGGCTCAAGGAATTGCTATTTACCATTTTGTTGTCCATTTCATTTTTTGTCACGTTGGCACTCATCATTTATCAGAACCAGGTCACACGTGCGGTTTATGAAAATAATCTGCACAATCAGATGACACTCTTTGTGGATTTTCTCGAACACCAGATTATTGACGAGAACGGCAAGCTTGATATCGAGGCCTTACAGAAAGACTATCATGCGAGTAAATATCATTACGATGTTATTCTTCTTGCATCGGATAAGGCGGTAAAGAGTAGTCTTTCGCAGAACAATTTGCAGAATTTTCTGAATACGGGCAACAAAAAAACACTACCTGGTAATAATATACAATTATGGATGCCTGAACGTAAGGGCCAACCATTTATGATGTGGTGGAAGCAGGCGTACTATTACATAGAGAAACCGCTGATGGTACCTGATACGAGTCTTTTACTATTGCAAAATAGTCGATCTATTATTGATAAATTACAAACCGATGCAACAAGGGCTTTTCTGCTGTTGTTTGTGCTGGTTATTGTTAGCGGACTTATCGCCTATTACATCAGTAATATGTTAACCGGTACTATTATCAAACTCACCGAAGCCACCAAGGATATCGCTGAAAAATTACAGTCTGATATACCTATCGAATGGCCTCAAAGTGCCGTGAATGAATTGCAGCAACTATCAGTACAAGCACGACTGATGTCAGTCAATATCAGCGAAACTTTCGATGATGTGAATAAGCGTTCAAGTGCGATCATTGAAGCTTCGGTCGACGCTATTATCACTATTAATCAAATGGGGACTATTGAAAGTTTTAATCACGCCGCAGAACGCCTTTTTGGTTATACGCGAGACGAAGTGATCGGTGAAAACGTGCGTTGTTTGCTGCCTGAACCCTATCAATTCAATCATGATACTTATATTCATGATTTTAGCAGTTCTGACAGAAAACCTTTTTATGGCAGCCGTCGTGAACTTGCCGGATTGCGAAAAAACGGGACAAGTTTTCCGATAGAGCTCTCGCTAACGACTGTCAAACTACAGAATCAAGTGATCTATAACGGGATCATTAGCGATATTTCAGAACGTAAAGAAAATGAAAGGCTGAAGCGGGAGTTTATCTCTACCGTCAGTCATGAACTCCGCACACCATTGACCTCAATACAAGGTGCGATAAAACTTATCCAGGCACAAAATAAAAATATTTCAGCAGAGGAAATACAGGGCTTGATCGATTTAGCTGATCGTAATTCCAACCGACTGAAGGAACTTATTAACGACCTACTTGATTTCGAAAAACTCGACTCTGATGGCATAGAATACGACTTGCAATCAATCGAGCTTGATGATCTGATTGCATCGATTATACATAATGATAGTCCTATGGCTGAACTGGCCAGCGTAAAGCTTGTTCATAATGAGTATAGTCATTGCCAGGTGAATCTTGACCCTTCTCGGTTAAGTCAGGTCATTTCAAACTTTATCTCGAATGCGATTAAATTTTCACCCGAAAACGAGAGTGTATTGATTGGCTGCCACTGTGAAGATGGCTATGCCAAAATCTATGTACGTGATAGGGGAGAAGGTATCCCGGATGAATTCAAGGGCCGTATTTTTCAACGATTCAGCCAGGCCGATAGTTCAGACACCAAACGTGTGCAACGCGGTACAGGGCTGGGTCTTGCCATTGCCAAGCGCATTGCAGAGGATATGGGCGGCCACATTGGCTTTGAGTCACCTAAAGAGGGTGGAAGTATATTTTTTGTGAAATTTCCGGTCATCACACCATAAATAGCCATGCGAACCCTGATTAATTCGACCTATCAAGTTAGTGCAAGTCTCAGGCCATGTTATACCGTCAAAGTGATCATCAACTAAACTGAATCATTGACTACCAGATTGCATTGCCGCGATCTTTTCCTTGAAGCCTACGTTAATCACCACTTTTCTGTGCATATTGTTCTGTTTTTTTTAGTAAAATCATCCTGTAACCGGGGCTATTATCAGCGTCGGAATTTTCAGTTTAGATCATGGTGGCAATGGCATCTGCGCGGGTTTTACGGCGATAAGATGACTGAGTTGCCTTTTGGGCAGAAAAAATGTGTTTTTTTGCTGTTTTCTACTTGCATCCTGACGCCTGATTACGTATCTTACACAGCTCTTTAGGCACGTAGCTCAGCTGGTTAGAGCACCACCTTGACATGGTGGGGGTCGGTGGTTCGAGTCCACTCGCGCCTACCAGATATATGAACGGCGATCATTATGATCGCCGTTTACCTTTGGGACAGTCTTGCGTATGGACTGTTCATGTTAAACAAGCGGCCTTGCGTACAGGTCGCCACTGAAAAAAGAGGTTTTACTATGCCCGTTATTACTCTGCCCGATGGCAGTCAGCGCACTTTTGCAAATCCCGTTACTATCGAAGAAATTGCTGCGGATATAGGTCCTGGCCTGGCCAAGGCTGCCCTGGGTGGCAAGATCAATGATCATCTTTTTGATACCTCTCATCTCGTTGAAGAAGATACCCAGCTTTCCATTGTCACCGAGCGTGATGAAGAAGGCCTCGATATCATTCGCCACTCAACTGCCCATTTGCTGGCCCAGGCCGTCAAGGAATTGTTTCCCAAGGCGCAGGTGACAATAGGCCCGGTGATCGAAAACGGATTCTATTATGATTTTTCCTATGAAGAATCATTCTCTCCTGAAGACCTTGTCACCATTGAGAATAAAATGCTCGAACTGACTCGTCAGAATATCAAGGTCGAGCGCAGCGTTATGCAGCGCGAAGAGGCGGTTGATTTCTTTCGTAACATGGGTGAGGAATACAAGGCTGAAATCATTGAGAGCATACCGTCTGATCAGCCATTATCGTTGTATCGACAAGGTGACTTCATCGACCTGTGTCGTGGGCCACATGTCCCCAGTACAGGCAAGATCAAGGCCTTCAAACTGATGAAGGTCGCTGGTGCCTATTGGCGCGGTAACTCTGATAACGAAATGCTACAACGCATTTATGGAACAGCCTGGAGCAACAAGAAAGACCTCAAGGCCTATTTGAAACGACTCGAAGAAGCGGAAAAACGCGATCATCGTCGAATCGGTAAACGCATGAACCTGTTCCACACTCAGGAAGAAGCGCCGGGTATGGTGTTCTGGCATGAACGCGGTTGGGAAATCTACCTGGCAGTACAGCAATATGTACGTAACAAGCTCAAGGATCATGGGTACCAGGAAATCCATACGCCACAGATCGTCGATAGAACCTTGTGGGAGAAGTCCGGTCACTGGGAAAAATTCAGTGACATGATGTTTACAACGCATTCGGAAAACCGTGATTACGCGGTCAAACCCATGAATTGCCCTTGTCATATCCAGGTATTTAACCAGGGACTGAAAAGCTACCGTGATCTGCCTTTGAGAATGGCAGAGTTTGGTTCCTGTCATCGTAATGAGCCCTCGGGAACATTACACGGCCTGATGCGTGTGCGGAACTTTACCCAGGACGATGCCCATATTTTCTGTACTGAAGATCAGATCCAGAGCGAAGTCGACAGTTTTATCGACCTTGTTTATGAGGTCTATCGCGACTTTGGCTTCGATGACGTCGCCGTGGCCTTATCCACACGCCCGGAACAGCGTGTGGGCAGTGATGAATTATGGACCAAGGCCGAGCATGCCCTTGAGGTTGCCCTGAACAATAAAGGCCTGGAGTGGAAGTTACAGCCGGGAGAGGGGGCCTTTTATGGTCCCAAGATCGAGTTTGTGNTACGTGATTGCCTGGGTAGGGAATGGCAATGCGGCACAATGCAGGTCGATTTTTCCATGCCNGGCCGTCTCGATGCCCAATATGTGGCTGAAGGCGGAGACCGCAAGACACCCGTGATGCTACACCGGGCCATCCTGGGTTCCCTGGAGCGATTTATCGGTGTTTTGATCGAGCATTACGAGGGGCATTTGCCGCTCTGGCTGGCGCCGGTACACGCCGTCATCATGAATATTACCGATAAACAGCATGATGCTGTACTAAATACCAAAGAATTCTTGAAAAATAAAGGAATTAAAGCCATTTCGGACTTGAGAAATGAGAAAATAGGCTTTAAAATCCGCGAACATACGATTGAACGCATTCCGTACATGCTCGTTATAGGTGACCGGGAAGCTGAATCAGGTACTGTAGCCGTGCGCACGCGGAGTGGTGAGGACCTGGGAGTCATGTCCCTGGAAGAAGTTGAAACTTTCCTCAATACCGAGATTGCGAGTCGCGGCTTAACTATTTTAGAGGACTAGCCAAATCGCAGCAAAAATTAAAGTACGTACAAACGAGTTGATCACCTATCCGGAAGTCCGATTGATTGGAGCTGATGGTGAGCAAGTTGGAATAGTACCCACTTCGGAAGCAAAACAAATTGCAAGTGATGCCAGTTTAGATCTGGTGGAGGTTTCGCCGAATGCAGAACCGCCGGTCTGTCGCATCATGGATTATGGAAAATTCAGGTTTGAGCAAAAGAAAAGTACTCAGTCTGCACGTAAGAAACAGAAGCAGATACAGATTAAGGAAATAAAGTTTAGACCAGGGACGGATATCGGAGACTATAAGGTAAAGCTACGCAACCTTACACGTTTCCTCAATGATGGCGACAAGGCCAAGGTTACCGTCAGGTACCGCGGTCGTGAAATGGCCCATCAGGAACTCGGCATGCAACTGCTGGATAGGATAGAGGCTGACCTCGCCGAATACGGTGTGGTTGAACAACGTCCTAAGATGGAAGGTAGGCAATTAGTGATGGTCTTTGGTCCAAGGGCTCCCACTAAAAAAGGCTTTACCCAGAAATCTAAACCAGAGGCCGACACCTGATAAATTTAACTATATGAATGCGGAGTTAGTGTAATGCCTAAGATGAAAACCAACCGCGGTGCAGCCAAGCGTTTTTCGCGTACTGGATCAGGCGGTTTTAAAAGAAACCAGTCGCATCGTCGACATATTTTAACCAAGAAGCCAACGAAGCGTAAACGTCAGTTACGTAGTCCGATGGAAGTTCATGACTCAGATGTAGCCATGGTCCGTCGTATGTTGCCTTACGCTTAAGTGGGAGTAATAACATGCCAAGAGTAAAACGCGGCGTTACTGCTCACGCCAGACACAAAAAAGTTCTTAAGAAGGCTAAAGGTTACTACGGTGCCCGTAGTAAAATTTATCGCGTAGCCAAGCAGGCCGTTATCAAAGCCGGTCAATATGCCTACCGCGACCGTCGCCAGCGTAAACGTCAATTCCGTCAGTTATGGATTGCACGTATCAATGCGGCTGCACGTGAAAATGGCCTGTCTTACAGTCGCCTGATTAATGGCCTGAAAAAAGCCGGTGTCGAGATCGACCGCAAGGTCCTCGCTGATATCGCTGTTTTTGACAAGCCAGGATTTACCGCAATAGCGGAGAAAGCCAAGGCCTGTCTGTAAACAAAACTAACCAGTACGTAGTATCTGGTCAGTCCAGTAAAAGGGGATAGGTTTAACGGCCTTTCCCCTTTTTTATTTTTAAAATATAAAAAAGTTTTTATCATCATGATAGATATCGATTCACTATTGAATGAAGCACAACAAAAGGTCGCCGCAGCAGCAGAACTCCAGGTGCTCGATGATGTGCGTGTCGCTTATCTGGGTAAAAAAGGCTCGTTAACCGAGTTATTAAAACAACTGGGCACCTTGTCTGCTGAAGAAAGGCCTAAAGCCGGGCAGGCGATTAACGCCGCCAAAAAAGCTCTTCAGACCTCGATAGAGTGCCAAAAGGACAAACTACAGTCTGCCAAGCTGGACGAGCAGCTAAAACAGGAAAGTATCGATGTCACCTTGCCAGGTCGTGGCCAGACGAGTGGCGGCGCTCATCCGGTACGACGTACATTAAAGCGTATCGAAACCATGTTCCGACAAATGGGTTTTAACATTGCCCATGGACCGGAAATAGAAGATGATTATCATAACTTCGAGGCATTGAACATCCCGGCGCATCATCCTGCGCGTGCCATGCACGATACCTTCTATTTTGATGCGCACACATTATTACGTACGCATACATCACCCGTGCAAATCAGGGCGATGGAGAAGCAGGAAGCACCCTTTAGAATTATAGCGCCTGGTCGTGTGTATCGCTGTGATTCAGATGTCACGCATACTCCCATGTTTCATCAGATAGAAGGTTTGTTGGTTGACGAAGATGTCAGCTTTGCCGACTTGAAAGGCATTATTGTCGAATTTCTTAAATTGTTTTTCGAGAAAGAACTGGCTGTTAGATTTCGGCCGTCCTATTTTCCCTTCACCGAACCTTCTGCTGAAGTAGATGTGGAATGTGTGATGTGTGGTGGCGATGGTTGTCGTGTATGTAGTCACACGGGTTGGCTGGAAGTCCTCGGTTGCGGCATGGTACATCCTCGAGTGTTTGAAATGGCAAACGTCGATAACGAAAGATATTCCGGTTACGCCTTTGGCATGGGTGTTGAACGCCTGGCCATGTTGCGATACGGCGTTAATGATTTACGGCTGTTTTTTGAGAACGATCTGCGCTTCCTCAAGCAGTTTAAATAACAAACAAAACAAGTGTTGCTCATTAGGCATAGATTAGTGGGCACGTGTATTCATGGCAGTATCCTGAGTTCAAATAGGTAGACAATGAAAATAAGTGAATCGTGGTTAAGGGAATGGGTTAACCCGGATATCTCTACTTCGCAACTGGCCGAACAATTAACAATGGCAGGTCTGGAGGTAGATGGAATCGAATCGGCCGCGCCAGAATTCAGTAAGGTGCTGGTCGCTGAAGTAATCGAAGTTAATCCNCACCCGGATGCAGACAAGTTACGTGTTTGTCAGGTCAATGTTGGNACCGATGAAAACCTGCAAATAGTCTGCGGTGCCAGCAATGTAAGGGTCGGACTACGTGTCCCTGCAGCCGTAGTGGGTGCCCGTCTGCCGGGCGATTTCAAGATCAAGAAATCAAAACTGCGTGGGGAGTTATCATTAGGTATGTTATGTGGTGCCAGTGAACTGGGCCTGGAAGAAAAAAGTGATGGCTTGATGGAGCTGCCCACCGACGCACCCGTGGGTACTGATATTCGCGAATACCTTAATCTTGATGATCAAATTATCGAGGTCGACTTAACACCTAACCGTGGTGATTGTCTCAGTATTGCTGGTGTCGCCAGGGAAGTGGCCGTGTTGAACAAGATGGATATGAATCCCTTATCGTTCGATTACCCGCAAGAAGACTCAACTCAAAAGATGCCAATCCTGGTAGAAGCAGTGGAAGATTGTCCGAGATACCTTGGCCGTGTCATAGAGGGCCTGGACAGCCGTGTGCAAACACCTGAGTGGATGCAGGAAAGATTGAATAAGTCCGGCCTGCGCCCGATTAATCCGATCGTGGATGTCACCAACTATGTCTTGATGGAATTGGGTCATCCCATGCATGCCTTTGACCTTGGTAAGTTGGATAGCGGTATCATCGTCAGAAGGGCAAAGGACAAAGAAAAGCTGACCCTGCTGGATGAAAAAGAAATCGAACTGAGTTCTGCCGAGCTAGTCATTGCCGACCATAGCAAGGCACTGGCTTTGGCAGGAATCATGGGTGGTTTACAAAGCTCGGTCTCAGATCAAACCACCGATATCTTATTGGAATGCGCGTATTTTCAACCCATTGCGATCGCCGGCAAGGCGCGACACTTTGGTATGCAGACCGATTCATCGCATCGATTCGAACGCGGCGTTAATCCACAGCAGCTCGAACTGGCCATGCAGCGGGCTACCCAGTTGTTACTGGAAATTTGTGGCGGCAAGGCGGGTCCTATCGAGCAGGTCGAAGCCACGGATAACGTACCTGTTAATAACACTATCCTGCTCAGGAAGTCACAACTGGATCGTATCCTGGGAGTGATATTGGCAGAGGATCAGGTAGAAGACATATTGACCAGATTAGGTATGGATATAGTCAAGACAGGTGATGCCTGGGAAGTGACAGCACCCGGCTTCAGGTTCGATATTGCGATCGAAGCAGATTTGATAGAGGAGGTTGGGCGCATCTTTGGTTACAATAATTTACCCACCAAGGCCTTTAAAGGCGATATGCGCATGCAAGAAGTCTCCGAACTGGAGGCTGATCAAAATGATATCCACCAACGTTTGTTTGAACGGGGATACCAGGAAGTCATCACTTACAGTTTCGTCGATCCGAGAATACAATCTCAGCTCGATCCTGAAGCGTCACCGGTGGCATTGGCCAATCCGATTTCGTCGGACATGTCGGTCATGCGTACCAACCTCTGGTCCGGCCTGGTCCAGACCATTAGTTACAACCTGAAGCGCCAGCAGGAACGCGTAAAAATATTCGAGTATGGTCTTAAGTTTGTAACGCAAGATTCCGATATTAAACAAATAAATGTAATCGCAGGTGCTGTTTGCGGCAACGTAAACAGTGAGCAGTGGGGAGAAAATCCCCGGCCGCTTGATTACTACGACCTCAAGGGAGATGTCGAATCTATCCTCGAGATGACGGGTTTACGTGACCAGTTCAGCTTCGTTGCAGAAACACATCCTGCATGTCATCCAGGGCAATGTGCACGTATCCTGAAGAATTCAGAGGCAGTTGGCTGGATAGGACGATTACATCCACAAGTGCTTCAAAAACTTGGGATTAAAACAGAAGTGTATGTATTTGAGTTAGATTGGGAAGCGCTGATAGAAGTCAAATTACCGACCTTCACGGCACAGTCCAAGTATCCATCCATTCGTCGTGATCTGGCTATCGTGGTGGATGAACGGGTGAGTAGCGACCAACTCATCAATATAATAAGAGGGGTTATCCCGAAAATACTGGTCGATATTCGCATTTTTGATGTCTATCAAGGTAAAGGGGTAGATTTTGGTCGAAAAAGTGTTGCTTTGGGCTTGATTTTACAGGAATCTTCGCGCACTCTTACAGATCAGGAAGTTGAAGAGGCAACCAGCAAGGTTGTCGGTAAACTAGAAAAAGAACTTGGTGCAACTTTAAGAGATTAGACTATGGCATTGACCAAAGCTGATATGGCGGAACGCCTTTTTGAAGAACTGGGTCTCAATAAACGTGAAGCGAAGGAATTCGTCGAAATATTTTTTGAGGACATACGACATGCCCTCGAAACCGGCCGACAGGTAAAACTTTCAGGATTCGGTAACTTCGATCTACGCGACAAAAACCAGAGACCGGGAAGAAACCCTAAGACAGGCGAGGAAATACCCATTACTGCAAGACGTGTAGTGACGTTCCGACCAGGTCAAAAATTAAAAGCAAGAGTAGAGGCATATGCTGGAGGCGGGGAATAATAGTGAACTGCCTGCGATCCCGAGCAAGCGCTATTTCACCATAGGTGAAGTCAGTGATCTGTGTGGTGTCAAACCACATGTGCTCAGGTATTGGGAGCAGGAGTTTCCACAGCTCAAACCGATAAAGCGACGCGGCAATCGTCGCTATTATCAGCGTCATGACGTTATTATGATCCGTCAAATACGTGGGCTATTGTATGATCAAGGCTTCACCATAGGTGGTGCGCGTCAGCGCCTGTCCGGTGAAATTGCAAAGGATGACAGCAACCAGAGCCAGCAGATCGTTAAACAGATGCGTATCGAGCTGGAAGAGATCCTGCAAATCCTCAAGCAATAAATCCTGTTTTTATCTCACAGGTTTATCATTCCTGGCTGTTTTTTAAACGCCCTATCTGATAGAATTCTGCCTCTGTCAAACAGGCAAAACGGGGCGTAGCGCAGCCTGGTAGCGCACCGGCATGGGGTGCCGGTGGTCGGAGGTTCAAATCCTCTCGCCCCGACCATTTTTAGACTCCATCATTCTTCAAGCTACTCTATACGCACTTTATTTATAGGGCTGGTTAATTCAGCGATTATGGACTAGATTTACTACACAGCAATGTCATTTCACCATCTCTCGACAGATCACACATTGCATTCAATCGTTTCTCACAAAGATTTAGGTAAGGAGGATACGATGTTCTTAAAAGAAAGACACCGCGGTGAGCTGGTAGAAGTGTTATCTACCGATGAGTTGATCAATCCCATGTCCGACGTATTACTGGGTCGCTACAATCATGGCGAAGAGGCGCAGGATCCTGAAAGATTCAAAAAAACAGATTTGAATTTTTTATCAGGGGAATCCCTGCCACAGTGCTGGCTTGATTCCCATTACAGAGATCATGAAATCAGACGTTGATTGTGTGAAGAGAAGGGTATTTGTCTGGACCTTGCGATAAATCCCGGTTGCTTTATTGCATCTGTTTTTAAAGTTTAATATGGCAATATTTCGCGATCCCAGGCAACAAAGGCACCCGGTTCAAACTGATCAATATCATCTATGATCGCACACATACCTTGCACTGATTCAAGTGTGTCTATCTCACCGGTATGGCGTGTCATGTCGGTCCGCACCCAGCCGGGATGGAGTGTAATGACGCGTACGCCATCGCCCTTTAAATCGATTGCCATTGATTTGGAAATAATGACCAGGGCCGCCTTGGCTGCACGGTATGCATAACCACCACCACTGGTGTTATCGGCTGATGAACCCATTCTGGAGCTAATATTGGCAATGACCCCGCGGGCCAGAATAACCCGGCTTTTCAGCGCCTGGACAACACGTAATGGCCCTACACAGTTGATATCATAGACCGATAGCATATCGTCAGCCTTGATATTACCCAGGCTTTGTCCATCCTTTTTATCAGGGCCGTATATGCCGGCATTGTTAATCAGGATATCGATTTTTTCAGGTAAGAGCTGCAATGATGAGGGATGGATAGTCTTGCTGACATCGCACTGCACAAGTGTCAGTAAGGCATNATCGAGGGACAGTAAATCGCCTGGGTTCGCTCGGTAGCAAGCCCACACGGTATGGCCTTGTTGCAGGTAATAGGAGACAAAGGCGAGGCCCAGGCCGCGATTTGCTCCGGTGATGACGACATTCAATCAGGCATGCTCCATTAATGTAGAATAATGATATTAGATCGGATTATCTTAACTTGTCTGATCTTGGCCATCAATTGCATCCATAAAAAAACCCCGCACAGGTGCGGGGTCATATCGTCCACTGACTGGTAGTCGGTCATCCTGACAAAATGTCGTTAACGATCTCCCTATCATAATTCCTGCTCAATAAATGTATGTCAGGAGTTACTGAATATTTTTGTAAGAATATTCTTACATTAATAAGCTATCTGCTTTAATTGTTACCTAACTGCGTGAATAGCTTGTCCTGCCATGTCAAGCATTGTAGAATTTAACAGCGAAAGGGAACACGCGGATACTATTATGACAGTAGGAACGTTAAAGCAAAGACTCATTTCACAGCTTGTTAACAGGCGCAATATCGATACATGCCTAAAGCATGACCGATGTAACAGTTTCTTCAATAACAGCCTTTTATCATACCAGTCACAGGTGTTAGTTTGCTCACCCGTGCGTGTACTAAACAATCAAGCGTTAAATGAATTTAATCAATGTGGCGGCCTGGTAAATCACACATCAGGATATCAAGCACACTAAATGACTGACCTGTTGATCAGGGAAGCTTTTTACATACAAGGATGTCATCGTGAAAGACAACAAAGTACCCACATTAAGTATAGTGCTCGATATGCCAGAAAAAAAACCAACCGATAAGGACGAACTGGATACTGTTTTCGGACGGACACCGAATGCTTCCCGTCATAAATATTATTTGCAGTCTATCGATAGCAGTCAAAGGATAGAGGTGAAAGATTTTCCATTTTCTATCGGCCGCGCATTAACCAGTAACCTGGTTATTATGGATAAAAACGTATCCCGAAATCATGCAGCGATCATAATGGATGATGGGCATATCACTATCGAGAACAAAGGTAGTCTGAACGGTGTGCGCGTCAACAATCGTAAGGTAGAGCGTGTCGTGCTATTAAATGGCGATGAAATAAAAATAGCGGGAGCCAGATACAAACTCCAGGTGGAACGTATCGAAACACCTGTACCCGCAGCAGCGCTGGACGATTCACAACCCATCAGGGATGCCTACAATACCAAAGCTGCCAGTAATGATGATTTGCTCGAGGGTGAACAGGATCAGCCTGAGGAAAATCTTGGAGTTCAGCAACAAGCCGGTAAACTCGCAGGCAAAGTAGGTAATAAGACACTCTTCGCACTCATTTCAATAACGGTGATTGTCGCTATTGCCACAGTGGTTACCTTGTTTCAGTCAACACCTGATCTGAGTGTAGCGATCAAGGATGTGAAGGAAAAAGAAACGGTTATCGCCAGCAAAATTGATGCTGACATCGCAGCTTCCAGAGCAGAGTATGAATACAAAGGGACCATCGGTAATACACAATCAAAACCACCACCACAACAACAGCAGCCAACTGATGACGTTGACAATATCACGAATGATTACCCATCTCAGGCTTCCACCCGTTCTGGAGTAGCACATAGAACCGAACCCCGTACTGTTGAGACATCACCCGCTATCCAGGAGCCTAAACCGGCTACTGTGACGACGTTACCAGTTGATAATGTTGACCATCAAGTCGGTGAGTCCAGTCAAGTGACGCCTCAGGCACCAGTCGATGACCCTTATGTGGAAATTACGACCACTCAAGAACCTGAGGATATCACTCCACCACCTGTCGTCGCCAAGCGCGACATCGAGGTTAGCACGCCAACGCCCGTCGTTGAACCTGTCACGCCAAAACCGGTTAAGCCAATAGCCGTAAAACCGGCACCGGTAAAATACACGCGTTATAGTGCAAGGACCTCACAGATCAAACTGGATAATGCCAGAGGGCTTTATTTGGGTGGTGATTATTACTCGAGTATCAGAGAGCTTAAATCCATCTATAACAGCAGCCGTCATCGCCAGGAATACAGGAGCAAGGCAAGGACTATGCGCGATCAGTTCAGTAACCTTTATGCGCTCTATTCACAGGGTAAATCTGAATATGCCCGACACACGAAACCAAAAGCCTTCAAGACCTGGGCATCATATCTGAAAAAGGAACGTGCCTTGTTACAGGGCCGTACCAGCCAGTACACCCGTAACGTGAAAAAGACAGTCGCATTGGAATATGAAGAAAAAGGGCGGCAGGCCTATATGAGGGATGACTGGCGATCTGCTTTTCGCTACTGGAAAAGCTCGCTGAAAATGCGGCCGAATCCCAGTATTGATAATGTCATGAAACAAATGGAAACTGAAATAGCCTCACTCTATGCGAGTGGCAGCAAGCTCGAAAAAACCAACAAACCTGAGGCCATAAAATACTGGACAAAGGTCGTTAACAAGGCGCCAGACAACCATGAGTACCATATCAAGGCCAAGGCCAAGTTACGCTGGCTCACTAACGCCAGTCATTAAGGAGTTGCAAGATGTTTAAAACCCTTTCCGTCTTCCTGTTTTCGTTTGCTCTGGGTGCATGCCAGTATAACGAGATGGTGTCAGAATCAGATTTTGATACGGGGGAAGAGATCGTTGTGGCCGATACCAGCAATAAGAATGATGACGTTAATCATTTTCTCATCGCCAAACAGGCTTATAGCAATCAAAAGTATGACCTGGCTCGTCGTGAGTATGAAATTATTATCAAGGATCATCCCAGGTACATCGAGGCGTTATTCCGCCTGGGTAATATCGCCATGCGTGATAACAAGCTGGAAAAAGCGCAGGACTACTACAATCGTATTATAAATATTAAACCTGCCCACGCCCCGGCACATCATAACCTGGCTATCTTGTATCTAAAGCAGGCTAACAAGCATTTAAACTTTTATATAGCCAATGACGAGAACTCGGATAATCAGGCTATCAGCAGGCTGTTAAGTGCTCTGGATCGCTATACCAATTCCCGGACTACCAGTAAATCTGAACTGGATGAGCTGGCGGATCTGGTAGGTGCCGAATAGACTGCAATGTCAGCGGTATATGGCGTGGGTTACCATGCCCATAAAAGCAGTCATATCAAGATGTTTTACCGGCATATTGTTGAGATAGTCTTCTGTTTTCCATGACTACCTCTTCAGGCAGGAATGACAGGTCAACATTGTATTGACTCAGATCGGATTGCTCGATAAATACCTTTACCTTTTTTCTCTTGATGTACTGGCTTGGATCCAGCCACAGGTTCTGACTCTGAAAAAAATGTACCTCTGATGTAATTGGATCCCTCCACTGGGTATAAATACAATAGGGCAGGTGACCATCCACTTCTGCGCCCCTGTTTTTTTCTACATTAACGAACATGGTATTGAGAGATAAGGGCGAGAGTTCCTCTGACATGTCAGTACCCTTGTCAGCCTCTTGTTTCTCATCATCCAGCGCATTTTTCGCTAATATCACAAAAACAATCAATAGCATGACCATGCCAGCAAACAGAATTAACGTCGGCCCGCCCCACAGTATATATTCGCTATAAACATCGCCGGAAAACGGATCGGAAGCGGGATACATCACCTCGACAGTCTCACCCTCAACTAGCCCTCTGTTATTATCAGGGAGTATCAATTCAACCATTTCACCCTTATGACTGAGAAAATGAATGACGGGTTTCAGTGACTCACCTTGTGATAAAACGGATTGCTCAAAATCAACTACTGTACCAGGTGAAAAGGAGTAAGTGGCTATCATTTGCCTGATGTCCCCATACCAGAAAAAAGCGCTGACTATTAACAGGACACCGGCAGACGCCAACCACAGGGGGGAACGATCATAGACCTTATGCATAAAGGCTACCTGTGGATGGGTAAGTATTACTATAAAATGCAGAAAGCCGAATGGAAATTATAAAATGTATCATGCTTCGTCCCTAAAGCCATACCACAGATAGAAGAACCAGAAGCGATTAATTTTACGTGTTTTTATAGTGAGGTCAATAACTTCGAACAATAGAATGTTAGAAATGTGATAGAATACATCTTCTTGTGCCCGCCCGTTTTATTGACAGCTTGCAAGGAGAGAGTAGACCTTACAAAGGAGATTAATAATGAATAAATACTTGCCAAGGGAAGGTCAATGGCATACACAACCAGGCAATTAACACCACTCGAAATTCGTTACGCAGAAAAACAAATAGTTAATTCAGAAAATTATGCCGTCATACTATCGGTGTCTAGATAATCGACCCACTTCAATTTTATTCATAGAATGATTTTTCTTGCTATATTCGCTTGAGTCACATTACACTTTGACGAATGGATTCCTCATTCACTATTGCCGATAAAGCACCCAGCTTACCCAGGACGCCGTGGCGTTTTGCCCTTTTTTTCTACAAGAAAATAAGTTTTGCTCTACTGTTGATTTTCGTGTTCGAAGCAACACAGGCCAGTTGTACCATTATGTTGCCTTATGCGGTGAAGAAAATTATAGATGCCGTCACACTGGCCAATGAAACAGGTGCCAATGTCTTTGAAGCCACGTATTACCCTATGGTGTTTTTCGCCCTATTAAATCTAGGTATCGTACTGTTTAGCCGCGCCAGCGGGGCGATACTGGTCAGTACAGGCCCGCGCATGCGTGCGACGATTCGGAAGTCATTGTTTCGTTATATTCAGTTTCACTCACATCGTTTTTTTATGTCTCATTTTGCAGGGTCACTTGCGAACCGAATCTCTGAAGTGTCCGTCAGTTGTATGCATGCACTGTGGACAATTGCCTTTACATTTTATCCCTTGATCATTCAATCTGTTGTGGCGCTGGTCATCCTGTTTGTCGCAAGTCCACAACTGGCAGGTGTATTGACATTATGGCTTGCCGGTTATATCTCAGTATCGATCTTTCTTGCCAGACGTTGCCAGGTCTATTCAAAAGACTTTGCCGCTGCGCGATCCAAGGTGTCCGGTAAGGTCGTCGACTCTGTCACCAATATGATGAATGCTAAAATGTTTGCTCGAGGTGAGTTTGAAGAAGACTATTTGACTGAATACCTTGATCATGAGGTTAGTCATGCCATGCGTACCTACTGGTATATGGAAAAGATGCGCTGGTTTCAGTTTGTGTCGGCCATGATATTGATGGTTTCAATGGTGGGCTATGCACTTAAAATATGGGCAGAGGGTAGTTTGACCGTGGGTGAGTTCTCCATGGTCGCCGGTATCGCCATCATGCTCATCGAAGCGGCACGCGGCCTGAGCCGCAGTTTTCTGGAGTTCTTTGAATACATTGGAAATATTTCAGATGGGGTTTCTATTATTATTCAACCGCATGATATAGTTGATAAACTGGAAGCACCTGATATCGAAGTCACTCAGGGTGCAATAGAATTTCATGATGTGAGCTATAGATACCCTGAGGGATTGGCTATATTCAATCACTTGTCCGTCAAGATTGAACCCGGTCAGAAAGTCGGGCTCGTTGGTTTTTCGGGTTCCGGTAAATCCACCTTCGTGAATCTCATGCTAAGGCTTTTTGATACCAATCGTGGTGAGATACTCATCGACTCACAAAACATCGCCAAAGTCACACAAAACAGCTTGCGCGAGAGTATCTCACTGATACCGCAGGACCCGATGTTATTTCATCGCTCACTGATGGATAATATTCGCTATGGTCGTCTCGAAGCCTCGGATGAGGAGGTTATCGAAGCCGCCAAAAAGGCAAACGCGCATGAATTTATACTGCAAACAGAGGAGGGGTATAATTCATTAGTAGGTGAGCGCGGTGTCAAACTGTCCGGCGGCCAACGCCAACGAATCGCCATCGCACGTGCGATATTAAAAGACGCGCATATCCTGGTCATGGATGAAGCCACCTCATCACTGGATTCGGTGACTGAAAGAAAAATTCAGCAGGCGCTCGATCGCCTGATGGAAAATAAAACCGTCGCGATCGTGGCTCATCGCTTATCGACCATCTCACATATGGATCGTATCCTGGTATTTGATCAGGGTGCTATCGTGGAAGATGGAACCCACCAGGAACTATTCGACAAAGAGAATGGGCATTATGCACGGTTGTGGAAAATGCAGGCAGGTGGGTTTTTGCCGGATGAAAAAATTGAATAACACTTTGACGATAAATGCTGTTCTTCCTGAACGTTCATTTCATTTCCTATATCATCTAATCAATTTAGTTAACCTATCTGGTTACCGTTTTTATCGACATATATCAAATCACTGACACCTTGGAACTCATAATAGCGATCGGTTCTCGTTTTAACGGGTGTAGTATTGATACCGGATAAATCAGCATCTTCTTCACATAAACGAACGACTTCATCAGGCCATTTAAAGTGACTGACTTTGTTCCTGAGCCAGCGATCTACCAGGGGGCCAGTGCCGAGCCAGTAAAATATACCCATAACCGATTTAGATATTTCGTATGTAAAAGGGCTTTTTGGAATGTTATGAGTCCATTATCATATCCCATTGGTTTACGCACAAGCCCGGCATCGATTAATTCCTGACAGGGTTGTATGGCATCCAGACCACTCTCCATGTAACGACGAATAAACTCCAGACATTTATAATTTCCATTTGCTGTCGTGAAGTCCATGGCGTCAAATGCGACCGAAATTTCCAATACCGTCGGGTTTAGCACGACTCACGTGATATGCTATAATGCCAAAATATGGAAATAGTATGCGCTTTTCCACCGCCCAACTATACTCGAGGCCAACACTACATGTTAAAGTACTATTATGTATAAATTACTCTTGGTCCTTATCCCCTTATTGATCACTGCTTGCTCCGTATCTTATGAAGATTACCTAGACAAGAACAAAACCCGGCTGCCTTATTCCAATATCGAAATCAGGCTACCCAAAATGCTAGACCGGGTATCCTGGGGTAGCAATATGTATCGATCTAAGGATGGGGCACTCGTTCTTTCTGTTATAGGTTCGGACCAGGGTTATCACCTCAACAAGGACACGGAATTGACAATGATTAAGTCTGGGAAATATCCGTATCTTGCACTAAGTAGCTTCGCATCCACGTCTACTGATTCGGGTATTGATAGCTATGAAGTTCACACTAAAGCAGAAAAGGGCACGCGAGATATTGCTTACAACAAAAAGTTTGGCATTGACGGAGATATCGGGATCGAATTCGGCATCCATAGTGATGATCAAGCCGTTCATGACAAACTTGCCGGCATCGCCCAGGCGTCATTGAAGACCTTATCGCATTCCCAGACTCCAATTGACTTAGGAGAGGGTCTTTTCCATAAGGCCGGCCAGATCGACGACATGCACTTAAGCTTGCGAGATAACCAAACTGCCGTATACAAGAAAAAGGATATGTTTATATCGGTACATTACACGACGGTACCTCACTATGATAATGCAATCTACTCGCGCTATATCGACAATGCCAAAGTTTATGCCGATGAGGACTACCACAGTAGGCGGTGCGAGGAAATCCTGACTGAGAAGGCTGAAGAAATCCTCATATCTAACAATAAAGGTAAAAAGGCTTTCCGTACACAAAAATGCCGCTCGCGTACACATACAGGATATAGGACAGAGATACGAACCAAGAATAATGGTATTTTTACAATAGACATGGCTCTTCCAGGCAGAAAGGAACATGAGCTGAGCAGCGAATTCTATAACCAATTCTTAGAGAAGCTCATCATTCCATAAACCGAATGGGTAAATTTCATGATGCGGAATAAGCCATTACCGTATTTCAGCGTATATCCGTCACCTTATTATTTTGGTAATATAAGCTGATACAAATTCAGGGACAACTACGAGATGGATATCAAAGCCCATTATTTAACGTATCTTCCACATATAGTATTAATCTGTTCTCTGATTTCTACATATGCAATAGCCGAACCATCTATTAATAAAAACTATGTGACGAAACTGCATCAGGCTTCCCTTGATGGCAAAACTAAAACCATAAAACATCTGTTAGCACAAGGAACCAATATTGAAGCCAGGGATAAGGATGGTGATACAGCCTTACTCATGGCTGTACAAAAGGGGCATTTAGAAGTTGTCAGGTTATTATTGGAAAAGGGAGCAAATATTGAGGCAAAAGATAAAGATGGCAGTACTGCTTTACTTAGGGTTGCACAGCGTAGTCATGCAATCGGAGCAATTGCTACTGATATCGCTAAATTATTATTGGAAAATGGAGCCAATATAGAAACCAAAGATAATTTGGGTAACACAGCGCTACTGTATTCAGCTTTCCATCTGGGACATGTTGGCATGGTTAACACTCTTATAGACAAAGGTGCAGATATAGAAGCCAGCGATAGGAATGGAATGACAGCACTAATTAATGCTGCTGCTTGGGGTAATATCGAATTAGTTGAATTATTGTCATCCAAAGGTGCCAAACTAGAGACGACAGATAAGCAAGGTAATAATGCATTAGTCTATGCTGTTGGTCGTGGACAACTAGACACAACGAAATTTTTGTTAAAATATGGTGCGAAGTTAGATAGTAAAGATGAAAGTGGCGCTACCCCCTTACAGATCGCTGCCAGGGCTGGTCACACGGCTATCGTAAAATATTTGCTAGAGAAAGGGGTGGATATCCGGGTCAGTGACCATGTAGGTAATACCCCATTAATTGACGCTACAGCTAGGGGGCATGCAAATATTATCAAACTCTTATTGGATAGAGATGTTGACGTTAACCAAAAGAATAAAGAGGAACAATCAGCCTTATTGATGGCAGCTGGCCTGGATCACTTTGATACCTTTCAATTATTACTGGCAAAAGGAGGGGATATTAATATCAAGGCCAATGGTAACTCTCTATTACATCTGGCAGTAGAAATAGAGGATATCCAGCTGTTAAAGCATTTGCTAGACAATGATATTGATATTGAGGCTTTAGATAAAGATGGTGAAACTGCTCTCGTCAAGGCCGTAACGCAGAAGAATATCGAAATAGCGAAAATCCTCGTCAAAAAGAAAGCCAATGTAGAAGTCAGAGATCAAGAAGGTGTCACAGCTCTGATTAAAGCTATTTCCACAGAACGTTATGCAATAGCCAAGCTTTTATTGACACAAGATGTCAATCCCAATGCGACTATAAACAATGCTGAACGTGCCTTACATTGGGCAGCTGAAATGGAAAATGCAGACATTAGCAAATTATTATTGGCCAAAGGTGCCAGTATAGATGCCATAACTAGTAATGGTGAAACAGCCCTGCATTTAGCAGCTAATTCAGAAAAGACTGATATCACACAGTTACTCCTGACGAATGGTAGTAAAATTAATACTAGAACCAATGATGGTGACACTGCTTTAAATTATGCGGCTAAGCGTGGTAATTCTGATGTTATAAAATTTTTGTTGAGCAAGGGAGCAGCAATAAATACAAAGAATAAGGAGGGAGATACCGCCTTGATACAAGCGGCCGACGAGGGTCATATCGAAGTAGTGAGAATTTTATTGGCTAATGGGGCTGAAGTTAAAATCAAGGCCAATGATGGTGATACAGCTTTGAGTAAGGCATCATTGCAAAAATTTACTGAAATTGTAAAGCTTTTATTAGCAAAGGGCGCAAATGCTAATGTTAAAGACGAACATGGGAATACAGCCTTACATTATGCTTCTGAAAATAGTTTTGAAATAGTATCACTACTATTACAACATGGGGCTGATACAGAAATCAAAGATAGTCATGGTCGAACCGCCCTGCATCTTGCCATTCGTGGCGGCATCAAAATTGTGAAACTACTGATAGAAAAGGGCGCTAATGTTTCTGCCATAACGACATCGGGTGAAACGGCCCTAGATTATGCTACTAGTCTAGGTAAATCTGAAATAATAAAATTTCTTTTGGAAAAAGGAGCCAGTATAGAATCCAAAACCTTACTGGGTGAAACAGCATTGCATTCTGCTGTCAGAGAAAGCAATAAAGAAGTAGTAAAAATTCTCTTATGTAAGGGTATTAATATTAACGCTAAATCCAATAATGGTAATACTGCTTGTTGCTACTGAAGCAGGAAATAGTGAATCTACTCCTGGCAAAAGGAGCCATAATAAAGTAAAGACATTAACTGTGGTGCTATGTTAATTGTAGATTGGTATGATATGTGAGTTATTTCAATTTAGCTCAAATATATAACATTTATCGAGCCTTCTGACGGTATTTATCTACATAACTAAGTTTGTTAATCTCATCAAATTCATAAAAAATATCAGTTTGTGATTTAACTGGTGTGTTATCAATCCCGGATAAGTCAGCCCCTTTGGCACATAAACGTTCGACTTCTTCGGGCCATTTATAGTTGCGGACCTTATTTCTTATCCAGCGATCGACCAAAGGGCCTGTACCGAGCCAATAAAAAATATGTTTAACTGATTCGTAAATGATAAAAAAAATGGGGCCGTCTTTAAATTTTCTCGGTACTTCATAGCCAGTAGGCTTACGCACATGTCCAGTATCAATTAAGGCTTGGCAAGGTTGTATTTCATTAAGACCGCTCTCCATGTATCGACGAATAAATTCTAGACGTTCATAATTAGCATGTGCGCTGGAAAAGTCTATGCTGTCAAAGCCTACGGAGGTTTCCAATACATTAGGATTATCAGGAACACCTGGATTGTTGGGATTCGGAAATACTAACATCAGGTTATGACTACCAGTCGCAGTTCGACTAAGTCGTGTAAATGGAATAGCCTCACGCCAAGGTAAACTAATGACTTCGGTGTCACTTACAGGGTAATGAACCATTTGTGCCTGACGGTTAAAGCGAATAGGGTATGGGGAGGCAATTTTAAAAGCAATATAGGACCAAAACGAAACTACTGAATACATTATAGCCGAAAGTATTATAAACTTTACGACTTTAAGTTCGCCATTGATTATCTCATATGTGCAGGTCGCTATAATTGTTAATAATATTACATTATGCATCATCGCGGCAAGATAAAGGATAAAGGCTGCCATGCCCTCATGTACGCGCGATTCAATAAAACGATCATTAAATTGTTCCTTATCACTGATATCATCATGAAAACACACCTTGTCGGGATTCATGGCTAGGGTTATATTGGGGAGTGGGATCGTATTAGCCTTGTTATGATAATCACGTAGGGATCCATATTGAAGCATGGATGCTGATGAATCATCACTCATGGTTTATGCTTTGTTCGTTAGAAAATTCTGTTGGCATATTAATTTTTTCAGAACAAGTTCTAGTTACCGTATTTCCCCTTGATCCAGGCGCTGGTGGCTCTATAGACTGTATTAGGATCTGCGAATTTATTAGGCCAATATTCAACATAATAATTTCCGATTGGATTCACTTTTTCGTATTTATAAATACGAGCCCCATTAGTATCTATAATAGTAGGTACTACATCATGTATTCCAGTTCCGTACCCCGGTGCTGGAATTATGCCTGTCTTTGTTAATGCCCGTGAGCCCGGTTG
>JGI24023J19991_10000452_pt1 | contig 31832 bp, 29 predicted proteins | sample Cruoilmetagenom1_FD_19991 | JGI IMG/M metagenome (IMG submission 19991)
CTGCGGCTCGGTTACGCTAAGGGACGTGGTGACATTCTACGGTTACCATTGGTCGGAACCCTTGTGTTTCGGTATAGGCGGGGGACTTGGGTTTTACTACACCAAAAGAGATGACATAAGCCCTACACGTATGATTTTTATGAGGGGACCCGGTATGGAGCCATCGTTTCTGAGCCTTGCGGATAAACCGACCGAATGGAAACACGGGAATAAGGACACGGTCCAGATTATTAAACACTCAATCGATAAGAACATACCGGTGATTATTCAGACCGATATTTATTATCTCCATTATTATGAGTCCTCCACTCACTTCCCGGGGCACATTGTATCGGTATGGGGATACGATGATGATGAAGAAAAGATGTTCGTTGCGGACAACCATTTTGAAGGGCTTAAAGAAGTAGATTTCGTGGCATTTCTGGAGGGTATGGGTTCCAGTGAGAAGTCAAACCCTCTTGATTTCAACTATATAGAAGTGGAGCCGGATAAGCTAATGGAGCTTACGGAGCTTATCCCACTGGCGATACGGGAAAATGCAAGGAAAATGCTTGAGGGCGTAACCGGGGGACGCGGAGAGTCAGGCGTTAGTCTCATAAAATCATGGGCGGAAGACCTGCCTTATTGGAGCGAGGTACCAGACTGGAAATGGAGCGCAAGGTTCGGGTATCAGGTAATTAGAAAAAGAGGCGTCGGGGGCGCCGGATTCAGGTGGATATACAGAGATTTTCTGAGAGAGGCAGAGGGAATCATGCCCTCACTTAAGACTTTGAATCTATCCAATGAAATGGACTCGATCGGCGAGAAATGGAGCGGTATCGCAGAGCTCCTGAAAGATATTAGCATCAAGGACTCTCCCGATAAAGACCTACTGAATAAATCATCCGAAAGAGCGCTTGAGATATGGGGGATGGAGAGAGAGTTCTATAAAAAAGCGTTAAGGGAAATAGATTGATGAAGCTACTACTATTTGATATAGACGGGACCCTGCTTAGAACGAACGGAGCGGGCTCGAGGGCTGTGCAGAGGGCATTTGAAAGGGTCCACGGCGTAGAAGTCGCTATTGAAGCAATAGACTTTGCGGGCAAAACAGACCCTCTTATTCTTAAAGAGCTTTACCGAAATGAGCTTGATAGGGAACATTCTCAAAAAGAAGCCCGGGAAATTTACAGACACTATATCGCGTACCTGAGGGAAGAGATAAAGACAGCTGAGATTACTGTCATGCCGGGAGTGAGAGAACTCCTCGGAATACTCTCAAAGAAAGACAACCTGGCGCTGGGAGTAGCCACTGGCAACATCGAAGAGGGAGCACACATCAAACTCACTAAAGCAAGTCTAGAGACGCACTTTAGTTTCGGGGGTTATGGCTCAGACTCAGAGATTAGGGAAGAGCTTGTAAGGCGGGCAATTGAAAGGGCACACGCACATATAAACCACACAGAAGGATTCGAGGAGACTTATGTGATCGGGGATACCCCTTTTGATATAAATCACGGAAGGGCTGCAGGAGCGCTGACTGTGGCGGTTTCAACCGGGAGTTACACGAAAATGGAGTTAAGCGAGCATGAACCTGATTATCTTTATGACGACCTTAGTGATATTAGTAGCCTCATGAAGCTATTTAACTGATTTAAGCCAAGACTGCCTTCTGACTTACAATTACTAACTTCTCAAACTAAATACTACAAAAAAGCGGGCTAACCTGATGTAGGAGAGCCCGCTTCTTATTTTTATTAATCTTGTTTGTTTTTTTTATGAGCCAACTTACATCATGCCTGTGCCCATTCCGCCCATCATACCACCTACCTGTGGTGGCCCGCCGCCCATACCTCCACCGCCGCCAGCTTCGAATTCCATAGGTTTTTCGGCAACGAGAGCTTCGGTGGTGAGGAGTAGTCCTGCTACGCTTGCTGCGTTTAGCATGGCGCTCCTACTTACCTTAGCTGGGTCTATGATGCCGGCTGCTATGAGGTCTGTGTACTCAAGCTTGCCTGCGTCAAAACCCTCAGAGCCCTTGGACTCGCTCACCTTACCCACTACTACTGAGCCGTCCCAGCCTGCGTTCTCGGATATGCCCCTTAGCGGCTCTTCCAGTACGCGCTTAATTATGCGCACGCCAGCCCTCTCCTCTTCGTCTGCCCCTGTGTATGCGTCTACTGCCTTAATGGCTCTTATGAACCCTACGCCGCCCCCTGGGACTATGCCCTCTTCTACTGCGGCTCTTGTAGCATTTAGCGCGTCCTCTACCCTTGCTTTCTTCTCTTTCATCTCGGCCTCTGTCGCTGCTCCTACTCTTATAACAGCTACTCCGCCTGCGAGCTTTGCCAGACGCTCCTGAAGCTTCTCCCTGTCGTACTCCCCAGAGGCTCCGTCAACCTGGGCTTTAATCTGCTTTATACGGCCCTCTATCTCACCCTTCTTACCCGAGCCGCCTATTATCGTTGTATTGTCTTTATCTATTACCACCCTCTTTGCTTTTCCGAGGTCTACAAGCTTTGTGCTCTCTAGCTTCATACCCACTTCTTCGGCCACTACTTTACCGCCGGTGAGTATCGCTATGTCCTCAAGCATCGACTTACGTCTGTCGCCAAACCCTGGGGCTTTTACTGCTGCCGCTTTAAGAGTGCCTCTTATCTTATTCACTACGAGTGTGGCAAGGGCTTCTCCCTCTATGTCCTCTGCCATTACTAATAATGGCTTGGTGCTCCTGGCTACTTCCTCAAGCATTGGTACCAGGTCTTTCATATTGGAGATCTTCTTGTCGTACATTAGGATTACCGGGTCCTCAAGCTCAATCTGCATCTTCTCGGGATCGGTAATGAAGTAGGGGCTTAGGTAGCCTCTATCGAACTGCATTCCCTCTACTACGTCTAGCTCAGTGTCAAGGCTCCTGCCCTCTTCCACTGTGATTACGCCGTCCTTACCTACCTTTTCCATGGCGTCTGCTATGATGTTACCTATCGTTGCGTCTCCGTTTGCTGATACTGTGGCTACCTGGGCTATCTCTGTTCTGCCCTTTACCTGCTTACTCTGCTTACGAATGCTCTCTACTACTACCTCTACAGCTTTGTCTATGCCCCTTTTTAGTTTCATCGGGTCATGGCCTGCGGCTACAAGTTTAATGCCCTCGCGGAATATTGCCTGTGCTAGCACGGTGGCTGTGGTGGTACCGTCTCCGGCTACGTCTGAGGTGCGCGACGCTACCTCTTTTACCATCTGCGCGCCCATGTTCTCAAACTTATCCTCTAGCTCTATCTCTTTGGCTACTGTGACGCCGTCCTTGGTTACTACCGGGGCGCCGAATGTCTTTTCTATAAGTACGTTTCTACCCCTGGGTCCGAGCGTAGCCTTTACTGCGTTGGCCAGCTGGTTTACTCCCCTCAGAACCGCGTCCTGAGCTTCTCTGCTGAATTTAATTTCCTTTGCTGCCATGTCTTTCGTGCCTCCTATTATTATTGATCTAAGATGACTGCTAGAATATCGTTTTCATTAAGGATTATGTGGTCTTTCCCTTCAAGCGTGATCTCGCTGCCCGCGTACATAGCGAATAAGACGCTATCACCTTTTTTTAATTCAAGCGGTGTTACGCTTCCGTCCGGATTGGCTTTGCCGGGGCCTACCGCTGTTACCACACCTTCAAGCGGTTTATCTCCAGATGTATCGGGGATGATGATTCCACCCTCTGTCTTATCCGGTATATCTATTCGTTTTACCAACACTTTATCGTGAAGTGGTCTTACACCCATATTGTAATGCCTCCTGGATTGAAATTATTAAGTTACAGCAAACCCATCGTTACAAAAACAGATATAAACTATGCATGAAATCGTTCGTGTCAAGAGTTAGGAGGAAAAAAGTAGAATCTCAATAATTAATAGAAGTTTACCGTCCGTGTTAATTTTCAGTTTGCAGCCGGAGTTGTGAAATGTGGGAGCACTCTAAAGTTTCAATTTAATAACTCACCTCAAACGCGTTTTTTAGTATCCTCGTTTCCCCCGAGCTAAGATCAACGGAGACTATATCAAAGCGCATATTCCGTAGCTCCAGGCGGTTTTTCTCGAGATACACATAAGCCGCAGCCGTGAGTCTCCTCTGCTTATGACTGTTAACAACTTCTTCGGGGCGGCCGTATGCGTCGGATGAGCGGGCCTTCACTTCTACAAAGCAAAGAACCCCTTCTCTGTCCTCGGCAATGATATCTATCTCCCCCTGGCGGCACCTGAAGTTCCTCTCGAGAATCTTATACTTCTCCCGCTTCAAGGCCTTTGAGGCAATGTCTTCCCCGTACTGTCCTATGGACCGGCTGTCTTTCATAATAGTAAACGAGTTAACCGTCACCGGGACTGGGGCCGAAATGAAATTCATCTATAAATAGCGAAGAATTTGAAAAGGTCTTGGGAGCCTCTCCCTGAAGCACACGGACTTTAAAAGTAACCGAGTCGTCCTTGGCCTCAGCACTCATCAGCTCAACTACGATATTTTTGGCGGTATCACTGTCCAGAATAGAAAGTGTCGCGTTCGGGGGATCGGCCTTAAAGCTATCTGAGGATTTATTCCAAAGTTCCACAAAATCACTGACGCTCTTGTGCCCCGCAATTCTGCTTGGTCGGTCGGAGAAGTAAACCACGTTTGGCATTCCTTTAATTGTAAGGGTGTCACCGTCCATCTTGCCGGAATTTCCACTGAGCACAAAAAGATATGCGGGCTTCTGAGATTCGTTATTTGTGAAGACCTGGGCAACGGAGCTTGTAACAAGTGCAAAACCGACAACTGCTAAAAATAGAGGTATTGAAATATATCTTTTCATTTATTTCTCCCAAAAGCTTTTATATCTAATAATATAGCATAGTTTAAGAAGTCCGGTTAAGAACTTTCTAGCTTTTTCTTAAGCTCTGCGAGTTTAGTGAGCGCATCGAGGGGGGTAATGGAGTTAGTGTCTATTTCCCTTAACTCTTCGAGTACGGGATCGGGCTCTTTCTCATCGCTGCCACCGTTGTCAGAGAAGAGAGATATCTGGCCTCCGAGTATAGAAGTCCTGAGCCCTTCCTGAGATTTCTCAAGATTTGTGAGCACTTTTCTAGCATTTTTAATTACTATGTCCGGCACTCCGGCGAGCTTTGCGACCTGAATACCATAGCTGTGGCTTGCGGCGCCTGGTATGAGCTTTCTCAAAAATACAATCTTATCGCCGCTTTCCTTAACATAGATATTGTAGTTCTTTGTCCTGCTCTTAGACATAGCAAGCTCGGCAAGCTCGTGGTAGTGGGTGGCGAACAGAGTCCGGGACCCCTTGTCGTGCAGGTATTCCGAAACCGCCCAGGCGATGCTCATGCCGTCAAAGGTGCTTGTGCCCCGTCCTATTTCATCAAGCACTACAAGGCTGCGGTCGGTAGCGTTCCTAAGAATATAAGCCGTCTCGACCATCTCCACCATAAAAGTGGACTGGCCTTTCATAAGATTGTCACTTGCGCCTACACGGGTGAATATCCTGTCTGTTAGCCCGATCTCCGCAAAATCAGCGGGAACAAAGCTTCCCATCTGTGCCATGAGCACAGTTAGCGCGACCTGGCGGATGAGGGTCGACTTACCTGCCATATTCGGGCCTGTGATAAGCAGGAACTGGCTGTCATCGTCGTCGAGCCTTATGTCATTTGGAACGAAACGCTCTCCGAGCTCCATCCTTTCAACTACGGGGTGCCGGTTATTTTTAAGCTCTATAACCTTTGAGTCCGTGATCACGGGACGAACGTAGTCAAATTTCTGAGCAGATTCAGAGAGCGCACAGAAAACATCTATATCGGCAATTAGAGAGGCCGTTTTCCTGACGCGTTCTGACTCACCGGCAATTATTACTCTTAATTCCTGAAAGAGCACCCTCTCAATATCGAGTATTTTCTCCTCGGCACCGAGTATCTTGTCTTCAAACTCCTTTAGCTCGTCTGTGATAAACCTCTCGGCGTTTACGAGCGTCTGCTTTCTGATGAAGCTTTCGGGCACCGAGCTGCTGTTCGCTTTTGAGACTTCGATATAGTAGCCAAACACTCGGTTGTAACCGACCTTGAGTGTTTTTACTCCGGTCGCCTCCCTTTCCCTACTCTCAAGCTCGGCTATCCAATTCTTCCCGTCCTTTCTGATCGACCGGAGCTCATCGAGCTCGGGACTGACGCCCTCGCGGATAATACCCCCGTCATTTGGCGACACGGGCGGTTCATCGACTAAGGAATTTTCTATTGTAGAGCGCAGGTCCGAAAGCTCGTCCAAATCTTTACCGATATTTCCCAATACCCCAGTGTCTGTTGATAAGGCGTTTTTAAGTTTAGCTATATATAAGGAAGAGTCCCTAAGCGCGCCGAGGTCCCTCGGCCTACCCGAGGTTGTCGATATCCTGCCTATGAGTCTTTCTATGTCGCTTATCTGTGCGAGATTATCTATTAACTCTTTTAGTAGTTTAGGGGAGTTGCAAAGCTGCTCTACTGCGTCGAGTCTTTCTTCTATCTTTTTCTTGTCTTTTATGGGGCTTGCAATCCTGTGCTTTAGGAGCCTTCCTCCCATGGGAGTGCTCGTTTGGTCAAGCACCGAAAGGAGTGTGCCCTCTGAGCCCTGACCGTTATTTGATTTAAGGAGCTCGAGGTTCCTCTTTGAGGACTCGTCTATAAGAAGATACTGTGTCTTCTCATAATAGCGGGGCTCATCGAGCGGGGGCATATCGTCCATTTGGGTTTCTTTTAGATAGTGAATTAACGCACCCGATGCTGAGACTGATTCACCTCTCCCATCCAGTCCGAATGGTTTTAAAGTCTTAACATTTAAGTGCTCCGTTAATAACTCCCCAGCCCGGTCATGATCCCATACCCATGAATCTAGGGGTGTGATTACGGGGTTTAGCGAGGATATGACTGAAACGCTCAATACCTCGCCCTGATAGAGGTTATCTGGTATTAGTATCTCGCTTGGCTCAACCTGAAGAAGCTCATCCGTCAGGTCTTCAAGATTCTCGAATGAAGTCACACGGAAAGTCCCCGTCGATATATCTGTATACGCCAGCCCGAATTTGTTTTCATTGGGTTGGGAGGTTTTATCAACATATATACTTGCCAGAAAATTATTTGATTTTGAGTCGAGTTTTTCTGAATCCAGAATTGCCCCGGGGGTGAGCACCCGCACCACCTTTCTCTTAACTACGCCCTTTGCGCTCTTTGGGTCCTCGACCTGCTCGCATACAGCCACACGGTGGCCGTTTTGAAGAAGCTTTGCGAGATAGGGCTCCGCGCTATGGTGCGGCACGCCGCAAAGGGGAACCGGGTTCTTGTCGGATTTATTTCTTGAGGTAAGCGCAATCCCGAGTACCTTGGAGGCTACTTTGGCGTCGTCGTAAAACATCTCATAGAAATCGCCCAGACGGAAAAATAGTATGGCGTCTGGGTATTCCCTTTTTATCTCATTGTACTGCTTAAGCATGGGGGTTTGGCTTGCCATGGTGTAAAGAGATTATATCGTCTCGCTCATGAAGTCTCAATTTAATGAGGGAATTCCTTGCGCGGGCGGGCTTAGCAGAATAGAATATGACTAGTCATATGGAAAATAAATGGAAGGTTTAGACTAGTGGTAGAACGAAAAAACGTTGAATTCTCAATAGGGCAGATAATTCATCATAGGATATTTGACTACAGGGGCGTGATTGTTGACGTAGACCCTGTGTTTTCGGGCACGGAGGAGTGGTATGAAACCGTGGCGCTATCCAGACCGCCTAAGGACAAGCCCTGGTACCACGTGCTCGTAGACGGCGCCTCACATCAAACATACGTAGCCGAGAGGAACCTCGAGCCCGATGAGTCCGGATTGCCGGTAAATCATCCTTTAGTTAAGGAGTTCTTCACAGGGTTTAATAACGGCGCTTATTCTACCAAGGATGTATTCAATTGAGCTTACATTCAGCTCGAAATATCTAAGCCAATTGATTTATAACCCTTACCCGCAATAATATTGAATCAAGATTGAACGAAAACATGATAAAACCTAAGCCTCATATAGAAGACCTTATCCCATATGTGCCCGGAAAGCCCGTAGAGGAGCTTGAGCGGGAGCTAGGGGTAACGGGCGCAGTAAAAATAGCTTCAAACGAGAACCCTCTGGGTCCTTCTCCGCTGGCGCTTAATGCTATGGAGGAATCGCTGAGGGAAACTCACCGCTACCCCGACGGTGACTCTTTTTATCTGAAACAAAAGCTCGCTAACAAGCTGGGGATAAAAGAAGATACAATAATATTTGGAAACGGATCAAACGACGTGCTAGATATTGCGGCAAGGACTTTTATGTACTCTGGGGACGAAGCTATCATGGGTGAGTACGGATTTATCGTCTACCCATTAGCGACTCAAGCCGTAGGGGCAAAAGCTGTGATCTCACCTATGCCAGATTACACGCACGACCTGAGGGATATGCACTCGAGAATAACGGACAAGACAAAGATCGTATTCATTGCTAACCCGAATAACCCCACAGGGACTATGGTAAAGAGGGACGAAGTCCAGTGGTTCTTAGACAAAGTGCCAGAAGATATTTTAGTTGTAATCGACGAGGCTTACTTTGAATACGTGGACGACCCCGACTACCCGGACACGCTTGAGTATCACGAGAGCGGGAAGTCGATATTAACCGTAAGAACGTTCTCAAAGATATACGGGCTCGCAGGTATAAGGCTCGGCTATGGCGTTGGAAATGAAAAGATCGTCTCTCAAATGCAGAGAGTAAGGCATCCCTTTAACGTAAGCTCGGTCGCGCAATCAGGGGGCATTGCCGCCCTGGATGACGCTGAGCATATAAGAAGATCAAAGGAGATGAACCGGGGGGGGCTCAATTATTTAATTTCCGAGCTTAGCAAATTGGGCATTAAGTTTGCGCCAACTTACGCGAACTTCATACTAATAGATCTTGAGAAAGACCCGACTGAGTTATACAACACTCTTCTTAGGGAAGGTGTCATTGTCAGGCCAGTTGCAGGGTATGGGTTAAAGACCCACCTGAGAGTAACTATCGGGCTAATGGAAGAGAACATAAAATTTATAAACGCACTCAGAAAAATTTTAGAGAGATAATAATATGCGGGTAAAGAAAATCACAATAATAGGGCTTGGACTGATAGGAGGCTCGCTTGCGCGCGCGCTGAAGGATTCTGATTTCGCAGAGATAATCTCAGGAGTCGATACGGATATGGACTCAATAGAATATGCCGTATCGGAGCATATAATCGATGAAGGCTCTGTTGATATTAAAGAATGCACCAGGAATGCAGACATAATAGTAATCGCAACACACCTATCATTTATGAAAGATGCCGCCCTATCCGCTTCCGCCTCCGCACCAAAAGGAGCCGTAATTACTGATACGGGAAGCGTTAAGAGAAAAGTCATAGATGAAATAGGGAGCATACTTCCATGCCATATCAGCTTTGTCGGAGGCCACCCAATAGCAGGCACTGAGAATTCGGGCGTGAGGTCTTCAGACCCTGACCTCTTTAAAGGGAGAAGGTGCATACTGACACCGACTGAGAGTACGGATAAAGAAGCTCTACGTAAGGTAGCCGGAATGTGGGAGGCCGCGGGCGCAGAGGTTTTCGAAATGGACGCGGAGACGCACGACCGCATCTTCGGAGCCGTGAGCCACTTGCCTCACGCAGTCGCATATTCACTTATTAACTCTATTCTATCGGCTGAGAACCATGAGGAGCTTTTCGAATTCGCGGGCGGCGGATTAAAGGACTATACTCGGATAGCAGCAAGCTCGCCTGAGATGTGGAGCAGTATATTCATGGCTAACAGCGGACCCACGCTTGAGGCTATAGCCAGGTTTCAGGAAGCTCTTGAGAGGATTAAGAGTGCGATTGAGAAGGGAGATGAGAGCGCTTTGATGGATGAGCTTTCTAAGTCGAGGGACTTGAAGAAGAAGATATTGTAAGAGTAAATTCGAGATTCTGAAACAAGTTCAGAATGACAACCTAAAAGATTAGATCCCGGATCGTAGCCCGGAATGACTAAGGTTTCACCCTTCGAGAACCTCAGGGTAAGCGGGTTATGGGGACAGAGGCGAGCGTTTCACAGCGATGCCTGGGAATTAATTAAGAGTTCCAAGATTGCTGGAGATTGCCGCGGCTCCTTTGGAGCCTCGCAATGACAGTTACAAATCCAGCAGCTTTGTAATATCGGAGACTATGGCTTCGGGGTTTTGGGTGACCTGTTCCGTGAGGACGTTCCGGGGCTCTTCCAAATCCTCAAATTGGCTCTCCAGAATATCGGCACCGGCAAAGTGACCCTTTCTGTCCTCAAGCCTTTGGAGTATTACGTCTTTAGTACCCTTAAGATATATGAATTCGATCTTTGCGCTGCTATTTCTTAGTAAATCCCGGTAGGACTTTTTAAGCGCTGAGCAGGCAAATACCATCTGTTCGTCTCTTTCATCGATAAACTCTCGTATCGATTCTAACCAGGGCAGCCTGTCATCGTCAGTGAGCGGAATGCCCTGTTTTATCTTTTGAATACTATCTTCGGAATGAAAGTTGTCGGCATCATAAAAACTCCAGCCGAGTGTTTTTGCAAGCAGTTTTCCCACCGTAGTTTTCCCGGAACCGGCCACGCCGATCAGGATAATTACCATTTATTTAGGCCTGTTGAAATTTCGGCCAATTAATTTTATCTCCCCTCTAGTATTATCCAATATCACACTTGCATGCTGTAATAAAGAGAGTGATCAGTAAAAGCGATAAAATAGTTAAATGTAATCTCATAAATTAGTATCCTCAGATATAAGGTATTTTTTTTCGTGAAACCAAATTACCCGAAATTATACAACTTTAGGATTTAATACTCAAAACATTAAATCAGATAACCACTACATTTACAGGCATTTGAGTCATTTCTTAAAAATATATCACAAAATTCAGGGTAATTATTAGCCCAAACTGTTAATTCTTGTTTAATCCATTCTTAACGCAATCTTAACATTACTGAGGTTAACTTTTTACTCAGAAAATATATAGGAGGTTGTAGAAAATGATTAAAGATAAATTTCTTAAAGGAAGTTTACTGCTAAGTGCCGCATTATTCTTAGTCGCGCTGGCCGTGAATGTAAGCAGTGCAGAAGAGCCGGTAAAGGTTGATCCCGCTATTCCATCATATAGCAAAACAAGCGGTGTATCGGGAAATATCAACAGCGTAGGGTCTGACACAATGAATAACCTTATGACTCTATGGTGTGAGGGATTCACAAAAGACTATCCGAACGTAAAATGCCAGATCGAGGGTAAGGGCTCAAGCACCGCTCCTCCGGCACTTATCGAAGGGACAGCTCAGTTCGGACCGATGTCACGCGCTATGAAAAGTAAAGAAGTGGACGAATTTGAAAAGGCTTTTGGTTATCCGCCGGCAGAAGTTCCTACTTCTATAGACACATTGGCTGTTTTTGTAAATAAAGACAACCCGATCAGTTGCTTGACGATCGAGCAGGTAGACGCAGTATTTTCCAAGAACAGAAAATGCGGTGGTAAAGAAGACCTCACCACGTGGGGTCAGCTCGGAGCAACGGGCGAGTGGGCGAATAAGCCAATAAGCATATATGGCAGAAACTCAGCTTCAGGCACCTACGGCTACTTTAAAAAGAAGGCTCTTTGCAAAGGCGACTATAAAGACAGCGTAAAAGAGCAGCCCGGATCGGCATCTGTGGTTCAGGGTATTACTGAAGATGTAACAGCTATCGGGTACAGCGGAATCGGCTATACAACCTCCGGGGTTAAAGCACTTGAGCTTGGCAAAAAAGCAGGCTCCTGCGCAGCACCTAACCTTGAGAATGTTGTAAGTAAAGCATATCCTCTGGGTAGGTACCTTTATCTTTACGTAAATAAGAACCCTGAGCAGCAGCTCGATCCGCTCCGCCTCGAGTTCTTAAAATACGTTTTAAGTAAAGAGGGTCAGGAAGTTGTGGTAAAAGACGGCTATCTTCCGCTCCCTGCTAGCGTAGATGAAAAGATTATGTCTGATATCGGAGCTAAGTAACGATTTCACTCATAATTAGTTTTACGCTAAACTCTATCTTAGTTGGAATTAAATGACTGGACAGACTAGGCTAAAGAAAAAAGAAACTTCACAAGCTTCCTCCGGAGTAAGACGGAGGAAGCTTGTGGATTTTATCGCCACAGGTGTCGTTACTACAGGCGGTATCGCGATTATCCTTAGCATTCTCGCAATACTCGTATTTATAGGGATTGAGACCGTGCCTCTATGGCAGGGCGTGAAATCCGAGCTTACTAGCTCCTTTATATTAAAGGAATCTCCTGAGCTATCTTCTTATTCACTGGACAGCCCCGATAAAACGACTTTCCCATATCTGGCAACGGGTACCGAGGAATATAAGGAGATCGGTTTCGTCGTGACCGACGACGGGGTGTTCAGATTCTTATCTTTAAAAGACGGGAGCGTGCTAAAATCCATCCCACTAAGCGGACTTGACGGATCTACAGTAACATCGAGCTTTGTATCGGTGAACAACGAGCTTTACAGCTTCGGCACAAGCGACGGATTTATACTTCCTGTAAGCACTAGTTATAAGATTACGTTCTCTGATCAAAAAAGAATTATAAACCCCGATATTAGACAGGGTGATCCGTTTAAAGTAGCTGACTCATCTCTAATAAAAATAGCTTATGAGGTCTCGGAGGAAGGAGAAGCCACAGCCGCAGCCGCTTACACAAAAAGTGGTTCGTTATTATTCATAGCCGCGGCTGAATCTGAAGAGGACGACTTTGGAATCGGAAATGAAGAAAGCACAGGTGAAAATCAGACCACCGATCTTACTTCACTGCTTGAAGGAGCAAGTGTTACGGCGATTGAGCTTGATTACTATCTTGAAAACCTCTACGTGGGTACAGATAACGGAAAGCTGTTTCATTGGGACGTAAGTGATAAGAGTAACCCCGAATTCTTAAGAGCAATAGATGCAACCAAGAGCCCGGACACTGCTATCACAGCGCTTGCGTTCTTACTCGGCGACCGCTCACTTGTAGTAGGCGATGAGGCGGGGCAGGTTTCTGTCTGGTTCGAAGTACCGGACAAGACCTCACCGACCGGAGATTTACTAAAGAGAATACACGAACTCAGCCCTTTGGAACTGCCTGTTACTCAAATTACCGCATCGGCCAGGGACAGGGGATTTTTAGCTTCTGATACCAGCGGAAATATTAACCTGTATCACGCGACTTCAAACCAAAAAGTAGCAGAGTTTAAAGGCGATGGCTCGTCTATTCAAAGGCTCGCGTTCTCACCAAAGGCAAACGGTGTAGCCGCAATAGATAAAGACGGGAAGTTCTATAATTGGAATGTAGAGAACGAGCATCCGGAAACCAATTTTAAAACACTGTTCGGAAAAGTATGGTACGAAGGCTACGAGAAGCCCGAATATGTGTGGCAGTCTACNGGAGGTACCGATCAGTTCGAGCCCAAGTTTAGTCTGACCCCACTTGCGTACGGTACTTTAAAAGGCGCTATATACGCACTTATCTTCGCAATTCCCATTTCTATTTTAGGGGCGCTTTGCGTGTCGCAGTTTATGCACCCAACGCTTAGAAACACCATCAAGCCGATTATAGAGATTATGGCCGCGCTCCCGAGCGTGGTTCTTGGGTTTTTTGCTGGCCTCTGGCTTGCGCCTGTTCTGGAAAAGGTAATACCCGCAGTATTTACTATGCCCATAATTCTTACAGTTTTAACATTCCTGAGTGTATTTGCCTGGCACAAAACGCCCAGAGCAATAAAGGGTAGGTTTAAGCACGGTACGGAATTATTTTTCTTAATTCCGGTAATTATCATAGGAGTGCTGATCTCACTGTGGCTTAACGGCCCGATTGAAAGCACTCTTTTTGCAGGGGACTACAAGGATTGGCTCTACAGTGTTTTAGGGCTTCAGTATGATCAGAGAAACTCCTTAATCGTCGGTTTTGCAATGGGATTTGCGGTTATTCCCATAATCTTTACGATATCCGAAGACGCTCTCTCAAGCGTACCGAAACACCTTACGGCAGGCTCTCTGGCTTTGGGAGCAAATAGCTGGCAGACAGCTATCAGAGTAATACTGCCTACAGCAAGCCCGGGGATATTCTCAGCCGTTATGATAGGTCTCGGAAGGGCTATCGGAGAGACCATGATCGTTCTAATGGCTACCGGTAATACGCCTATCATGGACTGGAGCGTATTTAACGGGTTCCGTGCGCTATCTGCGAATATAGCAGTGGAAATCCCTGAAGCACCTCACGGGGGCACTCTTTACAGAATACTGTTCCTCGCGGCCCTACTCTTATTTTTCTTTACGTTTTTTATCAACACTGCGGCTGAGATTGTGAGACAGAGACTCAGAAAGAAATTCGGGCAGCTTTAATATGAGAAAGTTAATCGTTACAGGTACTAGAAATGAATAATAAATTTTGGAGAAGCGGAGACCCTTTCGTATGGCTTACGGGAGTCGCGTTGATGTTCAGCCTCCTGATGATTGCGGGGCTACTGTGGCTTATAGCAGCCAAGGGACTGGGTTTTTTCTGGCCTGCTTCAGTTGCAAAGCTTGAGCTTAAAAATGGAACTTCGCTCCTTGGGGAAATTACCTCTCACGAAAAGATCCAAACATTTAGCAAAGAGGATGATATTGATAACGCCTACAGGACTCAGCTTAAGATCGGGAACCGTGATCTTTATGGGCTTGATTTCAGATGGGTTGACGATGACCAGATAGTTAGCACTACCTACCCAGAGTTTGCAGTTGTACTTGAGAGAAGAGAATGGGGCAATATGTACGCCTTTATAAAAGAGATAACGGAAGACGGTAAAACTGTATGCACAGGAAATCAGGAATGTTGGAGCACCCTTGAGTCACTTATCCCGGAGTATCATAAGATATATAAAGAGATAAAGGGCATCGAGAAAAGCGAGATCGGGAGTATCAACCACTCAATTGAGGACTACAGGCTTAAAATACGCGGGCTTGAGATGAAAGGTGGTGACAACCAGGCTCAAATAAAGGACTATGAAGCAAAGGTAAAAGAGGAAGAAGCGAAGTACCAGGTAAAGGAAGGAGAGTTATCCACTCTCTATAAGGAATTACAGAGAGACAAGATTGTAATGACGTCTGTGGACGGAAGGGAAAAAGAGATGTCCATAGGCAACATTGTCAGGGCTTACAGGCCAAACGCCATGAGCTGGTTTGGAAAGGCGTCACTTTATCTATCAAGAGCCTGGGGATTTGTCTCTGAAGAACCAAGGGAAGCCAATACGGAAGGGGGCGTATTCCCCGCAATATTCGGGACCGTTTTTATGGTCCTAATTATGAGTATTGTAGTGCTTCCGTTCGGAGTGCTTGCAGCTCTCTATCTGAAAGAATATGCCAAGCAGGGCACGCTTGTGAGGATAGTCAGGATTTGTGTTAACAACCTTGCCGGCGTGCCCTCAATCGTGTTCGGAGTGTTTGCTGTAGGGTTTTTTATATACGGCTTAGGAAGCAATATAGACAGCTTCTTTTTCAGTGAAGCTCTACCGACCCCGACTTTTGGTACAGGGGGGATTCTCTGGGCCTCTCTTACTTTAGCATTGCTCACAGTCCCGGTTGTTATTGTGGCAACTGAGGAGGGGCTTGCCGCAGTGCCTCAGGAAATACGGCACGGCTCTTTAGCCCTGGGCGCCACGAAATTTGAAACCACATGGAAAATAGTAATCCCAAGCGCAATGCCCGCGATACTAACAGGTCTGATATTGGCGATCGCGAGGGCAACAGGAGAGGTGGCGCCACTTATGATAACAGGCGTGGTGAAACTTGCGCCCCAGCTGCCGATAGACGGATACTTCCCATACGTTCATCTGGAGAGGAAATTCATGCACCTTGGATTTCATATATACGACGTAGGATTTCAGTCGCCCAATGTGGAAGCGGCCAAGCCTATGGTGTTCACTACGGCTCTGCTTTTGATTTTGATTGTTATAATACTTAACTTAAGCGCAATAATTATTAGAAACCGTTTAAAGAAGAAATACACTACCTCGGCAGTGTAATAAATGTTATTATTATTGATGGTTCCGAGGTAAGCCATGAAGGAGACTGAACAAAAAATGTCGACTGAAATTGTTAATGAAGCAACCCTGAGCGCTCGTGAAGTGCTGCCCAAAGATATAGAACAGCCCGAAGGTTACGTAAAGTTTGATGTCCCGGACCCTGTGGTAGAGGTAAATAATATAAACCTATATTACGGGACCAAACAAGCACTGAAAAACATATATATGGATATACCTAAAAATAAGGCAACGGCTTTTATAGGCCCATCGGGTTGCGGCAAATCAACGCTCCTCAGGTGCTTCAACCGCCTCAACGACCTCATAGATGAAACGAGGGTTGAGGGAGAGATAAAAATTGACGGCATAAATATATATGATACGGACATAGATATAACAGAGCTCAGAAAGAATGTAGGCATGGTGTTTCAAAAATCAAATCCGTTTCCTAAATCTGTCTACGAAAATGTAGCTTACGGGGCCAGAATAGCCGGTGAGAACAGAAAGTCCGTACTCGACGAAGTGGTTGAGAAAAGCTTAAAGGGCGCTGCTCTCTGGGACGAGGTACATGACAGGTTAAACGATAGTGCGCTCGGTATGTCGGGGGGACAGATGCAGAGGCTATGTATCGCTAGAGCAATTGCGGTTGAGCCTGAAGTTCTATTGATGGACGAGCCGTGCTCGGCGCTAGACCCAATTGCGACAGGAAAGATAGAAGACCTTATAAACGAGCTTAAAGAAAGCTACACGATAGTCATAGTAACTCATAACATGCAGCAGGCTTCGCGTGTTTCTGACTACACGGCCTTTATGTACCTGGGAGAGGTTATAGAATACGACAGTACTGAAAATATATTCCTGAACCCAAAACTCAAACAGACCGAAGATTATGTTTCGGGGAAATTCGGATAAGCAAGTTTCGCTGCATTATTTATAGATATTCGTATAATAAACTATTATGTCGGAAGAGAAAAAAAAAGTGTTGTTCCTCTGTACACACAACTCGGCTAGATCCCAAATGGCAGAAGGAATATTGCGCTCCTCCCACGGAAACAAGTACGAAGTGTTTAGCGCGGGTACTGAGCCATCAAGGGTTAACCCCTATGCCGTAAGGGCTATGGCAGAAATAGGGGTTGATATATCTGATCATGCCTCAAAGCACATCGAGAAATTCGACGGGCAAGATTTCGATGCAGTTGTAACAGTATGTGACCTTGCAAAGGATGAGTGTCCGACGTTTCCCGGAGCTAAAAAGTATTTACATAAGGGATTCACAGACCCTTCCGGGTTTAGAGGAAAGGACGAAGAGATACTTGCGGGCTTTAGAAAGGTAAGGGATGAAATAAAAAGCTGGGTAGATAGTGAGTTCAACGGCACTTAGCAGTATATGAGCACAAAGCTCTCAAACTATCTTAATCATATTCGGTGGTAAAAGAAGATATGGCTAAACTTGAAGATGAAATCAGCAAATTAAAGAAAATGCTCTTTGAAATGGCTACGTCTATAGAAGAGATGATTGCCAAGAGCATAAAAGCACTCAAAGACAGCAATATGATAATGGCGGAAGAGGTCATAAAGAGCGATGCCAAAATCAACCGAATGGAGATCGAAATTGACGAGCAGTGTATCAGAATTTTGGCTCTCCAACACCCAGAGGCCGAGGACCTGAGAACAGTAACGATGATCATGAAAATTAATAGTGAGCTTGAAAGGATCGGTGACCACGCTGCCAATATAGCGGAAAAAGCTATATATCTTGCCGATAAACTCCCTGTAAAACCTTTAATAGATATCCCCAGAATGGCCGATAAGGCGATAGAAATGCTTCAGGAAAGCCTCGACGCGTTTGTAAACAAAGACGCAGAGCTTGCGGTAGCCGTATGTAAAAAGGACGACGAAGTAGACGCGTTAGAGCCTCAGATCGTAAGGGAGCTAATCACGTATATGATCTCAGACCCCCAGACCATAGACAGAGCGCTCACTTTGATACTTATTGCCAGAGACATTGAAAGGGTCGCTGATCTGGCGACAAATATTGCAGAAGACACATACTACATAGCTAGCGGTAAAACACTAAAGCATCATGCTTTTGAGCAAGATTAGATGGTTGTTCCTACATAAATCTGAAACCTCAAATCATATTTATCTGCCCGGCTTATAAAGTTTCAAATCCGTGATAACAGCAATTGTGAGAGCTCAGATCAATTTTAATTTATTTCTGTACCGACCTTCTCTTGAAAACATACTGCGGGCAGATAAACTCTTCTCCACTAAATTCAGGGATTTCAGCAAATGCACTTAAAAGAACTTTATTTATCCGGGAAAGAGAATATGAAAAGGAGCACCGTGGATAACCCGGCGCTCGAGTCGTATCTCCTGCTCTCGAAGACAAATGCGATATCTGATATATCTGAGATATACGCACACCCTGAAAAAGAAATGGATAGTGAGACAATAGAGCAGTACTTTGAGTTGCTAGAAAGAAGAGCAAATAACGAGCCCTCGGCTTACATAATGGGGGGGAAAGAGTTTTATTCAAGACGTTTTACGGTTAACCCATCGGTACTTATACCAAGACCCGAAACTGAGCTTCTGGCCGAGGAGGCGATCAGAATTACGCACACAATCAAATCCCCCGTTGTGCTAGACATCGGCACCGGAAGCGGCTGCATTGCCGTTACCATTGCGGGAGAGAACCCCCTCTCAAATATATACGCCTCTGATATATCAGCCGAGGCGCTTAGGACAGCAGGTTATAACGCTCGTATGCACCAAGTGGATAAAAGAATCACCTTTGTAAACGGATACCTGCTAAGCACGTTTAAAAAAGATGCTTTTGATATAATAGTTTCTAACCCGCCTTACATATCTGAGTCGGAGTTTGAAACGCTTGAGCCCGAGGTAAGAGAATTTGAGCCCAGACTTTCTCTATTGGCCGGTTCAGACGGCTTGAGCTTGATCAACGAAATAATAAGCGATTCGCCTCGTATACTAAAAGATGGAGGCTGGTGTCTCCTTGAAATCGGCGCAGGGCAGTCTGAAAAAGTTATGGAGCTCTTTCACGAAAGAGGATTTAGTGAAATAACTGCTTTAAGAGACTTAAGTAACACGGAGAGAGTGGTAAAAGCAAAGTGGAAAAAATAATAGTAGAAGGCGGAAATAAACTTGAGGGCGAGCTTGTCGTAAGCGGCGCTAAAAACGCAGTGCTGCCGCTTATGGCGGCAAGCATACTATCAGGGGGCGTAAACAGCTTCACAAACGTCCCTGATCTTGCAGATGTGAGAACAATGTGCAAGATGCTTGAGATCCTCGGCGCACGTGTAGAGTTTGAAGACGGATCGCTTGAAATTGATACTACGGACTTAAATAAATGGGTTGCACCTTATGATCTGGTAAAAACCATGCGGGCCTCCGTACTTGTGCTGGGTCCACTGACCGCAAGATTCGGCAGGGCTAGAGTGTCTCTACCCGGTGGCTGCGCGATCGGTGAAAGACCTATCGACCAACATCTTAAAGGGCTGCAGATATTAGGATCAGAAATAGAGATAGAAGAAGGTTATGTTGAAACCGTAGCACCAAAGCTACAAGGTGGCGTAATACCATTTGACGTCTCAACAGTAACCGGCACTGAGAACCTGATCTTATCATCAGTGCTTGCTGAGGGCGAGACAATATTACTAAACGCAGCATGCGAGCCCGAAGTAACAGAGCTCGGACTGGTATTAAATGAAATGGGCGCAGACATACAAGGGATCGGAACCGATATTATAACTATTAACGGCGTCTCCGAGCTATCCCCAATAAAAGACCACGAAGTTATGCCTGATAGGATAGAGGCAGGCACGCTTATGATAGCAGCTGTCCTTACCGGAGGGGATATATTTTTAACAAACTGCCGCTTCGAGAACATGGGAGCTCTGATTGGAAAGCTGCTCGAAGCAGGTGCTGAAATCACAAGAGAAAACGGCGGTATCAGAATAAAAAGCACGGGCGAGTTAAAGAGTATTGATTTTACGACTCTACCCTACCCCGGTTTTCCGACAGATATGCAGGCGCAGATGATGACGCTGATGAGTATAGCGGACGGTCTGAGCATAATAACCGAGACAATATTTCCCCAGAGGTTTCTTCACGCAGGAGAGCTTAGAAGAATGGGGGCCGATATCAAGCTCGTTGGCAATAGCGCCGTCGTGAGGGGAGTACGGCATGTAAGCGGCGCGCCAATAATGGCGAGCGATCTGAGAGCAAGCGCTTCTCTTGTATTAGCTGGGGTCGCTGCAGAAGGAAAGACAGAGATATCCAGGATCTATCACCTGGATAGAGGATATGAAAAATTGGACCGCAAATTAGAGACAGTCGGAGCCAGAATTTGGAGGGAAAAGGAATGATAACACTTGCGATAGCCAGAGGAAGACTGCTAACTGAGGCAGGAAAATTACTTAAAAAAGCGGGTTACCCGGTTGACGATGTGCTTCAGGATTCAAGGAAGCTAATATTCGAATACCCCGCGGTCGGGCTCAAGATTTTGATAATACGCCCGACGGATATTCCCCCTTATGTAGAGTACGGCGCTGCCGATTTGGGTATAGTGGGTAAAGACACGCTGATTGAGGAAAAGCACGACCTGTATGAGCCGCTTGATCTTGGCATAGGTAAATGCAAGCTAGTTGTAGCGGCACCAAAGGGATTTGGCTATAACTCAACCAAAGCTCTCAGGGTAGCCACAAAATATCCCAAGACCGCTTATGAGCACTTTGCCAAAAAAGGTGTCGGGGCCGAAATAGTAAAGCTATACGGCTCTGTAGAGCTTGCCCCCATCGTAGGACTCTCGGACGTTATAGTTGATCTGAGCGCCACAGGGGAAACTCTTAAGAAAAATAACCTTGTCGAGTTTGAAACCATTGCCGACATAACAGCAAGGGTCGTCGTAAACAGAGTCAGCATGAAGGTTAAATCAGAAGAGATCAAGGGGTTGATTGCGAAACTTAAGAAAGTCAGAAAGTAGCACTATCCAATGGCAGCTCAAGAAGCTCGGAGTCTTCTATATTAATTTGAATTTTACTGTCCAATGCACCGTTCATTAGCTCGGAATCGGCTTCTCACAATATTGACGCTCTATTAAAATAGAGTTAATAAATCGTTTATTCTTTGAAAAAACGCACCTATTTGCTAAACTTATTATCTAATATGGATTAGTAACCCTGTTTATTTGGATGTTGTTAATTCACCCCCGAAGCAGATTTTAGGGGTTAATACATACGCCGGGAGTAAAATATGACGGCCCGAGAGAAACAATCAAAAGTGAAAAGCAACGCTCAGCTTACCCAGCAATGCTTGATAGAGAGTTATAAGAAAGTCCGGGATTTTTCACATACACTGGCTGAGCCTCTTGAGATTGAGGACTATGTAATACAATCAATGCCCGACGTAAGCCCCACCAAGTGGCACCTTGCACACACTAGTTGGTTTTTCGAGACATTCATCCTGGCAAAATCTATTAAAAACTATAAATCCCCAAACCCCCAGTACGCATACCTGTTTAACTCATACTATGTGCAGGCGGGCGAGAGACACTACAGACCAAAACGAGGGCTTATTTCAAGACCCACAGTGGAAGAAACCTACAACTACCGAAACCATGTGGACGAAAATATGATAGGGCTGATGGAAAATGCGGACGGAAAGTTCTGGAAGAATTTAGCCCACGTAATCGAAATCGGTATACATCACGAGCAGCAGCATCAGGAGTTGATTCTGACTGACATAAAGCATGTCCTTTCCGAGAACCCGCTTAGACCCGCATACCTGAATAGCAAATCGAAAAACGGCGGTAAATCTTCTAAAAAACCTAAGAGCACCTGGGTAGAGTTTGATGGTGGCGTACATTCTATCGGACATGAGACAGAGGGTTTTGGCTATGACAACGAGTACCCTTTGCATAAAGTTTATCTAGAGCCTTTCTCACTTAAGACTACTCTTGTAACTAACGGCGAATATATGGAATTTATGGATGACGGCGGATACGAAACACCCGAGATTTGGCTATCTGAGGGATGGGCTACAGTAGAGGCAAACGGATGGAAAGCGCCCTTTTATTGGGAAAAGACCGGTAGGAGGTGGCAAGAGTTCAGCCTAAACGGGATGAAGGACATCGACCCTTCGGAACCTATAAGCCACCTGTCATATTTTGAGGCGGACGCGTTTGCCAGATGGTCGGGCGCCAGAATACCGACAGAGGCAGAGTGGGAAGTTGCGGCAGCCGATCTGCCGATTGAGGGAAACTTTGTCGAGGACAAGAACTTTCACCCTAAAGCTCTAAACGGTGATTCCAAGGCTAGCGGCCTTAAACAGATNTACGGCGATGTGTGGGAATGGACCTCAAGCCCCTATGTATCGTACCCAGGCTTTAAAACACTTCCCGGAGCGCTCGGTGAATATAACGGGAAGTTTATGTGCAACCAGATGGTGCTGAGAGGCGGCTCCTGCGCCACATCAAAATCGCACATAAGAAAAACTTACAGAAACTTCTTTCCGCCTGAAGCTCGGTGGCAGTTCATGGGCTTAAGACTCGCAAAAGACGCGGATTAATCTGCTGAATCTTAAAGCGTTAACAGTAATCTAATTAAAAAAGACCATGCATAATAATCTACTCAAGCTCAAAAAATTCGAACCTGAAACAGAGGATATCCTTTCTGAAATCACGGAGGGCCTGACCCGGCCTCAAAAGGCGCTCCCGAGTAAGCTCTTCTACGATAAAGAAGGCTCCTCGCTGTTTGATCAAATTACGAATCTTGAGGAGTACTACCTCACGCGTACAGAGGTAGCGATTATAAAGGATAATATAAAGCAGATCTCAGACACTCTCGGGCAAGAATGCTTGTTGATTGAGCTTGGGAGCGGCAGCTCACAGAAAATAAGGCTCCTACTGGAAAATCTTAACAACCCTTCAGGCTACGTACCAATCGATATCTCTGAAGAGCATTTACTTAACTCCGTCAGAACACTTGCAAAAGATTATCCGGGTCTGAGGATAATGCCGATGTACGCAGATTATACGAAGAGCTTCAACCTTCCCCCGTTTAATTTCCCTTACTCGAAAAAAGTCGTTTACTACCCGGGCTCGACAATCGGGAATTTCAGCCCCGTGGAAGCATACGAATTTCTAAGAAGAATCTCTCAAATAGCTGGCCCCGAAAGCGGTCTCTTGATCGGAGTGGACCTGGTAAAAGATAAACGCATTCTTCATAAGGCTTATAACGACAAGTCGGGAGTAACAGCTGATTTCAACCTGAACATTCTACGGAGAATAAACCGTGAGATAGGCTCTAACTTTAATCTTAATGAATGGGAGCATAATGCTTTTTTTAATAGCGAAGAGAATAGAATTGAAATGCACCTAGAGAGTAAAAGTGAGCAGCTAATACAAATTAACGGCACCCGTGTGAAGGTCGCACGAGGAGAGAGCATCCTTACGGAGTATTCCTATAAGTATACGATTGAGGCGTTCAGAGAGCTTGTTTCAGATTTCTACAAAGTAGAGACTGTATGGACAGACCGGAACAACCTATTCAGTATTCAGTATCTGGTAGCGTAACTCGCATTTAATTTTGGTGACTAAAGGCATACCTTATGGTAGACAGACGAACAAAGCCGGAGCGCATAGAACCTGGACCGGGGAAGGAATCGGTTTGGGATTATCCGAGACCGCCCGCACTTGAGAACAGCGACAAGCACATCGAGGTGTTCTTTAACGATATTCTGATTGCGGATTCAAGCGAGGTGAAAAGGGTCGTAGAAACTTCAGGGCCGCCTGTATATTATGTCCCGGAGGCGGATATAGAGATGAAGTATCTATTTGAGAGCACGCACAGGACCCTTTGTGAGTGGAAGGGGGTAGCGTCTTATTATGATATAGCAGTGCACGACAAAAGAGCCCTTAACGCAGCGTGGCATTACCCTGAGCCCACCCGAGGATTTGAGTCTATTAAGGGCTATATCGCCTTTTATGCACAGTTAATGGATGCATGTTTCGTAGATGGTGAGATTGTTAAGCCCCAGCACGGCACATTTTACGGGGGGTGGATTACAAGTGACATCGTGGGCCCGTTTAAGGGTGAGCCTGGAACTGAAGGCTGGTAATACCCGGAAATAGACTATTCACCCTCATCCCATACTTATTTGACCGACACTAAGCAGCAATAACGAGCGGAACTAATAATCTCCTGAATAAAGATTCGAGAGCTTACAAAGCGGATATGTTAATTACATAAAGCGGTTTATAATATAAATCGTTAGTTCGTTTATGGAGTGATAGGCCGATTAGACAGCATAAAGATTCAAATCGAACTGTGAATGAAGGATCGGAAGCACTTACTTGCCGGCTCAAGAAGCTCTACACAGCATTCAATCAAGCTTTTCAAGCTGCAGAGGAACAAGACTGCGAAATCGATACGCAGCTCTGTAGTGAAGCAATAGAGGAAACCAGGAGTCTCTGCACAGACCCCCTGACGAATAAACCCGAGACTCTCGCGCTTCTCTCCTATATGCTTCTTAAAACTTCAAAAATCCCTGCAATCCTCGGCGTCATTGGAAAAAAGAGAGAGCTTAAGTACCAAGACCGATCGCTTTGGGATAAAGCTCTGATAGAAGAAGGGCTAGAACATCTAAATAAGTCCGCTGAGGGCAATACTGTTAGCGTATATCATCTAAAGGCTGCTGTTTCAGCATGTCATTCGCTTGCTAAAGACAGCAAGTCTACTGACTGGAAGCATATTGTATCTCTTTACGACCGCTATCTCAGCTTTAATAACTCAGTTGAAATTGCTCTTGAGCGCGCAGAGGTTATATCAAGCTATAAGGGCGCTCGCGCCGAGATAAAGGCAATAGAAGAAATAATTGGTAATTACACTCTAAACTCGAAACATCATCTATACGAGAAGCTCGGCAACTTACATTCGCGTCTTCATGAATATAAAGATGCGCTTAAATATTTTGAAATAGCCTCAAGACAAGCTCAATCTAAAACCGACAAATCTAAGTTTAAGAAAAAAATACAGTATTGTAAGATGAGACTTGATTACAAAAAGAAATACACCCTCGAACTCTCGTTTTAAAGTTAAAAGAGAAAATCATGATTAGGCTCCAGAACATATCCAAATACTATGGGAATAAAAAGGCTATAAGCTCGATCGATTTAACCTGTGAGGCTGGAAGCACGACTGTTCTTATCGGGCCTAGCGGCTCGGGGAAATCCACTATCCTGAGAGCTATAATAGGATTAATAATCCCCGACAGCGGGGAAGTCCAAATCGAAGGAGAAACTCTAACCCACAGAAACCTTCTCATTCAAAGAAGGAAGATGGGTTATGTAATACAGGATGGGGGGCTGTTTCCTCACCTGAGCGCTATGGGGAATATTGCACTCATGGCCCGTTATCTGGGATGGGACGAGGGGGAAATTCATTCAAGAGCCATGGAGCTTTGCGGCCTGACTAAGTTCCCAGAGGACGCGCTTAGTAGATACCCAATTCAGATCTCGGGAGGACAGCGTCAGCGTGTAAGCCTCATGCGCGCGCTTATGCTGGACCCGGATATCATTTTACTCGATGAGCCTCTGGGCTCTCTTGACCCACTCATCAGGAGCGAGCTTCAGGGCGATCTGAAAGATATATTTCAAACCTTAAATAAAACTGTGATAATGGTTACACACGATATCGGGGAAGCCGGGTTCCTGGGGGACAAGATTGTTTTTATAAACGAGGGAGAGCTTGTACAGACGGGGGATATTCAGGAGCTGCTACAAAGTCCGAAAGACCCTTTTATTACCCGCTTTATTAACGCTCAGAGAAGCCCTCTGGAATTTACGGAGGATAAAAAAGTTTGATACTGCTAAGGATAATAGTAGTTACTTTGATCCTNATAATTACAGGCTGCACGCGGGACGACGATACAGATACAAAGTTAAAAATCGGATCAAAGAAATTTACAGAGTCAGTAATCCTGGGAGAAATATTATCTCAGCTTACATCACACCAAGGCACTGAGACAGAGCACTTAAAGGAATTAGGCGGCACGAGAGTACTCTGGAACGCGCTTAAAAAAGGTAATATCGATATCTACCCCGAGTACACGGGAACGATTGTTCAAGAGATACTTTCCGATAAGAATATAGAGAATGAAAACAAGCTAATAGCGGAGCTATCAAAAGACGGTATAAAAATGAGCGCCCCATTGGGGTTTAACAACACCTACGCCCTCGGGATGAAAAAGGAGCTTGCTAAGCGGCTCGGTATTAAGACAATATCCGATCTCCGGAATCATCCTGAGCTCAGGTTCGGATTTACGAATGAGTTTCTTAACAGGGGGGATGGGTGGCCGAGCCTAAGGGACTCCTACGACCTTCCTCAAAAAAGCGTCACGGGCCTTGACCATGATCTTGCATACAGAGGTCTTGAAGGAGGGAGTATAGATGTGATAGATCTATATTCCACAGACGCCGAGATACGTTATTACGATTTAGAAATTCTGGATGACGACCTCTCACACTTCTCTCAGTATAACGCCGTAATCTTGTACCGTGAGGAGCTAGAAGAAACGCATCCGGAGGAGCTAAAAGCGATACTGAGCCTCGAAGGGAAACTACCCGAGGATTCAATAATTGGATTAAACGCATCGGTAAAGCTTGACGGGGTGTCAGAGAGCCGGGCGGCACAGGGGTTTTTAAAGAACAACCTGTCCATAGAAACCGAGGTTAACAGCGAGTCATTCCTAAGCCGTCTCAGGAGAAACACACTTCAGCACCTTTTTCTGGTATGCGTATCTCTTGCGGCGGCAATATTAATATCTATACCGCTCGGCATTCTTGCTTATAAGGTAAAAAAAGTCGGTCAGTTGGTTTTAGGAATAGTAGGGATCATACAGACTCTCCCGTCCCTCGCCTTACTCGTTTTTATGATCCCATTTTTCGGAATCGGGACAGTGCCCGCAATCGTAGCCCTATTTCTCTATAGCCTGCTCCCAATAGTGAGGAATACGTACTCGGGGCTCCACGACATCCCCGCCGATTTAAGGGAGTCGGCCGAGGCGCTCGGGCTTTCATCATTTGCAAGACTAAGGCTGATCGAGATGCCTCTTGCCGCACGGTCAATATTGTCGGGAATAAAGACTTCTGCCGTTATCAATGTAGGTACTGCCACACTAGGCGCTCTTATAGGCGCGGGCGGATACGGCCAGCCCATTCTAACCGGTATCAGACTGGACAACATCGGGCTGATACTCGAAGGGGCAATTCCGGCAGCTGTGCTTGCGCTAATAGTGCAGGGAATGTTCGATCTAATGGAACGGTTTTTAGTGCCGGGAGGATTGAGGCTAAAGAAAAGTTAGAGCAGTTACCTTATTGCGATACAGTTTTTTGAGCATTTTCAAAATCTAGGGCTATCTTTATCCCTCTGATAGTACCCTTTGCCTGGATTAAAGATTTATCATTATTCTTTACAGTAAATTCCATATCAAATTTAAAATTCTTTTTACCCTTGTCTCCTTCGGGTTTCTTTAGATAATAGATATATGAGTACTTTGACTCTTCACCCGAATTTTCAATGGAATAAGGCTTCCCGAGAGTCTCGACTACATTCTCTGCCGTCGGTATCTCGCTTGCGTCCTTACCCTTAAACTTGGAGTTGGCGCTTTTTCTGAGCTTACTAACATCTGCATTACCCATGGAGGCAAACATTTTCTTGAGAAGCGGGAGTGAAAGGTTCTTGAGAAATCGCTCTGGAAAGCTCATCTCCGCAAGCTTCCCGTATTCCATTACCATTATCACGGGAATGTCGTAATCACCCTCTTCGTCCTTTGAAGCCACGTACTCTTTCTCAAATACATATGTCCAGAGCTCGCCCTTTTCTATTTTCTTGTTTCCTGAAGGCTCTCCCTTCATCAGCCAAACTATATCGTCCGAGCCGAGAACGGGGTTTTTAAACACAAGTGTAAGCCCCCTCTGGTCATGGAGGTCAAAATTTTTATCGAAATCGTTAAGCTGGTTCTTAACCTTGAGCATCCTCACAAGCACACAGCCTGAAGTGAGGAGTAAAATAAGTACTAGAGCAAGATGCGGTGTTTTTCGCAGTAAATTCATATCGTGATTAAACCGGGTTCCCTAAACCAGCAGTTACAAGGCAGTTAATTACTTTACTCTACAATATGCCCGGTATTCAAATAACAGTATGCCTTATGAATAGAATTGTATATAACGAAAAACGGGAGTACTTCTTTTGCAAGAAGCACTCCCGTTCTCTTAAAGGAGGATGGAGGATGAATTTTAATTCTGCTGATTAACTTTACATATAAAATTAAAGTATGCTACTTAAAATGTCAAGGAATATTTGTACCAAAATTCACACTTTTCCTCAGGGGCACTCAAACTCTTCGTAAGCCTTTAATATTATTGGTTTTTTCATAAGCACTTATCAGCAAATTATTTTACAATAAACTCGATTTTGCCATACACAAAATAACCCTTACGGAAATTTATTTTTTTGACGTAAGGCTCTATATATAGTTACTCTTTCAAAACGCAGGATTTTGGATTAAATTCTAGCTCGGAATACATGAAATGAGCACTATAACTTTACTCTCTCCGGCAAAGATAAACCTGACTCTCGAGATACTCGGAGTAAGACCGGACAGTTATCATGAGCTGCGCTCAATAATCCAGCCTATAGATTTTTTTGACGAGGTAAGGATAGAGGTGGAAGACGGTGAAGGTATATCTATAGAATCAAGCGGCATAGAAATTCCGCTCGACAGCGATAATCTTGCATGGAAAGCGGCGGATAGATATCTCAAAGAGAGCGGGCTTTCACTGAGCGTTAAAATACATATTAAGAAGAGGATACCCCCGGGCTCGGGGCTTGGCGGTGGAAGTGGGAATGCGGCGGCTGTACTAGTGGGCTTAAACAAGCTTACAAGCGCTCTTAACGAAGAAAAACTAATGCATATAGCAAGCACTATTGGAGCGGACGTTTCTTTCTTTATACGCTCTCAGTCCGGGTTAGCAGAGGGGGTTGGAGAGAAAATCACTCTACTTAGAGATTTCCCCTTATTTTATTACTTAGTGCTCTGTCCGAAACTGCATATTTCAACTCAAGAGATATATAAAAAGTGGGATGAGCTGCATACCGCACAGGAACACAAAAGCCCACGTGCAGTCGGGTCTGATATTCAAGAGACGGTTTCGATGTTCAAAAATAACGCAACCCCACCATTGAAAAATGATCTTGAAGAGCCGGCGATCGAGCTATACCCTGAGATAAACTCATATAAAAAAATATTGTCCTCAATGGGAGCTGAAGCTGTGATGATGACAGGCAGCGGGTCTGCCGTTTACGCATTATTCAAGAATGAAGACGAAGCGGTAGACGCTTATGACTATTTAAAAACAAGCCCTACCTTTAAATCGGTATTAGCAAGTGGTATTAAGGGTTGGCACTTTGTGATTTAATCAGACTGACTGCAAGAAACCTGCAAACGATTAAGTTAGGTAGAATAGAAGGACCCCTGCCAATAGGAGAAAAACATTGATCTATTCACTCGGTGAGAGAAAGCTTGAGATAAAGGGTGATGACTATTTTATTGCAGATAATGCAACTGTAATAGGCTCAGTCGTAATCCACAACGACGTAAGCATATGGTTTAACGCGGTACTCAGGGGAGACAACGAGCCTCTTGTAATCGAGGAGGGAAGCAACATTCAGGACGGTGTGGTGATACATACCGATGAAGGCGTTCCGTTTAGAATTGGAAAAGGCGTAACCGTAGGACACCAGGCGATGCTTCATGGCTGTGATATAGGGGACAACTCACTTGTCGGGATAAACTCTGTAATATTAAATCATGCGAAAATAGGAAAGAACTGTATAATAGGGGCAAACTGCCTGATCACCCACGGGAAAGAAATCCCTGATAACTCAATGGTGCTGGGTTCACCCGGAAAGGTGGTAAGGGATGTGACTCAAGAAGAGATAGATTATCTAAAATTTTCAGCCGAGCATTACGTAGGTAATTTCAAACGGTTTAAAATGGAGCTTAAAAGAGAAGATTAATTACTTTACCCCCGCTCAGTTAGTCTCGGTCGCCAATAAAACTGTCCAGAAAGTGGATGAAAAACCCTGAATGCTTCCAGTGGCAGAGCCTGCGCCTACTTCCAGAAAGTCAGGGCTCATGATAAGCGAACAGTGTGAGGGAGAGTCCAAAAGCGCGTCAACGGCATCTTCCCCGTCGTTTAATCCGAAGAGTATATTCTCACCCCAGGTGAACCAGTCGTAGTTTTCCATAAGTAACCTGTCGCCCGCGTCAGAGCCGTCTGATCCCGTATGGCTTAGGTTCTGACTGGCTGCCATGTCCTCAGCGTGCATCTGGGCCGCTGCCTCAATCCTGTCATTCCAGGTGACCGAGGGTGCGGCGGCAAAAGACTGATTGCCGCAGTTTCTGGACTGCGCACGCGCCTGATTAACGACATTCAGCATAAATGCCTGAAAGTCGTTTAAGGATCCTGGGGGTGCGGGATTCGTCGGAGCTGGGTTCCCACCCTGATTGCCACCCGAGGCAGAGTCGTCAATTACAACGCCGCCACCGGTATCTGAAGATTCCCCTCCCCCGTCGCAGGCAATCATGAACGCGGCGAATATAGCAAAAATTATGTATAGGCTTGATTTCTTTTTCAAAAATTTATCCTCTCTACTATCGTTTTACCTGATTAATTATACGTTAACAATTAGTTTAGCGGGAAAATAGAATATTTTCCCTAAATCTAGAGGACTAATTGAGTGGATCGTTGATTTTCTTTCGTGTTATGATAAATTGTAAGCCTGCTTAAATGACTGTGGCCCCTTCGTCTAGCCTGGCCTAGGACGTAGCCCTCTCAAGGCTAAAACACGGGTTCGAATCCCGTAGGGGCTACCAAATCATTTCAAATACTTACAACACTCTTCAACAAACCCAGCAACTATATGTCAGTGGATTTGTCAGTAAGTGAGATTGAAAATGATCCATTTTGGACCTCAATAGGATATTATTTATATACAAGGAGAGTGTTTCTGAAAACTAAATTTGAAAATGAATGACATTGAAAAAAAGAAGGCATTTCTCTATCAAGGAGCGTTACTTTATAACAAATTGATAAGCTTTGCCCCAAACGATACAATAAAACGCTATCTTGCATTTAGAATTATTGTTGACACCATGTCTTTTGAGGAAATAGTTGGCAATGTCTTCCCATCACGAGTAAGGCAAATTCGCAATACACTGCTTGCCCACAAACAAAACCCTGAATTTTTTGCTGGATTCAATGCGACTGACGAAATACGCGGCACAACAATATTTTCTCTTTTCGAATTCATGCGTATTTATTTGGATACATCGCAGCAAACTCCAAGTATCCCCGAATTAAGTAATCCATCTGTTTTTATTAGATTGGAGGACCTGGTAAAAGATTTACTAGAAAAATATAATAGGGATCATATAGACGGGTTTAGAGTGACTAATAATTTTTTATGTTTCACAGGATCTCAAATCCACGAAATTTCAAATAATGATATTGCCGGCTGTTTTTTCCGTTACAATAGCTCTAAAGCACTCTTTATTTTTGCACAATATCTCTTCGATATTTTGTGGTTAGATTCAGATTTTGAAATTGTGACAAGGCATCTGAAGCGAGATATCATTCTACATGCTATTAATATGGCAGACTGTATCTATAAG
>JGI24023J19991_10000454_pt1 | contig 31763 bp, 32 predicted proteins | sample Cruoilmetagenom1_FD_19991 | JGI IMG/M metagenome (IMG submission 19991)
GGCTATTGTGCCGCGTGCATTTGGGGACATCGGTGGCTCATGGGGGAATAACAGATAATGTTCACCAGTAATCCATTCGCCGAACTTTCAGCGACCATTTCGCCAACCGTCATGCAGACTTACGTTGTCATTATGGCGCTCTTGGTTGTCGGCGGTACGCTGTTCGACGTTATCCACAAGGGTAGCGCTACCTACTTCTTCAAGAACTGGCGCAGCGGCCGGGAAAACGCGGAGAAAGAGGTTGGCGCCGGACAGAAGACGTCCATCGCTGTCCAGACGGCCGTCGTCGACGTCATGACCTCCGGCGAGTTCTGCACCACAAACCGCAGGATCGCCCACCTGCTGGGTATGTACGGTTTCGTGGCCTATGTCGTCGCGACCGCTGTCCTGGTCTTCAACTATGCGAGTCCGGGGGCTGATACGCCCGCGATTTGGCCGGCGCTTTGGTACATCGGAGCGTTGATGATCTGCGTTGGCGGGTACTGGTTCTGGTTCTTCATACGGGTTGATGTTGCNGCTGAGGGTAACTCACCGTTCCGCTTCGTGCGTGCCGATCTGTTCATCGTCTCGTTGCTCCTGAGCGCGACGTTTGGCCTTCTCTGGGCCTGGGCGCAGTCTGCCGGCAGCCCCGGTTCCGTTGTCCTGCTGATCGTGTACCTCATCGCGACCACGGTACTGTTTGCGGGGATCCCCTGGTCCAAGTTCTCCCACATGTTCTTCAAGCCGGCTGCAGCATTCGAGAAGAGAATGTCCAAGGCTGACGGTTCAGCCGAGAATTTGCCAACGCAGACCCGTGACGATCCCAAGCAGCAGAAAAAACACTCCATGGAGCTGTTGGTGGATGCGCCGATGGATATGGGGCTAGGCATCAAGCGCGAAGCACCCCGACACTATTAGAGGGGCAGCGCGCAAGTCTTTTTGGAACGGAGAAGGAGCCGAACAATGCCAACATTCGTCTATATGACGAGGTGCGACGGATGCGGACATTGCGTCGATATCTGTCCCTCGGACATCATGCACATCGATAAGACCTACCGCCGGGCCTACAACATCGAACCCAATATGTGCTGGGAGTGCTATTCGTGTGTGAAGGCCTGCCCGCAGAACGCGATCGATGTGCGCGGATATGCCGATTTTGCCCCGCTTGGTCATAGCGTCCGCGTGAAGCGCGACGAAGAGAGGGGTACGATTGCCTGGCGGATCAAATTCCGGAATGGCACGGAAAAGAATTTCCTATCGCCCATAACCACCAAGCCCTGGGGCACGGCCATCCCTCAGCTTGCTGATGTTCCCGCCCCCAGCCAGGAACAGCGTGACAGCCATCTGCTGTACAGCGAGCCAGAGTTTATCCGCATGGATGACGGCGATCTGCATACCCTGGAATCCAATGGTCTCAAGTTGAAGGAAGGCGTGTACTACTGATGGCTTACAAAACGATCATCGAAGAAGATATCGACGTTCTGGTCGTTGGCGCAGGNCTCGGCGGGACCGGTGCCGCCTGGGAAGCGAGATTCTGGGGGCAGGACAAGAAAATCGTCATTGCCGAGAAGGCCAATATCGATCGTTCTGGCGCGGTCGCCCAGGGCCTTTACGCGATCAACTGCTACATGGGCACCCGTTGGGGCGAGAATAATCCGGAGGACCATGTCCGATACGCGCGTATCGACCTGATGGGAATGGTACGCGAGGACCTTGCTTTCGATATGGCCCGTCACGTCGACTCTACTGTGCACCAGTTCGAAGAGTGGGGCCTGCCCATCATGAGGAACCCGAAGACGGGGACCTATCTGCGTGAAGGGCGATGGCAGATCATGATTCACGGCGAGTCCTACAAGCCAATTGTCGCCGAAGCTGCCAAGAAATCCGCGGATAAAGTATTTAACCGGATCTGCGTCACCCACTTGCTCATGGACGACGCCAAGGAAAACCGGATTGCCGGCGCCGTGGGGTTTAACGTCCGCACAGGCGACTACCACGTCTTCAAGTCCAAGACTGTGATCTGCGGCGCAGGTGGCGCTTCCAACATCTTCAAGCCCCGTTCAACGGGCGAAGGTATGGGACGGACCTGGTATGCGCCCTGGTCGTCTGGGTCCGCCTATGGGCTCATGATAGAGGCTGGCGCCAAGATGACGCAGATGGAAAACCGCATCGTGCTGGCGCGCTTCAAGGACGGCTATGGCCCGGTCGGCGCTTACTTCCTGCACCTCAAAACCTATACACAAAATGGTCTGGGCGAAGAGTATGAATCCAACTGGTTCCCTGAACTTCAGAAAATGGTGGGCAAGGAATATCTGGATCCGGAAGTTTCGCACCTGACCCATAGGCCCATCCCGACCTGTTTGCGTAACCACGCATTGATCAATGAAGTAAATGCCGGTCGTGGCCCCATTCACATGGTGACAATGCAGGCCTTCCAGGATCCTCATCTGGAAGAGATCGGCTGGGAAAACTTCCTCGGCATGACAATCGGCCAGGCTGTCCTTTGGGCCGCGACGGACGTGGACCCCAAAAACGAGAATCCCGAACTCACAACGTCCGAGCCCTACGTCATGGGGTCCCATGCAACGGGCTCTGGCGGCTGGTGCTCGGGTCCTGAGGATCTGTCTCCTCCCGAGTATTTCTGGGGCTACAATCGCATGATGACCGTCGAAGGCCTGTTTGGCGCCGGTGACGCATGCGGCGGCACTCCGCACGCCTTTTCATCCGGCTCGTTCACCGAGGGGCGTCTCGCCGCAAAGGCCGCCTGCAAATATATCGACGATGGAAAGGCCGAAGGTATTGTTGTTTCCAATGAGCAGATCGACCGCCGCATGAAGGAGATCTACAAGCCACTGGAGCATTACAAGACCTACCGCAACGAGATCGTTGCCGGTGATGTCAACCCGCACTACATCAATCCCAAGCAGGCTCACGATCGTTTGCAGAAGCTGATGGACGAGTATTGTGCCGGGGTGACGGTCAGCTACATGACCAACGAGAAGCTCCTGAATATTGGCCTCAAGAAGCTCAAGATCATGGAGGAGGATCTCGAGAGCCTGGCTGCAAAGGATATTCACGAATTGCTGCGTGCCTGGGAATTGAAGCACCGTCATCGGACGTCTGAGTGTGTCATGCAACACACTCTGTTCCGCAAGGAAACGCGTTGGCCCGGTTACTATTATCGTGGTGACTGCATGAAGCTGGACGACGAGAATTGGCACGTTCTGACCGTTTCCCGGCGCGATCCGGAAACCGGTGAATACACCATGGAGAAGGCGCCGCTTTATCACCTGGTTGATGCGNACGAGGACGAGCCCAGCATCAAGAAGGCGACAAAAGCACGGAAAAAGAAGCCCGCGAGAGCAAAAGCCGCGGCGGCAGCTAGATAGCGGTATGCGCCGGGACGCTTATCGAGAATGTTCCCGAGGAGTATCGGCAAATCGGCACTTCCATCCTGTTGGAAAACGACAAGGGCCAGACCAAGAGTTTTATCGTGACGCGGATGGACGACAAGACACTGACGGTCGATGGAAACAATCCGCTTTGCGGCAGAGAGGTCGTTTTTACGCTCGAGATACTAACTGTGCGCGATGCGACTGACGAAGAGATGAAATCGGGCGGGACGGTCGGTGCGCAGGCGGATATCGACCCGTCGCTCACGCGACCTATCTGAGTTGAAGCGCGAACGGAAACATACACTACACAAGAGGTGACTTATGGCCGAGCAAAAGCGAGTAAAGAAGGTTCCGGAGGGCCAAACGCGCTTTTTGAAAACGCGTCAGAAAAAGGCGGACAGTAAGGGGTTCGTTGGATACGACACCGTCTGGGAATCGTTCCAGAAGGAAGTCAAATACAAGACTCCGAAAAAACCGTAGGCGTCATGTCGCAACTTGTCCCGCCGCACGCGTCGCCGACCCTCAAGCCGCTTCTGCTAACCGAGACGGAGCGGGCGGCTGAGCTGAGCCGCGCTGAGAAGCTTAAAGTTGTACCGCTCGACTCACGCGCGGTGTCTGATGTGTTGATGCTGGCCATGGGCGCCTATACGCCGCTTGACGGCTTCATGGGCCATGACGACTGGCGCGGATCGTGCCTCGACATGAAGCTGGCGAACGGCGTCTTCTGGCCGATCCCGATCACGCTGCCTGTGAGCAAAGACCTGGCCGACGCCATTGGTGAAGAGGAGCAGGTCGCACTCGCCGATGCGGAAACGGGCGACATCCTCGCCGTCATGGAGGTGTCGGAGAAATACATCATCGACAAGGCGCTGGAAGCCGAACACGTCTATCGCACCACCGACCCCAAGCATCCCGGCGTCGCCAAGGTGCTGGACCAGGGCGACGTCAACCTTGCGGGACGCGTCATGGTGCTGAGCGAGGGCGAATATCCGAGCCTGTATCCTGATCTGTATATCCGCCCGGCACAGTCCCGGGCGATGTTCATGGAGAAGGGCTGGTCGCGGGTTGCCGCCTTCCAGACCCGCAATCCCATGCACCGCAGCCACGAGCATCTGGCGAAGATCGCGGTGGAGGTGTCGGACGGCGTGTTTATCCATCAGGTGCTGGGCAAGCTGAAGGCGGGCGATATCCCGGCGCAGGTTCGCACCAGGGCCATCCAGGCGATGATCGACAACTACTTTCGGCCTGGCACGGTCATCCAGGCGGGCTACCCCATCGAGATGCGTTATGCGGGGCCGCGCGAAGCGCTGCTGCATGCGCTGATCCGCCAGAACTTCGGCTGCTCGCACCTCATCGTCGGGCGCGACCATGCCGGTGTCGGCGACTATTACGGCCCCTTCGACGCCCATCACATCTTCGATGAGCTGTGGGAGGGCGCGCTGCAAACCAGACCCTTGAAGATCGACATCACCTTCTACTGCCGCAAATGCTACGGCATGGCCACCGCCAAGACCTGCCCCCACGACCCCGAACACCACATCTCCATCTCCGGCACCCAGCAGCGCGAAATGCTCGCATCCGATGCCGATATCCCGCCCGAGTTCTCAAGGCCCGAAGTCGTCGAAATCCTCAAAGACTATTACGCAAGCCTCAAAATAAAATAGGGCGTAACTCAACATGATCATCGCGCAGATCTCTGATACCCATATTGCGCTCGATACCCCCGACGCTGATCGGAGACTTCAAGATTTTGCGGCGACCATCGCTGACATCAACGCCCTCGATCCCGCCTCCGATGTGATCGTCCATACTGGCGACATCGTTCACAACGGGCGATCTGACGAATATGCACAGGCCCGTGCCGTCCTCAGCGATGCGCGGGCGCCGGCCCATGTGATGGTCGGCAACAAGGATCACAGGGTGAATTTGCGCGCGGCCTTTTCAGACGCCGCGTACCTCACCACCAATTCTGAGTTTATCGACTATGCGGTTGAGGATTTTCCCGTGAGACTGATCATGCTGGACACCTTGAACCCCGAGAGCAACAAGGGTGACTTTTGCCCCCAGCGGGTAAAAAACCTGATCGAGATGACTGACGCGGAAACCGCCAAACCGATCGTGGTGTTCGCACACCACCCGCCATTCGAGGTCAAGGTGGGACCCGACCCGATCAACTTCGATCCGCCTGACACCATGACCGCGTTGCGAAAGGCCTTGCAGCACTCTGATCGGGTCATCGCGGTTATCAGTGGCCATGTTCACCGCTCTACCACGGGCCAGGTTGACACCATTCCTGCGAGCGTGATGCCAAGTATCGCCACGACACTGCGCAAAGGCGACTATTCGGTCGATATGAAGACCCGTCCGGTCTATGCCATTCATCGCTACGATCCGAAATGGGGGATTTCCAGCGAAACACGGATCGTGGGAATGGGGTCATAAAAAGCATAGACCTGCGCGTTCCATTCTTTGTCGGCGGAGAAGGTGGCTTCACCGGTTTCTTGCTCCCTGAGTGGCCAGGGATCAAACGCCTGCTGGGAGCAAAAACGCGCACAAGGTCGATTGCTATTTTTTGAAGCCCTTCAACTCACCTACGATCACTATTAGACCATCCTCGGTTGCTCTGAAGCAGGTCCCTTATGACGACAGCATTGTTTTGGTGTTCATTCCGGGCGGAGTAGAGGAGAGTGACAGTCCCGGCTTGCGACATTCGGCGCAGCTCCTCAAGACATTTTGTTCGAGACGGCATTTGCAGTTCGACCTGATATCGTTTGACGAATTCATCCCATCGGTCGTCTTGATGGTCGAACCACTTTCTAAGCTCATTACTTGGCGAAATGCTTTTCATCCAGTCGTTGAGATGAGTATCTGCCCGCGCGACGCCGCGTGGCCACAAGCGATCTACCAGAACTCGAAAGCCGTCAGTTGGTTCTGCCGGGACATAAATTCGTTTGATTGCAATCATCGTGGGAAATCTTCAATCACTACGCAATCTGGATAACGGGCAGGTGCGACTTGCACACCTGCCCGACAGAGACCCTAAAGATCTTTTGCGGCACAGCGCGAATCTTTTTCCAGTTTACGGCAGCCTTCGAAATCGTACCGGCCTTGTCTTTCTGAAACATGCGGAAGATTTCTTCGTTCAGGAAAAGATAGAGCTTGTCGTCAATGACGGCGGCAAATTTGGGATTGCCATCAAATTTCTTCCCGACCGATACGCCAAAAGTGCAGTAACCGCCATTCTGGGGGAGGAAAGCTGCAGGATTGGCCTGAAATTTCTTCTTAGTTTCCTTGGACGAGAAATAATACGCGACATCATCATGGGTAGCCGTGTATCTGGCAGCCCCGCCAATACGGTTGCCGATGTCGAGGAAGGCAACCGGATCGACTCCGTGCATGCCAAGAGGCTTGCCAACAGCGGTAAGGCCATTGGACGTGTTGTATTCCTCAACAGCGAATGCGGACGGTGACAGTGTCATGATGCTGGCGACGGCAATCATGGCGAGGGGCAATTTGGATTTCATAATGTTCTCCAATTTTTAGATTGAGATGCAACAATGTTGACGACGGACGTCCGTCGACAGGGTTCCAATATGTGTCCATGTTTTCGTTCGATCTATGCGTCCAGATACGGAATAATTGATCGATCGTCCGGATTTGTCCCAATTTGACGCGAAAGGGTCGTGCAGGGCGTTCGGGCAACCAGACCTTGAGGCCGGCCATGATGGACGATCGGTGGCCACGGCTCTGATGTTCGCTTTAGCTTTTAGGACAGCCTGTGAAAGGTTTAATTAGTGAGGCCGTTTGCAATTGGATATGAATTCGGCTCTTGCCCAGTGCTTAGGCAGCGAGCACATCCAGCGATATTCGTGTCAGCATCAAAACGCCGACGGCCAATAGAACGCACGCGACGACACGCTGCAGAATTTGCTGCGAAGCAAGATGGGCCAGTCGCGCACCGCCGGTAACGCCGACGATCAGACCCATTGCAATGACGCCTCCGATCAGAAAATCTACCTGGCCGTAGAGGTAGTTGCCTGCCGTTGCCATGATGGCAATTGGCACCTGAACCGTCTGCGCAAGACCGATTGCAACCAATGCCGGCTGCATCAGCCAGACCATCATTGGCACGACGATCAAAGGCCCACCTGTTCCAGACAGTGCGGAACCAACGCCGGTCGCGACGCCTGTGCCAATCAACGCCAAGCGTGAAAGGGGCGGCGCCTTCCGATCAGCGTCGTGCCGGGAGCGAAATGCATTTATGCCCGCAAAAATCACAAGCGCGGCTATGAGCAATTCGACGCCTCGCGCAGGCGTAACGGACAGCGCATAAGCCCCCAAAAATGCCGCTGGGGCCGCGCTGACCAAGAGCCAGAAAACCATGTTCCATTTGATGCTGCGCGCTCGTGCGTAAATCAAGGTTCCGACGATGCCACTGAACACGTAGCTGAACATCGCTGCGGCGACCGCCACATGGACGTCAATGGAGAGAATATATGTCAGCATGGGCACCAGCAGTATGCCGCCAATGCCGACGCCTCCGATGAGAACGCCTACGAAAACACTGAGACAGGCCAGAAGCGCCAGTGATCCAATATCCATAGAGCATGGTCCCGTTTGCGTGCCCTGTATGACCGGAACGCAACGAGATTCCCAGACACAGATAGGCCCAATCGACTAATAGACCGAACGTAACATATTATAAAATCAATAGATTTTACCGTTCGAAGAAAATATGTCCAATTGGTCGTCGCAAGACAACAGACGAATTGGAAGAAGAGACTTCCCCCAGGCGTAAAAAGTCGCGCACCTCAGCCATTTGTCATCGAATTTCTGAAAAGAAGTAGGTAACGACGGTACATTTCGCACGGTTGTCAGTGTGCAGGGCGGGCACGTTGTTGCGGCCAGAAAGGGTTGGTATGTCAAGGATTGATGCCGCACCGGCCAAGGTTATGGCCATCGCTACGGGATCTGAAAAAGAGGCGGAAGTGACCGTCCCTCACCATGTCGGCGCCCGGTGTCAGAGGGTGCTGATCCAGGGCATGATCATCGAGTGCCTGATAGGCATTCATGAGTGCGAACATGAGGCGTCGCAGCGGGTTAGCATAGATGTTGAGCTTGTCCGCTGTGAGCCGGATGATCCAACGGATGAAATTTATGCGCGGGTTATGTGCTACGAGACCGTGATAAACCAAATCCGCGCCATCGCGGCGGAGGGTCATATCAAGCTGGTCGAGACATTTGCCGAAAGGATCGCCGAAGCCTGCCAATTGAAATACCCTGACATTACGGCGTTGAATATTGCGGTAAACAAGATCGACGCTTTTCCCGATGTCGCCAGCGTTGGCGTTCGGCTGGAACGTGTTTTCGACACGCCTCCCAAACATCTCCGCGAAGCCAGAACAATTAGCCAATAAATCAAACCGAATCGAAGCCTGCCCGCCACAGGCAACCCAGGCTCGCGCCTATGAGCTGCATGCAAGATCTTTGCTGAATGAATTGGAGAATTTGATGCCTGCTCCCAGCCTGCATAGTTTGGAAGACACTATTGTTAAGGCCAGACACAAAATCCTGGATGGGCGGAAGATTGCCGCGGAAATTCTAGCGGAAGTTTCTGAGAAGATTGATGATCTCGCCCAATCGGGTTTCCGTCCGAACCTCGTTTCGGTTTCTGTCGGGGAAACCGACGCGTCCCAACTCTATGTACGCAATCAAAAACGGGCAGCTGCAAAAGTCGGCATAGGGTTCGAGGAGCGGATATTCCCGGAGGATATCGGCGTTGATGAATTGCTGGGCGTTATCCATGGGCTCAACGTGGATCCCCGGGTCACCGGTGTTATTGTTCAGCGCCCGGTACCGGAGCAAATCCCGATAATGGCCATGCAATCCGCGGTACATCCTCTGAAGGATGTGGAGGGGATGCATCCGTCTTCCATCGGCAATATCGTCTATAATGACTTGGTAATGGGCCCTTGTACGGCAGTGGCCGCCGTTGAGATTCTCAAGCGGACCAGGCTTCGGCTGGAAGGGCTTGAAGTGGTCGTCGTCGGTCATTCAGAAATCGTCGGCAAGCCCATCGCGTTTCTGCTCATGAGCGAAGGGGCTACCGTGACGGTCTGCCACCACATGACACGCAATCTGGCGGTTCATTCGCGCCAGGCAGACGCCGTTTTTATTGCCGTCGGGCAGCCGGGATTGGTGACAGGCGACATGATCAAGCCGGGGGCAGCATTGATCGATATCGGTATTAATCAGGTAGACGGTTCGAACGGTGAATCCAAGTTGGTAGGCGATGCCGACTTCGAGTCCTGCTCTGAAGTAACCGGTTGGATCACGCCGGTTCCAGGAGGTGTCGGACCGGTAACCGTATCGATTTTAATGAAAAACGCAGTGGTTGCGGCTCGCCTTGTTCGCGACCAGTACACCAAGACCTTTGGCGACGCGTAGAGTTGAAACCTCGAACCCTGTGATCCAGAGTGAACCTGGGTGCGCCTCCATAGATGAGACCGCCCGGTTGAGGTCGGTCGATCTTTTCTCAGGCGTTGGCGCGGCGGCGAAATGCGAATACCAGTGCGCCGAATGCCAATACCAGCAAGGGGCCGGCTAACAGGTTAATGATTGTTAGGCGCCGCCCCAGGCGTTCCACGTCATTGCGGATTTTGTGCCGGATTTCTCGAAGGTTGCGCCGGATCGGCAAAAGATCGCGCTGCAGCGCCCTGACTTTCGAACGAACCGTTTCCGGCAATTGGTCGACACGCTCGACACCGGCGGCCGCTGGAATCTTGGCAATTTCGGTTTCAACATTCGAAATCTTCTGGACCAGTTCAGCTTCGCTTTCACGGTACTGTTCCTGCGCATGCGTGAACAATTTTGCCACCCGCGTGAACGGGCGTTGCAATCGGCCACGCGAGCGAATTGCGATCAGGGCGGGATCGCCGCTGGCATATTCGATCATGTTCAAAAGGAATGTCAGATTGTCGTTCAGTGGCCGGACAATGACGCGGCCGTCCAGCTCTACCTTTTGCAAGGAAACCGGATCAAAGATCCAGTCGACATCCGCGACAACAAACAAGGAGGGCGCGCCTGTTGAGCGCTTGGCATGTTTGGCGACCGCCGCATCGGAAGGCGCCGCATCAAAGGCGCTTTCAAAGGGGCCGCGCACCATGGCCGCAATTATTCTGCTCTTGCCGTCAGGTTTGAGCCCGGCGGACAGCTTGCTCGGCTCCGCCCCCTCAAACGCCTCGCGGTCAAGCGTCCCGCTTTTCTGGGTGGTGGTAATGATCGGTACGGCCCGTTCCTCGTCGAGAACTTCCAGTGCGCCAGGCTCGGCAAAGAACACCTCATTCAGGTTCGCCGTAACGGGATTGGTGTCTGCCAGGCCTTCCTGCCGGATGCGCAACCAAAAGGGATAACTCAGCCGCCGCTGCTGATTGTCGACAACAAATGAAGCCAGTTCCACATCGCCCACGACTTTCTCGCCCTGATAGCGCAGGCCATATCGCAAAAGAAGATCGGAAATATCATTCACTTCTTTTGAGGGGAGTGGCGTCACCTTGTTGCTCGCCGGATTGAAGCGAACCCGCGGGTCCATCATGACGATCAGGCTGCCACCTCTCATGACAAACTGGTCAATCTCATAGAGCATCTCTCGCTGCAGGATGGTTGCGTCGATGATGAGCAGAACGTCGAGGTCCTTGTGAATTTTTGCCGTGAAATGGGGTATGACGGCGATGTCGTATGCCTGTTTGAGTTGGCTTATGAACGACAACCCCTCGCGCGCGTCTGATGCGTGCCGTGATTGAAACAGCGAGCTGAGGATGCCTACCTTTGGCGTTCGGCTCTTGGTGAGCCCGTTCAAGGCGACCGCGACATCATAGTCGAGCAACCGCTCACGCCGGATATCGAAGTACGGGATTGCGCCAGCGCGCTTGTCATGACGCACCCTTGCCCCCAGGAAAAAGGAATCTCCCGATGACATTGGCACTTTGCGCAAACCTGCCGCCAATGCTTCCTCTTCCTGTTCGCTATCGGGCTGGGGGTCATGAATTCTAAGTGTGACGCGTCCGTCCGCACGGGCGGCAATTGCTTGCAAATGGTCACGGATACGCCGCGCGTGAGATTTAATCGCGGCCGGTACGGAAGCCTCATTTTCGCTCCAGAAAAAGTCGACTTCCACGCCATCAGGTAGCTTCTCAACAACGTCCAGGCTTCCCTGATGCAGTGTAAATTCCTTTGCTGCAGTTAGATCAATGCCAATGGGTACATCGCGGGCCGCAACGAGCAAGACCGCAAAAACCGCCAGCATGCCGACCGCTGCAGCCATACCCCGAACCAATTTGGTGCCGGCTCCCAGATTTGTCCCCCGCGCCCTTATCACCATGACGGTTGCAGTCAGAAACAGCAGCGACAGAGCAAGGAAATAGAAAAGACCTGCGAACTCGATATCGCCATCACTCAGTCGGTTCAGCCAGAATTTCGGACTGAAACTGGAAATGACGCCGTATATCTCTGCCGGTATCTGGTCACGCAACAGGCGTCCGAACACATCCCAACCCAGCAGCAGCAGGAAAAACAGCAAGGCGACGCCAAACACAAAGGCGCCAACAGGTTCTCGCATCACCGCAGCAGCGAAGAGGGCAATCGCGTAGAAGCTGAGGAGCAGCAAGGCGGCCGCAAGATAGCCCGAGAAAACGACGCCGAAGTCGGGTTCGCCAAGATATGCAACGGTCGCTAGAAAGGGAGAGGTAAAAAGGAGTACCAACAGCAGCACAGAAGCGCCTGCCAGAAATTTCCCCCCAACAATGCTCCAGAGAGGAATAGGCAGAGTCAGCGTCAGTTCAATGCCTCGATCACCGGGTTCATCGGTCCATGCGCGCATTGCGAGAGCAGGAACCAGAATGAGCGCGACCCATGGCAGAAAAACCAACATTGGCCTGATCGACGCATCATCACTTCCATAAAAATCGGCGATCAGAAAAATACAGGCGGCAAGTGCAGCCAGGAAACCAATCTGGAAAACATAGGTCAGCGGAGAATAGACGAGCTGCCGCCATTCATGCCGATAGACAGCATAAAGCGGTGACAAAAAGCTGGAAGAGGGTAAGTCTGCCGGACTGTCAGTCATGGACTTTAGTGCCGGACCTTTGCGGTTTCCGGCGCCGTCAGGCGCTGGAAAGACCGGGCAAGGCGCCCCTTGCGATCAAACAGTTTTTTCGACGAGTCGTCGGCGACGATTTTCCCGTCTGCGATGATGACAACGCGATCGCAAATCTCTTCTGCCTCTTCCAGAATGTGGGTCGACAATATGATCGCCTTGTGAGGTGCAATCGATTTTATGAATTTACGGACATGGTTCTTCTGGTTCGGGTCGAGGCCGTCGGTTGGCTCATCGAATATGAGCACCGGCGGGTCGTGGAGAATTGCCTGGGCGAACCATGCACGTTGTCTCCAGCCTTTTGAAAGAGTATGGATCTTCTGGTTCAGAGCGGATGTCAGCTCTGTTTCATGGCATACCCGGTCGATGGCGGTGCCAAGATCTGATCCCCATAATCCACGGCATTCGCCGCAATATTTCAGAAACTCCCGAACAGTGAGATTTGGAAATCCGGTTGCTGCCTCCGGGAGATAACCGAGATTTGCACGCGCCCGGCGCGTATCCATGACAATGTCATGTCCGGCGATCATGGCGGTGCCCCGGTCAGGCTGCAGATACCCAGTCAACAAACGCATGGTTGTCGATTTTCCAGCACCATTGGGTCCGAGAAAGCCGACAACACTCCCTTTACTGATCTGGAATGAAACGTCCTTCACTGCGACGAAATTGCCGAATGATCGGCTCAGGTCTTTGGCTTCCAATAGGACTGTCATGACATCTGTCGGTAGTCTGGCGGCAATGGCGAGGTTGTCAACTTACCAACCGGACAGAAACCCGACGGCAATGAAAATTCCAACACTCGCCCATGAAATGGCGTAACCGGTCCGCATGATGAACCGCGCTGTGTTCGGATTGGTGGTTGAGTTTTTGCGCAGCAGATAACTGCCAATTGTCGAGATTATTGCTCCGCCAATTGCAAACCCGATTATAGCTTCCCGCTGAAGCAAAAGGTCTAGCAATTGCATCTGTATTATTCGTTCCGCGCCGAGAATGCCTCAACGAAGTCGGACTGGGTGCCGGAGCTCTTGAAATTCCTCAAGGCCTCTTCATGCAGAATTTCCATTGCTGCACGTTTGTATTCGTACGCCTTTGTTGAGCTCAACATGTGGAATTCGCGCGGCCTGTCGAGTTCGATATCAATGATTGCCCTGACATGAGCCGGTTTGTTCGACAGGATGACCAATCGGTCTGCAAGGAAAATTGCTTCTTCGATTTCGGAGGTAACGAAGAGTTGGGTCCTTCGGCTCTCCTCAAATATTCGAAGGAAGAACTCCTGCATGAGTTCCCGCGACATGGCATCCAGGCCACGGAATGGCTCATCCATAATCATGAGTTTCGGCTGGTTTATCATGGCGCGGGCAAGTTCCGCGCGGCGCTGCATGCCGCCCGAGAGCTGTATGGGATATTTGTCCTTGAATTCAACAAGACCAACGGTTTCGAAAAGTTTGTCGGCCTCCGCCTTGATCTGATCTGGTGACATGTCACCGCGCAGTTTAGGTCCAAAAACCACATTCTGATATGCGGTTTGCCATGGAATCAGCGCCGACTCCTGGAAGACAACCATCCGGTCCTTGCCCGGCTTGGTGACAGGTTTCCCGTCAATCAGAATCTGCCCGCTGTCTGGATGATCAAATCCGGCAACCAGATTTACAAGAGTGGACTTGCCGCAACCTGAGGGGCCCACTACTGCCGTAAGTTGCCCAGGCAAGATATCCAGGCTGAGATCGGTGAGAACCTCCTCTCGTTCCCACTCCTCCCCGTAACCCCTGCATACGTCACGCAACACCAGACCGCTCTGGTCCGCTATCTGGGCAGCCGATGCCTTGCCAGCTGCTTTGCGCGAAGCGCGGGCCTTCCCGTTGGCTTTGCGCGCAGTGCGGGCCTTGGCTTTTGGTTTGGTTGGTTTTTTTGCCATCGTATTTCCCAGTAATGACCCTTCTAGAACAGACGCCGCCACGGCATGGAGACATACCCGACATACCGGATCAAACTGCTCGAGATATAACCCGCAATACCGATGCTGATCATGCCGACAATGACCTGAGGCATGGAGCCGCCCATATAGGAGCTCCAAATGAAAAAGCCGAGGCCGCCACCCGATTGTTGGCCGCCACCGGAAATCATTTCAGCCGCCAGCACCACTTCCCATGTGATACCCATGCCAACCGCCGCACCGGTGAAAATAGATGGCAGCGTTCCGGGCAGGATAATCTTTCTGAAAAGATCCCATTGCGATGCGCCCATGGACTGGGCTGCCCGCAAATATTGAATATCAATAGTGCGCGCACCGCCGAGCACATTGATCACGATCGTGAAGAAAGCGCCGAGGAATGTCACAAATGCAATCGAGAGCTCTGTTGTCGGCCAGAATATGATCGACGCGGGCACCCATGCCAGCGGCGGGATTGGCCGAAGAATCTCGAATGGCGGGAAAAAGATGTCTCTGAAGTACTTGTTTACGGCAAGCGCCAGTCCAAATGGGATGCCGATAATTTGAGCAATCAGAAAGCCGAAAAACACCCGGAAAAAACTGAGATACCAGCTCTCCCAATAACCGGGACGTTGCACGACGTCTGCCCAGCTCGTAAACACGTCGCTTGGCGGCGGAATCTTGCCAATCCACGGGACCTGGAAGCCAAACCATGGCTTGGCCTGCGAGCAAACCTCCCAGAACAAGATAAACAAGACTAGTGCGGCAACGCCACGCCAAAGCGTCTTGTTGTCCAGAAGTTTCCGGAATCTCGAGCGCTTGACCACAAATGGCGTGTCGTGGCTGCTTTGCACGGCATCAGTCATTCACGATTGCTCCCTGTAAGCATTGCCGATCTTTATGCCAGTTCACGTTCGCCGGCTTCAAAGGCCTTGATCGCTTCCTCGTGAACCGCGTCCTTGGCTTCCTCAACGAGAACGCGGAACTGCTCTGACGAAAGCAGCTTGTAGTCTCGTGGACGAGGAATTTTTACGTCGACCACCTTCTTGGTTCTGGCCGGCCGCGTGGTCATGACAACCACCCGGTCGCCGAGGAAAATTGCTTCCTCCAGGTCATGCGTAATGAAAAAGATCGTAACCTTTGTGCGATCGTACACTTCCAGAAGTGATTCATGCATGATGGACTTCGTCAGTGCATCCATAGCCCGATAGGGCTCATCCAGAAGCAGAACCTTTGGATCATTTATCAGCGCGCGGACAATTTCGGCACGACGGGCCATGCCCGACGAGACCTCGCCGGGAAACTTGTCGGCGACTTCACCGAGCCCCGCTTCGGCCAGGTTGTCGCGAGCTTTGTCCCGGGCGTCCGATTTTGACATGACACCCTGAACGATTGGTCCGTAAGCGACATTGTCCAGCAGACTTTTCCAAGGGAAGAGAGCGCCATTCTGGAACACCACCATCCGGTCTGCGCCCTGGTCGGCCAGAGGTTTGTCAGGCCCACACAGCAATTCATCATCCAGATAGATCTCGCCGAATGTCAGTGAATGAAATCCGGCAATGACGTTAAGCAATGTTGTCTTTCCGCACCCGGAAGGTCCCACAATCATGCAGACTTCGCCGGATTCGATTTCCATGGAGCAATTGTCCACCGCCATCACATTGACGCCCTCGGGGTCATAGATTTTGGTGACATTGCGAATGGAAATAGCCCCGCGCCCCGTGCCGCGTGACTGGGTTTTTTTTCCAGCGGTTGTTTTTGCCTTTGCGGCCATTTCGTGTTGAGCCTCCACTGCGTCTATCTACCCTCGAGAGCAAGCGCCTTGACGCGCCACTGCATCATCCTATTGCCGCCCCAGCGCACCATCGCGGATGTGATCCAGCCAACGAAGCCCAGGCTGATCATAGCCATGACCATTGAGACGTATTTGTTCACCATGTAGGAATCCATGATCATGTAGCCGAGGCCGTAGTCACCGGAAATCATCTCCGCAGCGACCAGCGAGAACCAGGCAACACCGATACTGATTTGCAGGCCGGTAAAAATGAACGGCATCGCGCCCGGTACAACCACATGCCAGAAGACATGGTGCTTCTTGGAGCCAAGGCAGCCGGCGGCGCGGAAATAGGATTCATCGATCGACTCCACGCCCAGCAACGTGTTGAGCGTGGTGACGAAAAACGAAGCAAGCGTCGCCAGGAAGATGATCGGCGTTTCAAATCCTGAAAACATGACGATCGCCAGAGGCACCCAGGCAAGGATTGGGATCGGGCGCAGAGTCTCAAGAATGGGAAATGTGTAGTCCTTGAACTTGCGGGACCAGCCCATAAACAGGCCCAAAGGCACACCCAGGCCGGTCGCAAGGGCAAATGCGATAAAAATTCGGCGACAACTCACATAAACGTTCGTGTGAAAGTCCTCTGTGAATAGCGATGTGCCCCAGATTGGATCGTAGCTGAAGAATTCCGTGATGACTTCAACGGGCCCGGGGATCTTTTCGAATCGGGGTACTTTCCAACCTTCCGTCAATAGGTAGTAGGTGCCCAGCCAAAGGACGATGCCAAAGAACATCAGGTATGGCGTTGGAGTTCCAAAGCTCTTTTTCAATCGATGCCACGCGTACATCAATCCTTTTGGCGCCGCCTGTGCCTTGCTGGTGTCAATCCCCGAAATCGCTTGATCAGTCATATCTTCCTTGCCCGCGTTCTCCTGGCAATTTCTGCAAGGTCGCCTGAACTGGCATGTCCCTCAATTGGAGCCCCCTTGCCATCACCCATACTCCAACGAATGATACCACAATTCATGAAAGCCGATGGAGAGTCAGAGAGCGGACCCCGGATTGCCCATCCGGAGTCCGCGGTAATGTATTTGTAACTCGACGTTTTTTATTTTTTGAATGCCGAGGCGGGTTGCTCTTTCACAGAGCCGATCGGGCTCGACATGTTACGCGCCTTCAGGACGTCACGCGCCACCTGATCCCAGATCGATTCCTTGCGCAGAACCGCATCGGGGACCACTTTGCGACCGTGCAGAAACTTGGTTGCTGCCTTGACCAGTGTTTGGACCTTGTCGTTGAAGATGAAGTCCAGGGTGAGCTTGTCCGGACCGCCGCCGATCTCTGGCGGGTTATAACCGTAGAGCGATGCCCAAAGGACTTTGCGTGGCATGCCTTCGGTCTGATCATCGGCCATCTTGGCAACGTCACTGGCGTTGTTGAGATCTTTTAGAAAGATCTGCGCATCGAGCTCGGCTTCGAGCCAGGCCTTGTGTGCGTCCGGGCGATCTTTGATAATCTCGTAGAGCATCACCAGGAAGCCGGCGTCACCACCGTCAGTGCCCTTGAAACTCTCGCCGGATGCGGCCCGCCGGGCGAGACCCGCGAGTTGGATCTTCGATGCAGTCGGTTCCCAGATAACAGCCGCGTCGAGTTTGTTGTTTTTGAAGCTCGAAGTGATGACCTCGATGTTCATGTTGAGATATTTCTTCGGCTTGATGCCGGCCTGCTCAAAGGCCCAACGTCCGAAACGGTCGGTGCACGCACCCTTTGGTGCTGCAACGAGCTTGTCGTTCATCCATTTGACGGCTTCCATGCCATCTTTGAATTTCGGTGCGTCGTTTCGGACCAGGAACACGTTGCACTGCTGGCGCGATGTGCCCAGCACTGCGATCATGCGCATGTCAACCTTGTCTTGTTTGGTTGTGGAAACAATCGCCGGCATATCGCCCATATAGCCAAGATGGTTCTTCTCGCCGAGCAGCTTGCCTACGATCACCGATCCCTGCAGGCCGATTTCAAACTTGGCAGTTGAGCCCTTCGGCAGATGCTTTTTCCAAAGCTGCTTTCCGTTGATGACAACACCGGACCAGGATTCTGTGTAGTAGGGCTGGTAACCGACGACGAGATTGATCGGTTCGCCCGGCTTGCCAAAGCCGACTTCGGCAGTAGCTACATTTGGTGCGGAATATGCCAATCCTGCCAATAGAGCGAGTGCACTTCGCTTCAGTATTTTCATTATATAGGTTCCTCCCTTTGGCTTCTTACAAAACAAGTTCTTAGAATTGTTTTTTTGTCCAGAATCCCGACGGTCTTGTCGGGTAAACGAAGATTGCCCCTGTCCCGTGACACGCCGAAGGCGACGACTTATGCCGCCTCGAACGAGTCTCAAAAATTCGTTCAACTCACGGACGCAAATCGCTGTACACCAATCAAAATCACATCCAACCGAGCGTAATTTAGGCCAACACAATGGCGCTCAGTGTGACACCGGGTCGCGTCTCTTGTGTCATAATGCCACGTTCCGGAGCGCAATTTGCAAATTGTTGTTTCCAAATTCCTGATAGGCACCGTCTATGAAAGGCATTTGCGAAGGGAATTTGAAGCAAATAGTCGAAATGACACCTGTTTGGGGTGAAGGTGACCCTAGCAATATCGGCAAATATTGGAAGGCCAGAATTTTGGTGATGATGCAAAACCGGAAAGCCCTCGGCGACCGGAGCACAGTCATGACCCATCGGCAGTTTCCGGTGATCAGCGACATTGCGGGGCAATTGGTAATCCGGACTGCAATAGTTTTTCGGCTGTTTCAATGCGGTGAAATTTAACCAGGATTCCCCTTAATTGGTGCGGCGCGCGATGTGGCTACTCTTAAAGGCTGTGTCTATCAACTAATAAAAACTTTCGATCCGGCCTTATCTCCCCAAGGAAACCATTTCTTGTTACGATGCGCCCAAGAAGCATCATGGCAGCGATCACATGCGGCGCCATGGTAATCTCGATTAATGCAGGCGCTTTACCGAAATATCTATTCGTGTGAGCCACCACAAATGATCGCGTTAGCAGACAAGGATAGCAGAGGAGAACACCGAAATGCCGGCACGGAACCAAAAGCAGTGGATGGCAGATCCCAATTTGCAGCGCGGTGAATGGGTTGACAGCAGGATCTATTCCGACCCGGAGATTTTCGAGGAAGAACTTGAGAAAATTTTCAAGAAAACCTGGATTCCGGTCTGCCATGAATCTGAATTGTCCGAGCCTTATGATTTTCGCACGACAACGATTGCGCGTGAGCCGGTTATCGTTGCACGTGGACCGGACAATACGGTTCGTGCATTCCTGAATGTCTGCCCCCACAGGGGGATGATGATCGAGAGGCGGCCGGCGGGCAGCTTCCTGGAGGGGCAGCCCTCGGGAAACCCGAAGCGCATGACCTGCATGTTTCATGCGTGGCAGTTCGATATGAAGGGCAATTGCGTCTACATATCTCGCGAGAAAGAAGGTTATCAGGATCGCTTGTGCAAAGAGAATACAGGTTTGCGCCGACTTCGTTGCGAGGTTGCTATGGGCGGGTTCGTATGGGTTTGTCTCGACGACAAACCGGAGTGCTCGCTAGAAGAATGGGCCGGCAAACCGTTTGATTGCATCCGTGAGTCGATTGATGCCGAGCCGCTAGAGGTGTTTCACTACCACAAGGCGATTATCAACACGAACTACAAGCTCTGGCACGACACAAACAGCGAATTTTATCACGACTTCATGCACTACCATAACCGGGTCACGGGCTTTAACGACGAGTATTTTGCGCGAAAGAATATCGGCTTCGAGCACGGGCATGTGAACGTGACGTCCTTCGAAGTGAATTATGACGAGTATGAAGGTTTTGAATCGCGCGAGGAGCTGTCATTCCCGAAATTCCCGCCGAACCAGTGGTTCATGATCGACCTGTTCCCGGGAATGAATTTCAACCTCCGTGGCTCTGCGCTCCGGTGCGATATCATGACACCGCTTGGACCCAACAAGGTGATGATTGAATTCCGCGGTCTGGGTGTGAAAGCCGATACGCCGGAAGAGCGCCAGACGAGGATAGAGCATCACAACTCGATCTGGGGCCCCTTCGGCCGCAACCTGCATGAAGACCTGATCGGCGTTACGGGGCAGGGTGCCACCATGAACGATGGCTCTGAACCGCGCCGTATTCTCCACGGTCGCCATGAGGACAACTACATCCACGATGAGGTCGGCTTGCGCCACTACTACGATGAATGGGGCAAGTGGATGGACCGCCTTCCCAGCGACCCGATGCAGAAATACACGGCACCCGCGGTTGCCGCAGAGTAGGCGGGATCGAAGACGATCCGGCATCCATATATCGGCAACGGGACGTTTCTCAGGACTGGCCGCCCGTTGCGCCAGTGAAAATCGGAGGTTGTGCAATGAGCGCTAACGGAAATGGGGCCGTTGAGGCTGTCAAGGACACGATCTATCGCTCGTGCCTCTTGCTCGATGAGGAAAAATGGAGCGACTGGCTCGATCTGTGCGACGACGGTTTTCAGTATTCGATCAAGGCCTGGAGCCCCGAGATCAACTACGACATGACTTACTTCTCGGCCGACCACAAACATCTTTCAACGATGACAGAACAGCTGCCGAAACATAATACTGACCATTCCCCGCTCAAACGGCACTCGACGGTTTACACGGTGGATGTTGACAAGGATGGCAAGACGGCAACGGCTATAACATCGCTGGTCGTCTATCAGAATATGCTTGATGGCGAGACATCCCATCTCGATTCTGGTGAAAACCATCTGTTTCTGGTGGGCAAGTATATGGACAAGCTGAAGATCGAGAATGGTCAGGCCAAATTTCTTGAACGAGAGGTCAGACTAGAAACTCGGCGTCTCGACAAGGGTTCGCACTGGCCCATTTGAGGCCAGCCGACGTGACCGTGATATTGCTTTCCTGTTCATCTGGAGCTCTGATTGGTGCATCTTGTGCTCACTGTGGTGAGGGCGTGGCGCAATGTGGTCAGGCTTCTCCAAGACGGGTTGAGATTAGTTGGGGGCAAACCGGGGCAGGGCCCCATCGAGCATTGGGGGGTGCAGGGGGATGAGCTGGAAACGTGTCTGCTCGGCGAGTGAAGTTGCCGAAAAAAGCCTAAAGCAATTCGATGTTGAGGGTGTCCCCGTCTTGATCGCCAATTTGGGCGATGAGTTCAGGGCCTATCCGCCACTGTGTCCTCACATGGAAGAGCGGCTTGAAGAATCGGGGATCTGTGAAGCGGGGGTGCTCACATGCTCGAAGCACCTTTGGCAGTGGGACATGCGCACTGGCGAAATGCGTGGAGAGGCGGAAAAACCGCTGCTGCTATATGAAGTGAAGCAGGACAATGGCGACGTCCTCGTCAATATCGAGAAAGAACTCGAGTATGAATATGATGAGGAAACGGACGACGACGACGACAGCTTCTGGGATTGATCAATTGATCTCCACCGATTTCAGCAGGATCAGTGGAGGGCGACTGCGATGAAAGTGCGCGGACGCTCGAAAACCGACAAATTCACATTCGAATGCAATGAGGGTGAGCGCATCCTCTATGCGGGCCTGCGCAGTGGGTTGGCTCTGCCCTATGAATGCGCCACCGGAACGTGTGGCACGTGCAAGGCGCGTGTTCGGGAACTTGAGACCATCAAGGATTTGTGGCCCGAAGCACCGGGTAATACGTATCTCAAAAGGGACCGTGGCGAATTCCTGATGTGCCAGGCGCACGCAGCCGCCGATTGTGAGATCGCGGTCCCCGCGAAAATGGATGTCGTGCCGGACGACTATATTGCGCCAGTTTCGACGCGAGGCCTTTTTGCCAATTGTCGGCGCCTCACCCATGACGTTGTTGCTTTCGAAATTGAACTCGCTGACCCAATCGAATTCGATGCCGGACAGTTTGTCGTTATGCAGGTTCCAGACGTCGATGGAGGACGCGCCTATTCGATGGTCAATTTCGAACGAGCCACGCGTCGGCTTGAGTTCGTTGTCAAAAAGAAGCCTGATGGCGGGTTTTCGGAATGGTTGTTCGGATCAGAGGTTGAGGGAACCGAGGCGGAAATCTGCGGCCCGCTTGGACGGGCAACATTTCAGCCTGACGAAGCCAAGAATGTGCTCTGCATTGCTGGAGGCTCTGGTATCGCGGGCATGATGTCGATCCTCGCACGCGGCTGCCAGGAGCGACATTTTGCGAACCACAAGGGCAACTTGTTCTTCGGTGTCCGAACTTTGAAAGATGCGTTCTTTCTGGATGAACTCTCCAGTTTTGTCGCAGCCCATCCGGACAATCTCAATGTTACAATTGCTCTGTCGGATGAGGAGGTCGACCCCAGAGAAACACCACACAACGGGACGCTGGATTTTGCCACTGGGTTTGTTCATTCGGTCGCCTCGGAGCGGATGTCGGGAAATTATGACGATGTCGTGGCCTATATTGCCGGGCCACCGCCGATGGTCGATGGCGCTATCAGGACACTCATCATGGATGCGCGATTGCCGGCGGAGATGATCCGCTACGACAAGTTCAGCTAATTCGACCGGAGAAATGAGTGACGACCCCTTCCTTTTGCATCGGGGTTCCAGGAGTGATGTCGTATGTCAGACCCAGGTGGTTAACCTTCAGCTGGGCTGAGTTTGGAGCAGGAAAATGAATGAAAAGACCGCCATTCTTGAGACCCTCAAGCGGGCGAGCCAGTTTGCGAATCTTTCGGATCACACGCTTGAGGTCATCGCTGGAATAACCGAGCAGCGTGATTTTGAAGAAGGCGACAGCGTCTACTCGCTTGGTGACGATGCGCGCGACATCTTTGTGGTTTCGAGCGGCCGGGTCCGGTTTTCGCTTGGCGCTGGCAACCGCGCCGGTGCCTCTGGCTCGATCATGACTGAAGGGCATCTCTTTGGATGGGCGGCGCTTATCGACGATCATCCGCGACGCGTGGCGACAGCTTCCTGCCTTGAAAACTCGACTCTGCTTGTCATCGACGGCAACAAACTTCTGGAAATTTTCAGTCAGGATACTGGAGCCGGCTATCTCTTCATGCGTGGTCTCGCTGGAATGATCGCGAACAATTTTATGGATGTTTTGAACAACTAGCGTTGCTGTCGGGCAGCCTTTCTGACACCGTTTGAACAACGCAGACTACAGGTCAATTTCGCGAGTGTTCCGATAACCGCGAATTTCCCCTATTTGGCACCTGTGCCGTCCTCGAATTTGATCCAGGTCAAGACGCATTTCCCCAAAAAACGGTAGCATTCCAAACATATAGTGTGGATGGGCCGCACCCGGAATTCGCCGTTAAGGAAGGGAGACGACATGACTGACAAAGTCGGCAAGGCCTACAAACCGGCGTGCATGCCAGAACAGCCTGGCACGTGTGCCAGATGCGATATGGCCTATGACTGCCAAACCAAGATGTCTGGACGGGTTCTACCTTGGCCTTTGATCGCTTTGGCCGTCGTTGCAGTATTGGCGTTTGTTTTTTGAATTGACCGTTTGAGCCACCTGAATGGGGCTGCAGCCAACTTTCTGCGAAGTATTTTCCTGTTGGTTTCGTCCTGAAATTTGGGGTGTGCCTTCATGGCGTGGCAGGTCGTTCTTTGCTGCCGGGAGCCATATTCGGCATGCTTGCCATTGTCTTTCAGGTTTTCAAATCATTGAAATTATTGATCTTTAGGAGGGGTCTCGACATCATAATAGACGAGACTTAATTCCTAATAGATATAATCCGTGTGACACCTATTTCGATCTGGCCTACGATGCTTCATTATGTCGCGGGTCGCCATTTCCAATAAGGGCCAAGCCTGAAACTATCGGTCGATGAAGCCGTAGCTCCCTCAAGATGCAACGGCGCCTTGGCAGCTTCTGCGACAAACAAAAATAGAACACACAGTCGAGAATTCGACTGCGGAGAGCGATTGCCGTTTTCCGGAGACAGGAGACAGGAGACGTGTGTTCAACAAATAAGCGGAGGGGCTTGCAGCGATGACAGATGGTGGAAAACACACCCATCTTACCTATCCCGGAATAGACGACTCGGTGGATGACGATGTTCGCCAGCATATGGAAGGTATGATGGAGGCGGAGAAAAGCGTCCTCCTTGCGCGAAAGCAGGAACTGGAGGAATGCGAGTGCAAGGAAGGCATGTTTCCGAACCCGAATACCGGCCGACGCGCCTTTCTAACCGGGGCGGTAGCAACCGTGGCGGCGGCCGGCGCTCTGGCAAGGGAAGCCGACGCCAAGGCGCCTGCCGGTTCGATGGAGTTTGAGGTGCCAGCCGACCCGACCAAGGTCCAGGGGCGGCTGACCAACGATGATGGTGGTTACGGTTCGCGCTCCCAGTTTGAATCGGAGGCGCGGTGGAGATTTCCGACCAAGACCAAGGAGTCGTCCTGGACAATGACGCCGCTGGCGGACGGGGAAGGCACAATCACGCCATCCGGCCTTCACTTCGAGCGTCATCACGGTGGCATTCCAACGATCAATCCCAAAAGCCACAACCTGATCGTTCACGGCATGTGCGACAGTCCCAAGAAATACACCATGGACGATATCAGGCGATTTCCGTCCATCTCGCGGAAGTATTTCATCGAATGCTCGGGCAACGGGCTGACCGAGTTCAAGGCGCCGTATCTGAAAACGGTTCAGGGCACGCATGGTCTGACCAGCACATCGGAATGGACCGGTGTACCGCTCTCCACAATCCTGAGCGAAGTTGGTGTCAAGGACGGTGCAGCCTGGATTCTCGCCGAAGGTGCCGACGCCGCGGTCATGACCCGCAGCGTTCCCCTTGATAAGGCATGGGATGACGCTCTGTTGGCCTATGCTCAGAATGGCGAGGCAATTCGGCCCGAACAGGGCTATCCGCTTCGGCTGTTCCTGCCGGGCTTTGAAGGCAACACCCACATCAAGTGGCTACGCAGGCTTGAAATTTCAGACAAACCCTTCATGACCCGCGAAGAGACGTCGAAATACACCGACGTTCTCGATGGCGGCAAAGCACGCCAATTCAGCTTCGCCATGGAAGCGAAGTCAGTGATCACCTTCCCGTCAGGGGAGATGAAACTTCCCGGACCGGGCTTTTATGAGATCACCGGTCTGGCGTGGTCGGGCCGCGGCAAGATCAGGCAGGTCGAGGTTACCACTGACGGTGGAAAGAGCTGGCATCACGCTGCGTTGGAAGGGCCAGTACAACCGGTCTGCCACACCCGCTTCCGCATACCGTGGACATGGGACGGCAACCCGGCGTTGCTGGCCAGCCGCTGCGTCGATGAGACAGGGTACGTGCAGCCGACGATCGCAGCGATCAACAAGGTGCGCGGCATGAATGGCCACTCCAAGTTCGCCTCGATCTACCATTTGAACGGCATCATGGCTTGGGCAATTGGCGCCGACGGATCTGTGTCAAACGCGGCTCACAAGGTTTAAGGCGAGTCAGGAATCAAGCCTTGTCTCCAAAGCCTGTGGACTTCTGGAGACGAGAAGGGAGTTTAATGATGCTCAATAGTTGGACTAAATCTGTCTTCCTCGCAGGTTCACTGATTGCCATTGTGGCGGCAGCGCCTGCCTCAGCCGAAAGGTTTAATTTTGGCACAGCACCAAGTGCGGCCGAAATCGCGACAATAGACATTGACGCAATGCCTGATGGGCGTGGATTGCCGCCTGGATCCGGTTCGCCGGCCAAGGGTGCGGAAATCTATGCCGAGAAATGTGCCGCATGCCATGGAGAAAAGCTTGAGGGTGTGGCGGCTACAGGTGGTGCTGCGCTGATTGGCGGGCGTGGCTCGATCGGTACACCGAAAACCAAGAAGACCGTCGAGAGCTACTGGCCTTACGCCAGCACGCTATTCGACTATGTCAGAAGGGCGATGCCGTTCAATGAACCTGGCTCGCTGAGCAATGACGAAATCTATGCGGTTTCGGCTTATGTGCTCAGTATGGGCAAGGTCATCGGCGACAAGGATGTGATGGACGCCAAAACCCTGCCGAAAGTGAATATGCCCAACAAGGACGGTTTCATTGCCGATCCGAGACCGGACGTTTTCAATTACCGGTAGGCGCTGAATGAGGGAATGAATTCGCCGTTCTGATGGGAACGGTTTCCTCCTGGCCTTTCAGGCCCAAAATAAGGCCCGGCTCCCTCAGGAACCGGGCCTTACTTGTTGCAACTTCCAAAAAATGTTCTTGAACAGTCGGCGTGCGGCTAGCTTCCGCTTTTCTTTTTCTCCAATTCTTCGAGTTTGGAGTCCCATTTCATTTCTTTGGCAAACGCCTCTGCCTCGTCGTCTTTCATGTAAACCGTGTTTTCCGGACCGGGATAATCGCGCGATACGACATCAGCCATATACCGCGTGATGACGTCTTCCATGATCGGAATGAGATCAGTGTAGATTCGCGAATGGCGCGGAACATGTTCCTCCCAAAGATGGAACAGGTCGGAGGAAATAATGTGGACGCCATGAGCGCGGTTCCCCGCACCCAGGCTGATAACCGGAACGGGCAAAACCTCGGTCAGATACTCGCAGACTTCCTGTGTCGTAACTTCGCATAAAATCGAAAAACAGCCGGCATCGACAAACGCCATAGCGTCGTCAATCAACTCTTTCGCCCGATCTGAAGTTTTCCCCTGGGCAACAAAGCCTCCCAGCTGCGGCATCCTCATCGGCGTAACGCCAATGTGGCCCTGTACGGGAATACCGGCCTGTACAATAGCTTCGATGTTGCGGGCGTGATGCAGGTTGCCCTCACATTTCATCACTTCCGCATTGGCTTCGTGAACGAAACGTCCGGCATTTTCGACCGCCTGCTCACGTGACACATGGAAACTCCAATACGGCATATCGACCATACGCAACCCATACTGGCTGCCTCGATCGATCGCCTGTGCCATCATCATCACTTCGTCGAAACTGACCGACACGGTGCTTTGATGCCCGAACAGGATCATGCCGCCCGTATCGGACACGCACAGTATGTCCATGCCAAGCCGGTCCGACACGACTGCGGTCCGATAGTCATAGGCCGCCAACTGGGTGATTGCTTCACCCTTCTTCATCTTCCTCTGGAGAGTCCGTATCGTGACTTTCCGGCGTGGTTTTTCATCGGCCATTGATTTTCTCCCTGAATTTCCCATCGAAATGGTATTGGGACGCCGGACGGCCTGCACTTGCTCCGATGGACCGAGCGCGCGTGCAATTGGCAACAAATTGTTTTTGGAGTCCCCTGACGGTCCGATACCAAAGTGCTTCTTCTGCGACAGTTTATCGCAACGCTTTCTGGCTTAACAACCACAATGAATATTCAAATTGGCTATGTAGGGTTTGGTCAAATCTATGATTGCAGTTGAAATTTCACCATTCGCTGGTTCCGGCACCGACCCGTGGGGGACCGATACGGGGATTGTTCACCATCCAGCGATTGGCCCTTCGGCGGACCATTCCGGCACTATTGAAAATCGAGTATTTTGAGAAAAACAGGTTCCCGGTAGCGGAACTGACTATTTGATTCTTGCCAATTTACTGATAGAACACTTCTATCAGTTCCGGGTTTAGTGAAATGCCGTTTATCTTCGTCAGGACACACTGGCGATGTGACACCGCTCACCAAAACCCATGCTATTTGGGAGGGTGGCAATGTTTCTAAGACAATTCAAGTATCTGCTCGCCGTTGCGGAAAAGGAGCATTTTGGCCGTGGCGCGGAGAGTTGTCATGTAACGCAGCCTAGCCTGTCCAGCGGAATCAAGCAGCTGGAATGTGAGCTTGGTGTTCCGATTTTTCTGCGCGGCCGCGGGAAGCGATACTATGGCCTGACACCGGAAGGGAAACGTATTGCCAAGTGGGCGCGCAGCATAATTTCGCATTGTGACGCCATGCGTGACGAAATCGATCTCATGCATAACAACCTCAAGGGTAATCTTCGTATGGGCGCGATGCCCTCCATGTCCCCTGTGATGCCACTTCTTGTCAGGCATATGCGGGAGCGCCACCCGGATGTCCGCGCCGACCTCAGGTTCATTGGCATTGAGGCAATGACGCTCGGTCTCAGCAATTTCTCACTGGACGCTGCCGTCAGCTATCTGAACGATGACACGCTTGGTCATCTGAGCAAGATGCCGATATACGTCGAACGGCTCAGTTTGCTGGTGCCGGACATAGACAAATTCAAGGATCGTACGTCGATTTCATGGCGGGAAGCCGCCGAACTCCCTCTGGCGATGCTGCGGCCTTCCATGCATGAACGCAAATTCGTCGATGAAATCTTCAAAAAAATCGGATGCGAGCCGATCGTGAAGGTGGAATCGGAGTCAATTGTCCACCTCATGTTCCAGCCGCAATACAGTGATCTCGCGACGATTATTCCGGGCCATTTTACGCGCATGCCCGGATTGCATTCTGGCACCAAAGCGTTGGATCTGGTTGATCCGGTCGTCAGTCAGGAAGTCGGTCTTATCTGGGCTGATGGTAACCCGGTTATGCCCATGGCGAGCGCGATGGTTGAAACGGTCAAGAATTTGAAGAAGTCCGGCGAACTTGAGACCTATCTGGGGAAATACTCCCTGGTCGAACCGGAACCCGCAGCACTCGAACCCGCGCTATAGAGAAAAGTCACTGCGTCGGGAATTTTTGCCTAATTGCCCGACCGCTCCCGTTCTGCCGATATGACGGCACTGAGGAACCCGGCGACGTCGTCCCCGCTCATCTTATTCTCCACAATCTGCGAACCGGGGAGTATCGCGGCGATGAAATCCTTTGTGTGCCAATGACCACCTTCGGGGATGTCGGGTAAATCCTGCGTTGGGGGAGGCGACACGGGAGTAACGTGAAAATATGGCTCACCATAGTAGCCGTCCCCCGGCGCCAATCCGACTTTGATGGCCTGGTCATTGTCACCGCCGTTGTGATTGACAGCGAAGTCCATATTGAAGTGATGCGGCCAGCACCTTATCGGCGATGGTTTCGCATCGGGTAGAGCGTGCTTGTCGCGGACCTGGCCAAGAACGGACGCAGCATTTGCGTACCAGCGCGAAAGCTCCAGCAGTTCTGCCTTGGCGGGATCGGCCGCGTAGTTTACGGCATCGCCGGTCATGAGCCCGGGGATCTTGTATGGAAGGTCTTTGGAAAGCCGGTCGCGATCAACCCCACGATGAAGTAGCTCGACCAGAAGCCAGGCTTCAACCTTAGCCGGCGACCGGTCATCCATTTCCAATTGATAGGATACGCGTTTGCCCCCTTCCTTGAACTGGAGAACCAGTTCCGGCAGGCGCAACTCCAAAACGAGCCCCGGGGCGATTTCCTGGGTCACCAGCGCATCACCATCACTCTCCCAGCTCAGGCTGGCGTGGGTGTCATCGGCAACCGGCTCAATATAACTTCGGGCAATACGGGCAAGCCATTGCGCGCCATTGTGGGCAAGATGGCGCGCGTTTCCCAGTTCGCGCGGGTTGATTTCGCCCACGGGCTTCCAATCGAATGAAGTCACCAAATCGCTCTCCGTAAAGTATGTTCAAATGATCCTGGGTTGCTGTAACGCGGGTCGGATCGTATGCGGACCCTGTTCCCGCATGATCTTCTGTCGATCTCGACATTTCAAGGGCAACGGGTGCTTTTCGAATGAGAACATCGAAAACCAGGCAATGAGCATCAACTGCCAGCTTCATTCCCGCATGAGCGCTCTTTACTGATATCGTCCATGATCAGCATCCTGTAAACGACGTGGAACTGAAACACCCAGGCCAGACGGATTTGTCTTGCCGGGAGATGAATTCACGAATTTCAACACCGTCGGCATACGCTCCTGAATAGGGATCAGAACTGTACCGGTGCAACGACGCAACCACAGGTTCCACAGTTCGGCATGGTTATGCCGAACTAGAAACAGCAGAAAAAGTCTGGTGCAATTTCAGCATGACAATGACCATGCCTCTTGACGGGATACAGCTTTTTGCCTTGCTGGCCTCAGTCCTGGTCGCGGCGTTTGTGCGTGGCTATTCGGGTTTTGGATTTTCGGCAATTGTGATTGCCGGCGCATCCCTCGTTATTACGCCGGCAGCCCTGGTCCCGGCGTTGTTCATACTCGAGATTGTCGCCAGCGTCCGCATGCTGCCAAGCGTACGTCACCAGATCGATTTTCCTACTTTCTGGCCCTTGTTTGCGGGGTGTGTTGTCGGTCTGCCCGCCGGGCAATATCTGCTCGTTCATCTGCCAGCGGACACAATACGCGTGTGCCTGTCGATCGGGATCCTGTTGTCGACGGCGCTGCTTTGGCGCGGCTACAATTTTGGACAGAAGATGACCGGCCCTCTCGCCGGTCTGATCGGTTTCCTGCTTGGTTTCGGAAGCGGTATGGCCTCCATGGGAGGTCTCATTGCGATGGCAATCTTTCTTGGCGTCAACTATCCGGTCCCGCAAACACGAGCCATTTTTGTCGCAATTTTTTTCGCCATGTATGTCTACGGCGTGGGCATCTCGGCCTTGAATGGGCTGATTACTTCCACGACCTTGTGGATCGCGCTTGTTGCGCTGCTGCCCCTGTTCATAGGTATCTTCCTGGGACAGAAGAAATATCTTTCGGCATCTCCCGAGAGTTTCCGAAAGTTGGTTCTGGTCCTTCTCACGATACTTGCGACGATCGGTATTGCGCGTGTCCTGCTGGTCTAGGGGCCAATTCGAACAAACTGTGAGGTGTTCTGGGTGGCGTCACGCGGGAATCGCTCACTGCTTCAATACTGATCTGGGAAAGCTGAATTTATTTTGCTTTGGCGTCGAATGTGCTGACGGTCTGGGCCATATCAACGATGAACCGGATCAATGGAGACTCCGTATTGCGAGGATAGGCCGCGATAAATTCCAGGTCCTCCAGTTGAGGCAAAGCATCCAGGGGCTTGAGCCGCTGCTCGCCTGCGAAAATCGAGGGAGGCAGCATCGAGATTCCGAGGCCTGCCATTGTCAGAGAGGCGACATCACCAAGACTGTTGCAGACGTTGATCCGCCGGGGACTGGCGTCATGGCGGCTAAACCACGCCTCAATGACATCGTGCAAATTCGATTGACTGCCCAACGTGATAATTGGCCATTCCGCGAGATCAGTCGGCGTTAGCGGTCGGTTGGGAATATTGGGGCCGGGGCTCGCGATTCAATTGTAGCGGATGAAACCGAGTGAGCAGCACTCCAGATTGGGGCCGACGACCGGCCCTGGCAGAAGGCCGACCTCCAGGTCGCCGCGGTTCAGGCGGTTCCATACTCCCTCCGTCAGGTCCACCTCCAGTTCCATGATGACGGATGGAAAGCGGATGTTGATACGTGCCACCAAATCCGGCAGCCAGGTCAGCGCAATCGTTTCGGCAACGCCAAGGCGGATATGTCCGGCCACGGCCAATAGGACCTAAGTCGTCACTTCCCGCCTCAAGAACTTTCCAGATGCTTTCGGACAGAAGAGATCCGGACAGAGAGGCATAGGCTGATGTTAGCCCTTTGGCGATTGTTATGCTGAC
>JGI24023J19991_10000456_pt1 | contig 31744 bp, 27 predicted proteins | sample Cruoilmetagenom1_FD_19991 | JGI IMG/M metagenome (IMG submission 19991)
TACCTCAATGAGGGTAAAACCCTCATTTGTAGTTTGAGATTGCCGTCGCAACTTTAAACACCTGATTCCCTTCATCCCACGTTATATCCACCATTACTATTCTAATCTCCGTCCCGAGCTGCTCAATGTCGTAAGGGAACACATTGATATACCAATTAAATCCAGGAAATTCTTCAAATGTTCCTTGTTCCTGACCCACTTGGGGATACCCTTGAAGCTCAATCTCTCCAATTTTTTGCTGAGCGAGGGTGTAAGCAATTGATTGGTTCTTTGACTTTGAGGCTAGAACCAAATTCCTATTTACAGCCCCCAATAGGATAGCCATCGAGGCTCCCATTATTGCAACAGCAATGATAACTTCAAGAAGTGTAAACCCCTTAGCTTCCGCGCTTTTGTATTGTTGTTGCAAATCAACAGCGCCTCTTATGCAACTTCCTATATTATCTCCTGAGAAGTTCAACATATTCATCGTACACCTTAGTGCCTCCGGTATAGGGTTTTGTAGCTAGCGTATAAAATCTCTCATTGTCTGTAAAGATGTGTATAACAGCGGGCTCTACAAAACCCGTGGGTAAAAAGAGTATATATTCCTTTTCGTCCTCAAGCGGGTTTCTTTCCAGACTACGCTCAGTTACAACATCCTTAAAGTACACCCCATTTGGGAGTTTATGGCGTTTGTGAGAAGAATCTCCGGAGATTCCGTATTCGTTACCTTGAAGGGTTTCGACCCAGTACTCTCCAGCTTCTAAATCAAATGCCAGCCTGTGGATGTTTTTCTTAAACGCGGCTTCGTTATATAAATATTTTATCGTCGCAGTAAGATTACGCGAAGCACTCTTTAGATTTACCTCGGTTAAATCCTGAAATTTGGGCACTGCTACAAAAAAGAATGCTCCTATTATCAGCATTACAACTAAGATCTCTAAGAGTGTAAAGCCGCCATTTCTTTTCATTACTTAATATTACGACTAGAAATATCGTCCTCTGTTTGTGGTACTCCATCGGGACCAGGAGAAATGATCTCATATGTATTTCCTCCTGATTGATCAGGCCCAATGTAAATAAATTCGCTTCCCCACTGATCAAATGGAACCTGTTCTCCTTCTAGGTATCCGTTAGGATCATAACGCCTAGGCTCTCTTCCCGTTGAGGGCATTACAATTAAAGAGTCTAATCCCTGCTGAGTATCGGGATAGAAGCCATTATCGACTTTAAATAGCTTAAGCCCCGATTCTAGCTGGGTAATCTGGATTTTAGTATTCTCAACTTTAGATTTGTCCAGCTGCCCTATAACATTAGTACCTACAATATAAGCTAATCCTGCTATAATTAGCAGTACAACCATAATTTCAATTAATGTGAAACCACCTTGGGCTCTCATATCTATTACCTCCTTTTAACCAATTGTTGATGTCAAATTAAATATCGGAAGAAGTACTGCAAAAACGATAAATGCCATTACAGCGCCGATTATTACAATCATAACAGGTTCAAGAAGAGATGTCAGAGTAGAAACCATAGTATCGACTTGTTGATCGTAAATGTCTGCAACTTTGGAAAGCATAGCTTCCATTTCACCAGTCTGCTCACCTACCGCTATCATACGTGTGACAAGTGGAGGGAATACGCCGCTTTCTTTAAGTGGCTGAGCAAGACTAGCGCCTTCTCTTACATTGACTCTTACTTCCTGTAGAGTTTTTCCATAAACTTTGTTTCCCATAACGGCCTCACCTATTTCAAGGGCATCTAAAAGCGGGATACCGCTTGATAGTAGTGTTCCTAATGTTCGTGTGAACCTGGAAATTACCACCATAGAAGTGAGTTTGCCAAAAACTGGTACTTTTAACATTAAGCGGTCAAAAAACAGTTGACCCTTCTCGGTCTTATTAAAGCGGAATGCTGCGAATAAGAGAATGAATATGAATAGTAGAATAAATAGTATGTAGTTGTTTAAAAAATCACTTATCTTAATTAAAATTAGGGTCATCAATGGTAGTGAGCTTTGACTCTCTTCAAAAATCTTCGCAATTCGGGGAATTACATAAGTCATTGTGAAAAATAGAACTCCTCCTCCAATGAAGAACATAAACATGGGGTAGATAAGTGCGCCTCTGACCCTTGAGGTAAGGGCAGCTTGNGTTTCTAAGAAGTCTGCTAGTCTAAGCAGCACAATGTCCAGTGTACCGCTCGCTTCACCAGCCCTAACTATATTTATATAAAGATCGGAAAATACGTTTTTATGTTCGCCAAGAGCATTAGCCAGTGAGCTACCTTCACTCACTCTTTCCCTGACCTCTGCCAGCACTTGACCCAATCTTGTATCCTCTGTTTGTTCCGAAAGAGCGCTTAATGAAGCCTCGAGAGGAAGACCTGCGGAAATAAGAGTAGAGAACTGTCTAGTCGTAACAGCAAGCTCTGATATCTTGATACCTTTAAAAGGATTGAAGCTTCTAGATGTGCTTTCCTTTGCTTCATTAAGGGAAGATAGAAAAACTCCTTGGCGCTTTAATTTTTCAGTTGCACCTTTAGGTGAATCGGCATCTATAACACCCTGAACCGTCTTTCCTCTCTCATCTATAGCTTTGTACTTATATACAGGCATATTTAGTAATAATTATACGTTGGATAGTTGAAATTGTAAGAATGAGTTTTTAGATTATGAATGAATGCTTTCCTCTTCCGTAACCCGCATTACCTCATCAATAGAGGTTAATCCTCTTATAACATACTTGGCTCCATCCGTCCTAAGTGTAGTCATTCCGTGCTCGATTGCTTTTCGTTTTATCTGTCCCGAATCAACATTGCCCATGGTCAGATTCCTAATCTCGTCATCAATAATCAGCATTTCAAAGATTGCTGATCTGCCGCTATATCCCATGTCAAAGCATCTGTCGCAGCCTTTTGCACGGTGAAGCACTCCATCTATAAGCTGCTCTCTTTTGAGCCCAATTTTTTTAAGTTCATCGTCCGAAGGTTCATAACGCTCTTTACAGGAACTGCAAAGAAGACGAAGCAGTCTTTGCGCGATCACAGCCATGAGTGAAGAGGCTACAAGAAACGGTTCGATTTCCATATCTATGAGTCTAGTGATAGCGCTTGCAGAGTCGTTAGTGTGAAGTGTTGAAAAAACTAGATGTCCTGTAAGTGACGCATGAATTGCGATATCAGCAGTCTCTCTATCTCTGATTTCACCAACAAGAATTACATCGGGGTCCTGACGAAGAATTGATCTTAACCCGTTTGCAAAAGACAGGTTGACCTTTGAATTAACTTGGATTTGATTAATGCCCTGGATTTGATACTCCACAGGATCTTCTACTGTGATAATTTTTTTGTCAGGTGAATTTATTCTTTCAAGTGATGCATAGAGGCTGGTTGTTTTTCCACTACCCGTTGGCCCAGTAACCAAGATAATGCCGTGTGGTCTACGTATTAACTTTTCTACTACATCAAGTTTTTCACCTGTAAGCCCTAGGTCTTCTAAACTAAGCAAAACGGAGGAGCGGTCTAAGAGTCTCATTACTACACTCTCGCCCCAAGTTGTAGGTACGGTAGAAATACGAACGTCTACATCCCTTCCGGCAACTTTTACCCTTATTCTGCCGTCCTGAGGTTTTCTTTTCTCTGCTATATCAAGCTCTGCCATAATCTTTACTCTTGAAATCACAGACGCTTGAAGTTTTTTGGGTACTGAAGTTATTTCATGTAGAATCCCATCTTTCCTGAACCTTACCGCCACTTCTTTTTCAAAACACTCAAGATGAATATCGCTCGCCTTTTCTTTTACAGCCTGAAAGAGTAGAGAATTTACAAATCTGATAATGGGAGCCTCATCATCGGCATCCAAAAGGTCTTTGGGTTCATGAATATCGTATTCCGTGATCCCTTCGGTATCGTCTTCAATACCTTCCGCAATTTCTTTGTCGCGCTCATAGACACGGTTTATGATATTAAGAACCACGTGATCTAGAGCTAATACAGGCTCTATCTCACATCCGATAAGTGATTTAACTTCGTCCAGAGCGTATAAGTCGAGTGGAGGGGCAAATACTATTACCACACTATTTTCTTTCCTTTTAAATGGAATTAGGCGGTATTTTTTTGCAAAACTAATAGGAAGTATTTTTACAAGTTCAGGATCAATTTCTTTCTCTGATATAGTAAGTATATATGGAAATTCGTAGAATTGTGAGAGGACCTCAAGTACTTCCTTGTCTTCTAGAATATGAGATTTTAAAAGAGCCTCTTCCAGACTCTCACCATTCTTAGACAATATTTCGTCTATTTTGATAAGTGCATCAGGGTTCTTTTCACTTATAATTTCTTGTATACTTTTCATAATAGCTAAATTTAATTAGTTTGGCTCTTCCCTATTAAACCCTCTTTCTTGTAAAAGCATGTTTCTTTTCTGTCTCTCTTCAAGTATGCGTTGCATATCGATTTCATTCTCAACAATTCTAGGTGTGAGAAGAATCATAAGGTTGATTTTTGTGCTTTGTCTCTGTTTAAATTTAAATAGGTTTCCAAGAACCGGAATACTTCCAAGTACAGGTACTCTGTTTTGCAACACACTCTCTCTATCCTGAACGAGCCCTCCAATTACAATAGTCTGGCCGTTCTTTACAACTACCGATGAATCTGCAGTTCTAGTAGTTGTAGCGATACCGAAGTCTTGTGTGTTAAGTCCTGGTACGGGAGCGGATCTTATTGCTGATACTTCGGTAAGAATATTTAGGTTTAAGAAATCGCCTTCGCTTATTTGTGGGGTTATAGAAAGCCTTATGCCGACAGGTTCTCTCTCAATTGTCTGAACGGTAACGCCACCGTCTCCTACAGTGCTTCCTGTTGGGAATGGTATTACGTCTGCAACGATAATTTCCGCAGGTTCATTGTCTGTTGTAATGATACTTGGAGTGGAGAGAACGTTCACATCAGTTAGTGAAGTAAGCGCCTGAAATAGCGCTGAAAATGATGGGATAGGAGGTATCGGACCTGACCCATCAGGGTCAACCTCTTCTCCGACTACTCCTAAAAATAATCCCGACAAGCTGCCTACAAGATTTGTAGCAGCATCAGGATTTGCTGCTACGCCAAGCAGGCTTGGGACGCCTGGAAGCGCTGTTCCGCCAAATGCTAGGGTACTATCATTTATAGTAAAACCTATACTCAAATTAGTTCCGAATGATCGTATCTTATCAAGGCTAACTTCTAATATTGCTGCTTCAACAAAAACCTGCTTTCTTCTTATATCCAGCTCATCAATTACGTCTTTAATTTCTTCATAATCTCTTCTTGATCCTATAATAATTACTGAATTCGTTGCAGGATCTGCTGTAATTCTAAGTTGATCCGTTTCTGCAACAATTGAAGCGCCTCGATTGCTCTGTGTTTGTCTGCCTATTGTTTGTCTAGTTTGTCCTTGCCCGAATGTGGAGCCTCCGGTGCTTCTACNTCCACCTGATCCACCTCCAATCCCCGAAGTTCTCTGGGCTCGTTGTGTAGTGCCACCAAATCCACCACCACCTCCTCCTCCGAAGAGAGCTGATAACACACTCACAATCTGCTCAGCATCGGCATTTAAAACCCGAATTACAAATATCCCTTCTTGTTGTTCCTCCGTTTTTACATCAAGGATTTCTATTACAGCCTTAATTTTGGCCATATCACCGGGGTAAGCAATTATTATTAAGGAGTTAGTTCTTTCGTCTGTAATAACTTTAAAGCTGACAGGTGATGACTCTTGAGTAGATTGAGACCTGATAGCAGGAGCATTCTGTGTTGTTTGGCTACGTCTGCTGGTTCGACTACCGCTAGTACGCCTCTGTTGCTGTGCTGCAGTTGCAGTTCTCCTCGAGGCGGTACTTCTTGTAGCTCCCGATGATGAACTGCCCGAACCACCAAAGATTTCTAAGAGTTTAGTAGCTACCTCACCTGCGTCTCCATTTTGTATCTTAATAAATTCAATCTCAGTTTCAACATCAAAATTTTCAATTATTTTTAGTATTCTGTTGAGATTGTCGACCCTTTCAATAATTATCAGAGTATTGGTAGCGGGATAGACAACGATATCCCCTTCTCTAGAAATTAAGGGTTTGAGAATATTCGCTACTTCACTTGCTTGAACATTTTCCAGCTCTACTAGTCTGGTGATAAACCTATCTGAAGATTCAGCATAGCCGGTCCCGAATTCAGTCGGAATATCCTGAAACTTGATGTCTCTTTTTGGAACAACAATATTCGTTCCGTTCTTCTTCACCACTGAGAAACCGTTAAGACTTAGGATTGTTTCAAATAATCTCATCGCGTTTTCACTTTTGAACCCACCTGGAGCTACGACCGTAATCTTTTTTCCCTTAACTGATTCATCTAGAATAAAGTTTTCTCCAGTAATTTCGCTAATAGTTTGAATCAAATCCTGAACATCCATTTCAGACTGAAGGTTAACTATTTCACCGTCTGTGATAAGGATTTCGGACTTCTTTTCTCCTGTTTTATCGCTAGCATCTTGATCCTCATTTCCTGTTGGCTGATTTTCTCCACTTTCCCTTTTTTGCATGATCTCTTCGCGCTGCTGTATCCTCATCTGGCGTCTTTTCTCGCGCTCTTGTTGTCTTTCTAATCTCCTTTTTTGCTCTGGATCATTCTGAGCTTGGGTATTCTCAGTTGGAGCGTCATCCAGATCAAGAGCGCCGTCTGTGGAACCGCCAAGATCGGAAGTGTCATCAGAAGAAGTTTGAGCAATAGTCTTTGCGTCGTTTAGTTCGTTAAGTGAACTATAATCTTTTTTACCTTCAGATTGATTTTTTTCAACAGCTGCATTAAGTGGAATATCTATATAGTCTCCGGCTGCTATTTCGTCTTCTTTTAGGCCGTTTATTTCTTTTATATCTGCAACACTGACACCAAACTCGTCCCCTATTGAAGAAAGCGAATCACCTTGCTCTATACGATAGCTTAGATCATTGTTTGTAACAGGATAGGTGACGGATTCCTCTTTTAGCTCTTGGGTTTGAGCTGCATTTTCTTGAACTGTAGTTCCTTCATTATTCGTGTTTATATATATGTATAGCGTTAGCAAAAAACCGAGTATCATAATATTAATGAGAAATCCTTTCATTATCTAATCCTCTCTATTTGAAGTGCAGTGTTCATATCTGTTCTATTATAAATAAGGTCTTGTCTCACTCTCTCTTCGAATTCCAAGATAATCTTGCATCTTGAAATTCAAACTATGTCTATTTAACTGTATACTCATAAGTATATTGTTGTCCGGCTCTTGTTAAATCTATTGTAAAAGAGTTTTGAGACCTAAGGTCTTCAAAAACGCTAAGAGCCCTTTCTATGTCATTTAGTTCTACGTTGTTTATTTTATGTAAGGTATCGCCATTCTTAATTCCAATTTTCCAAAAAATGCTATTAGACCTAATCCCAAAGAATCTAAGCCCATCGTCCTGTGGGATAACCCTTGCCTGTTGTACAATTTTGGTTGGATCGCTTAAAAGATTTTCGAGTAGATCTCGGCTCACTTCATAATTGTTTTCTCCGGTCTTGCTTATTTGATCGGAGTCTTTGTCTTCCGGTTTTTGAATTTGGTTGAGATTTGCAGTTTTAGATTTGTTTGAAACGCGCCCCTTGTTCTTACCAGTTGATGCAATGTCACCAAGGTTTTTGCACTTAATAGTTTCTTGTCCTTTTGCTTTGCGTTGAATGATTGCTTTACAATTTTTCACGTCTACTAATCTAACCTTTTCAGAATCGATTATATCTATATTCTCACCACTTTTATAACCATTTACCTTGCTATTGTCATCGTTTTTAATTATGGCCACCGATTTCTGATCTGCATGCATAATAGTTCCAAGAAGTACAAGATTTAGGTTAGATTCTGGTAGAGCATCTGGATTGGCTGCGATAATATCAGAGGATTCGGAATCTCCAGATACGCCAAATATATTCCTTTTTACAATTATTTGATAACTAGATATTGGCGTGATCTTATTAGTTCTCTTGTTGTTACTGTTATTAGTTGGGAAGAAATTTTGGGAGGCCTCTGCATTATTTAATGTTACCTTGCCCTGAATCTTGCTATTAACACTTAGCGCTAACAAGTACGCAAGTGCAGCTAGCAATATTAGATTTACAACCCATACATACCTTTTTAAAATCGCGGTAAACATTTAAGTAGATTAGTTAAATTTACTTTAAAAAATAAAGCGTTTTACTTTGTATGTCAACAAAAATTACTTTGGATTCAAAAAACAAATGAGATATGGAGCCCGAATTAAAATTCTCTAACCATTAAACTGCTTAAGTTCGAATGCTTAAATAATAATTATTTAGGCATTGTATCCGAACTCAATTTATCTAATATTATATAATGATATTTTGCATTTACTACTATTAATAAAAGCAACAATTCTTGTTACAATATACTGTTTTTTTCATCAAAAAGCAATCCTATGTGCAAGATATTGTTAATTAATTAAAGCCTGAACGCCTTACCTAGTTGTTGCTGCAACATTCAATTAACTGACCGAGCAAGTCGTTTTGCAGCTCTTTAGTTTTCCAGCCAAATCCATTTGATAGAATAGAGAATACAAGTACATCGCCCTTTTTTGTAAATACGTAGCCCGAGAGCGCTCTAACATTATTTAAATAACCGGTTTTAGCTCTGACTCTACCCTGTACTTCAGACTGCCTGAACCGCTTTTTGAGAGTTCCATCAATTCCCGCTACCGGAAGAGACTCTAAAAAATCCGTAGCTATCAATTTGTCTTCGTATGCATAACTTAAGATGTCGGTTAGCGTCTCAGGCGATACCCTGTTAAGCATTGATAGTCCTGAACCGTCAACTATTATAAATCCGTTTTTGATTCCTACTTCTTTTAAGAATTCAGAAATAACGACTGAGCCCTTGTCCCAAGTGCCTGGAATGCCCTTGTACTGAGCGCCCATTGTTTTCATAAGGTTTTCGCCAATTATATTAACGCTATTTTTGTTGTATTCGGTTATTACAGATGACAGCGGGTCCGAATAGTGCGTGTAGATTATGTTCGCCCACCTAGGAACTTTGTCTGATACAAGAGGGCCCGAAACTTTAATACCTGCTTCTTGTATAGCATTCTTAATAACATTGCCAGTTAAAAGTGTTGGGTTTAATACCGGAATTTTTAGAGTAACTGTGGCTTTTGGCCTTATTATACCGCTTAAAACTATTGTTTCATCATTTTGCCATGTCGTTTTTAGCGCTCCCTTCTTCCTACTTGTAACAGCCTTATTGATTACTTCAATATTTGACCCTCTAGGTTCAATTTTAACTGCCGGTCTGTTACCTGGTTTTGATGCATAAACTTTTAATTCAATGATGTTGTAATTAAAAGAGAGTGCGCTGATTGCGGGACTATAAAAGTCGTCCTTCCATTCTTCTTTCCATCCTTTTGCATATCTATTTTTTCCAAAGAATGAATCATCAACTATAAATTTACCTTTAATTTCTTTTACACCACGTTGCTTTAGCTGAAATACTATATAGCCCAAGTGTCCCTCTGATAGTGTGGGATCCCCGTAACCTTTTATATATAGACCGCCATGTAGAACACCGTTTGATATTTCCCCTCCTGAAAAGAATTCGGTTTTAAACCTATAGTCTTTCCCCAAAAGAGATAGAGCGGACACTGAAGTAATTATCTTTTCGTTAGATGCCGGGATATACATCTTGTCCGGGTTATGCTCATATATAGTTTCTCCGGTGGTTAGTGATTTAACGACTACTCCCAACTTACCGTTTTTACTGGGGTTTTGATTAAGCAACGGAGCTACGCTGGTTGCGTATTTATCATTTGCTGATTGGGCAACCTGGCTAGATGCAAATAATGCAAATAAGAAGAATATCAATAAAAGGGGGATCAAAAACCTTATCATATCAAGAATTATATACTAACACTAGCTTTATTCATTGCAAAGGGAGTTTTCTGTATTATTAATATTTATTCGGGAATCTGTATCATTCTATATTAGTCTTCATCGTAACTACTTACGAGTTTATCCCCGTCGTTTATTTTATTAAGGGTTTTGAAAATGGTTTAAGTACACACTTGTGATATCATTAATAGATTGTTTAGATGGGTGAAATTTCTTTAAATATTGATTAAGTTGAGGTTTAATTAGTGGATTCTATTAAGGCTATATTCTTTGATCTAGGAGATACTCTAGCATCTACTGACCCTCCTTATCTACATAGAATTGCTCAGGCAATTAGAGAGGCGGGGCTTGAGATTTCTAATGGGGATTTTGAGCTTGAGTATACAAAGGCAGATTATAAGCTCTTTTTAAAACACAAGGAAAACGGCGGGATAACACCTAGGGACTATAGGCAATGGTTTCTGCCAATTCTTTATGAATCGTTATTGCCGGGTCAAGAAGTAGATGAGTTTCGTAGAAGCGTTAGAGATGCTATGNGCCAAATTGATTTCGGCAGAGTTGCTCTTCCAGGAGCTATTGATCTCCTGGATTATTTAAAAGCCAAAGGATACATATTAGCNGTAATTTCAAATAATGACGGAAGGACTGAAGAAAAATGCGATGAAGTATCTATAAGAGAGTATTTTGATATCATTTTAGATTCGACAAACCTGGATTTAATAAAACCTGATTCTCGTATATTCGAGCACGCGCTTAAAGAACTTGGACTTTCCTCAAGAGAAGCAATCCATGTGGGGGATATGTATGGAGCTGATGTTATGGGTGGTATGAATGCAGGACTGGATGTCATTTGGCTTAACCATAGAAAAATTGAAGGACTTAGCCACCCTTTGATTAAAGAAGTCTCAGAATTGGCTGAGATAAAAGACATTTTTTAATAATATTTTCAGACCTCAAACGTATTAATTCTTCTTACCGCTAATGTTTTATTTACTATATTGAAAAGGTGTTTAATAGATGAAAGGCGAGATAAAAATAGAGGGTGCGAGAGAGAATAATTTAAAGAATATTGATGTCTCAATACCTTGGCATAAGTTCACAGTTATTACAGGGCTAAGTGGCTCAGGTAAATCTTCGCTTGCTCTCGACACATTATATGCTGAAGGTCTTAGAAGATATATAGAATGCCTCTCAACTTACGCTAGACAGTTTCTTGAACGTGTTGACCGCCCTGATATGGATGATATATCCGGACTGCCTCCCGCTGTTGCTATTGAGAGCAAGAACTCAGTTAGAACCTCCCGCTCGACCGTAGGTACGACTACAGAAATTTATGACTTTTTGAGATTGCTATATTCAAAAATTGGGGAAACCCTCTGCCCAAATTGTGATATAGAGGTAAAACGAAGATCTCCTGAGGATATAGCTCTCGAACTATTAGAACATTACAGTGATAAAAAAGTTGTATTAACATTCCCACTTGAAGAATTAAATCCCACTCCTAAAGGGCTTCTTTCGAAAGGCTTTACCAGAATTTGGCTAAATGGAGAAACTTCTGATATCGAAGAACTTGAAGAAATGCCCGATAGAGCAGAAGTGGTTGTAGACCGGCTCTCAATAAAACAAAGTTCATTTTCAAGATTAGTAGACTCACTAGAAACAGGATTCTCGGATAGTAAATATGTAAATGTTCATATTATGGACGGCAAATCGCTTCGTTTTTCAAAAGATCTTGAGTGCACATCGTGTCATACTAAGTTTTCTGAACCCGAACCGCTTCTTTTTTCTTTTAACAGCCCCCGGGGCGCATGCCCTGAGTGCAACGGATTTGGTAATATTCTGAAATTGGACCCTGACTTGGTAATTCCTAATCCTGAAAAAACACTTGCTGAAGGAGCAATAGAGCCTTTAACCAAACCTTCCCATCAACCCCGGATGAGAAAACTTTTAGAATCTGCAGCTGAGTATGGGGTAGATGTTAATAAACCGTTTTCTAAACTTCCGCAAAAAGCAACAGACTTAGTCTACAAGGGAATGGGATCTTTCAAGGGTATCAATGGCTTTTTCGAATATTTGGAAAGAAAGAATTATAAGATGCATGTNAGGGTGTTTTTAAGTAAGTACCGCTCGGCTTTTGACTGTGACGTATGTGGGGGCACAAGATTAAANAAAGAGGCGCTGTGGGTTAAAGTCGACAATAAGAATATTGCGGAGCTATCTGATTTATCTATTGATAAGCTCAGAGATTTTTTCAATAAATTGGAACTATCTGAATATGAGGGCAAGATTGCAGATGAAATATTAAAACAGATAAATTCCAGAATTGATTTCCTGCTCAAAGTAGGTCTTGAGTACCTTACTTTATCCCGGCTGGCAAAAACCCTTTCCGGCGGTGAAGCGCAGAGAGTAAATCTCGCGTGTCAGCTTGGCTCCACACTTACTGAAACTCTTTATATAATGGACGAGCCTTCAATAGGGCTTCACCAGAGGGATTTAACTCGATTAATCGAGTTAATAAAAGAGCTTCGGGATAGGGATAACACTGTTGTCATAGTTGAGCATGATTTTGATATGATAGGTTCGGCTGATCACATCATTGAGCTAGGTCCACTGGCTGGAGAAAGGGGTGGAGATATAGTTTATCAGGGGACAGTTAAGAACTTCCTTAAAAATGGCACCGATTCCCTCACAAAAAACTATTTGCTCGTGAAAGAAGGAATACCCATTCCAGTTAAGAGAAGAAAAGGAAGTGGAAAGAGCTTAACAGTAGTCGGCGCGGGTGAGCATAATTTAAAAAACATCACCCTAAGCTTTCCTCTAAAGACATTCATCTGCGTTACAGGGGTTTCAGGTTCCGGTAAAAGCTCCCTTGTGCGCGATGTGCTCTATTCAGCATTGGCTCGGCGATTCCATAGCGATATCGAAAGGGCCGGTCAATATGACGAGATTAAGGGGATGGATAATATCTCGGACGTTATAATGCTAGACCAAAATCCAATTGGTAAGAATCTAAGATCAAACCCGGTTACCTACATAAAAGTTTATGATCAGATAAGAAAGGTTTTGGCCGATACTTGGCAGGCAAAGTCAAAGGGGCTTACCCCTTCTCATTTTTCATTTAACGTTGCCGGAGGAAGGTGTGAGGTTTGCGAAGGGGAGGGAAGGCAAAAGGTGGAGATGCACTTTTTGGCTGACGTATATGTAATTTGTGAGGAATGCAACGGTAAAAGGTTTAAGAAANAAGTCTTGGATATTAAATATAAGAACAAAAACATTATAGACATCTTGGCGCTTACTGTTGATCAGGCGATTAATTTCTTTTTCGAGGTNCCTTCTTTAGGAAGAAAACTTAAAATTCTTCAGGATGTGGGGCTTGGATATATAAGACTCGGCCAGCCAGCTCCTACGCTTTCAGGCGGTGAAGCGCAAAGGATTAAGATCGCAAGAGAGCTGGGCAGAAGGGGCGGCAAGGACATTCTCTATATATTGGACGAGCCGACAGTAGGGCTTCATGCCGAGGATGTTAAGAAACTTCTAGATGTTATAAACAAACTTGTTCTTTCCGGGCATACAGTTCTAGTTGTCGAGCACAATTTAGATGTTATTAAGTCTGCTGATCATGTGATCGACCTCGGACCAGAAGGCGGAGACAAAGGCGGCCATCTTGTTATTCAGGGCACACCTGAAGAAGTTGCCGATTGTAAAAAATCCCACACAGGAAAGTTCTTAAAGAAAGCTTTGAATTTTTAGTTGTCCTTAAGAATTGTTCAATTATTGGTAATGTTACTCATATCGTATAAAATACCGTCATTAAAATTCTTGAAATACTCTAAGTAAATTCAACTTGTAGCCTTGTAAATTGGGAAATAAGTAATATATGTTCTTAAGGGGTATATATCCATATGGCAGCCGGAAAAAGGGATTATTATGAAGTGCTGGGCGTATCGAGAGATGTCGACCCTCAGGAAATGAAAAAAGCCTATCGCAAACTTGCGATGGAGTACCATCCTGATCACAACAAGGAATCTGACGCTGAGGATAAGTTTAAAGAGTTATCTGAAGCCTACGGTGTTCTATCAGACCCCGAGAAGCGCGCCCGTTACGACAGAGGCGGCTTTGCCGGATTGGATGGTATGGCCTCAGAAGACATTTACAGCAATATCAACTTTGGAGACATTTTTGGCGGGGGCGGATCTATATTTGATGATATTTTCGGTTTTGGCCGTGGCGGAAGACGTAGAGGCCCTGCGCCAGGTAGCAATGTAGAGGTCGAAATAACAGTACCTTTAAAACGAATTCTCACAGGCGGAGAAGAAACTGTAACTTATAAGAGATTTGAAGCTTGCCCGACATGTGAGGGTACAAGGGCTAAGCCGGGAACGGAAGCTAAACATTGCGCCGAGTGCGGCGGTTCAGGACAGAAGGTATTCACCACTCATCAGCAAGGTATGACTTTTCAACAAGTTGCAGTATGTCCGGAGTGCCGTGGACAGGGAACTATAATTGAAGAATATTGTCCGGACTGTGACGGCAGAGGAAGTGTAGAGGGAGAGACAAAATTAGAAATTAATATACCACCCGGGGTAGAGGAAGGCGTTGCACTCAGAGTACCAGGGCACGGCAATCTTAGCCCGGATCCAGGAGCTCCTCCTGGCGATCTCATAGTGGTAATAAATACTGAAAAAGATAAGAGATTTAAGAGAAGAGGCGAGCATCTGTACCGCGACATTAAACTCCAGATTCCTGATGCGGTTTTTGGAACTAAAATCGATGTTCCCACGCTAGTCGGAGAGTTAGAGGTAAAAATTCCAGCCGGGACTCAGCCAGGCACGGTGATGCGGATTGGAAACGAAGGCTTGCCTGGATTCAGATCAGGAAGAAGAGGGGATATATATCTCAACATCCAAGTCGAAATACCTGAAAAACCTTCTAAAGAAGAAAAGAAAATATTCAAACAGCTGCAGGAACTTCTTGAAAAGAAGTGAGCTGTACTTTAGGTTACTTCTAGTTGGAGGGTACCTGCTATGAAATTCCTACAAATGAGTAATAAAAGGCTCGCATTATTCTTTCTTCGTTTTGTTACAGGAATAAACTTTTTGATGCATGGCGCTGTAAGAGTTCTGGGTGATTACAGTGGTTTCGCCTCTGGTATGGTAGATGACTTCAGCGATACCTTCTTACCTACTTTCTCCGTAAAGTTATTAGCTTACACAATACCAATTATAGAATTAGTTGTTGGTATAATTCTGATAACAGGAATTAAGCTAAGGCTAGGACTGGTTCTAGGATTCTTGCTTATGGCTACCCTGATTTTCGGTATGTCTCTCTTGCAACAATGGGGGGTAGTCGGTACACAAATGCTCTACTTATTTGCGCTATTTTTTATTATGTATTTACAGGATGATTTAGATTAAATTGATTTTGTAGTTATTGTCTTAAAGTCAAATCAAAAGGGAAACTCAAAATAGTTTCCTTAGTACTACCTTCAGCATTATATCCTATATCAAGAGTGATCTGACTTGCTTCAGCAATTGTATCTCTGAAGTAAAGATACCCAGTTATAGTAGCTCCTGGATGTACAGGACCAAGACTCAAAGCCTGAGTTAATATGTCTGAGGTATTTACAGGGTTTGAATAGTAAGCAGGTGGCGAAGAGTAGTAAACCGGAGTGTAACTGTATATACCTACTCCAGAACCATATCCTCTTCTTCCATATCCACGATAACCATATCCTCTCCTGCCGTACCCTCCTCCGAAACCAAATCCGACTCCAACAGATAAACTCGGATAAGAATAGCCTCCCTGATATGCCGTTGGTGCCGAGGCATTGAAAATGCTAGCCACAGTGTCTGGGGCTAAAGGAGTATACTGGGTCTTAAATTGATCAAAGATAACTATATCCTCATAGTCTAAAATTATAGTTTTATCAGAATTGTTTGTTATTTTGACATAGTAAGGAGTTACGTAATCACTTAAGTTTTTAGGATCCCAGGGCCAGAAAGAAGGGGTTACTGCAATAGTTACGCCGTCTTCACCCGTTAGGGTAGTTGGTATGGGTTGAGCTATCTGCCCTCCATATAAACCTGAAGCACATCCACTCAAAAATATTGCCGAGATTAAAAATAGTATGCTTACACTTGCTGAATTAATTTTCATATGTGCCTAAGTATAAAAGATGAATGTGCCGGTTTCTACAAATATTTATTTGATTCATTTTCTGATTTGGCTAACATACCCTTATTTGCTAAACTATGGTTCTAACATCCAAAGGAGATCATGAGAAAATGGGAGAATATCCACCGGGTCTAGATGTTACTGTTGATTACAAATTCATGGACGCTCTTTTCGAGAGAAGATCAAGAAGATTCGGTCTTGGGATGGAAATAGAAAAGGGCCCGCTTCAATACAAATCCAAACACGATTCGGTACCACTAACTGAGCTTGAAGAAGCATTAATAGTGTGGAACGGGCTTGGTATCAAAAACATCAACCTCTCTGATTTTCCTCCTCATGTAGGACTTGACCTTGAGATGCAGTTTACAAGTAAAACAATTCCTGCTCTCGGAGATGTTCACAGAACTGAGCTTTTCTACACTAATGACGAAGCTACTTATATGGTCAAAATGCACGATAAAGAAGCTCACGATTTTAGAGGACTTGAAGGACTTAGTCGTCATGACAGGGTAGATAAAATATTAGAACTTTTTAGGGAATCCAGGATTAAGCTTGAAGATAAACGCGCTGATCTGCCTTCAAAGCCGCCCGGACTGGCTGGACATAATCTCTGGAATGTAAATAAACCGGGCACTACTCTTTTTATGCCTGTAACTGATTTGTCAGCTTGCATCATTAACCTCCTCTTCTTTTATATGAGACCTGACCACAGGTTTAATTTTGTAGATGAACTTCATAATTTAAAACTTCCTGGTACCGATAAGTGGCTTGAGAGCGGATTTCTGGATAAAGGCAAGCGCATGCCGCTTGTAGAGGCAGAGCTCAGGTTCGCTAACGGATATATAGCTGAGCAGGCATTTATGGGCCAGAACATGGTGCTCACACTTCAGACTCTAGGACTTGGCGGATGGCTATTTAGCGGGTTTGCAAGCATGTTCATGCTAGGTGGTACGCCGTTTAATAAAGGGCTTGGCTTTAGATTTGCCACTCCTGAAATTAAAGGCGATACTGGAAATCCAAACCCTGTCGCTGTGGGTAAAGATGACCTCTTCCACGCTTACTGTCCTCCATATTACCAAGATATGGGTGAAGCAGTAGAGGCGTTTAATGATGCTAAGTGGAGCAACTGGGAATCTCATACTATGCCGTATTTAAGTCCAGAGGGTGTATTGGAACAGGTAGAAAGACCTAGTAAAGATGAGATACAGGTAGTGAAGGATATATGTAACTATATTTACGAAACGTATGGTAGGTTCCCTGCTTTCTCAGACCCTATGTTTCTAAGATTCATGGTGCAAGCCCATCATTTAGACTTAGATTTTTATGATGAGTATTATCCGCCAGGAGCATATACCGAGAACCATAAGAATCATTTTAAACTCTGGCATCCTGAAATTCCCGATCCTTTTGAAGATAAATGAATAAGATTTTCATAACCTCTCAATATCCGGGAGATTCAGTACAACGCCTGTCTGAAAAGTATGATGTTGTGGTATATCCAAAGGCCACACTTCCAACTGATAAGGAATTACTTAAGACTGCCAAAGATTCTGTTGCATTGATTACTACAGTGGCTGATGTAGTAGATAAGGGACTAATCGACTCCTGCCCAGATTTAAAAATCGTATCCAATTCTGGTGTAGGATACGAAAATGTTGATATTCCCTATGCGACAGAAAGAGGCATCTTTGTGACAAACACTCCGAATGTGCTAACAGAGACTACTGCTGATCTTGCATGGGCGCTGATATTTTCTGTGGCTAGAAGAATAATCGAAGCAGATACTTATGTGCGAGAGGGCAAATTCACCTGTTGGCACCCATCTCTTCTGCTAGGAATGAACATTCATGAAAAGACCCTGGGAGTTTATGGTATGGGACGCATTGGTACTGCTGTTGCCAAACGAGCGAAAGGTTTTAATATGCGGGTTATCTATCAAAACAGGAGTATTAATCAAAAAGCTGAGGATGAGACCGGAGCGGAATTTGTAGATTTTGAGACTCTCCTTAAAGAATCGGACTTTATAGTTATCACGGCTCCTTTGACTGATGATACAAGAGGCAGATTTGGGCAGAAAGAATTTCAGAAAATGAAATCTACATCAATTATTGTCAATGTCGGGAGAGGGCCAATCATAAAGGAAAATGAATTGGCGACAGCTCTTAAAGAGGGGATAGTTTGGGGTGCTGGGCTAGATGTTTTTGAAAACGAGCCCGAAGTTAATAAAAATCTCCTAAATCTTAAAAACACAGTTTTGCTTCCGCATATTGGCAGCGCTTCTATCGAAACACGTGAGAGAATGATAAATATGGCTGTTACGAATGTGGAGCTTGTACTCAGTGGAGATATTCCAAAATACCTAGTGAATCCGGAAGTTCTTGAAACCAAAAACAACTGAGAAATCATTTAACATCTGTATTATTTATCTTCATTATCTGAAGAAGATCCGAAAACAGACCTAAAAGGTATTTTGAGCATATAAAGTATTACGGCTGGACGGAGAAAGATAGAAGTAAACTTCCATATGTCTTGAGGAGTCATATAAATGTGAGAGTCCCAGACACCCATCTGTCCGGTTATAACTACAAAATCTCCTTCAACAGACGCATCTTTAACAATAATATCAAAGTCACCTGCATCGCTGCTAACTTTCATAATTCCTCCGGCTTATTGTTTGATTTTATAGTCTCATTATCCCACAAAGAGGTAATGTTTGCCAACACCCACTCACAATTTTTTCATAGGATCAATTGCAATTTTCTATTGCAGGACAATTAAGATTTAGTACCCGAGCGCTTTTTTCATAATTTCAACAGGCGCATTCTTACCTGTCCAAATCTCAAAGCTCTCCGCACCCTGGTAAAGAAGCATCGTAAGTCCGCCAGAGGCTTTGTGCCCCAATTTTTTAGCATCTTGTAAAAGTTTTGTGTTAGAAGGTTTATATACAAGGTCGTAAACAACTGCATTATTATTAAGACTTTTAAGAGGTATGTCATGGGATCCTACACCGTCCATTCCGGCGGGAGATGCATTTACCAAAATATCAGCCTCATCAAATTTTTGCTCTAATATCTTCTGATCTTCAAGTGACACAGTTTCAATAGCAATATTTGGGAAATTAGCTTTAAATTGGTTCGCAAGCTCAATAGCTTTAGCTTGAATTATGTCAGCAATATAAACAACTGCACCACCGTTCATACAGAACGCGGATAAAACTGCGCGTGCTGCACCACCCGCACCGATTAAAAAGAGTGTTTTTCCCTCAGGAGTAAAATCCAGATCTTCCCTGATTGCTCTTAAAAAACCGCCTACATCTGTATTGAATCCCGAGAGTTTTCCATGCTCGTTTTTAACTGTATTTACAGCGCCAGTGAGTGTTGCATCAGCAGATACTTCATCTAAAAAAGGAATAATAGTCTGTTTGTGAGGAATTGTGATATTAATCCCGTTTATTCCCATCACTCTTATAGCTCTTGTTGCTTGCTCAATATTCTCGGGATCGATATCAAAAGCTACGTAGACAGAATTCAGCCCCAATTCGTTAAATGCGCTGTTGTGCATATCAGGTGATAGGCTATGTTTGACCGGATGTCCGAATATTCCGTAAATGTTTGTTGTTGCTTTTACTCCCACCTTATTATCCTCGTTAGTTTTTGTCGTAACACTGAATTACCTTTTTTGAAGAATCTCTTTTACTCTTTCGATATCGATTTTTATTTGTTCAACGAGCGCTTCAGGACCACCAAATTTTTGCTCATCCCTAACCCTGTCCACAAACTCTACCTTTATTCTTTTCTTGTATATATCTTCATTAAAATCGAAGATATGGGTTTCAATTAAGAGTTCGCTATGCCCAAACGTAGGCCTATAGCCAATGTTTGTAATACTTTTGTGCTTTGTTCCGTTCACATTTGCTAATGTAGCATATACACCCACTTTTGGTAGGATGTCCCAATCCGTCTCCAGATTAGCTGTGGGAAATCCAATTTGTCTACCCCTTCTTTCACCTTCTTTAACTTGACCTTCTATATAAAAGTTATAACCCAAGAATTTGCCTGCTTTAATAAGATTGCCTTCTCTAACAAGATTTCTAATTGAAGTACTGCTCACTACTTCACCGTCAAATAGTTCAGACTCAACCACCTCTGTATCAAACCCATATTCTGACCCCATCTTATTTAGAAGGCTGAGGTTGCCTTCCCTTTTTCGACCGAATGAAAAATCGGGCCCAACAATCAAATGTTTAAGATTAAGCTTGCCAACTAGAATATCAGTTACAAAATCTTGAGCTGATATCTTTGCTATATCTTTAGTAAAGGTGTAGCAGGCTACAACGTCAATACCTTGATCTTCCAATAGTTTTAGTCTCTCTCTTATTGGAACTAAAAGCGGTATATCAATATTTTGAAGAACTTTTTGAGGGTGGGGGTGGAAGGTTATTACACAAGAACTTAATCTCTGTTGCATTGCTTCTTCCTTAACCGCTCTTAGAATTTTCTTGTGCCCAATGTGAACACCGTCAAAGTTGCCGATTGTCGCAGATGTAGAATTTTGTATCGGTTCTTCTGGATCAAATATTACTTTCATCTTATTGTGATTGAGAATGATTCCGGACTTTATTTAGATTATTTATTACTATTTCAAACGCTCAGAATATTACCACAACATATTTAAAGTAAAAGGATTGTTAGACTTTGGATTACTTGTTATGTATTACTTTCTCCAGAAGGCCGGAGTGAAAATAACCAGTATGGTAAATAGCTCAAGTCTTCCTGTAATCATCAATATAGAAAGTACAATTTTTGTAAAGCTAGTGAGTTCTGAATAATTACCGATCGGACCTACTTGACCTAGACCCGGACCTACGTTGCCGATTGAAGCGGCGCATGCAGATATTGCAGTAATTATGGGTAGATCTTCTACAGCCAANACTACTAGAGTAGATACAAGAAAAATAAAAAGATAAATTAAGAAAAAGCTCGTAATACTGGAAACAACTTCATTGCTTATAGGTTTTGCATTCACTCTTATGGGCATCACAGCACGAGGATAAATAAGTTTATGTAATTCCTGATAACCTTTTTTAAAAAGGACCATTATTCGTATGATTTTTATTGATCCTGTTGTTGAACCTGCACATCCGCCAAAGAACATAAGCATAAGAAGGAACCATTTGGAAAAACTAGGCCAAAGATCGTAATTCGTTGTTGTAAAGCCCGAGCCGGTGCTTATTGATATTACTTGAAAACTGCCGTATCTGAGAGATTCAAAGAAATTAGAGTAGAATGTAGTCCATAGCTCAAAGGTTACCGCTAGAATAACCACTACATTTATGATTAAGTAGTATTTGAATTCTGAGTTGCGGGCTAGTCTTTTAAAATCTCCCCTGAGTGACCAGTATAATAGCACAAAACTCATACCTCCGATGAACATAAATATAGTAATAATAGTATCGATGATTGCGCTATTGTAAGATCCTACGCTTAGGTTCTTTGGAGAAAACCCCCCCGTGGAGAGTGTGCTGAAGGACTGGAGCACGGAGTCGAATACGGGCATGCCTGCAAATACAAGCAGTATGACAAGGATAATCGATAAGAGTACGTAGATGCTCCAGAGTTTTTTTGCAGTCTCAGCTATTCTTGGTGTAATTTTCTCGGTAGTAGGTCCGGGAGCTTCGAGTCCCATTAACTGCATTCCACCTACTGCAAGTCTTGGAAGAATGGCTATCCCCAAGACGATAATACCCATGCCGCCTAGCCACTGGCTGAAATTTCTCCATAGCAGCATTCCATGAGGCAGCGCTTCTATATCTGTTAAGACAGTGGCTCCTGTGGTTGTGAAACCGGCTACGGACTCAAACCACGCATCTACAGGGTTATTAAATACTCCATATACTAAATATGGGATTGCCCCGAATATACTTGCTGCAAACCATGCTAGAGTTGCAATTAAAAATCCTTCTTTCCTTTCTATTTCCTTTGTTAGCTCAGTGGATTTTGTTGTAAATTCAAGAATAAAACCAAATACTGTAGTAACTAAAGCAGAAATAAGGAATGGCCATAAATCACTTTCATCGTAAATAAGAGATGTAACAGCCGGGACAAGCATTAATAGTCCCAGATATTTTATGAAGTTACCAATTATATGAAGCGAGAACTGAATGTTCACTGTCCTAGAATCATCTCAACTTTTTGTACTGCCTCAGGGAGAGTGAAAATAATAACCCTGTCTCCCAGTGCGGCAACGTAGTCACCTCTTGGTATAATTACTTCTTCACCGCGAAGAACAATTCCAACTATAGAGCCGCTGGGGAAATCAACGTCACTTAGAGGCATCCCCAGCATCTTCGTTTGTGATGTAACATCAAATTCAAGAACCTCTGCCCTACCTTCTTCTACAAGAGCAACGTGTGCTACTCCATGCATATGCAGCAGGCTCAGGATTTCATTTGCAACAGACAGTCTTACACTAATTGCTCGATCTACGCCGATAGCCTCAATCACATCGATATAATCAGGTTTGGTGTAAAGTACAGTAGTTCGTTTTGCTCCAAGGTTTCTAGCTAGAAGAGCGCTCAATACATTATTTTCGTCATCCCCAGTTAGTGCTATGAAATAATCAGCTGACTCAATACCGGCTTCTTTAAGAGTATCTGTGTCTGTAGCGTCACCTTTGAATACTAGTACATGGTCCAGATCCTCTGCCGCTATTCTGGCTCTTTCAGGATTACTCTCAATTAATTTAGTGGAAATCCCGTTTTTTGACAGCAATTTTGCAGCTCCTCTGCCAAGCCTGCCGCCTCCGACTACGACAGCGGATTTAATCTCTTTTTCATGAACATCGAATAGCTCTTTTAATTTTCCCAATATATCAGGTACTCCTAATGCAAAGACGTAATCACCCGATTCAAGTTTTGTGTCACCTGTAGGAATAGTTATTTTTCCGTTTTTTGAAACTGCTACAAAAATCCATGCTTTGGGGGGACCGAGAGTAGCAAGAGTTTTACCGACAATAGGGGTATTATCTTCAACTTTTAATTTGAACATCTTAATTTTTCCCATTGCCAGGGTCTCACTTTTCCACGCGAAAGGCGAACCTATGAGACTTGAAATTTTTTCAGAAATAATTTCCCACGGGTGTATTACGGAGATAGCAGTATTTTTTATAACGTTGGGATAATCTAAAAAATTTGGGTTTCTGACTCGTACAATGATTTTCGGTACACCAAGAGAGGCTGAATAAAAAGATGCCATAATGTTAGTTCTGTCATCCCCTGATACAGCTAGAAGTATATCGGCTTTTTCTATTTCAGTTTCTTTTAGGACCGATATATCTTCCCCGTTTCCTTCAATTACAATTACATCAGAGTATTCTCTTAGTTTTTCAGCGGTTTCTTTATCCCTTTCAATGACTATAATATCGTGTTCGATACAAAGACTTCTTGCGATGAATGATCCGACCTGACCTGCTCCGATTATAACAATATGCATTAAACCTCACCTCAGTAGGCTTGAGATTCTTTCTTGATGTTTTCCTTCTGTCCAACCTTATATAGCATCACAGCACCAACAATTACAAGTATTATTGATATTACCTGCGCTTGAGATAAACCGGGAATAAAACTGGGCGTTGTATTTCTAAGAAACTCGACCAAAAATCGTTGGACTCCAAGAACCATGAAAGTAACTGCAGTGATCCAACCAATTGGTAAATCCTTTTTTCGTATCATCCACAAGATGATAAAAAATATTAGCATAGAAACAGTATCGTAAATTTGTGTAGGGTGAACTGCTAAGAAAGTCGGGGGAGATCCGTTAGGGAAAGATATAGCCCAAGGAAGGTTTGTCGGGGCACCGTAATCATCTCCAACTAATAAGCATCCGATTCTCCCTATGGCATATGCTAGAACGAGAGCAGGAGTTGCTGCATCAGTTACTGTTAAATATTTAACTCTCTTCATTTGTGTTACCAGCCACACTAACAGAAGCGAACCAAGTAAACCTCCAAGGAAGGTAAATCCGGAAGCCAGGTAGCGAACAGGGTCTGAAATGAAGTCAGAAAAGCTCACATTTTGATAGAGAAAGAGTATTTTTGCTCCTCCCAAACCGCCAATTACACATGCAATTAATAAAAGATCAGCAAGGTTGCTGTTTAAGCCTTTTCTTTTTAGCTCAGATTCGGCTACAAAATAAGCTACAAGATAAGCTATCAAAACCATAAAAGAAAAAGAGGAGACATATATATCTCCAATTGTGAAAAGTGTAGGATACATTCTCTCTCCATCTGAAATAAGTTAAAAATAAGTCTTACATGGTTTAAACCCGTCTGCAAACAGTATTTAAAGCTTCTATCAATTCTCTATATTTGCAAAATATAATCAGTAGAGTTAACAAAGCGGTGATTTCTGAATATAATTTATATAATTTTGGATCTCTATTTAATAATTGTTAAATTCGGATTGAATATCTTGTGGTAACTTATTTATTTATGAATACTAGATTGTTTTTGTGTTTTATAACTGTTTTGATATTTTCTCCAATCCAATTGGCTTTCTCAGATCCCAATTGTGAAAATGGGTGTATTTCACCAGAGGAAATAATCTCCCATATTCGCTACTTAGCTTCAGATGATCTCAAGGGCAGGATGTCTGGAACAGCTGAAGCTGATACGGCTGCCAAGTACATTTCCTCACAATTCAAAAATGCGGGACTTAAACCATTAGGGGAGCATGATTCATACTTTCAGGAGTTTTCTTTTACCAAAGGTGTTGAGCTAGGAACTGAGAATAGTTTAGAGATTATATCTGACAAAACAAAAACAGTATTTGAATCAGGAAAGGATTTCAATACGCTCAGCTTCTCTAGCAGTGGTGAAGTTGATGGGGAATTAGTTTTTGCAGGTTACGGAATTAGCGCCCCAGAGCTTGAGTATGATGATTACCAAGGGTTGGATGTTAAAGATAAGGTTGTATTAGTTTTGCGCTATACGCCTGAGGGATACGATGCGCAAAGCCCCTTTTATGATTTTGCAGCCCTTAGATACAAAGCTATGAATGCGAGAGAAAAGGGGGCTAATGCTATTATCTTTGTTACGCCATATTCTCAGGACGAAGAGGAAGATTTCACTTCTATAGGAATTGATTATTCATACTCTGACTCAGGCATTCAATCCTTAATAATTAAAAGGGATAAAGCAGAAGAGATTTTACTCAGTACCGGCAAAAACCTCAAAAAATTAGAACAAAGTCTATCAAATAAAGAAAATTCCTCCATTGAGGTTTCAAATGTCAGAGCCAAAATTAAGACACAACTTACAGAAGAGCTGGGCCAGAGCGCAAATGTAATTGGCCTAATAGAAGGATCTGATCCTGTATTAAAGGGTGAGTTTATTGTAATAGGCGCGCATTATGACCATATTGGATTGGGTAAAAGAAATTCGAGATCTGATAATAAGACTGCTAACATCATTCATAATGGCGCTGATGATAATGCCTCAGGCGTGGCCGGGCTGATAGAGCTTGCCGAATTTTTTTCTTGGAGAAAAAAGTCTCTAAAAAGGAGCCTGGTATTTATCGCTTTTTCAGCTGAAGAGTTAGGATTAATAGGCGCATCCTATTATGTCGATAATCCAAAGGCGCCATTAGATAAAACAATCGCGATGTTGAACATGGATATGATAGGTAGGCTTGAGGAGGACAAACTTACTGTATTTGGAGTTGGTTCTTCTCCTGAGTGGGAAGGTCTCATATCTGATTCAAATTCTGATTATAATTTTAAAATTAGTTTAAATAACTCAGGATTCGCGCCTAGTGATCAGTCTGTGTTTTTTGCCAAAAAGATTCCGGTACTTCATTTTTTTACAGGTCTCCATGATGATTATCATACTCCGGGTGATGATTGGGAAAAGATAAATTCGAAAGGACAACAAAAAGTACTTGCGCTTATGTCCGAGCTAATTCTAAATTTAAATTCACAAGGAGATAAAGTCGCATTTTCTAATGTGGAAGAACCGAAAAAAGAGTCTTCGAAATTTAATGTCTATCTAGGCACGATTCCAGATTATTCAAATCAAATTAAAGGTGTAAAGCTGATGGGGGTCCGAGAAGGAAGCCCTGCTCAAAAAGCCGGACTTTTAGATGATGACACCATTGTTCAGTTTAACGGAGTCTCTATTAAGAATATATATGATTACGTCTATGCCCTTTCAGACTCAAAGCCGGGTATCCCTACAAGTTTAGTCGTTCTTAGAAATTATAAGTCGCTAAGCTTGATAATTGTTCCAGAGCCTAGAGAAGAGGAAAGTAAAAACTAAGGTTCCCAAGGTGAGTGGTTAATGTTGTGGATGTTTTCCATTGATAAAGAAACTGATCGAGAAAGCTTTTCCCCATACTCGGCAATCCATTCAGGCGGGGCGTCTGTATAAAAATCATTGAGGGTCATCCACGGCCCTGCGTCGTATATCTTCCCCTCCACAACGCTTACTAAAAAAGCCGTCATATCTCCCCCATCCATTGCGTTGATTACCCTGCACTCAGCGTAAGAATGAGCGTCTAATAGTACAGGGCTCCCAGTAACGCCTAATTCATATTCTAAATTTTCAAATTTCTCTCTTTCCCGGCCGGTATAAAAACCAAAGTTTTTAACCAATTTGATTTGATCTCTTCTTAGAAGATGAACTGTGAATGCTTTACTTTTGGTTACGAATTCGTGCGTGTAATTGGCTTTCCATATTCCAACCAAAAGTCTAGGGATTTCGTGGACAATAGAAGATGTGACAGCGGTGACTGCAATTTGACCATTAACTTTATCGTCCCATGAACTAGTGATAGCAATCACGGGTGAGTTAGCCCAAAAAGCACCTGCTACAGCCGACCCCTCTTCCTTACTCATAAAAAGTTTGCCTCGCTATTAATTGTATTGTCTGAATTTCTGAAACTATAACAAGAAAACTACTCGCTTTTACCACTGAAAGCCTATTACCAATTGCCCGCTAATAAGAGGACCAACATTAACCTTGTCTCTTTCTGGGACTATAATTTTCATAGGATTAATAATGTACCCCATTGCATTTAAAAAGCCGCTGTCCCTATCTACTAACCAATCCGAGGTTTCTTCAAGAATTATTCCAACGGGAACCCCCACACCAGGTGTTATTATAAGGTCATGGATTGAAGGGGACTGTGTTACCCCTTCTATTGTGTATTCAAAAAGTGCGCTCTGAACGAACGCGCCCAAAGCGGAAGTATAGAAGTTATAGCCCTTGGCTCTATAATATAGATAGGTGTATGCTCCAAAAGCAGGATGCGCAACCCAGTTTGTCTTAAAACTGTCCCCGTCTTTTAATTCAAAGTCGCCGCGTTTTCTGCTTTTGTTTTGGAAGCCGAAGAAATTTCTCCACCATCTAAGGGGATTAACAAAAGTTTGTTGTTCTTTATTGCTTATGTCGAGAGTATTAACCTGAACTATGCGTATGAGCCATATTGCAAAGTATATATTTCTCGAATCACGCAGAAAATCACTGAAATCAGCCAAAGATTTATCGTTCAATTCCTTTCTAAAGCGAATGTCTGCATTATTTTGATCTCTTAAATCTATAAAGACTGAACTATTCGCCGGGGTCATGGATATTATCTCATCATCTCCGAATAAGTTAGCTGAAAATGCAGAATTACATATCTGTGCTATAAAAAGGAGGCTAAGAGTTAAGTAAAATGAGAAAAACAGCAATTTTTTCATATATTTAGACCCAATACCCTTATTCGATATATATAATAACATTATAGGCTAGGTTTTCACAGTAAAATATGTTATAACTAATTTCAATCCTTATAATTATTTATATATTGTTTGCTTTGTAGGGGATTAAAATGTCTTGACTTAGCAAGCAAAATAATGTAGTTATCTCAGGTATAAGTTTTATATTAGTTAGGAGGAGCAAAATGAGTAAGGCAAAGTTCATAACCCTAGGGTTTTGTATGGTATTTGTTGTATTGTTCGCATTCGCCTGTGGTCCTAATGTAGATAAGGAAATGGCTGATGCAGAAGCTGCGTTACAAGCAGCCCGAGATGCTGGTGCGGAGGGAACGCCTGAGTACCAGGCAGCAGAAGAATTAATAGAACAGGCTAGAGAAATGTTAGCAGCAGGTGATAAAAACGCTGCCCGTCAGCTTCTGGAAGAAGCAAGGTTTAAAGCTATAGAGGCTCAGGGTAAAGCTAAAAATCAAGCGTATGTCGAGTCTGTTGATATAGAATCGGTTGAAGAGACTTTGGGGTCTCTATCCCCAACTGGTTCGAGTTTCGGACTGGTTGATGTATTCTTTAATTACGATAGTCAGTCAATAACTTCAGAATCAAGATCTGTCCTTAATCAAAATGCAAGTATTATCAATAGCAGCGGCGGCAAATTTCAAGTAGTTGTTATTGAGGGTTATTGTGATATTCGTGGTACTGAAGAGTACAACTTAGCNCTAGGTCAAAGAAGAGCAGAATCAACAAAAAATTANCTGGTTGGACTAGGAATTTCTCCTTCTAAAGTTCAGGCCGTGAGTAAGGGCGAAACCGAGCAATTTGCGTTTGGTACTTCAGAATATGATTACCAACAAAATAGAAGAGCTCATTTTGTTCCTGCATTTTAGGAAATAATTTATGAGAATTAAGGTAATTACAATTTTACTATTAGCTGGGATAAGTTCTATGTCGATAGGTTGTGTGGCTACACAAGGTGACGTTAGTAGTGTTTATGCCAGGCAGACTAGGCTTGAGGCCAAAATGGAACGTTTATCTCAACAAGTTCAGTCTCAACAGAGTGCCGGTGTTGGTGGCAGCAACAATGTTCAGCTACAACAGCAGGTTACTCAGTTGGAGGAACAGGTTAAAGAATTGAACAGATCATATGCAAGTTTGGAAGCCAAGGTAAATCAAGGGAATTTAGGTTTGCCTACTACTCCTGAAATTGGTTCCGAAGGTGGTTCTCAACTGCCGTCTTTAGATGTTCAAACTGAAGATTTTATCTTCAATCAAGGTTATACTGATCTCAGTGAAGGTAATTATAAAGGTTCCAGAGAGCAATTTAAATTGTTCTTATCTAAATACCCTGATTCTTCTAAAGCCAGTGATGCAACATACTGGGTAGCCGAATCATATTATAGACAAGGAGAATTTGAGGAAGCTATACTGGAATATCAAAAGTTTATAGATACTTACCCTAAAGATGAGAGAGTGCCTTTATCTTATTTGAAACAGGGGTTATCCTTGATAGAAATAGGTAGAGAAGAGGAAGCAAAACTATTTTTTCAGACTCTAATTGACAAGTATCCACAGTCTGAGGAAGCTAGTACAGCGAAAGAAAAAATAAGAGAGCTTGCAGTTAATGGCTAAAAGGTTTATTATTAAGTACTCATTAGGTACTCAAAAAACTCTTAAAGGAGGTGCAGTAGAATGAAAAGGGATAAACAAATGCTTTTTTTAAGCATCCCATTTTTAGTTGTTGCATTGCTATATCTAGCAAGTTGCGCAACACCCCCACCGACAAAAGAGCTAGCTGCTGCTGATTCAGCGGTTGCTGATGCTACAGCAACGTGTGAACAGTGTAAGCAGAGAGTTTGCGGTGATGATCCAACGACAGGAGTTTATTGTGGAGCTCCTTGTGGTGAGGCGGAATTAGCAGCTGCTAACTCAGCACTTGCTAGAGGTAAAGCCCTTGCTGGAGAATTTTGCAGTGAGCTCGAAGCGCGTAGGATGCTTATCGATGCTAAAGCTAAAGCTGATGAAGCTAAGCTAAAATGTTCAGCACCACCCCCACCCCCACCACCCCCACCCGCACCAGCAGCTGATCTAAAAGATATTTTCTTTGATTTTGATAGATCAAATATAAGACCAGATGCTGCTGCAGTTCTAGATGAGAACGCTATGGTTCTTTCCGGAGATCCAGGTTTAACAGTTCTTATTGAAGGATATGCAGACATTAGGGGTACACCTGCATACAACTTACAGCTTGCTCAGAGAAGAGCAGATGCTGCAAAGGCGTATCTTGTTGGATTAGGAGTTGATTCTTCAAGAATTACGACTGCTAGTGGTGGAGAAACAACACAGTTTGGAGCTGGAACTACTGAAGAAGCCTATCAGCTTAACAGAAGGGCTCACTTCATAGCTACATCACCAACTGCAAAAGTAGGCGCAAGACTTATCTTTAGCTACGCTAAATAAGATAGACTTGGTCTATTAAAAATAAGAATTATCTCATCTGATCTGTTTTGAATAGATTGATGAGTATAGAAATCACGGGGAGAAACTATATATAGTTTCTCCCCTTTTTTATTTTGTATAATCAGTTGCTCTGATTTTTATCAGATGAACTTGACACCTCAATTTGGTCCATGTTTACTACTCACGATCTTTAATAGCCCCGGTCAATAATATAGAAATGAAAGTTCAGTTTACTAAATCAAAAAGATTATATAAAACCGCCCAGGGTTTGATGCCTGGAGGTGTAAATAGTCCGGTCAGATCGTTTAATGCTGTTGGGGGATCTCCTGTATTCATATCCAAAGCTAAGGGCGCTTATACATTTGATGAGGACGGCAATAAATACATAGATTATATGTCTTCATGGGGACCTCTTATTTTAGGCCATTCGGATGCTGATGTAGTAAGGGCGATTAAACAAGCTGCTGAAAGGGGAACAAGTTACGGAGCGCCTTGTAAGGATGAAGTAGCGATAGCAAAACTTATTGTAAAATCCTTTCCGGGAATAGATATGGTCAGAATGACCAATTCAGGCACAGAGGCCACTATGAGCGCTGTGCGTCTTGCTAGGGCTTATGCCAATAGGGATTATATTATAAAATTTGAAGGATGCTATCACGGACATGCAGATTATCTTCTTGTGCAAGCAGGTTCAGGCGCCACAACATTTGGAACACCTAGCAGCCCTGGGGTTCCAAAGTCATTTACAGATAAAACTCTTTTAGCCAAATATAATAATATTAAATCAGTAGAAAAACTTTTTAAAAAATATGGTGATAAGATTGCTGCAGTTATTCTAGAGCCTGTAGCAGCTAATATGGGTGTAATAACACCCCAAAAAGATTTCTTGAAAAACTTGAGAAGAATTACTAAGAAAAACAGGGCCCTTCTTATCTTTGATGAGGTTATAACAGGATTCAGATTGGGTATGGGCGGCGCGCAGAAATATTTTGGTGTGACCCCAGATATAACATGTCTCGGAAAAATTATAGGCGGCGGGCTTCCTGTGGGGGCATTCGGCGGCAGTAAGAAGATAATGAACATAGTAGCTCCCGTTGGTCCAATGTATCAAGCCGGCACTCTTTCAGGTAATCCTCTTGCCATGGCTGCGGGGTTAGCCACACTCAATAAGCTCAATAAAACCTCTAACTATAAAAAACTCAGAGACCTAACAGAAAGTCTTGTAGATGGTCTCCAGGATATTATTAAAAAACTTGAAATTAATGCTAGCATAAATTCATTGGAATCAATGTTTACAATATTTTTTACAGAGTCTGCACCCCATGATTATAAGACTGCTCTAGGGTGCGATACAAAAAAATATTCAAAATTTTTTGAAAATTTGCTAGGTACTGGTATTATGTTCCCGCCTTCTCAATTTGAGGCTGTTTTTCTTTCGCTGTCTC
>JGI24023J19991_10000457_pt1 | contig 31706 bp, 30 predicted proteins | sample Cruoilmetagenom1_FD_19991 | JGI IMG/M metagenome (IMG submission 19991)
AAAAAAGAGTATTCATATAATAGCCTAACTCTGTCAAAATTTCCTTATTTAGTGTAAATTAGGAAGTGATTCAGGGTAAATTGATTATATTTCTTTAGTGGAGTCAAAGTGCATCGTAAGCAAGTGTTTTCCTGGTTTTTTATAGCAATTTTTCTCTTGCTCATATATATCTTCTATCAAATATTGAGCCCGTTTATACTCGCTCTTTTCTGGGGCGCTATCATCACGCTTACTTTGTATCCTCTACATGTAAGGCTCACAAAGCTGTTAAGAAACCGTAAGAGCATATCCGCTCTAATTATGACTATTGTTGCAACATTCCTAGTAATATTGCCCCTTGTGTTCATATCTGCCACGGTTGCGGTAGATATGTTCGACATTTACCAAAGTGTTACCAGTAATGTGGAAGTATCGGAATTGAAATCAAAACTGGAAAAGCTGAAGGGATTGATTCCGGTTGCTCTTTTGGACGAATTAGAGAAAAAACTTGAAATAGGCAAGCTTAATATTCACCAAATGGCTGTCAATGGATTAGGGTCCGTCAGTAACTATGTAATCAACGAAGTTCAGAACGCTGCAGCTAATCTTACCGGTCTTTTAATTAACTTTGGTATGATGATATTTTCACTGTTTTTCTTTTTCCGTGATGGCGATAGCATGTTAGAGCGCATTAAGTCCTTAATTCCTATGAAAAATGAACAAAAAGACGAAATATTTAAGAAATTTTACGATACCCTCAATGCAGTAATTGTGGGAGTCATGGTAACCGCGGCTATTCAAGGAATTCTTCAAGGGCTCTTTTTCTGGATATTAGGAATTTCCTATTCTGCTTTAGGTGGCGTACTAACCTTTGTTTTCGCCCTTATTCCAATAGCTGGAGCAGTAATTGTATGGCTGCCTGTTGGACTATATCTCATTTTCACCGGGAGTATTTATAGCGGAATAGCTGTACTTATATTTGGCGGACTGGTAGTTAGTTCTGTTGATAACTTCCTCAAACCTATGATTATTGGAGGCAAGGTTAAACTCTCGACACTATTTTTGGTTTTGACTATTTTCGGAAGCTTATCTGTTTTTGGTTTTACAGGAATTGTTATAGGTCCTATTCTTTTAGCTATTTTTATGAGCTTTATTGATATCTATAAGAGTGAGTATTTAGAGTCTTCTGATTAATAAATTCTTTGTGGAAATGCTATTAGCGTTAAGTCTATGTAGTTGAAAATAAATCCAAACTTATATTGCTACATTCTGAACGAAGCCTAATTGACAAATTCTTGTCTATTGTATAAATTTTAGGCTTGTCTAAAAATTAGTTTAGATAAATTGAAGAAATTAATCGTTATTTTAGTTTTTTGTATGTTTTAGGAGGCATAAAGGGATGAAACAATTTATTGTGAATCACGACAAATTGCCAACAACATTATTTTTTGCAATGTTTGTTCTCGTTGCATTTCAACTTAGTTCAATGAAGGTTTACGCAGTTGGTGGAATATCTAACTCTAAAGTTATTGTTCCTAGTACTGAAACAGTTCCTAAAAAGCATGTTGAATTCGAGCCATTTTTCTCGTTTGAATTTGTTGATGATAGGGATAACACTTTTAGACTAGGTGGGGGAGCCAGGATTACATTTGGCGTGCTTGAAAATCTCGAGATCGGTGCAAATGTGAATTATCTAAATCATGAAAATTCTGATTTAATAGACACAGTCAATGATTTCGGTGATATAGAAGCTGGTCTTAAATTCAGATTTTTAGATCAAGGAGGGAAATATCCTTTCTCTTTGGCTTATCAAGGAGGGGTATCCATTCCTACAAGTGGAAATGACACTCCATGGTTTATTGAGCTCGGGGGGCTTATATTAACAAAAGACTTCTCTGATGCGTTCTCTATGGATACGGACTTTGTATTTGGCATAGTAGAGGATGACGGGTGGAATTTTATTTCCAATGTCGGATTTGGTTACTACATTGTCCCATGGTTTCAGGCTGTAATCGAGGGCGCATATGCGTATGAAGATATAGAGGGCGAGCGAAGTACTCAGGTTGTAAATATCACTCCTGGCTTTACTTCTCCTGTTACAGATTGGCTTACGATTATTATAGGTGTTACTCCGGATATTTATGCTGATAATACAGAAAAGGAAGTAGTAATTACCACGGCGTTTACTTTTCTTTTCTAGTAATCTTTTGCTTGACACAATTAGGTCTGGGCCATATTATTTTTAGATAGGACTAAATTCAATTTTAGGAGAATTAAAATGTATACAGAATCAATCGAGGATTACTTAAAAGCTATTTATGAAATTCAAAAGGAAAATGGAAAAGTATCTACTAATTCGCTTTCAGAAAAGCTCAATGTCGCGCCTGCATCTGCAACTAGCATGATAAAGAAACTCTCTGAGAAAAAACTTATAACTCACAAGCGCTATCAAGGCGTGAAGCTGACAAAGGCAGGACTTAAAATTTCGCTTGAAATAATCAGACACCACCGCTTAATAGAGCTATATCTTGCAGAAGCGCTCGGAGTTCCTTGGGACCAGGTACATGAGGAAGCCGAGAAGTGGGAGCATGTATTGTCGGAAGACCTCGAAGATCGTATGGATGCAGCTCTCGGCTATCCAACAAGGGATCCTCACGGCTCTCCTATTCCCAGCCGTGACGGCACCATCCTGGAGCTTGATTCTGTCCCTATGGCCGATCTCAGACCGGGTCAGAGCGCAGTAGTGGATGAAGTAAGTGATCATGACCCGGACCTACTAAGATATGTGGGCAAAATGGGATTATACCCAAAAACTAAATTTAAAGTGCTTTCAATAGAGCCATTTAACGGACCGATAAAGATAAAGGTGGAGAATTCTGAACATATTCTAGGTCCAGGGGCCGCTCAATTTGTATTTGTGACTGATATTAAAAGCTCAAAGAGGGAGGTATCCCAATGAGACTTTTTAGTCTACATTTAATAATAGGACTCTTATCTGTTCTGGTAATAGCATGTTCCGCCAATGACGGTTCAAATACAAATGATTCAGACAAGCAAGAATTAAACATTGTAGCCACAACAGGAATGATAGCGGATATGGTTTCTGTAATTGGGGGAGATAATGTGAATGTTAAGGGTCTTATGGGGCCAGGAGTTGATCCACATCTATATAAAGCTAGCGCAGGTGATGTAGCTCTTTTGTCTAAAGCTGATGTGATTTTCTATAACGGTCTTCATCTTGAGGGGAAAATGTCCGAGATATTTGAGCAAATGAAAAGCCGGGGTATAGATACGGTAGCTGTTACAGATGGAGTAGACCGTGACGATCTCTTAGCCCCGCCCGAATTTAAAGGAAATTATGATCCACATATCTGGTTTGACGTTGATCTATGGTCAGATACTGTGGGAACGGTAAAAGAGACATTAATAGTACTGGATCCGCAAAATACTCAGGAATACAATAAAAATGCAGAGGCTTATTTAGAAGAATTATCTGAGCTAAACGATTACGTGCAGGAGAGAGCCAATGGCTTGCCGGAGGACAAACGAGTTCTTATAACTGCACATGATGCTTTTAATTATTTTGGTAGGGGATATGGCTTTGAAGTGAAAGGTCTTCAAGGTATCAGTACTGAGTCTGAAGCAGGTACAGCAGATGTACAGGGACTAGCCGCAATTATAGTTGAACGCCAGATTCCAGCCGTTTTTGTAGAATCCTCTGTTCCACCTAGATATATCGAAGCTGTTCAGGCTGCTGTAAAATCCAAGGGTTTCGATGTAAGAGTTGGCGGGGAGCTGTTCTCTGATGCAATGGGCAATCCCGGAACTCCTGAAGGCAACTATATAGGAATGGTACGCCACAATATAAATACAATTGTCGATGCCCTGGGGCAAGGTGGAGAGTCCTGATGAGTACAAATGCGATAGAAGTTGAGGACTTAACTGTAGCCTATAAAGAAAAGCCGGTACTCTGGGATATTGATTTAACAGTTCCCGAAGGTGTGTTGATGGCTATAGTGGGTCCAAATGGCGCTGGTAAGACTACTTTAATAAAAGCAATGTTAAATCTTGTAAATACTGCAGCCGGGCAGGTCAAGATTTATGGACAGTCTTCTTCTGATCAACGTCGCCTTGTAGGTTATGTCCCTCAGAGGGGTAGTGTGGATTGGGATTTTCCAACCAGCGTGAGGGATGTAGTTATGATGGGGCGATACGGCGCCTTGGGCTGGATAAAACGTCCCGGGAAAAAAGAGCAGAATTTGGCTTTGCAAGCGCTTGATAAGGTGGGCATGGCTCAATTTGCAGATCGCCAGATAAGTCAGCTCTCAGGCGGACAGCAGCAGCGAGTATTTTTAGCGCGCGCTCTTGTACAGGATGCTCAGGTTTATCTTATGGATGAGCCTTTTCAGGGTGTCGATGCGACAACAGAGCGAGCAATAGTATCTCTACTTCAAGAGCTACGCGGATCAGGTAAAACCGTCGTAGTAGTTCACCATGATCTTCAAACGGTGCCTGAATACTTTGATTGGACTGCACTCTTAAATGTGAGGCTTATTGCAAGCGGGCCGGTACAGGAAGTATTTACAGAAGACAACCTTCGTCTTACTTATGGCGGGCGCGTTTCTTTCCTCAAGCAAAACAGCCAAAGCGGCGTATCAAATTTTGATAAGAGAACGGGGTAGGGGGAAAGTGGATTTATTTACACTCTTTAATGATCTTCTCTTTGATTACACGCTAAGAACGGTAGCTCTGGGTTCGGCGGTTCTAGGTATAGTTAGCGGCGCTCTTGGCTCATACGCTGTTCTTCGCAAGCAAAGCCTTTTAGGCGACGCTATGTCACACGCTGCTTTGCCAGGAATAGCGATTGCTTTTCTGCTTACCGGAAGCAAGAAATCACTGGTTCTAATATTTGGCGCAGCAATAGCGGGTTGGGTAGGAACCCTCTTTGTTATGAGCATTGTCCGCACTACTAGAATTAAGTTTGATAGCGCTCTAGGTCTAGTCTTATCAGTGTTCTTTGGTTTCGGGCTTGTTTTATTAACGATTATTCAGAAGAGACCTGATGCAACTCAGGCAGGGCTTGATAAATTCCTCTTTGGACAAGCTGCTGCACTCCTTGAACGCGATGTAATTACTATGGGTATTCTCGGAGCCATAGCGATACTTACAATGATGATATTTTGGAAGGAATTCAAACTGCTTAGTTTTGATCCTGACTTTGGAGCGACTCTTGGATTTCCGATGAAGTTTCTCGACATACTGCTAACCACTTTAATTGTTCTTGCAATAGTCTTGGGTTTACAGACAGTTGGAGTTGTTCTGATGAGCGCGATGATTGTTGCCCCTGCAGCAGCTGCAAGGCAGTGGACAGATCGGCTTGGCACTATGGTATTTTTATCTTCATTGTTCGGCGCGCTCGCTGGAATAGTAGGTGCGCTTTTAAGCAGCAGTGTAGCGAGGCTGCCTACAGGACCGACAATTGTTCTGTGTATAAGCGCAATAGTTGTAGTATCGCTGTTCTTAGCCCCACGGCGCGGACTCTTGTGGAACTGGTATAGGGATAGAAGCAATAGGAGCAGACTTCAGTTTGAGGCGGTTTTAGAAGGTCTTTATTCCCTGGCTTCATCTCATCAAAATCTCGAGCACCCACATTCGATTGCGGTATTGCGGTTAATGGGTTCTGGAAAATTTGGGGTTGAAAGCAGTTTGAAAATACTCGAAGATCGAGGATTAGTGAAATCTGTGAATTCAGATGAGTGGGCACTTACAAAAGCTGGTATCCAAGAAGCCCAAAATAAAACAAAAATGAGAGAAGGTACTAATTGATGACTTTTGAGCAGTTTGAGATACAGCTCATAGCTTCTGTAGTAGCTGCGGCTTGCGCTATTCCCGGTGTTTTTCTTGTACTCCGAAGGATGGCCATGATGAGCGATGCCATTAGTCATGCAATACTTTTAGGGATTGTCCTTGCGTTTTTTGTAATACCTGATGTCTCTTCACCAATTCTTATTATTGGCGCTGCGCTTAGCGGGGTTCTTACTGTAAGTCTCGTAGAGCTTCTAAATAAAACCAGACTGGTTAAAGAGGACGCGTCCATTGGCCTAGTCTTTCCGGTACTTTTTAGTATCGGCGTGATTTTGATTGCCCGCTACGCATGGAATGTGCATTTAGATGTCCACGCTGTGCTTTTGGGTGAGCTTGCCTTTGCTCCTTTTGACCGCTTGATACTATTTGGACATGATATCGGACCAAAATCTCTATACGTTATGGGGACTATATTAATTCTGAACCTTGTCTTTATTTCTCTCTTTTATAAAGAACTTAAAATTGCGACTTTCGATGCAGGGCTCGCGGCAGCTTTAGGATTTTCTCCAGGGCTTATTCACTACGGTCTTATGAGCCTGGTGTCAGTTACTGCAGTAGGCGCTTTTGACGCAGTTGGGTCGATTTTGGTTGTAGCGCTGATGATAGCTCCTCCCGCCGCTGCATATTTATTGACGGATAATCTTACAAAAATGATTGTAATTAGCGTAGTATTAGGTGTCATAAGTTCTATCTCTGGTTTTTGGCTTGCTATTTACCTCGATGCGAATATTGCAGGCGCTATGGCAACTATGGCAGGGGTTTTATTTGTTATTGTTTTCCTTTTTGCGCCTGAAAGAGGAATAGTTGCAATTGCCAGAAGAAGGTCACATCAGAGATGGGAATTTGCTGGGAAAATGCTTGCTATACACCTCTTGAACCATGAAGGAACTAAGGATGAGGAGCATGAATCTCAAATTGAGCATCTTGAGCAAAATCTTAGATGGAAAGAAAACTTTGCCAGAAGAGCAGTGAATTACTCAGCAAATAATGGGCTGGTGTTAGTAAATGGAAGTAGACTTGTATTAACTAAACGTGGTAGGGAATACGCAAAAGAATCTATCCTGGATGACTAAGCAAGTAATTAATCCTGGTCTGTTCGGTTTTCCTTTCTGTTTTTAAGCAGTTGGATAATAAGTGACAATAGAACAATGCCTTTATTGCCGTCATCATCTTTAAGTGATTGTATATAATCCATATTATCTTTTACAGACTCATCTTCGGGAGCAATTTGCAGAGCTGCTCTTAGCACTTCAAGCGCATCATCATACCAACCTTTTTCCGCAAGTGATATTGCAAGCGAATTATATGCTGGTATAAAAGCAGGGGAAGCTCCAATTACTTCTCTGAATTTAGCAGCTGATTCATCAATCCACCCAAAGTCAAAATAACAATTTCCTATTGAAAGATGCGCCCAATTATCGTTGGGACATATCTCTACATGTTTCCTAAACTCTGTAAGGGCTTCTTTAGTCCATCCCATATCAAAATAACATAGCCCCAGTTGATAATAAATCTCATCTTTTATATAATCGAGATCCGAATCTGAATCCAGACATTGTTCAAAATTCCGAAGAGCGTCTTCATATAACCCTGTAGTTTTATACGCGAGCGCTAGGTGCCATTTGGAAAAGACATGTTCAGGGTCGACCTCAAGCGCTTGCTCGAAAGCATCTATGGACTCACTGTATCTGCTCATTCTGGATAGAGTAATACCCAACTGAGTCCATATGTATGGGTCTTCAGAATTTAAATTCAAAGATTTTCTGAAATAGTGGATAGAGGTTTCAAAGTCTTCCATCGCGTCATATGTTAGCGCGATAGATAGATGTACGTCAGGGTCATAGGGTGCAATTTCTATGGCTTTTGTAAGTTCTTTAAGTGCTTCCTCAAAACGCCCAGCTTCTTTGAAATCGTCAGCTTGGTTAAGCAATCTTTCTAGCCTGCCCATTTTTTGCTCCGTGATCCTTTCGGTATTCAAATTTAGTAAAGAATATGTTCTGATATCTGGAATGTCAACAGCGCAGTTTTTAATATGTGCACTTAATTTAATATGTAAATATTGTAGTTGTATAAATGCTTAGCATATGATTTTGTAGTGTTGTCTTTAAATGACTTCAATATTCTTAATCCTTGCAACTTTTTTGGCTCAATTTCATCGTAAGATAAATGTTAATAAAAAAATTATACGAGCCTCATGCGTGGGCTGCGGCGTATGCAGCGCAGTTTGCCCAAGAGGTGTGTTAAAGCTCGAAAACGGCAAGACTTATGGCGACCGTTTTGAGGGGTCAGCTAGACCTATTCAAGCATTTATAGATTCTATGAAGCATGTGTAATAATTTGTAATCACTCGAAATATAACTATTTATTCATCACATTTGGTGTTTTAACTTGGCATTCCTCTATTGAACCGCTCGTCAAAACCAATTAGAATCCAAGTTCACATGGATGATACTATTCAAGTTGCAGTTCCAATACCGGGAGATGAGTATTATTCCTATAAAGTTCCTGAGCATTTAAAAGAAGGGGTTAAGCTCGGGAAACGGGTTCTTGTGCCGTTTAGGAACAGAAAATCTATTGGTTTTATTGTTGGCTTGGGTGACCCACCACCGGATATAAAACTTAAAGATATATTAGACATTATAGACGAGGAACCTCTATTTGATGAGAAGCGGCTTGAGTTTCTGAAATGGGTGTCTAGCTATTATATTGCTTCACTCGGTATTGTGCTTAAAGCCGCTCATCCCGGCGGCTTGGGTGTGAGTCTGAAACGTATGATAACAATTACGGAAAATGGAATAAATGCGCTTAACGCCGAAAGGCTCACAAGTCATGAGACCCTGGTTTTAAATACAATATATAATTCTAATGAGATAACCTCTCAAAAATTACTCAACTTAGTAGAAAACACATCAAACGAACTTTTAAACTCATTTAAGAGGAGAAATTTAATTGAATTCAGTTATGAGCTCGCGTCTGATAACAAGATAAAAACTGAGAAAATAATAGTAGCTGGAGAAGGAGCTAGTCTTCAGAGTAAAACTCTTCAAAGAAAGCATGCAAAGGCTGAGATTCTAGAATATGTTCTTACTCACAGAAGAGTTTCTCTTGCAGATTTAAAGGAGATATTCGGAAATGTTGGCGCTCATGTGCCCTGGCTTGAGGAAAAAGAGTTCATAAAAATCGAGCATCAGGAAATATCAAGAAACCCCTTCTCAGAGATCAAAGTCTCAAATGAACCTGCTCCAAACCTTAATTTGGATCAAGACATCGCATATAGAAAAATATCTGAGGCAGCGGATACCCAAGAATTTAGCCCATTTCTGCTGCATGGAGTTACTGGGAGCGGCAAGACTGAGGTATACCTCAGAGCAATTGGAGAAATGATTAAAAAAGGAAAAGAGGCGCTTGTACTTGTTCCTGAAATTTCGCTTACCCCACAGCTTGTAAAGAGATTCAGGTCCCGCTTTGGAAACNAGGTCGCTGTTATTCATAGCGCGCTTTCAGACGGGGAGCGCTTCGACGCCTGGAGGNTGGCAAGTCGTGGAGAGGTGAAGGTTGTTATAGGAGCAAGATCNGCTATTTTTGCGCCATTAAAAAANCTTGGAATCATTATTGTCGACGAAGAGCATGAGACTAGTTATAAGCAAGAGGAAACGCCTGCCTATAACGCGCGGGATTTGTCATTGGTACTGGGCAGGATGACAGGGTCTGTAGTTGTACTGGGATCTGCTACTCCATCAGTAGAAACTTATAGCAACGCTTTAAAAAATAGATACACCTACCTTTCGATGCCTCTTAGGGTAGAAGATAAGTCAATGCCGGAAATACAAGTAATCGATATGAAAAATGAGAATGAGGCTGTTTTCTCAGAAACACTAAAACAATCCATCATAAACAACTTTGAAGAAACCAAACAGACTATATTGTTTCTGAACCGAAGGGGCTACTCGGGATTATTAATCTGCCCTTCATGCGGAGAAATTCTTAAATGTCCCAACTGCACCGTTTCCCTAACTTACCACGCGGGAGATGATTCTATAAAATGTCATATGTGCGGTCTTTCAGAAAAATCTATCCCGGATTGTTGTAAATGCGGAGAGCATATGAGGGGTCTGGGGATAGGGACTCAAAAGGTGGAGGAAGAAGTCAAAAGAATTCTGCCCAAAGCGACAGTTGCAAGAATGGATAGAGATACCGTTAGTGGAAAGAACAAGCTTCTTAAACTATATTCCAGGCTTGAGCGTGGAGAGATAGACGTTCTTATCGGTACACAGATGGTAGCTAAGGGGCACGATCTTCCTGGTGTGACATTAGTAGGTGTAATCTCAGCTGACATATCTCTGGGTATACCTGATTTCCGCTCAGGTGAGAGGACATTTCAACTAGTAACTCAGGTTGCAGGGCGCTCCGGTCGTGGTGATCATCCTGGCAAAGTTATCGTTCAGACTTTCAATCCCGATCATCCAAGTATTACATATGCTACACATCAGGATAGCAAGGGATTTCTGGATGAAGAGATTAAACTGAGAGAAGAGCTTAAATACCCTCCGTATTCAAGGCTGGTTAATATCAGGTTCTCAGGAAGGTTTGAATCAGAAACTGAGCGTATTGTTAAAGAATCTGTCAGATTGGCCCGTAAGATGGTTTCAAAACTACCCGTGGGCGCACTCGAAATAATCGGCCCGTCGCCATGCCCTATATATAAAATCAGAAATCGCTTTCGTTTCCAGATGCTTCTTAAGTCTACGAATGCGGGCATTATTCACAGTTTTTCCAAGCAGTTTCTTGCATCTATTTCAAAAATCTCATCTAATGTGAAGTGTTCTGTGGATGTAGACCCTTATTACTTCAGTTAATTCCAAGTTAATCTGACATTGATGTACTCTTTTTATATCATTTAGACCGAAACTTTGTGGTAGAATCTCTTTATAAGTTTATTGTATTTAAACGGTGGGTATAATTCATTAGCGGGAGACCAGACTATGCCTAAAAAACAAACTAGGAGAAGTAAGAAGAAAGAGCCTGAAATTGATCTAAGCGAATTAACCCGAGCCGGCGAACACTTTATCACAAGCGCTGCAGAGTTCGTTGTAGGAGCAGGATTTGCTATTAAAGGCGCAAAAGATCTTCTTAATAATAAAGAGGGCAGAAACTTTCTAAGAGAATTGCCTTCTAAAGTTGCTGGAAAGGGTTTTGAGTTTTTAACAGAGGTAACAGAGCAACTGAAAGAGAAAGAGAAGAATAAATCTAAGAGAACCAGTAGAAATAGAAGCAGGAAGATAGAAGTTGAATAGAGTTTTACCCAACCCAGATAACGCTCAAAATGTTTTAGAACGCTACAAAGAAACTTACAAGAGAATATCGTCTAAAAAAGCCGAAATTCTAAAAATGCTTTCGTCATATAGTTGTTTTCTTGGAAGGGTAGTCCTAACTGACCAACATGTGCTTGAATATCTGAGCCAGCCAAAAAACATCAAGAACAAGAAGACAGCTAATCAAATTCTTAAAGAGACAGATGTAATAAGAAAGAACATTGATAATGAGGACGGGCTGGGCTCTCAATTAAGGCAGTATAAGTACCGAGAGTTTTCAAGAATCATATATAGAGACATTCTGAACCTTTGTCCCTTTAGCGATATTATGGAAGAGCTTTCTGATCTCGCGAGCGGTATAGTGGAAACGGCGCTTAGGTTTTACAGTGAGGAGCTGGATACAGATTCTTTCGGAGAATTCGTGGTATTAGGAATGGGCAAGCTGGGTGGAAGAGAGCTCAATCTAAGCTCTGATATTGATTTGATTTATGTTTATCGTGATAATGGAGACCCTAACCCTTTTTTTAAACTTGCTGAGAGGGTAACAAAATTATTAAGCGCTGTAACTGAAGACGGCTTTCTTTATAGGGTTGATTTAGCTCTGAGACCGGGTGGGAGCAAGAGTACTGTAGCTGTTCCTATAGAAGGAGCGGTTGAGCACTATTTTTATTGGGGGGATACTTGGGAGAGGGCTGCAATGATTAAAGCAAGGCCCATTGCCGGAGATATTTCCTTGGGAGATGAGTTTATTAAAGAAATCGAGCCATTCGTATATAAAAAGTTTCTCGACTACCAATCGATTGAGGAATTAAAAGATATGAAGACTAAGCTCGACAAGCTTCAAAAAAAGCGCGATGTTAAACTCGGAAAGGGCGGCATTAGAGAGATAGAGTTTTTTATACAAGCGCTACAGCTGGTTAACGGGGGCGAGGTAAAAGGGATCAGGGAAAGGAACTCACTCTTAGCGCTTAAAAAACTCAGGAAACTAAATATTATAGATAAAGAAGTTTTTGAATCATTGACCTCTTCGTATTTGTTTCTTAGAAAAGTAGAACACTTCATTCAACTCGTCGATGAAAGACAAACTCATAAAATTCCGGGATCTTCTGAGGATATCAATATTCTGGCTAAGAGATGCGGTTTAGAAGACAAAGACGAGTTCGAAGATCTCTACCGAGAGAATACCTCTAGTGTTTCTAAGATTTATAAGAACCTCTTTTTCGAACCTTCTCAACAAACGGAAGAGTTCGGAAAAGAGTTTTGGGAAGTTGCTGACTTCTTGACTTCGGGAAATATTGAAGAGGCAGAAGCAATAGAAAATCTTAGAAAATTAGGCTTTAAAAATCCTGAAAGCGCTATCGACATATTTTCTAAATTACTTGACCCTAGATTAGGAGCTTTAACCCAGGGAGGTAAGCTAACCACAAAGAAAGTCATACCAGCATTTCTAGGAGAGATACTAAAATCATTTGATCCAGACTCCGCTTTAGTAAATCTTGAAAGGTTCATTTCAGGTATCGGAGGGAGATCCTCTATATATTCAGTACTTCTAGAGAATCCCGATATTATCAAATTATTGGTCAGACTATTTTCTACCAGTGGTTATTTGTCGAACTTTCTCATAAGACACCCTGAGTATCTTGATGTTATAACATTAAGAGATGTGAGGACCGAGTTTGCTTCCAAAGAAGAGATGCTTGAGAGTCTTAAAGCAAGCATGAAAGAGGCAGAAGATTATGAGGATCAACTAGATGCAATAAGAAAGTTCAGGCATGTCGAAACTCTAAAAATATGCCTCAGAGACTTAAACGGAGAGGTCGACCCTTTTTATGTCGGCAAATATCTATCAATAGTTGCTGAAGCTGTACTGGAGGTCGGGCTTCATCTGGCATGGGATATTGTTAAGAGCGGTAGAAAAGGTAATAAAAAAATGAACATGGCTATACTAGGAATGGGAAAGTTGGGTGGTCATGAGATGAGTTATAGCTCAGATCTAGATGTGATCTTTATTTATGAAGGGAATGATCATGAATTCTATTCTAAACTTGGACAAAAGGTAATATCTATTCTTTCAGTGCCGACAGGTGAGGGATATGCTTACAAGATAGATTTAGATCTCAGGCCCTCAGGGCGTTCAGGGGCTTTAGTTACTTCTTTTGATTCGTTTAAAGAATATCATGAAAACAGCGCTCAGGTTTGGGAGCGTCAGGCTTTAGTTAGAGCAATGCCTGCAGCCGGTAATAAGCAACTGGGCGATAAGATTATGAAAGCAGTAACGCACTTTGTTTACGAGGAGACCTATCCTAAGGATTTCTATAAAGAGATCTATCGTCTACGTTCTAGAATGGAAAAAGAGCTTGCAAAAGAAACTGCAAGTAAAGTCAATATAAAAACCGGAAAGGGTGGGACTGTCGATATAGAGTTTCTTGTACAGATGCTTCAGTTAAAATATGGTGGTGAGTATGAAGAACTGAGAGTTCAGAATACTTTAGATGCATTATGCGCCCTAAATTTAAATGGTCTTATTAAAGATAAAGATTTCAAAATCTTAGAAGAGGGTCTTTATTTTTTAAAAAAGAAGGAAAACTTGCTTAGACTTCTTCATGACCGGTCAATAAATGAGCTTTATGAGAGTGATTTTGATAAATTAGCTTCTGATCTTGATAAAAATAACGACGGGAAAAAATTAAAAAAAGAATATATCTCTAAAACCAACAGAATTAGGAAAACATATGATAAATACTTCTTATAAATACTCAAAATACACTTACGACTTTTCAATGGGACTTAATGATGCCAGAATTTAAAAGCTGCATATTTATTATGGCGGATGGAGCTAGAGCCGACGTGTTTTCCGATTTACTAGAAAAGGGAGATCTTCCTAATATTTCAAAATATATTGTAGAAAAGGGATCTTACAGAGAAGCCGTTACAGTTTTTCCTTCAACAACTGGACCGGCATACACACCCTATATATTGGGGAAATATCCAGGCCGATGTAACTTGCCGGGAATAAGGTGGTTCGATAGAAATGTCTACAGCAACAAACTCTTATCATTTAATAGGTTTAGAAGCTATATAGGGCTCGAAACGTATTTTATGAATAAAGATATTTCTAAGGACTTTAAGACAGTATTTGAAATATTTCCGAGAAGTGTGAATATTTTCAACGAGCTATCAAGGGGTATCAATTTTAAAAATGATAAGACTCTTTTTTCTAAGCTCTACTACAAGGTGAAGAGTCATTTTACAGATAGAACGGATGAAGTTGATTTAGTTGCGGAGCGCATTCTGCTGCAGTCATTAAAAGAACTTCCTGATTTTGTTTATGCTGTTTTTTTAGGAATAGATACATATTCTCATATCAATCATCCATTTCACAGTAAAGTTGTAGATTCCTACAGAAGAATTGATAACACTGTCGGGCTACTTGCAAAAAGTTTAGAAAGTCAGGGAAGGCTTGAAGAAACTTTACTGGTAATTTCGAGTGACCATGGTCTTACTCAAACGCACTCTCATTTTGATTCGCTAGAATTTATGAATAATCTGGGTTATAAAACTTTTTATTATCCAAATGTTTTTAAACATTTTGCCGATGCAGATGCAGCAAGCTTAATATCCGGAAATGCTATGGCAAACATCTATGTGAAAAGTAGAGATGGGTGGGGTAGAAGATCTACCTATGAGGAACTCGAAGGGCTGGTTGATAAATTTGTTGAGAGACCTGAAATAGATATAGTAGCAGGTCTTGATGAGAAAGGCCGCGCTAAAGTAAAGAGTATAAATGGCGAGGCAGTCACCTGGCTTGATGCTGAAGGTAATTTGAATTATGAAAAGATTAAGGGCGACCCTTTTAATTATAATGGAATGCCAAAGAAAATGAGCGCTGAAGAAGCGCTGACTCATAGCTTCAATACCGAATATCCTGATGCCTTACTTCAAATAATACAACTACTTGAAAGCCCTCGTACTGGTGACCTAGTTCTGAGCGCCAGTCCTGGATATGATCTGAGGGCTAAACATGAAAATCCTGAGCACCGCTCTTCACACGGCGCCTTATTTAGAGATCATATGATTGTGCCCTTTGCCATTAATGCCAAGGTCAACAAAGAATTTATAAGAACTGTTGATATCTTCGCTACTATCTTGAGTGCGTTAGGTCAGCCTGTGTCTGATAATATTGATGGTATAAGTTTGGTTGATTAATAACAAATTAATACTTAAGAAAAAATTCCTCTGCAAGCTGCCTCTGAAATAAAGAGGGCTATAACACCCCAGAGAAAATAGCGCCACAATTCCTTAAATACTTTTACAAAATTGCCTTTCAGTTCTGGATCTTTTTCTATTGAAGGGATGGAAATTTTTTCGAGATTTGATTCTTTGGGGTCAATATTAACCGCAAACCTATAGCTAACTTCTCCCTCCATTTCCACTGTATAAATTCCAGGGAGCCCAGTGTTTTGAAACTCATTAGATTTTATATTCATTTTATGCTCTTTGCCATTGGGGCTTATTACAACCGTACTGTCCATATCTTCAATCATTTCAATTGTTACAGGCTCACCTACAAAATAATGTCTGCTTTTGTTTTTCTCAATGTTTGGTAGATCATGAATCATCTTGATTATTGGAAGAAATACAGGTGTGATCGAAAAATTGTTCCATGCGGTATCTGCGGTAGAAGAAAAAATAAAAACGTTGCCCTTGCCTTGTTCTTTCTTTATTAGAAAAGGGCTATCGTTTGTTGCTTTAATTAATACTTCAGATTCGGGATGAATTGAGATGTTAAAGAGTTTATCAACTCTTATTTGGTTAGTTCTATCTGTGATGTCTAAAGGAAATATTGAAGAATTGCTCGGTGTGAGGGATAAATTATCTTCTATTATAGTTAGGAGTTCTCCCGGTAGGATGTTTTTTAGTAGAGCATTATAAGATCCCACCCTTACTCTGTTTCCTAAAAATATGACTGCTGTGCCACCATCCGTTACGAATTTCTCAAGCTCCTTTGCAAACCTAGGAGTTATTTCACCTATATTGGCAAGATATATTAAGCCGTATTGAGATAAATCTTCATTTAAGATGCTATCGTTATCCAATATGTTTATATTTATCGCCGATTTCTCTGATATTGTCTCAAGAGCGCGAGTCAGATAGTAAGTCTCGTTAAGTCGTGAATCTTCCCTCGGATCACCATCGACAATCAATATCTTGGATTTTTCTTTAAAGTTCGAAATGAAGTATCTGATATCATCTGTTTTGAGTTTGTCATGGGCTGTCTCGACTGAACCCACACTTGGCAGTAATCTACCGCCGTTTGCAAAGCTGGCTTCCATGGCATTTGAATTTTGTTGCTCAATATCAATAAATTCTCTTATCTCTTCTTTATCTAATCGAGTGATTGTTAATAATCCTGTAACTATATCGTTTGAGAAATTGGATATTCTAGACTGAACTCTTATGGAGTCGTTTGTGTAATTGAGCTCAGTGTCGAAAACTGCATGGTTAGATGGATTAGAACCCCTCGAAATGTTGATGAGTTCCAACCATGGTCTACTGAAATCCTCATTACTCCAGCCATTTTTCTGGAAATCGGTAATAAGGATCACTATCTTTTTTTCTGTAGGGGCTTTTTGTAAAGAAGAAAAAATATCTTGTAGCCTTTCTTCGTTATTTGTAAAACTAAAAGACAGCCCTATTTCTTCTGTAGATTTTCTTAACAGATTCTTGTTTTCTGAGAGATAAGATTCATTATCATTGTCAGGTATTAGTTCGGTTACAAATGCAAAACTTCCATCGGGTAGAGAATTAATTATCTCTTGGGATTTGTTTTGCGCACGTTTAAAGTTGTCCTCATAACCCATGCTAAAAGAATTGTCGATAACAATAGCAGCAGATACAGGAGCGTCATCCAGCTTTTGAGAGAATGAAAACACTGCTGGCTTTGCAAATATGAGCACAATTAATACGAGTATGAGAGCCCTTAATAGTAATAATATTAAATCTTTTATCCTGGATCTTGTTGCAAGGTCACCTTGAGTAGAGATGAGGAATTTGAGTGCAGGAAAGCTTTTTTTAGCACCACTTTTTCGTGATATTAAATGAGCGATTACCGGTAGCGCTATTGCTGCAAGGCCTATAAGAAATAAGGGGCTTAGGAAGGATAAATTCAATATGGTTCTCTCTATTTATCCGCAATTTGAATAAGGGATTTTTCTATTGTTTGGTTAGTAGGTGAAAAGACATACCTTGTTTCGTTCTCGTGACATATATGCTTTAGATTATCAATAAATTCCATAACTCTTTTTCTATAAGTATGTCTTAAAGAGTCTGTGTCTACAATCATCTTCTCACTAGTTTCCAAATCCTCAAATTCAATTGATCCGCTGAAGTTAAATTCAGTCTCATCAGGGTGTAATACGTGAAATAGTGAAATCTCTTTCTTTGAGTTTCTTATCAGTTTAATAGATTGTTCAACTATCTCAGAATCAATTAAAAAGTCTGACATCATTACAAATGATGCGTCTGATCTGTATGACTCCAGCGCTTTTAATACTGGATCCTTTAGTCCGGTTGAACCGGAAGGTTTGAGCGTCTCAAGTTTATCCAATATTGGTGTGATAAAATGACTTCCAGCCCTGGATGGGATCAACTCTATATCTTCTTCTGAAAACGCTACTAACCCGACCGAATCGCCCTGTTTGAGGAGCAAATACGCCAGTGTTGCGCAAAGTCTTTTGGCATATTCGAACTTGTTATATCCTTTATCGCCATAACCCATTGAAGCGCTTTTATCAATCAATATGCACCAACGCATATTAACCTCGTCTTCAAATTTCTTAACATAAAGGCGGTCGTGTCTTCCATAAAGGCGCCAGTCGATCTGCTTTAGTTCATCGCCTCTATTATATTCGGTATGTTCTAAGAAGTCCGGGCTAATTCCATTATAATAACTTTTATGGATACCAGATTTGTAACCTCTTACTTTAGAATTGTTTCGGAAGTTAAAACCTTTAAGCTTTAGAGCTGTTTCTATGTCTAAAATGCTGTTTGACATATTGAAGGATGTTAATCTAGGTAAGACTATCCGTTGGTGGTTAGGATTTTATCTATCTCTTTAGTTATTGATTCTTCTTTGGAGTTTTTTGCTATAGATATTTCCTTAACTAATAACGAAAGCGCAGAATCCATTATCCGTTTCTCACCAAAGGAGAGGTCTTTGTCGTTTTGAAGCAAGTTGATATCTTTCAGAACGTTTGCAACTTCAAATATGTCTCCACTTTTGAGTTTGTCTGAGTATTCGCGGTACCGTTTGTTCCAGCTCTGATGGCCATTAAGCTGTTCAGAGTCTTTGTTTTTATTCTTAAGGATTTTGTAGATTCTAGTAATCTGAGATTTGGAAATGACATCTCTTAATCCCACAGTTTCGGCATTGTCAGTCGGAACCATAACTGTAACATCACTGTCTATAACCTGAAGTATGTAATAGTCTTTTTTTGTACCACAGATTTCTTTTGATTCGACTGCCTTGACTTGAACTACGCCATGGGCAGGATAAACTGCTTTATTCCCTACTTTGAAAATAATCATTTTGTTGTTTTCTCCCATCCCAACTTTGGGCACCAGACCTCAATAAACTAGCATAAATATTGCCCAAAGTCAAATACGCGGCCATTTCAACAATGAGAGCAAAAAGCCTAGGATTATTGCAAAATCGACAAATACCACATTACCAATGGTATATATAGTATATGCTTAACTGCTGCAGAAGTTTATTGAGAAAGATTCTTTGTTGTTAGTGTCTATAGGTTCCAAGTTCTAATGTTCAATCAATGGTAGGTGAATTGCATTTATTAGACATGTGTACAATAAAATCTTGGTTTGTAAAAATTGAGTGCGAAAATTCTTGCCAAAATGCTGATCCTTGTATAGTATTTACTCCCTTTCAAGGCATCTTTTATTAAATCGAGAGTACAGAGATAACATAAGGGAGGAATCAGGAAGTGCAGAAATTAACAGATAAGGATCTTGCCGAGCAGCATGGAATTAATAACCCTGGAAATATTTACTATAATCTTCCAATTCCCACTTTGTATGAAGAAGTAATAAGAAGGGAAGAGGGNATTATAGCTGAAGGGGGCACTTTAGTTGCCTACACCGGAACCCATACAGGCCGCTCGCCGGCAGATAGGTTTATTGTAAAGGAAGCCGGGACTGAAAATGATGTTTTATGGGGGCCAGTAAATAGAGGTATTTCCCCCGAACATTTCGATTCACTACATAAGAAAATTCTAGAATATTATGAGGGTAAAGATCTATTTATCAGAGATCTTAATGTTTGCGCTCATCCTGACTACCAGACCAATGTTCGAATAATTAACGAATACGCTTGGCACAATGTTTTCGTAAACAATCTTTTTGTGAGACCGGATCCGGCAGATTTACCGCATAAATCAGTGGGATTCACTGTATTATGCGCTCCAGGGGTTAAAGCTGATCCTGAAACTGATGGAACTCGTTCAGAGACTTTTATTATTTTAAATTTTGAAAAACGTATGGCTATTATTGGTGGAACTCAATACGCTGGTGAGATGAAGAAGTCAGTTTTTTCAGCAATGAATTTTCTTCTTCCTAATCAAGGCGTATTTCCTATGCACTGTTCAGCTAATGTTGGGAAAGATGGGGATGTTGCACTTTTCTTTGGGCTATCAGGTACAGGGAAAACAACATTGTCCGCGGATCCTGACCGAGCTTTGATTGGTGATGATGAGCACGGCTGGTTTGATAACGGTGTGTTTAACTTTGAAGGCGGCTGCTATGCAAAAGCTATTAAGTTAAGTGCTAAGACCGAACCTGAAATTTATAATGCTTCTCTTAGATTTGGCTCGGTATTAGAGAATGTGAAGATTGATGCTGAGACTAAGAAAATAGATTTTGATAGTGATGAACATACTGAAAACACAAGAGTCGCATATCAAATTGATTCTTTAACAAATATAGTTCCTGAAGGTGTTGGTGGTATACCAAAAACAATTTTCATGCTTACATATGATGCTTTTGGTGTGCTTCCCCCTATTTCAAAACTTACGCCAGAGCAGGCAATGTACTATTTTACTCTTGGATACACAGCGAAAGTAGCGGGTACAGAAAGGGGAGTAAGTGAGCCGCAAGCAACATTTAGTTCATGCTTTGGAGCGCCATTTCTACCTAGACCGCCTTTATTCTATGCTGGAATGTTAAAAGACAAGCTTGAATCAAGCGGGGTTACAGTTTGGCTCCTTAACACTGGAATTACCGGTGGTCCCTATGGAGTTGGAGATAGAATGCCGTTACCTCAGACAAGGGCATTAGTGACAGCTGCAGTTGATGGAACTCTTGAAAAAGGTTCCTTTAATAATGTTGCCGTTTTTGGACTTCAGGTTCCTACATCATGTCCAGGTGTTGATGAGAAACTCCTAGAGCCTAAAAAGAGTTGGAATGATCCAGCGGAGTATGATTCTAAGGCAGCAGAGCTTGCAGCAAGATTTGAAGAAGAATTTGCAAAGCATAAAGCATAAAACTGAAATCTATGGGCGGCCTTTCTGGCTGCCCATAGCCAAATTAATACAATCCAAAAGTAGTTGTAAACTAAAATCTTCCGCCACCGATGCTTGAATAATCAAGCCCTTACTTTTCAAGTATAAAGTCTAAAACTGGAATTTAGTATGAGGATGTGCTAAAAAATTGGTATTAATTCAACATAGGAGATTAATAATGGATTTTATCAATAGAGAGAATACTTCATTTGTTGTTGTTGATGTTCAGGAAAGACTTATGGGCGCTATGCCTGAAGATATTACAGAAACAAATTTAAAAAACATGAAAATATTACTTGAGGCGGCAAAAGTATTGGGGATCCCGGTAACTGTAACTGAGCAATATCCTAAGGGCCTTGGGCCTACGATAAAGGAGATTAAAGAGTCGGTAGGAGAGGGCTTTTCCCCGGTTGAGAAAGTTGTGTTCAGCTGTGCCAGGTCTCCTGAGTTTGAATCGGCAATAAAGGATATAGACAGAGGCTCTGTGTTATTGTGCGGCGTAGAGACGCATGTATGCGTGCTTCAGACAGCAATTGATATGGTTAATAAAGGCTACACAGTTTACGTGCCTGCAGATGCTGTAATTTCAAGGCGCGAGCTCGACTGGGAAAAGGGCATCAATATGATAGAAAAAGCAGGAGCTGTAGTGGGTACAACAGAGACGTTTTTGTTCCAGCTGCTTGAAACTGCCGGTACTGATGAGTTTAAGCAGATTTCGAAACTTGTTAGATAGCTTCTGGCAATTTATTAGTTCAGGTAGAATATAAATATAGACTTCATATAACTTATAGATCAGCAAAGGAGGGGGAGTTTTTCTCTAACATTTCTAATAAAATTTTTCCCAATACCGGTATCTGCTCAAGAATTACCTTTTGAAATAACAGAGGAAAGAGTTAGGTGTAATAATTACGATCCTTTTAAACAGCCACTATTTGGAACGACTCATTTGCATACAGGGCTATCCTTTGATGCATCGACGCGTTTTGTAAAGCTAGTTCCTGCATATCTGATAGGTTCTCTAGCAGTATTCTGGTTCTTAGAGCGTATCTGAAACGCCTTCTTTAGTTTCCAGTTTTAATACCAAATATTTCTTGATTTCTGGGATAGTCTTTAATTAAAGGTATAAAGATGCGTCCCCAAGGGGATTTGAACCCCTGTTTTCGGCGTGAAAGGCCGATGTCCTGGGCCAAGCTAGACGATGGGGACTGACAAAGAATGAGCCGTGCAGGATTCGAACCTGCGGCCCACTGCTTAAAAGGCAGTTGCTCTACCTACTGAGCTAACGGCTCGTTAATAAGGCGAAAAATATATCACGTCATTATACATTGTCAAAGTATGTAGGTATTATTCCTTTCCTTTAATTGTAGCTTGCTTTAAAGCTCTATTTTATTAACTTTCAGAATATTATGGCATCTCGGTTCTCATCTTCTCAATTTAAGAATTTCACTTTAGCTACAGCAGCTAATTTCTTTTTCTTCTGTAATTTTTCTTCATTCTTTCTGTTGCCGTTATATATAAAAGATTTAGGTGGCAATGAAGCTAATATTGGCTTTATTATGGGATCATTCGGCATTACATCTCTCGGAGCAATCCCTTTTGTTGCTTATCTGATAGATAAATACGGTAGAAAGAGGTTTATGCTATTAGGATATGGGATTATGGTAGTAGCTACTCTAGGCTACCTCTTCATATCTCACTTATCCCCTATTTTCTATTTGCTACGTTTTATCCAAGGAGTCTCATTTGCATTTGCTTTCACCTCGGCTGGTACATTTATAACGGACTACATCCCTCCTGAAAGAAGGGCCGAAGGTCTTGGGATTTTTAGCGCCTTTACAATAGCATCCTATGCAATTGGTCCCTCATTGGGAGAGCTCGTAATTGAACTTTTTGGTTTCTATTCGTTCTTCATCTATGCCTCAGCATTTAGTTTGATAGCTTTTATACTTACTCTTTTTACGCGAGACGGTAACTTTGAACCTTCCTCTGACCCCTATGGACTGGGTTTCTTCCGTCTAATTGCTTCTAAGAGATATGCGATTATATTAGTCTCAAATTTAATACTCGCGGGAGGCCTGGGGGCAATATTAAACTTTGTTGCTACATTCCTAAGATCAAAAGGTCTGGCAGCATTTTATTTTTTCCTGACCTACACGATTGCTGTTACCGCTGTGAGAATATTCGGAGGACGTATTTCGGATAGCCTTGGAAGAAAGGTTATAGCCTCACCCTGTCTTTTTATCGTCTCTGTCTCACTTGCCGCTATGTATTTTGTTGATAATGCTTTAAGCGCTATCTTGATTTCACTTTTATTTAGCATAGGATACGGGTTNTTATACCCTACACTTAGTGCCCTGGTAATTGACAATGCAAAATCTAATGAAAGAGGGAAAGCCATGGGGGCATTTAACGCCTCTTACAGTATGGGGATTAACTTTTTGGCATTCCCGCTGGGCCTCATTGCGAGGGATTTTGGATATGAGGTTATGTATTTTGTGACTGGCTGCATGGTATTCTTAGGCTTTCTGCTTTTCACTTTTTTTGAGCCAAGCAGTGAATCTTGATAATCGATATGTTATGAATTAATCTTGCGAACAATGAAAATAAAACCTGGCGATCATGTATTAATAATTTCACCCGATGAAAAAACCTTCCTAGTAACAGTTGCCGAGGATAAGAAAATGGGAACCCATAAGGGTGAGCTCATTCTTGGTGATTGTATAGGGAAATCTTTTGGTGAAAGGATATATTCAAATTTAGAACACCCCTTCTTGCTGCTTGAACCAACTCTTGAAGATAAGATGATGAAGGTCAAACGGCAAACTCAGATTATCTATCCTAAAGACGCCGCATTTATGATCCTAAAGACTGGGATTCAATCCGGAATGCAGGTAATTGAGTGTGGCGCAGGCTCTGGTTCTCTTACTATGGCTCTTGCGAACGCAGTGGCTCCTGGCGGNATGGTTTATACCTATGATGTTAGGGAAAAGCATCTTGAGAATGCAAAGATGAATATAGAAAATGCAGGGTACTCAGATTATGTAGAGTTTAAATTGAGACAGGCGCAAGAGGGTTTTGATGAACAAGATGTTGATGTTGTGATTTTAGACCTACCATCTCCGTGGGACGGCATCGCATCAGCTGCTAAAGCCCTAAGGGGCGGTGGTAGAATTGCAAGCTTGTCCCCTACATATAATCAGGTCGAAAAATGTGTTGAGGATTTAGAAAAGCATGGTTTTGTATATATTGAAACATCTGAACTTTTACTNAGGCATATAAGGGTAAGTACTGGAAAGACCAGACCTGTGGACCGGATGGTAAGTCATACCGGATTTCTTACATTCGGNAGAAAGATTATTCTTGAAGAACCNGCTGGAGAACAATCCAATCAATTCAAAGCGCCTAATGATTCTTAATGCATACTTCTTAGAGGCAATATGAGATGAATAGTAACAGAAGAANGATTCTATACCTTCTCTTTCTNGTTCTAGTTTTTGGAGCCTANTATTTTTTTGAAAAAACAAATAAAGCTCCCAATTCTGCGGAGTATAGAGTTGTTGAAGTTTTAGATGGNGATACTGTAATAATAGATGACGCGAAAAATTCTCGTGTCAGATATTTAGGTATTGATACGCCTGAAATCGGACGACAGGATACTCCTGGTGACCCGATGTCAAAAGAAGCATCGGATTTTAATTCGACGCTTGTTCAGGGGGAAAAAGTAAAACTTGAGTTTGATGAGCAAAAATATGATGTCTATGGAAGGATTCTTGCTTATGTATATGTGGATGATCTTCTTGTGAATGAGGAGATGCTGAAAGAAGGCTTCGCCACAGTTCTTATTATTGAACCAAACGATATGCATTCTGAAATTATTTATAATGCCATTGATGAAGCAAAGAATAATCATAAAGGTATTTGGGGAGAATTGAGATATCTGGTTCCACCCAGCGGGAATCATCAATTCGAAATTGACCTGGATAAAGCCAGTCGGTATGAAGGAAAGCGGGTGGTTGTAAGCGGGCAAGTTGTAAAAACACGCAAATCCGACACAGTGTTTGTTATAAACATGGAGGACAAGCTCGATGTAGTTATATTTCAAAATGACTGGGAGAACTTTAAGCATTTTGGAATAGATATTGAGGAATTTTATAAAGGAAAGAGTATTGAGGTAGTTGGAAGGGTTAAGATGCACAGAGGTAAGCCGAGCATTGTTGTTGACCATCCTATGCTGATAAGGAGTCAGGGTTGAGCCTAGGTGATTTTTTAGTAGAAGGCGCAGCTGAGCTTGGGATTAATATTTCTCAAGATGAGTTAGATCAATTTATTCTATACCTTGAAAATCTAAAAAGCTGGAACCAAAAAATAAATCTCACAGCTATTAAAGATGAAAGAGAAATAATCTTAAATCATTTTTTGGATTCTCTATCAGCTGCCTTTGTAATTAAAGACAGCAAGAAGCTTCTTGATATAGGATCGGGCGGAGGGTTCCCTGGGATACCACTTAAGATTGTTTGCCCGCAATTACAGGTGACATTGCTTGAAGCGGTTAATAAGAAAGTTTCATTTATGAATGATACAATTAGAAAACTTGAGCTTCAAAACATTAACGCTATCTGGGGTAGGGCGGAAGAAATAGAGAATAATGTGCCTAGAGCAAGTTTTGATTATGTTTTTACCAGAGCCCTTGGGAGTATCTCTGAAACCCTCAGACTGAGCGCTCCATACGTATCAGAAAAAGGAGTAATTGTTCTTATGCGAGGAAAGAAGGGTGTCTACGAGTGGAATCAAGCAAAAGAAGAAATTGGAGGCGATTTCGAACTTCTAGATTTTAAGGAACTTACTCTTCCGAAAAGCGATATAATAAGGACTATCTTTATCCTTAAGCCGAATCAATTATCCAAAAGCCAAAATTCTTGACCTGAAATAGTTTGAATGTTAGTTTAAGTGCTCTTAAATAAATGAGGTGAGTATGAAAATTGTTGGTGTAATTGGGGGAAGCGGACTATACGAAATAGAAGGACTGACCGATGTTGAGTCAGTTAGTATAGATACGCCCTGGGGGAGCCCTTCTGATGATCTGATTGTCGGCACTTTGGGGGATACCAGAATGGTGTTTTTGCCCAGACACGGCCGCTACCATAAACAAATGCCCTCAGAGATCAACTATAGAGCAAATATATTTGCAATGAAGAAGATGGGTGTCGAATGGATTGTATCGGTAAGNGCCGTAGGAAGCATGAAAGAGCACATTTTCCCGGGACAAATTGTGATTCCTTCACAGTTCTACGATCATACTAAAACTAGAGTATCAACATTTTTTGGAGACGGGATTGTTGCACATGTTTCTATGGCTGATCCCGTATGTAATCTGCTTTCAAAGGAGCTTTACAACGCCTCAATAGGCGCGGGAGCTATAGTTCATAAAGGTGGGACTTATCTTTGTATGGAGGGCCCCCAATTCTCTTCCAGAGCCGAAAGCAATATATACAGAAGCTGGGGAGTGGACGTAATTGGAATGACAAATGCGACTGAGGCCAAACTTGCCCGTGAAGCTGAGATTTGCTATGCAAGCCTTTCTATGGCGACCGATTATGACTGCTGGCACGAGCAGCATGATGATGTCACTGTAGAGGATTTAATTGAAACACTAAATAAGAACGTTCAGCTTGCAAGAGACATAATAAAAAAAGTCGTCCCAACAATTGGTGAGTCAAGGGAATGTCCCTGCTGTAACGCACTTCAGAACGCGATAATTACACCGAAAGAAGTTATTACACAAGAGGCTAAAGATCGTCTTGAAATACTAATAAAGAGGTATATATAATGAAATTGCTTGTTGTTGGTTCTATGGCGCTAGATACAATTGAAACACCATTTGGGAAAGAGGATAATATTTTAGGAGGCTCAGCTTCATATTTTTCCTTGGCAGCTAGTATGTTTGTCGAAGTAGGAATAGTAGCTGTAGTCGGAAAGGATTTCCCAGAAGGTCATTTAGATCTATTTAGAGAGAAGAATATAGATCTTCAGGGCGTAACCAGAGAAGAGGGAGAAACCTTTAAATGGGAAGGTAAATACGGATATGATCTTGGAGATCCTGATACTCTCGGCACATATCTAAACGTATTTGAAAATTTCAATCCTGTAATACCAGAAAGCTATAGTAATGTAGATTACGTGTTTCTTGCCAATATCGACCCAGAGCTTCAACTAAGTGTTCTGAATCAAGTTAAAGACCCGAAAATAGTTGCATGTGACACTATGAATTTCTGGATTGATAATAAGGTTGAGGAGCTTAAAAAAGTTCTAAAGCATGTAGACATACTGCTTATTAACGATTCAGAGACCAGAGCACTTGCGGGAGAGCCAAGAATCACTACTGCAGCAAGGGCTGTATTGGACATGGGGCCAAAAATCCTAATTGTTAAAAGAGGTGAATACGGAGCTCTGATGTTTGCAGGAGATGATATTTTCTGGGCCCCGAGTTTCCCACTTGAAGAAGTAATTGACCCCACAGGCGCTGGAGATACTTTTGCCGGCGGCTTTATGGGTTATATAGCGGGGAACGATATAACAGATCCGGCGGGATTTAAGACTGCTGTAGTTAATGGTAGCGTTGTAGCATCATTTACAGTAGAAAATTTTAGCGTCAGAAGATTGTCCGGTCTGACGAAAGAAGAAATTAGCGCTAGATTTGCAGAATTCTTAAAGCTGTCAAAGGTTGAATAAATACTGCCTGCAGATACATTTTGATTGTACAGAGTTGTTTAATCGGATTTCTCGCTAAATTAAACTCATATATACTCTCTTTAGAGTTCAAATTGAAATTTTACTCAGTTTTAGAATGCTGTATGAATTTTAATCTAAGATTATATAGAACATCGTTTAGCAGCTTATTCTCATTGTCATCCAAATTGCCAACTGTTTTATCTTTTAAAATTTCTAAAATCTCAATCGTATGCTTAGCTGCCGGAAGATTTACAGTTATTTCCTTAAGCTGCGGATCATGAATTTCTCCCAAGTGGATTAATGATGATGCGTTTAATGATAATATGAAGGTGGAAAAATCCATAGTTAATCCGCCCGTATCTTGTGGTGTTTGTTCTTCACTCATTATTTGATAGCCTCCTTGTAAGCTAATTCTATTATATCTGCTATTAACAAGTTCATTTCATATACTTGCTGAATTTTGTCCTCGGATCATAAGGGTTAGATTCACCTAGTTCTTCAAAGATTTTTTTGTCACTATCTTTTATATTATCAGGCATAACTATCTTAACCTCAACATATTGATTCCCTCTTTCCTTGGATTTTATATTTTGCACTCCTTTTCCTTTTAGCCTAAGCTTTGTACCGTTCTGTACTCCAGAAGGAATTGATACCTTTGCAGTTCCGTCAATAGTTGGGACATCAACCTGTTTGCCCAAAGCGGCTTCGTAGAAGGTAATCGGCAGCTCAAGATATATATCGTCATGTCTGCGCTTGAATATTGGATGAGACTTAACCTTTATTTTTAGATACAAATCTCCTTGGTCACCTCTTCCGCCTGACTCTCCTTTGCCTTGTACTCTAATTCTTGAGCCAGTAGAAACTCCTGGAGGTATTTTAACGGATAATTTCTCAGTATTTACATTGTTTAGTTTTTGGCGACTGATTGATATATCTCTTACTCCGCCTTTGATTGCTGTATCGAAATCTATTTCGATCTGATATTCTAGATCTTTTCCTTTAACAGGTTTTTCTCTTGAGGCATGGCTGAATATATCCCGGAATGTACCACCAGCGCCCCTGCCGCCGGTACTCCTTCTTGCCCTTGGGTCCCCTCCAAAGCCGAATATGTCTTTGAAAATATCTTCAAACCCCGTGAAATCTTGGGAGCTGTAAGTATATTGATAGTTGCCTCCTCCAGGGTCTCCAGCCTTTCTCCAAGTAGTTTGGCCTCCAGGCCTAAACTCGGCGCTTCCAAACATATCGTAGGTCTTTCTCTTTTCCTCATCTGAAAGGACCTCGTGGGCTTCTTGCACCTCTTTGAATTTTTCTTCAGCATCCTTGTTGTCTGGATTGTGATCAGGGTGGTATTTTCTTGCAAGACTGCGATAGGCCTTTTTTATTTCATCTTTAGTAGCGTTTTTAGAAACGCCTAGTAGTTTATAATAGTCTTTTACTGCTGCCATTGATCTTATTGAAGGGGTTAGCTTGTCCTATACAGACGTGTGGAAGAATAGCCAGCTGCTTAGATTACGTCAATTCCTTTAACTGGATCTAAACCCCTACAAAACTCCTATCTTAATTTGCTTTATATATAGTATAAAATAGTCATTACAATAACTGGTTCAAGATTGTACGGAATTGCGCTTTAGCCGCATTGGATGAATGTTTAGTTCTTCTCAATTGTATTAAGTATTGTCTCAGCAATCTGGTTAAAGGCTTTAGCTGCAGTGCTTTCAGGGTGTGATTCGACTATAGGAACTCCGCTGTCGCCGCCTTTTCTTATATCGGGATCTATGGGTATCTCTCCTAAAAAGGGTACTCCAAACTGCTCAGCCATTTTTTTGCCGCCGCCCCTGCCGAAGATATCTATAACTTCTCCGTTCCCTGATTGCTCAAGATAGCTCATATTCTCAACTATACCAAGTATAGGAACGTTTAGTTTTCTAAACATTTGTACTCCGCGCTTTACATCTATGAGCGCTACATCTTGAGGCGTAGTAACAATTAAACCACCGCTTAGAGGAACTGTTTGTACTAGAGAAAGCTGCGCGTCTCCAGTACCGGGCGGGAGATCGATTACCAAGTGATCAGTATCGTCCCAAATAACGTCTTCAATAAACTGCTTGATAGCGCCGTGAACCATCGGTCCTCGCCATATCACTGTTTCATCTTCGTTAACAAGAAAGCCTATAGACATGAGCTTAAGCCCTAATTTGTTCAGAGGGACAATCTTGTTATCTTCAGTTGCTTTGGGCCTGTCTTTTATACCAAGCATTGTAGGTATGCTAGGTCCCCAAATGTCTGCGTCCATAAGACCTACTTTGTCTCTCATCTTAGCCATAGCTACAGCAACNTTGACCGCTACCGTTGACTTGCCGACTCCGCCCTTTCCACTGGCTACGGCGATGTAGTACTTAATATCAGGCAGCTTAGCGGATTTTTCTGCCTTTTGCTGTCCTTGGCCCTGAGGTGCCGCTTTAGGTTGGCGCGCTGATATTTGTATATCAACATCAGAAACTCCAGGAGTTTCCAGTACCGCTATCCTGACTGAATCGCTAATTTCTGATTTTAATTTGTCGTCTGGTTTTGGTAATACCAAGGAAACATTGACCTTAGCTCCGTCAATCTGTACATCTTTGACAAGACCAAACGATACTATGTCTCTTGTAAAACCAGGGTATTTTACGCTTTGAAGCGCTTTTTTTATCGTATCAGGACTAAGTTCCATAATTTATCTTCGCGCTCCTTATCAAATTCCGAGTTTCTCTTTAGCTTCGTCTGACATCATATCAGGATTCCATGGTGGGTCCCAAACAACTTCAACTAATACATTATTAGCGCCGGCATCTTTTATAGCGTCTTCCGCCTGACCGGCTATCATAGCTCCCATGCCGCAGCCGGGTGTTGTTAGGGTCATTTTAAGGTTGACATTATTCCCTGAGGAAATAGCTACGTCGTAGATAAGCCCCAGATCGACGATACTAACAGGTATTTCCGGATCATACACGGTTTTAAGCGCATCGTATACGATTTCATCTGTTAGTTCGATGTTGCCAGTAGGTTTTTCGGATTTGTCGAATTTCTTAAAACTTACTCCTTTATCCGAAGATTCTGCTGGAGTGTCTGGTTTGATACTAAATATTTTTTTCATTCCCATGCTGTAAACCTCCCAGTTTTCTTGCTCATTTTCAGAGCGCTTTCTAGTAAAGAGTCTACCATTCTTTATGTAAAGGCGTTAGTAACTGAACCTAAATAATAGGGACAGTATTATATCAGGGCAATATCTAATATCAAATAAGAATTAAAACTAAATAGGAATTGTTTGCATGTAGTGGGGTTATAGGGTTAAATATAATAAAGAATGGATATGTAAAGTCTTTTAAGGTAAAAAGAAATGGCTGAAAATAAAGAGAATCTTCAAATACTTATAAGTCTTTCAAAAGAAAGGGGTCTTAAACTAACCCCTCAGAGAATGGTCATATTTCAGATTTTGTCTGAAGCCAATCAACATATCACAGTGGATGAAGTATATAAAAGAGCTAAAGAAGAATACCCCATGCTTTCCCTGGCTACTGTATATCGTAATATGGAGCAAATGGTTGAGTCGGATCTTTTAAAGCATCTAGATTTGGGCGGGACTTCGATGAGGTATGATACGAATTTAGAAAAACATCATCATTTTGTATGCACAAAATGCGGCAAGGTATCAGATGTATATCTGGACAAGGTTAATTACAGTTTAGATGAAAGCCGTTCCCGACTTGGCAAAGCCCAAATTAATTCCTTAGACCTGCACCTGCAAGGAACTTGCGGGGAGTGTTTATAGAGAATGATGATTTTGTAAAAGTTTGTATCTTGAAACATAATCCTACTATAGTATATTTACAGCCCATAAATTCTAGCTTTTATTCACGTTAAAAAAGGATAGTATCTAAGAACATGGAATCGCTCTTTGGCGGCAATCTCTCACTGATCATATTCTTCCCACTTTTAGGGATTCCGATCATTCTTTTCCTCTCTTATATATATAATAATTCGGAGGAATCACTCAAGATCGGAGCTTTGGTTGTAACTCTCATTGAATTCCTCATTTCAATCCCTTTATTCACTAACTTTGAAACCGGTACTGCAGCGATGCAGTTCGTACAAAAAGTTCCCTGGATTGAGAGTCTCGGAATAAGCTATCATGTCGGGCTTGATGGTATAAGTCTATTCTCGTGCTACTGACGACATTTATAATGCCGATTACTCTTCTCGGATCGTGGCG
>JGI24023J19991_10000458_pt1 | contig 31691 bp, 27 predicted proteins | sample Cruoilmetagenom1_FD_19991 | JGI IMG/M metagenome (IMG submission 19991)
AAAGACCAGCTCAAAGCCCTTGAGGGTCGACTTTCGGATATGAAGGAAGACGAATAACCAGGTAGGGGCACGGCACACCGTGCCCCTACCAATTTTACAGGAGGGCAATATGCCGCAAGGTAAAGGTTTGGGGAGTGGTTCTGGTCAGGGAAATGGTAGAAACTCCCTTGGCGGTGGCCGTGGAAGGAATAATGGCGGAGGTTTTGGTGCCGGGGGTGACTGTATTTGTGCAGGCTGCGGGCATAAAGTTTCCCATGAGAGAGGTGTAAAATGCACCGATCTAAAGTGTCCTGATTGCGGAAGAACTATGGTTAGAGAAGAACTCCTCGAAAGCAGAAAAAAATAAATAGGGGCGTATTGCATACGCCTGAAAAGAGGAAGAAAATGGATAGAATATTTGCAGTACCCACAGTTAACAAAAAATTAACAGCTCATTTTGGTCATTGCCAGAGCTTTGCAGTTCTAAAGGTTCAAAATGATAAGATAGTAGAAGAAGATTATCTTGATCCACCGGAACATCAGCCTGGCTCTTATCCTGCATTTTTAGCGAGTAAGGGTGTAAATACTATCATAGCTGGAGGAATGGGTGTAATGGCACAGAACCTGTTTACAGAGAATAATATTGAAGTATTTATGGGCCTTGATGCTGTAGAACCATCAAAGTTAGTGGAACTGTATCTTCAGGATAAACTTGAAAATGGAGATAACCTTTGTGATAGTACTCATGATCATGAACATGGTGAATGTGCTCATTAAAGGTAATTTCAGGTTAGGAAAATAAAATGAAAATAGCAATAGCCAGTGGAAAAGGTGGTACAGGTAAAACCACCCTTTCTACAAATTTGGCTTCTTTTATGGCAGAAAGCAGAGAATGTGTTTTATCAGATCTGGATGTGGAAGAACCCAACTCCGGTCTTTTTATTAAAGCAGAACTTATCCATGAAGAAGATAAGTTTAAAATGATCCCTGAATGGGAAAAAAGTAAGTGTGAATTATGTGGAAATTGCCAGGCAGTATGTAATTTTAATGCTGTCTTGAAAATGGGTAAAATGATAATGGTTTTTCCCGAACTCTGTCATGGCTGTTATGCCTGTTCAGAACTGTGTCCCACAGATTCTCTTCCAATGAAACAGAAAAAAATGGGAGAATTGAAATCCTATAAAAGCGGTAATCTTAATTTTATTGAGAGTAAACTGATTATAGGTGAGGAGCAGGCTGTTCCCCTTATTAAGCAGACTATAGATTATGTGGATGAGAATTTTGGTGAAGATGTAATAAAGATTTTTGATTCTCCTCCTGGGACATCATGTCCTGTAATAGAAGCTACCAGGGATGCGGATTTTGTTATTCTTGTAACTGAACCAACACCTTTTGGTCTCCATGACCTAAAACTGGCAGTAGAAACAGTTAAACAAATGGGAAAACCCTTTGGAGTTGTTATAAACAGACATGGAATTGGAAATAATGGTGTTGAACTGTACTGCATAGAAGATAATATAGACATAATTGCCCGTATACCTAATGATAGGTTAATAGCGGAAACCTACTCCCGGGGAGAATTACTCTATCCTACTATACCATCTGTAAAAGAAGCAGTTAAATCAATAAGTACGTATATTGAGAATATCGAAGGGTGGGCAAAGTGAAAGAGATAGTAGTAATTTCCGGAAAAGGCGGAACAGGTAAAACCTCGATAACTGCGTCACTTGCTTATCTTGGCGGAAAGGATCTGATTATCGCAGATTGTGATGTTGATGCTGCAGATATGCATCTGCTTATGGCTCCTGATTTTGGACAGTCAGAGGATTTTTACAGTGGTGAGATTGCATATATAGATCAGGATGCATGTATTAAATGCGGTAAGTGTCAGGATGTGTGCAGGTTTGATGCAATTCCAATTATAAACACTCAGTACGTTGTAGATCCTCTTGGATGTGAGGGCTGTGGATATTGTGCCCGGGTGTGTCCCACAGATGCAATTTCAAATTCACAGCCAAAAGTTGGTGAAGTTTATGTCTCTGATATACGAACAGGATCAACTATGGTTCATGCCCGCTTAAGTATTGGGGCTGATAATTCGGGAAAGCTTGTAGCGAAGGTTAAGAACGAAGCAAAAACTCTTGCTGAAAAAGAGAATAAGATTGCTGTACTTGTTGATGGATCTCCGGGAGTTGGATGTCCTGTTGTATCATCCCTGTCCGGAGCCAGTTTTACTGTTTTAGTAACTGAACCAACTGTTTCGGGACTCCATGATCTAAGAAGAGTGTATGAACTTGTAAAAAAGTTCGGCATTAAAGCTGGATGTATTATTAATAAAGCTGATTTAAATAAAAGCGTATCAGAAGAAATAAAGAGTTTTCTTAAAGAAGAAGAAATTATTTTATTATCAGAAATACCATATAACGTAAAATTTACAGATGCCATGACAAATGGCAAAACAATTGTGGAATATGACAAAGAATTAGGAAATATAATCAGCGAAAGCTGGAATAAGATAATTCGGGCGGTATGGAATACCGGGGACCCGAAATAGGCGCAGAGAAAATTAAAAATATTGTAGAAATATAAAAGATAATATGGGCGACACGTAGTGTCAGGGACCCATAATAGTCAGGAAGGAGCGATTAAAGATGAAAATAGTATTTACTGCCAAAGGCACAGATATGAATGCTGCAATGGATCCAAGATTTGGAAGAACAGAATATTTTGTTATTTTTGATGAAGATTTAAAGAGTGTTGAGTCTTTTGATAACAGAGCTATTGAAGGTGAAGCTCATGGTGCCGGACCTAAAACAGCCCAGAAGTTAGGTGAACTTGGAGCAGAAGTCTTAATAACAGGAAACGGCCCAGGAGGCAATGCAGCGACAGTCTTAAAGACAATGGGAACAGAAGTTTATGTTGGAGCAGGGGATATGACTGTTACAGAAGCATACGAAGCTTATAAAGCCGGTTCCTTGAAAAAGGCTTAAGGAAAAATAAGTATAATGGAAAAATTAATTACAGCCTTTGCTACAGATGATGGTAAGTCTTTTATTGACAGACATTTTGGGGATGCAGATTTTTATGATATTTATGAAATCTCATCCCAGGGCGTGAACCTCCTGAAGAGGATAGATAATACAACTGAAGAAGATGATGATGAAGAAGGACATGGAGATCCTGTGAAAGCTCAGGGGATTACAGGTATTCTAAAAAAAGAGGGTGTATCCATGTCGGTTTCCAGAGTTTTTGGTCCTAATTTAAAACGAATAAAAAAGAAATTTCTTTGTATTATAGTTAAAGAGGGTTCCATAGAAGATAGTATTAAAAAACTGCAGGATACTTTCCCTGCTCTTCTTGAAGAATGGTCAAAAGGTGAAGAAAGAAATTTTATAAGAATATAGAGGATTTATAAATTAATGGAAAAATATGAAATTGTAGTTATCGGCGGTGGACCTGCCGGTGTAAGTTTAGCCAAAGTACTGGGTAAAACAGCAAAAATAGCAATAATCAGACCCGAAGATCATAGTATGATTTACTGTGCACTTCCTTATGCGGTTGAAGGTTTAATTGAAAATGAGAAAACTTTTAAAAGTGATAATCTTGTAACAGATGCCGGTGCTGAACTTATTAGAAACACTGTAAAAGCTATAGACTTTGATAAAAAGGAATTGAAATTTATTAATGAAGATCGAATTTCTTTTGATAAGCTAATAATTGCGACAGGCGCTGTTCCTTTTATTCCCCCAATTCCTGGAGCTGATCTAAAAGGTGTTGGTGCCTTTAAAACTCAGGATGATCTTATTTGGATTGAACAGCTTGTAAGTAAGGGCTTAAAAAAAGCAGTTGTTGTAGGTGCAGGGGCCATTGGTATTGAATTAGCTCAGGCTTTTAGTTACCGTAAGGTAGCTGTAGATTTGGTGGATATGGGTGATTCTGTTCTTCCTAATCTTGTAGACGCCGATATGTCAGGTGTTTTAAGTACAGAACTTGAACGTGAATGGATTAAGTTACACTTAAATTCCAAAGTAATTGAACTGAAGGGCAGTGAGCATGTAGAATCAGTAGTTTTGGATAATGGAAGTACTATTGACTTTGATCCTGNACANGGTGATGAATGTTCTGGAATTGTTATTTTTGCTGCNGGTATGAAACCCGAAATATCTCTGGTTAAAGATAGTAAACTGGATCTTGGCNGAGATGGAATAATTGTAAATGACCGGATGAAGACTAACCTAAAGGATATTTACGCAGTAGGAGATTGTACACAGTTTACTAGTGGTATTTCCGGTAAAAATCTATCCGGAAAATTAGCTACAAATGCTGTTCCTATGGCAAAGATTCTTGGTTATAATTTGAAAGGTCAAAACAGGACCTATCCTGGTTTTTATAATGGAGCAGCTACCAAGGTCGGAAAATACTTTATTGGCGGTACTGGAATGTCTGAAATAGCAGCAAAGGCTGCTGGTTATGATGTTGTCTGTGGATATAGTGAGGTTACTACTAAATTCCCAATTATGCCTGGAGCAAAGAAGAAGAGAATGAAGCTGGTAGCGGATAATTCTACTCATCGTGTTTTAGGGGCTCAGATTGTTAGTGAAGAACCTGTTGTAGGCAGAATTGATCTGCTTACTTTTGCTATACAGAAAAAAAGTACTGTAGAAGATCTTTCTGCTTTAAGTTATGCTTCCCAGCCTCATCAGTCTTTTTATCCTGCAGCAAACATAGTTGTTCTGGCTGCTGAAGATATTAGAACTAAACTTGGTTGGTAACAAATGAGTGAATGCAAGTGGTTCCCGGTCTGCCCTATGAAGTTCGCCTTCGAGCGAGGTGTTTTGGAGGAAAAGTATATTACTTCCTACTGCAAGGGTGACTGGAGCAGCTGCATTCGATATCAAAAAGAAGAAGCAGGTATTTATCATCCTGATAATATGAGACAGGATGGAGTAATAGATGAAAACCTATCTTGAATGTATCCCCTGTTTTATGGACCAGGCTCTAAGGGCTGGTCGGATTTCCGGAATGGATGATGCTGGTATAAAAAAGCTGCTGGATGAAGTTGGAGGTATGATAAAAGATCTTCCTCTGGACAGCAGCCCTCCAGCTACCGGAGATTTAATATATGGTAAAATACGTGAAATATCAGGTATTAATGATCCTTATAAAGCAATTAAAAAAGAGACTATAGAAGAAGCAGCAAATCTTTATCCCAAGTTAAAAGAAATTATTGAAAATTCGGATAACAGACTGCTTACCGCTGTAAGAATAGCTATAGCAGGGAATGTTATAGATTTTGGAGTGGGGCATAAATTCAATATTGCAGAAGATGTTAAAGCCATCCTTGATCAGGACTTTGGAATACTCCACTTTGACGAATTTGTAGAAAGTTTAAATAAAGCAAAGTCGATTCTTTACCTGGGAGATAACTCCGGTGAATCAGTTTTTGATAAACTTCTAATAGAAGAGCTTGATAAACCTGTTACCTATGTTGTAAGAGATGTACCGGTTATAAATGATGTAACAATGAAGGATGCAATCGCTTCAGGCCTGGATCCATTGGCCGATTTGATATCTTCCGGAAGCTCAGCTCCTTCCATAATTCCAGAATTATGCAGCAGAGAGTTTCTTGATTATTTTGAAAAAGCAGAGATGATAATCAGTAAGGGACAGGGGAATTATGAAGGATTATCTGATAGTGATAGACCTGTTTTCTTTCTGTTAAAGGCAAAATGCCATGTTATTGCCAATGATCTGGGAGTTGAGAAGGGTGACATTGTCCTGGCCAGCACTAAGAAAAGTACTCTTTCTTAACCTTTAAAAAAGAAGCTGCAAATTTTACTTTATCTAACTCTTTCTGCAACCAATCCATTTCCAAAGATAATTGTCTCCTCTGTTATTTCTGTAATTCCAGTAAAACCTTCAAGCTGATGCATCTGGTATCCCATAAAAATCATTTTGTTTTCAGGATTATAAAACCATAAACCTGATATAGGCATATCTTCCGGGGATGAACCTTTTCTAAATAATATTGGGTCTCTAAAATCATAGTAATTATAGGTTCCTGTGCTGTAATTTATTTTCCATAATCCTGAAATTCCAGATTCTTCATTATCCTTTGCAATTTTATCCGGATCGATTTTAATAAAGTTTAAACTGTTTCCCCTATCACCAAGAATCATAACTGTTTCATTAAGTTTGTTAATTTCAAAACTGCCGGAACAAATAGCTTCATATTCATCAGTATTAAAAACAAGACTTTTATCTGTATTGTTATACATCCATTTACCCTGAATAGATGAATAATTTTCATCTATTGGTGATCTTAAAATTCTTTCAATATCGCATACCGAGTGATCATCTGTCAGATGAATTAGACTGTAAGGATTGCTGGTATTTGTTAACATCCAGTATCCGCTTATACGGGACTCTTCTTCACTTAGCTCTGCCAAACCTTTATTCATTTTAATAAAACTATAGCTAAGCTCATTATTTTTAAGCTGCATTTTACTGTCTGTAAGCACTTCTATAATGAGCTCCTGGTCTCCATTATTAAGATTTAATATAATAGAATTATCATCTTCANTGAAGCTCCAGTTGTAGTAACTAATATAACCTGACTGAGTTATTGATATTCTTCCATCATCTATAAATTCGAAATTAGTACTCATTTTATTAATCTCACCATTGCTTTCCATTTCTATCAGAAACCATTCTCCTGAAATTTTTTCATTTTTCTGATTATTGAAATCTCCTTCAATATCAGTAAGTTCATACATGGTGTATAGTTCTTCATCAAATTGATCTTCAATATTAATAATTTTGGCATATACCCCGGGTCTGTTCTTAATCATGTATAGTCTTGTTATACTGTTCATGGAGTAATCATCAGTATCAATAACTATACATTCAAATGTTCCTGCAGGGACAGTTACTTCTTTGTCACCAACTAATGTATAGATAAAAGGTTCTTCCAGGGGGTAGAAGATATTCTCATCAGGATAGTCTCCTTTTGGTAATTCTTCAAAAATATTATCTATAGCTATAGAACCACTATATTCATCCCGGGATACTTTTGCAGAGAGCTCATCTGTTATAAAAACATCAAAGTTATTAAGGAGAAAAGATTTTTTATATTTTAAGTTTGTAACCCTTTCCAGGTATGCTGTTTTAGTTTCAGCCTGAGCCCAGGAAAAATTTTCATATTCCAGATAATTATTATTATAATCCATGGTATCTGTTTCAGAAGAATATTCTTCATTTGAAAGGGAAAACTGCTCTCGGCCTGTTCCATTCTGTTCAAGTTTATTGGCTGATATTTTGTTTCCATTATTCATCAGTGAAATCTCTGAGTCAGTTATACTTAATATTTTACTGTTTCCTCTTAACAGAGGATCCCGAACCATCATAGTAACACTGTTGTTGTTTTTATTATAAATCCATAATCCACTTTCATTACTCGTATATCCATAATCAATATATTTTAATTGCATAATATTTGGATATTCAAAGTATACATAAATATCAGAATCATCTTCATTTGTTTTGGTTAGTTCCCACACACCCTGAAGATCGGATTCGCTGTTTTCCTGTTCTATTTGTGTCTCATTATAGTTTTTAAAGTAGAGTTCATTGTTATTAGATTTAAGTATAAGTTCTGAATCTGAAAGTTTTGAAATTATCCATGTTCCTTCAAACTCTTCAACCATTTCTGATTTTATTTTTACTTTATTATTCCCATTCATCTCCCAGGATCCAAAAACCATATCCTGCAGTTCTGCCATACCATCAGTTCTGAAAGTTAGTGTTTGATATAATTCTTCACTATTTTCACCGAACACAACCTTTGTTATAAGCCATTGGCCGCTAATGTCTGTTGCAGCTGCTGAAATATTACTAATTAAAAAGACCAGGTAAATAGAGAGAAGTATTATTTTTTTCATGAAGCACCCTTTTATAAATTTTTATTTAGTTATTTTATATGTTGTTATAGATATATATCACAATAGTGATATATGTGCAAAATATTTATCCATTTTTAATAAGCAGAACTGCAGCCAAAGATAATCCAATACTTATAATCCTAATAAAAGTAAGCTTTTCTTTATAAATTGCTGCAGATAAAAATATTGGTATTAAAATAGAAAGAGTAAATATAGGTTGCACCAGGGACATACTCCCTGCAGCAAATGCTTTTAGAACCAGACCATATCCGGCAAAGTTTAATATACCTATAATTGATCCGATTAAAAATATTCCAGATCTGCTGAAGGTTCTTGATTTTACATCTTTAGTGGTGAGTCGTAAATATCCAAATAAAGATATAAGAGCAACAATTGTATACGAAAGCAGTATATAGGTGTTTCTGTCTACATTTACAGATGCAAGTTTTCCGGCAGTCATGGAAAAGGATGTACAAAGTGCTGCAAAAACTGCAAAAAAGATTCCTTTTAGAGTATGGGATCCGGATATTTTAAACTGTTCCGACGAGATAAGAACAAGCACCAGAATTGAAGTTCCAATACCTGCCCACTGACTAATTGCAGGGGATTCATTAAAAAAAAGTATTCCTATAATAATTACAAACAGAACATTGGACTTATTTACAGGAAATACTACAGATGCAGGAGCAAGGGTTAGAGCCTTGAATTTTGCAAGAGCTCCAATGGCAAAAAGTGTTCCATTGGCAATTGCGTAGGGCAGTGCCGGCAGTATATTGGGGAATTTTTGTTCGGATAGTTTTGCTGAAACAACTATAGTGACAGCAGCAGATATTACCACAGTAGTGGCAGAAATAAGAATTACTGCCTGATTAAGATATTTTTTTTCTGCAGCTACTTTGTATAAAAAATTCAGCATACCATAAAAAAGAGTTGCAAATAGACTGTATGTTAACCAAAGTGGCATATATTTTTCCTGTATATTTATAATAGTTTGTCTATGGAATAACATTTCCATTGATATTTATCCAGTTTAATCTTACCATTTGAATCAGATTTTACGCCTTCCATTTCAAGAAGCATCTTCTGTTCCTGGAAACCATCATAATCTTTTATAGCAATTTTACCCTGACTGTTTATAACCCTGTGCCAGGGGATATTATCAGTTCTGTGCAATATTTGTACAACTTGCCGGGCTGCTTTGGGGCTTCCTGCAAGGGTAGCAATTGTTCCGTAAGTAGTGACTTTACCATAGGGAATATTTTTTAAAATAANTTTTACTTTTTCTGTGAAGGATTGTTCAGGATTATTACTACTCATAATAAATATTATATAAAATTATCCAGTGTTTGCAGAGGTGTAAAAAACTTTTCCAACTCTGTTGATATGTTCAATTAGATTTTTATCTTGAATATGGCTGAAAATAGATATATCAAACATGTATGGAAGGTAGAGCTCATCAAGTTCTTCTGCAATTGGATATACACTGTTGCCTAGAGTAAGGTTTTGTCCCTTTAAAGTTATATCTATATCAGATCCATTGTGGTAATTACCTTTTGCCCTGGAGCCATACAAAATAACCTTTTCTATTTGACTGTATTTAGAAAAAATTCCATTTATTTTTGATATTGTATCCTCTTCAAGTCCATACATATCTATAAATATCTTTGCTCTTTCTGTTTTTCTAAACTGGTTAAAAGTTCTTTAAATGCATCATAATATTTATTAATAATATCATTATAAATTTCATCTGCAGTTTCTTCATTATAAGTATGACTAGTTAGCTGTCGGCTTCTAACAGTTTCTATCAGTGTTTTATTTGCTACCAGCTTGCGGTTAAATGCCATTCTGTAAGCATCTCTACTGCCCTGAATTTCAGTTTCACCTATAGATAAGTAAAAATCTTTTATTGTATTCCATGCAAGTTCGTAAGTATATTCAAATGCCTGTATCAAACCCCTTTGTTCAATATCAGATAAATCTTTTTCCTTTGACAACTCAACATCTGCTGCTAAACTATTAAATGCTTGTTTGTATTTATCAAAGCGCTGTATCCATCTTATATCATTATCCATTAGCTATTCCTTTATTTTAACAGTAAATACTCTACACATTGATTTGAATTAAATATAAAGGAATAGGGGATTAAAGTTAAGAGGGGGACTTGCTTGTTTTTTTCCATATTTTCGCATATAAATATTACAACAGGAGTGACGACAATGGATTATTATGCTGAACGTGAAGAAGTAGCTTATTTTATGCGACGATTATATGATAAAAATCTAACCACATGTTCTGGAGGGAACGTAAGTCAAAAGGTAAATAAGGATATTATTTGTATAACCCCTTCAGCTCTTGATAAGGGTAGAATTACACCTGAGCAGATAGGGATAATAACTCTTAAAGGAGAAAACCTGACTCCTGAACTTAAACCCAGTATAGAAACTTCTATGCATATTGCAGTACATAATATGCGTCCGGATATAAAGGCAGTTGTTCATGCTCACCCTGTTACTGCCAGTAGTTTTACAGCCTCAGAAATGAAGATCAATACAGCTCTTATAGCAGAATCTGCCGCGGTTCTGGGTATTCCTGTATTTACTCAATATGCTAAACAGGGGAGTACCGAGCTGGCTCAAATTGTATCAGCTGCAACTGCAACTGCAAATATAGTGTTAATGTCTAATCATGGTGTCCTGACTGTAGGTGAAACCCTTTTAAAAGCTTTTGATAGAATTGAAGTTCTTGAGGCCTCTGCAAAAATTACACTTTATACAGAGTTATTGGGACCTAAGAGAGCCCTCTCTGATTCTCAATTAACAGAATTAGTAGCACCCCCGAAGGCTAATGTAAATGATGAGAAAAAGCTTGTTGATTTCATTGTAAAAGAGGTTTATGAGCAAATTATGAAGATGAATTCTTAAATTAAAATTCTAATAAATATAAAAACGGAGACAGTTTTCTGTCTCCGTAAATAAAATATCAATTTAGAATATAGAGATTACTTATCTTCAGCTGCTTCCTTAACTTTTTCCTTCTGAGTAGCCAAAGAAACAATAATCAGTGTAGCAAAACTCAAAGGAATAGATATTATTCCCGGATTGTCCAATGGAATAATTGCAGAAGATGCAGCTAATCCATATTTAACAAACATACTTGGAGATAATAGAATTATTCCAATTGCAGATACCATACCAACCAGAATAGACCAGGTAATTCCTTTGGCAGTTGTTTTTTTCCAGAATAGGAGCATAATAATTGCCGGAAAATTAGCAGAAGCAGCAATTGCAAAGGCCCAGCCCACNAAAAAGGATACATTCATTCCTTTAAATATAATTCCTAATATAATAGCCAAAACACCAACAACAACAGCAGCAATTTTTCCTATTACGACTTTTTTCTTATCACTCAGCTCTATACCCATATAATTATTTATAAGGTCATGGGCAACGGCTCCGGAGGATGCAACAATAAGCCCACTTACTGTTCCCAGCACGGTTGCAAAAGCTATAGCAGAAATAATTGCAAATAGTACTAATCCAAAATATTTAGCAAGAAGCGGTGCCGACATATTGCTGCTTTCAAGATCAAGGACTCCGTTAACCATGGCACCCAGGCCAATATAAAGTGTAAGTATATAAAAGAATCCTATAGCTATAATTGCAAGAATTGTAGATTTTCGTGCATCTCTGGCACTCGGAACTGTATAATATCTAATTAATACATGAGGAAGTGCTGAAGTCCCAAAAAACAGGGCAAGCATAAGAGAAACGAAATTAAGTTTGGAAAGGGGGGTTGATCCTTTATCTACCTTAAACTTTAATCCGGGTCTCATTATTTCTTCACCGGAAGTTGGTTCCTGATACCATAGAGAAACACTGTCTCCATCAAAATTGAATTTACTGGAAATAAACCTGACAATTTCACTATTCTGTATAGTTGAAATGAATTTAAAAGGTCCCAGATTACCGGTTTGCTTAACCTCTTTTCCATCGACTACTATTTTACTTAAATGACCAACAGAATAGAATAAGCCTTCCTCTATTGGGGCACCATTATAGAGTTTTTCTTTTGCAGCACTCGATACTATACTTAAAGTTTCAGTAACCCGTACTCCGTCTTTTTCTACTTTCCACCAGTTTTCAATATTCTGATTTTTTAAACGTAAAAAATGATTTTTATCTGATTCGTAGTTTCCGGTAATACTGTATCCGGATTCTTTTATTCCTGTAATTTTACCATCTGCTGTTATTGCATTAAGTTCTTTAAAATCGTGGTAGGAATCTGATGGTTTTACATCCAGTCCTTTGTTTAAGAGGAAAATAACAAGTACAGTAGAAAATACTATAAGCAAACCACCCTTGATAAACTGAACATAGGTGGTGGATTTCATACCTGCTGTAGCTACAATAAATATAACTATACCTCCTACCATCATAACTCCTACATAATGCGGAAGTCCTAAAAGAGGTGTAACCAAAGCTCCGGCACCCACCATCTGAGGAATCAGATAGAATATAGATACCATTAATGTGCTTATTCCTGCCATTAACTGAATACCCTTTGAATTGAATTTTGAATCCAAAGCATCAGTAAATGTATATTTTCCAAGTTTCTTCATTGGTTCAGCAACAATAAAAAGAGCTACAATCCAGCCAGCAAGGTATCCTATTGAATAGAGAAACCCGTCGTATCCTGAGAATGCTATCATACCGCAAATACCAAGAAAAGATGCTGCAGATAAATAATCTCCTGCAAATGCAATACCGTTTACAGTCCAGGGTATTGAGCCCCCTGCTGCAAAATAATCTTTTGAAGAAGCTGATTTCCTGGCTGCTAAAATTGAAATAGCAAGTACAGAAAGTACAATAATTAAAAACAATATTATAGGGAGTAGAGAAGCTTCGTATATCATTTGTTTTCCCCTTCCTCAATTGCTTGTTGTTTATTTTCTTCTTTAGAACAGTAATGGTTGTAAATTAATCCCGAGATTATAGCAAAAAGAATAAGACTAAATCCATAAAATACAGCCAGATTTAAACCGAACAATACTCTTGTTTCCATTTTTCCTGGAATTAGGACATTTATTGCTACAAAACCTGCGTATAAGATTCCATAAACAATAAACATTTTTATTCCCAGTTTTCTTTTATAATCAGATGCGTAATCGGATTCTGATTGCGCAGCAGGTTCATGTAACATATGATAACCTCTATATATTTTGATAATTTTAAATTAACATATCAGTTTTAGTTTGTATATGTTTTATAGTTTTTTGGTGGATAGAATAATTAGTTAATTTAGACTAGACTATATGTGTATTAGTTGCAGTCAGGTCTTAATAAAGAAAATGGACATTAGTGTCGAATATATTAAAGATCCCTTATAGGATTCATATTATTATAAAGTTAAAATATTGAGATTGTATCTTTCTTTAATGGAGTTTGTATGGAAAGCAAAAAAAATAAAAGAGTTCCTGGATTAAAGCAGGCTCAGACCATTATTTACTTTGCCTTGATAGTTGTGATTGGATCGATGGGGTATGGACTCTATTATAATCTTGAACGGATGAGTGATATTATTGTTGAGAACGACCGGGTTTCTACAGACTTTACTTCTGCTGTATTACATTTAAAAGGTGCGTTTGGTTATACCGGATTTATACATAATTTCAAAAACTATGTATTAAGGGGTACTCCCAAATATCTTGATTCCATTAAAAGCTATTATGATGAAATTTCTCTGAGTATTATTCACCTAAAACAAGTAACAGTTATTACAGAAGAAGATCTGAAATTTCTTGAAGTTATTCAGGAAACTGCTGATGAGTATATGGATGCCAGTCTTATGATACAGCCAATGGTAGAAAGGGGGGAATCTGTTACAGCCATAGACAAGGTGGTAAAAATTAATGATGGTCCTGCCAAAGAAGCTCTTGACAGTCTTGACCTTAGGTATATTGAGATTATAGCTAATGGTTCTGAAAGAGTTTCAAAAAAACTATCTGCTACTTTGTATATTTTTCTTCTGATAATTTTTATTTCGGTTATAATTTTTATTGGTTTATTAGTTTTTATTTTTCACAGACTTGATATTCAGGTAAAGGCAATCGGGCGTGTATCCAGGGATATGGCAGAAGGTGATTTATCCAAAGAAATCACTTTAATTCCTAATGATGCAATAGGAGATATGGCTGAGAATTTTAATCTTGCAATATTTTCTCTAAAAAAAATAATCGGTGGAGTAGTTACAACAACTAATGAAGGCAGGGATCTTAATGATACTCTGTCCGGACGAATTACTCAAATAGAAATTTCATCCGGAGAGATGTCAAATAATCTTGAAGGAATGCATAAAAAAATCAAAGAAGAAAATAATCAAATTATTGAGGCTTCTTCAGCATTGGAAGAAATTTCAGCAAACACTTCCAGTCTTTCAAAACAAATTACGATGCAGGCAGAGAGTGTCAGTACAACTTCTGCTGCTGTAGAAGAGATGGCAGCTTCCATTCTTAATGTAGCAAGAGTTGCAGATTCAAGGCAGAATGTTACAGAAAGCTTAATAAAAATGACTAAAGAAGGCAGCGAGAAAATAGAAGAGGCCAATGTTATTGTACAGGAAGCAGTTAAGAATATGGGAACTATGCAGGATATGCTGGAAGTTATTAATAATATTACATCCCAGACTAATCTTCTTTCTATGAATGCTGCAATCGAAGCTGCTCATGCGGGTGATGCTGGTAAGGGTTTTGCAGTTGTAGCAGATGAAATTAGAAAACTTGCAGAATCCACAGCGGAAAATGCCCATGAGATATCGGATTCTCTAACAGGGCTTATAAACAGGGTAAATCAGACAGCTAGTGTAACTAAAGAAAGTGGAGATTCTTTTCGGAAAATTGAAGTTGAAGTTCGTAATTTTGTCCAGGCATTTGCAGAAATTTCGGCGAGTACAAAGGAATTATCCGAAGGCAGTAGGGAAATTCAGGATTCAACAATATCTCTTCTGGATATTACATCTAATATAAAGACAGGTGCACAGGAGATAACTCTTGGTGCAAATGATATAAACATAGCACTTTTAAGAATTAAAGATACTTCAGATAACAACACATCCGGTATGGCTATATCCAGAGAGCAGATAGGGGATATTCATAAGGCTATGAGTGATATTGCTGTACTTAGTTCTACAAATACAGAAAATATGAATACTCTGATGGAAGAGGTTTCAGTATTTACTCTGGATAATAATGGTACGGATGATTCTGCTGTACATGAAGAACTGGGTGTTGGGACAGTTGACAGTGATCATTAAACAGTAAATAGATAAGACTCTGAAAAAATATTTTTTAATCTTTATTGGTTTTTTACATATCGAAGCTGTATATTAGCAAATAAGTAAGCTATATATGGAGAATATTATATGAAAAAACAACTTTTTTTAATAGTTTTATTAGTTTTTGCTGTTCTCTTATCTGTCTTTTCACTTGAAGGAACAGCTCTCTATGAATCAGCACTGGAAAATTATAAACAAAAACTAAATGAAGCAGCACTGGAGCAGTTAATAGAGTTTCGTAATCTGAATCCCGAAAATAGAAAAACGGATGATGCTTTGTGGTATATTGGCCGTTTATATGAAAGATTGGATTTAATTGATGATGCAGAAGCTGCTTTTAGAGAAGTTCTTGAAATACAGGATAGTAACCGCCTTGCCGAAGCCGCCTATGATCTAAGTCAGATATTATATTCAAGGAAAAGTTATTTAGAAATAACAGATCTTCTTTATCCGCTAATGGAACTGGAGCAACCCGACAGTTATGAGCTCCTCAGCCTGGAAATTCTTGGTGATGCTCTTTATAACATTGCACTTTCAGAACGTTCAGACTACCAGGACGAAGCTGCCGCTAAGATGTTTATAAAAGCTGCCGAAGTTTATGAATATGTTTTACTTTTTCAGGATGATGAAGCAGACCGCTCAGATATATTTTACAGTCTTGGGAAATCTTACAGACGTCTTGCTACTCTTGATTTAGATAAAATATATTATTCTGAATACTATAATAAAGCATTGGAAGCATTAAAAAAATCTGAATTACCAAGAGCGACATCATTAGTTATAGACTTGGAAAACAGTAGAAGTATAGATTTAGAACTGGATGTAACTGCACTTGGTGGCTCTGATAATATAACTACATCTTTTGGTTCAGATCTATCTGTAGATGCTTTACTTACTTTTCCTCTTGGGTTTAATAAAGAGTTTTTGTTTGATTTAAAATATGGACATGATGATTTTTCATTTAAAACCTTTAATTTTGATCCATTAAAAACAGGTGATACCAGGCTAATACAAAGCACAGATAAGGTTAGCAGTGACCTTGTTTTTAAAATTGGTTCTAAACGCAGATTTCTTAACACTTTAAAATTTAGTGCTGACTATAGATTAGCAGAAGATGCAGGGGATAATTATTATGCTCTCTCTTTAGCCGAAGATGGCCTTTTGCGTATAAACTCAAAATGGAAAACCGGTTGGGATTCTGAGTTCAACTGGAAAGTATTTCCGGATTACCTTATAAATGGACACAAAATTGACTCTGTTCAGGGAGATTTGAAACCCTTTCTACAGTGGTATTTTACAGATAAGTCAGATTTGACTCTTACTTATGGATTCAATATTAAACAGTATCTTGAGGCTAAATATGATACTGCTNNTNTTNTTGTTGATTCCATAAAAGACCGACAGTATATAACAAATAGTATTGAACTGGATTTCAATTCAAAGATTGGAAAAATAATTGATACCACTCTCTCTTACGAATTGTTGTATTTGGAATCCAACAACTATGATGTCTGGATATCTTCTGTGTACATGGCTGATTATTATGATTATTTACAGCATACAGTAAAAGCTGGTGTAGATTTTCAATGGTCAGATAGAATTAGAACTGATTTTGACGGATCTTTTGAAATGCGTAATTTTGCAAATTATATTGCTCAGGATTCAGCTGGTATATTTTTGTCAGGGGATGAAAAACGAGAAGATTTATCATTTTCTTTCGATACTAAGTTTGGCTTAGTAATCTGGTCAAATCCTTCAGGAGCTGAGGCTGAACTTATTGGACAGTTATGGTGGGACAAATCTATATCGAATATGAAAGATGAAGNANNCTTTGATACAAACTCAGACTTTTTTGGTGGTCTTCTTGGAGTTGAGTTAAGGTTGCCATAGTGAACAGAAAAAAAACTATAAGGCTTATCATTGCCATTCTTATGGCAGTGATGATCTCAATTATTGGATTTAAGTATTTTGTTCTTGGATACACTTTTGAGTCAATTGTTCCTCAGCCAAATTACTCTGTTAACCTAACTATGAGCTTTACAGGGAATGGTGATGATATTGCAGTGCGGACATTTTTACCAGTAAATGAACAGAATCAGGTAATAAGTAATGAATTTATTGGAGGTGATGGCCTTGATTTTAGGAGGGAGATAACTTCTCTTTATAACAGAGGTGACTGGACCCAGTATCAGGCAAAAGGAGCTTTTACTATTAATTATTCTTTTACTGCAATGATCAGAGCAATGAAGTTTAATATTTCACATGATCTGAAAGTTCCGGACAGATACGATGAATCTATGGATCATTTCCTTAAATCTACGGATGTAATCCAGGTAGATGATCCGCTTATAGTTAATCTTGCAGAAGAATTAAAAGCTGATAATATTTATATTGCAGATATAGTTAAGTCTCTTTTTGATTATGTTTATGATCTTGGTTCCAGACCATTTAAAGGAACCACTGATGCAGTAACTGCAGCCAAGCTTCAGGAAGCAAGCTGTAATGGTAAAAGCAGATTGTTTTCTGCAATGGCAAGACAGTTAAATATTCCTTCCAGACTGGTAGGTGGCATAATATTAAATACAGGAACAAAACGAACCAGTCATCAATGGATAGAGCTGTATATTGCCGGTTACTGGATACCCTTTGATACCTTAAATGGACACTTTGCAGAGTTACCTGGAAACTATCTGGCTCTCTACAGAGGAGATGAATCTTTATTCAGACATTCAAGAAATATTGGGTTTGATTACAGATATGATATAAGAAAGAAAACACTTTCCAATTACAGATTGGAAGGTTTTCTTATGAATAGTTCATTTAACCTCTACAGTATTTTATCAGATTTTTTTAAGATTTCAATTGCTATAAATGTTCTTCAGTTTTTACTTGTAATTCCTCTGGGAGTTTTTGTTGTTGTTTTTTCACGAAATATAGTTGGGATAAATACTTTTGGAACCTTTTTACCTGCTTTAATGGCAATGTCTTTTCAGGGTATTGGTCTACTTCCGGGCCTGGTTTCCTTTCTCTTTGTCCTAATTGTAACCATTNTAGTTAGAATTCCTCTTAATAAAATTGGACTTCTTCATACTCCCAAGCTAGCTGTAATGATGATAGCGGTTATTATGAGTCTTATTGGACTTACAGTTATTTCCAATTTATTAGATTTTGAAACTTTTTCTGCTCTAAACTCCACTGCACTTTTACCAGTTGCAATTCTAACTATTACATCCGAGCGTATTGCTCTTACCATAGAGGAAGAAGGATTTAAACATACAGTTTTAATTATGATTCAAACAATGCTGGTTATGAGTGCAAGTTTTTTTGTTATGAGTTCTGCAGCTCTTCAGGCATTACAAATTGCTTTCCCGGAACTTCTTCTGGGTGTTATTTCCATGAATCTATGGATTGGAAGCTGGACCGGAATAAGGTAAGTGAAATGTTGAGATTCCGGGAGTTGTACAAATGACCCTTGATTCAATACTAAGTATTAATAAAAGAAATCTCGATGTTATTTCAGTGTTTAATCCCCGAAAACATTTTCCTCTTGTAGATGATAAAATTAGAACAAAAGATATTTTAAATAAGGCAGGAGTTCCTTATCCGGAAACAATTGCTGTTGTAAAGAATTTCTTTGAGATTGAAAATGTCTTTAAAATTATAAGTAAAAAAGAGAGTTTTGTTGTAAAACCTGCCAGGGGAAGAGCCGGAGGTGGGATACTTCTTGTTGAAAAGGATGAGGACGGTTCCTGGAAAACACCTTCTGGCCGAGAAATTGGAAAAGATGATATGAAAACTCATTTTGGAGATATTCTTTTTGGTGTTTATTCATTTGGTAGGATGGATGACAGTGTTCTGATCGAAAAAAAAGTAAATCCGGATGATTTTATGCTGAATATATATAAAAGAGGTATACCGGATATACGTATTATTACCTTTAAAGGAAAACCTGTTATGGCAATGTTGCGTGTCCCTACAGATAGATCTGATGGTAAGGCTAATCTTCATCAGGGAGCTATAGGGGTGTCTATTGATATGGAAACAGGTATGACTGGTTCCTCTGTTATGTCAGGAAAAAGAATAGAAATTCATCCTGATAGCGGAGTGAAAATTTCAGGATTGAAAATACCTTTCTGGAAAGAAATATTGACAATAGCAGAATCTTCCTCTATGGAAGTTCCTCTTGAATATATTGGTGTAGATATTGTCCTGGACAGGAAACTGGGTCCTCTTGTTCTGGAATTAAATGCAAGACCGGGACTGCAGATTCAAGTTGTTAATAAGCAGGGGCTTTTACCATTACTGGAGGGAGTGTAACAGTGAAAAAATATATAATTTCTTTGTGGACGAAATCTGCTCTCCCTGTACTTGTATTTATTTTGTTTCTGGTAGCAGGTGGTGCTTATCTTCAGTATTATGCTCTTCAGATTCAAAACAGACCTCTAACTGTTAATGTTAACAGTAAAACTGCTGTAGAGAATATAGATATCCAGTTTGATGAAATAGACACAATTCCCCTGGTCCCAGGTGATTATAGGGAAGTTTATATACTATTGGATCAAAATCGAAATTCAGATGCTCTAAATTTACTTGATAAACTTTCTTTGGAAAATGCTGACATTAAAGTAAATCCTGATTTTATTCTTATCTATTCCAGAATACTAATAAGCCTGGAAAAATATAAAGAAGCTCTTGAAGTTCTCACATTATCAACCAGTAATAATCCAGGAATATTATTTAGTATTGCCCTTGTTAAAAATCGGCTGGGAGATAAAACCGGTGCCATCAATTCTTATAAGAAGGCTCTTCAGTTAAAACCTTCATACTTTGAAGCATCATTTAATTTGGGAAACCTCTATCTTGTATTAAAAAGATATGATCTTGCAGTAACTGTTTTAGAAAAAACTGTTCCTCTGGCTGGAGGTGGTAAACGCTCAAGGACACTTAGCAGTCTAGGCATTGCCTATCTTAGATCAGAAAAGTATAAATTGGCAGAAGAAACACTTATAGAATCTGTAAATCTTGATCCATCTTCACTCAAACCCCGGTTTGAACTTGCAGAACTGTATACCGAAACAGGTCGAATGGGTAGTTCTGAAGCTATATATAAAGAAATACTTCTTTTGGATGAACTTAACTCATCGGCATACAATGGTTTGGCAGATTTAGCTCTAAAAGATGGGGAAATTGATAAAGCAATTTCTATTTTAAATGAAATTTTAATAATTGATTCAGGTATTGATGATATCCGAATAAAACTTGTTGGATTACTTTTTGAAAAGGGAGAATTGGCTAAAGCAAAATCCCATTTAGTCTGGATTCTGCAGAATGGTACTAATAAGGAAGAAGCAAATTTCCAGCTAGGGCGAGTTGAGTATAGTCAGCATAGATTTAAAGAAGCATCGAATTATTATACTCAGGCATTTAATCTTTCTGACAACACTAATATAGAATCTTTAAATAATCTGGGGTTGGCTCAAAAGGCCCTGGGGAATTTTGAAAATGCAATAGCTTCTTTTAGACTAGCTATTGAGATTGATGATCTATACTTTAAGGCACATTATAATCTGGGGTTATTGTACCTGGATGAAGAAGACTACCAAAATGCTGAAAACTCTTTTAAACGTGTTATAGATTTGAAACCTGATCACTCTGAAGCATGGCATAATCTTGCCTTTGTTTTAAGTCAAAAGGGATTATACAGGGCTTCCATTGATGCCTATGAGAAAGCATTGAGAATTGAACCTTCAAATATAAAAACAAGACTTAATTTAGCTGTTCAGTATAAAAAACTTGATGAAATGGATAAGGCACTGGAACAGTATCAACTTGTTCTTTCAATTAACCCTTCATATTCAAGTGCATGGTATAACCAGGCTCTCCTTTATAAAGCAATTGGGAAATATACAGAAGCGGAGAGTTCCTACAATAAAGCCATTGAATTAAATCCGGGTGAAGTAAAGTACTGGTTAAATTTATCAACTCTATTAAGCAGTTTGAGTAGAATAGATGATTCAATAGAGGTGCTAAAGAATGGAATTGATGTACATTCAAATTCAGACCTTTTAAGATATAATCTGGCTTTGCAGTATAAAAAATTAAATAATACAACTAAAGCAAAAATCGAATTGGAAAATGCTGTTGCCTTAAATCCAAATAATGTAAAAGCCTGGCTGGCCTTAGGTGATATAGAATCAGATGATAAAAATCATAAAAATGCTGCAGAATATTATCTCAATGCTGTTATACTTGATCCTGAGGATGGTTATTCAAAATATCAGTTGGGAAAGGAGCAGTATAAACTGAATAACTTTGAAGCTGCCCTTATTAGTTTTAATGAATCAATTGAAATTATTACGAATAATGCCTGGATATGGTATAATCTTGGAAAAACCCAAAATAAACTGGATCTACTTGAAGAAGCAGGAGAATCTTTCAGGAAGACACTTATTATTGATCCCAATATGGCCAAATACGTAAATAATCAGTTCTCCCGGGAAGACGATACCATTGAAATTCTCTATGATATGATTGAAACAGATAAAAATAATGTTAATCTAAGAATACAATTGGCAGAACTACTCTCCCGCAGCGGCACATACGAAAAATCTCTTGATGAATATAACAATGCTATTGAACTGGAACCGGATAATAGTTCCATTTGGCTGTCTATGGGGAATACGGCATATGCATCCGGAGATTTATCCCTGTCTGAAAAAGCATACAAACAGTTAATTCTTATTACTCCCATAGATGGAGAATATCTGTTTATGTATGGAAAAATTCTTTATGAACTTGATAAAACTGACCTTGCTTTTGATTATCTGTCACAGGCTGTAAATTTTCATAAATCACCTCTTGAAGTGTTAAGGTATTATGGGAATGCTCTTTATAATGAGAAAATTTATGATGATTCTATTGTAATTTTAAAACAAGCTGTAGAACTGGACCCTTCTGATGGCGGGACAGTTATAGATCTTGGTAAATCTTATTATAAAAAGAAAGATTATAAAGAAGCTTTTGGATATTTTTCTAATTCTACAGAACTTCTTCCTGAATATGAATGGTCATTTATATGGGAAGCCAGAGCCATGACAAAGCTTGAAAATTATGAAGATGCTGTAAAAAGTTATAAAAAAGCAGTTGCAATCAGGCCTGACTATATTCAACCCTACATTGGTTTGGGAGATTTGGAACTTGCCAGAAACAGGAACCAGGAAGCTGCTGCTTACTACAGAAAAGTTCTGGAGATAGATCCTGATCATGCTTCAACCAGAAGAAAGTTGGATAAAATTATTAACTAACCATCCTCTTCCGGGTACCAAATTTTGAATTTGTGTTTAAATGCTCTTTTACCTGCCAGTTTAATAAAAAATGTTCCGGTAAATAGTATATATGCCAAATTTATCAGAACAGCTATCCAGAACCAGTTGTAGTTTCCTGTTATGTATGTCCGGAGGGGCATATTCATAGTTAATATGTAGGGTATTGCAAAGACAAAAGTAATTGCTGAAGAATATGAAAAATCTGTAGCAACAGGAGTTTTAAAATCCGGATCCATAACCCTTAGGAGTGCCAACCCTGTAGAAAGTGTTCCTGTTGTTGCTCCGAATATCATAACAGATCTTAAAAATCTATGATCACTGAAAATTCTGGATGTAAACCAGATTGAGCTGATTGATACAACAATAGCGCCAATACCTGCAACAGTAAAAATAGGAATCCAGTATTCCATAACCATAACAAGAGAAATTGCTGCAATTGCACTTGCAAACATTAAATCCACAGACATGCCTGTAATTCTGTTTAGTGTGAGGTTATCCATGATATGCTGGGCATTGGTTATTCTTAGAAACTGTTTTAAAAGCATACCTGTAAGTGCGGCAAATACAAAACTTAAGCCCCATAAGGTTGCTGAAAGCTGTTCTCCGGCTGATCCTGCAAAAGATAAAAGGTATTCTATTCCGGTAAGAAGAAGAAATGTTAAAAAATAACCTAAAAGAACCATTCCCAAATTAAGTGTCATGGTGTCAATAGCTTCTGTTTCTGTAGTTTGATAGGATCCAACTGGTAATTTTGAGTTTTTTGGATGTATTCCAGAGCGAATGTCTTTATTAAGAAGAAAAGCTACTTTCTCTTTATTAATCCAGCCCCTTCTTATTCCATAATTGATAAAAAAGATTCCTCCAAAGCTGCATATTATAAAACCAATGGCAGCAAAAGTGAGGCCTATATTGCCTGCGTCAACAACACCATAAGCATTCCAGCTTTCACCTATGGAATATGCCTGTCCTGGACCGAGTCCAAACCCAAGGGGCAGGAGATAGCCAAAGCTATGAAATAATTCGGGCATTATAGTTTTTATCAGAAAGAATGTAAGAATTAATCCTATAAATCCCTGCACTCCATACTGGAAAAGAACAGAAATAGATGTTCTGAAGGTTCCTCCATTGCCGGACTTGCTTTCTTCCGGGGTTTTTAATGCCAATGCAAGAAATGAAAGACTAAGCAAATGGTAAGCCATTTCTCCCAGATTAGCAGGTGAAATACCTAGTTTTGGAAATACAAAATTATATAGAGGTAGAAGAATAAATCCGGCTATAAGAGGATTAGGAATAAGGTATTTCTGGAAAAATTTTATTCTTGTACGAATCCATGTTGCTAATATAAGCCCTGCTGAGATAATCCCGAGGTTTATAAACATTGTCCATTGAATACTCATTAACTGCCTCTTTCTCTGGATTTTATATTTGATATAATTATTATAGTTATTTTCTATTTTGTGCAACTATACATATTTACTGGATTCTATGGGTTTATTTTTTTAGATAAAAAGATCTCCTGTGATGAAACCAAAAAGCTTGTAAATAAAAGAGATAGACGAATGATGGGGAATCAGGGTAAAATGAAACTACTAATGAAAAGAATTTACTTAGACGTCTGTTGTTTAAACCGCCCCTTTGATGATCAGGATCAGGATAGGATCCGCTTTGAATCAGAAGCTGTAAGGTTTATCCTGAAACATATTAGAAAGGGCGATTTTATATGGATTGGCAGTACTGTAGTGGATTTGGAATTAAACAGAACTCCTGATCAGGACAGAAGAAGTGAAATGCAGATGTTTACAAAAAGTATGGTAGAAAAGGTGACAGCTGACCTTAAAGAAACCCGGAGAGCAGAGGAATTAGAATTATTGGGTTTTGGTGCTATGGATGCGTTACATTTAGCATGTGCAGAAAAAGCTAAAGCTGAGGTTCTACTGACAACAGATGATAAGTTTTTGAAGAAAGGGATAGCACATTCGGGAAAATTGAATGTAAGGATAGCAAATCCTGCTATCTGGCTGCAGGAGGTGGTTGAATGGTAAATACACAAGGGATGAGCCCTGAAAAGATAAGATTAGTCGGTCTTGAGTTATTAAATAGGGAATTGGGATCCGACGTGATGATAGAGTTTTTACAGCAGTTTAGTCGGGGATCCGGTGACTATACAAAAGAAAGGGAGAAGTTGTTTGAAGGTGAAACAGTAGCGTCCCTCTCGAAAGAGTTATTTTCTCTACAGGAATCCGAGGAGAAATAATTATAAAAAGTTTAAAATTATGATTAAAAAAGTATGAAAAAAAGAAATTAGTGTTCTCTTTGTTCTCTATCTTATCATTTTAAAATACCTAATAAAAAACCGGGAGAGTTCTTATTGTGAGAAAGATTCTTAAGTTTAGGATAGAGGTGTTGTACTATCGTTTCAGGGTTTTCGGGTGATGAATTTCCAGAGTTACCTTATTTTATGGAGGTATTAAAATAGATGATATGGATAGTACATCTTTTGGTAGTTGTTTTTTTCGCATCAATTGGAATTAGTTTATTAGTTATACATAAAAAAAGATCAGGTATTTTTTATTTGATTATAGCAGGTTTATCATTATTCTTCTTAGTTAGATTTTTTCTCAAAGTATAACTTAAATGATACTGAGCTACTGAAAAATTAATTAGATCCTCATGGCCGGTGATGAAAGTTTGCTTCCATTTCCGGCCTGTTAACTGAAATACTGTCTCTTACCAAATTACTGTGGTACTTTTTTCTGAATACGATGAAAACAGCCAGCGTATTGAAAAACACAAGGATTGCCACATAACTCCACTATGCGCAGTCTGGAGTTATTAGAGAACCAAAGCAAGGCAAATTTCGTCACAAGGGACCCTTGTGCGATAGTTTGCCGGGTGTGAGGGTATTACGGCTGTTATATGGCGATACTACCAAAACCTGATTAAAAAACACAGATCTTTAAAATAGCAACAGATGTAAATCCCAAGCGTTAATGATAGTAGTGGAAATCCCGTACCGTGGTTGTATGATACGTAGAGACGCGATTAATCGCGTCTGTACCTATCGATACAAAATGTGATCCATTTTATCATATCGGGCGGAATTGGAGCGGATAGCATGGCCCTTTCGTACGGATCAGGCATGCCTGATCCGTACGAAAGGGAAACGCCCTGAATAAATATTTTTTTAAGATTTTAACAATTCCTAACTGCCATCTTCCGGATACCATAGCTTGCTTTTATGTGTAAACGCTCTTTTGCCTGCTAATTTAAGAAAAAATGTTCCCGAAAACAGTAGATAGATTATGTTTACCAGTATTGCCAACCAAAACCACTTGTAATCTCCTGTTACATAAGTATGCAGGGGAAGGTTTATTGTCAGGATATAAGGAATGGCAAAGATAAATGTCAGGCCGGAAGCATATGTATAATCTGTAGCAACCGGAGTTTCAAAGTCCGGATCAACTACCCTGAGGAGGGCGAGCCCTGTAGACAAAGTTCCTGTTGATACTCCAAATATCAGTATTGTTCTTAAAAATCTATGATCTCTGAAAATTCGGGATCCAAACCAGATTGTAGTAACGGAAGTAATTCCTGCACCAATTATTGATATTGTAAATATAGGAATCCAAAATTTTGAAACCATTACAAGAGAGATGGCAGCAATAGCACTTGTTACCATTAGATCTACTGAAAAACCTGTAACTCTGTTTAAAGTCAGGTTATCCATTATATGCTGAGAATCTGTTAGTTTTAGAAACTGTTTTATTATTAAACCAAAAAGGGCTGCAAAGATGAAGCTTAACCCCCAGAAAGTAGCTGCAAGCTGTTCTCCTGCAGGTCCAATAAATGAAAGTAAGTAATCCAATAGGGTTAGAAAAAGAAAAGCCAGAAAATAACCAAATAAGACCATTCCCACATTCAATGTTAGTGTATCTATGGCTTCTGTTTCTGTAGTCTGGTAGGATCCAATTTTCAGTTTTGCACCCTTAGGATGAACACCTGGACGAATATCTTTATCCATTAGGAAGTCAACCTTTTCTTTTTCGATCCACCCTTTCTTAATTCCGTAATTTATTATAAATACTCCGCCGAAACTGCAGAGAATAAATCCTATAGCAGCAAAAGTAAGGCCTACACTACCAGCCCCGTAAACACCAAAGGTGTTCCAGCTTTCACCTATTGAATAAGCCTGTCCCGGACCCTGGGAAAAACCCAGAGGAAGGAAATACCCAAAACTGTGATAAAGGTCTGGTATTAATGTTTTTATAAAAAAGAATGTTAGAAGTAAACCAGTTAAGCCCTGTATTCCAAACTGAAATAATATAGAAAGAGTTGTTCCGAAAATTCTACCGTTAGCTTTCTTTTGTTTTGGAGGTGTTTTAAGTGCCAGGGCTACAAACGAAATGCTTAACAGATGATATGCCATTTCGCCAAGATTCACAGAAGACAACCCAAGCTTAGGGAGAACAAAGTTATATAACGGGAGAAGTATAAATCCTGCCAGTAAAGAATTAGGTATAAGAAATTTCTGAAAGAACCTTATTTTTGTTCTCAGCCATGTGGCAAAAATCAATCCTGCTGAAATAATTCCTAAATTTATAAACATTGTCCATTGAATACTCACAGAATACCCCTTTCACTATATCTAAAATCTGCTATAATTAATCTTACTAGCCATTATATTTTACTATTGTAAAATTGAACAGGAGTTTTTTATGCCTAAAAAAAGTAATAAAATCACTATTAATCAATGGTTTTATTATACTCTAAAGCCTTTATTAAGGATTTGGTTACAAAATAAGTTTAATCTGGATGCAGAAATTCCTGAAGAAGTGAAGAATTTAAAACCTCCATTTCTAATATTACCTAATCATCAGGGATTTTGGGATCCTTTTATGGCTGGAATATACTTAAAACAGCAAATTTTTTATATTGCCTCAGATGCAATATTCAGATCTCCATTTTTCGGATTATTGATGAGACTCTTAGGAGTTATACCAAAAACTAAAGCTCAATCTGATATTGACGCCCTTAAAAATATTTTTATGGTAAAAGACCGGGGAGATGTTATTGGTATTTTCCCTGAAGGAAGACGAACCTGGGATGGTGCAACACTTCCTTTAGTCTATTCTACTTCAAAACTAATTAGAATGCTTAAAGTACCTGTGGTAGTAGTTGTTTTTAAAGGTGGCTTTTTTAGTCAGCCCAGATGGGGTTTTCATATTCAAAAGGGCAAAGTTACAATGGAGTATAAACTTCTCTTCAAAGATAATGAAGTTAAATCTATGAAAGTAGATGATATTCATAGAAAGCTTGCAGATGCCCTGTCTTTTAATGAATTTGACTATCAGAATGAAGTTGCTGTAGAGTATAAAGGGAGAAAGTCTGCAGAATACCTTGAGCAGGTTCTATATACATGTCCTTCCTGCAGTACTATTGGGTCAATGTATTCCCACGGAAAGAAATTTACATGTAAACAGTGTAATTATGAACTTGAATATAATCTTCTTCGTAAATTTGAGAGCAGTAAAAATAAAGTAGTATTTGATAATATCAGAGACTGGAATTTATGGCAGCAGAAAAATTTACAATCCTGTCTTGATAAGACATCATTTGCAGGTAAAACAGTTTTAGAAGATAGTAATCTTATTTTTCATACAGGCTATAAAAGTGAAAAACTTAAATACCTTTGTACAGGTTTTCTTGGCTTAGTCAGATCTAAAACAGGAGATCTGGTAATAATAAAGAATAGCAATGGAGGTATATTAAAATCTTTTCCAGCATCTGAGCTTAGTGGTATTAATGTTCAAAATAAGGAGAGGCTTGAGTTTTATCATGAGGGCACTTTGTTCACAATAAAGGGTAAGACCAGACGATTTAGTGCCTACAAATGGCTTAATGCTGTGGAGTATCTGCTACGGGATAAGACTGCACAGTTTCAGGCAAAATAGTTTCAATTAAGAACAGTTTTCAGCTTTTAGCAGAATACTTTTCATTTGTAAGTAAACTTTTATCTTTCATTCATATTTCCTTCATATATTCAATCTATAATATATCTGACAATATTTATAATGATTACTTTGATTATTGTCAAAAAGATGTTATATTGTTTTAAAAATAATGGAATATATGTTTATTTTGTAAAGAGGAAATATAATGAAAAGGTTTTTATTATTAGTTTTAAGTATTTTATTTATTGGTTCACAGGCTTTTGGGCTCAATTTTCAAACTGTAATATATCAGCTTGAGAAGACCTATGATGTAGAATTTGCTATGCTGGAAGTTCAACGTCTTGAAAAAGAGATAATGGCTCTAATGAACCCTTCAGATTATAATGTTGGTATTAATCCTTCTGTGAAGGCCATTAGTCAGGAGGGAGGGGTATTTGCTGAGGAGATAGAATTCTCTGCCACAGCATCTCTAAAAGTTCCTCTTGGTCTGTCGGATGTTGAACAGGAAAAACTTAATTTTTCTTTAAACTCTTTGGAATTGGCAGAACATGCTGTGAAAACAGCAAAAGAAAAGGCATTTATTAAACTTTATAATTTATATCAGACTGCCTGGCTTCTTCAGGAAGAAGAGCCTGTTCTTGAGTTGGAAGTTAAAGCAGCAGAAAACTATTCTGAAATTCTGACACAAAAGTTTAAAGCGGGAACAGTTTCCCTGATAACTCTTGCAGCAGCTGAGGAAACACTTCAGGAAAGAAATGATAATTATTCACAGAATATACTAAAACAAAGATTGGCCTGGTTTGAACTTATGTTTAATGCAAATCTTGAAATGGAAGTGGAAGCTCTGGAAAAGAATATTTTAAAAATGACAGATCTTCCAAAACCTCCGGAACTAAGTGACTGGATCGAAGAAAATCACCCTCTGGTTAATATTGAGAGGGTAAAAATAGAACAACTGGGACAAACAATAGAAAGAATGAAAAAGTCTGATCTTGATATTAGTGTAAAACCTTTTGTAAATTATGATGGACACGCTGCATCACTAACCTATTCTTTAAATGATCCTGGACTTATAGGATCCTATACTTATCCTGGTTTTAGTATTGGAGAAATTCCTCCCAGCAACTCCAGCAATTCGGTTCCTACCTGGAATACAGGAGTAACAGTAAATATTTCACTTGGGTCAAACAGGAGTGACAATTTGAATATTGATGCTCTTAATCTTGGGCTTAAAAGTGCTATGGCAAAGCTGGATTATCTGATTGAATCTTTAAATTTGGGGATACGATCCTCTCATCAGCAGTTGATTAGAAATCAGGGAGCTCTTGATCAGGCTAATAGGGATCTTATTAGAAGCAGTGAAAATCATAAAATAATGGAAACAAAAAAAGAACTTGGCCAGGCATCACAGTTTGATCTCCTTGAATCCCAGTCTATTGTTGCAAGAGCAGAATGGAAAATAGAATCTGCAAGGATTAATACAGAAATTTCCTGGTTATCAGTGTTGGAAGATGCTGCCTGGTTTGAAAAAGTGGATTTAGAGTAAAAATAGATAAAACGGGCAACACGTAGTGTTAAGGACCCGTTATTAGTCGTAAAGGAGTGGATATGAATGAAAAGAAAGGTCTGCTAGGCAGGATATCTTCCCTCAGCATTGACAGATATAGAATAGTTTATTTGGGTATGGTTCTATTAATTATTATGGGAGTCTATTTTTACCAAATTCTCCCCAGAGAATCAAAACCAGAAGTTGTTTTTCCTAAAATTAAGATTAATACTACCTTTACAGGGGCATCTCCGGAAGATGTTGAGTTTCTGGTAACAAATAAGCTTGAAGCTGTGTTATCAGGTATCGATGATATTGAGTTTTTAACTTCATCATCCCTGGCCGGCAGATCAGAGATACAGATCGATTTTTATCCTGAAGTTAATATTGATGATAAAATAAATGAAGTAAATCAGGCTGTTATATCTGTAAGAGATCTACCTGAAGAAGCTGAGGCTCCAGCAATAAAGGTTTCTACTACAGCAAACAGGGCTTTTATGGTTCTCAGTCTTAGTGGTGATCTTCTTCCTTCAGAACTAAAAGATGCAGCAGACCTTATGATGGATGAACTTCTGTCTATTAGTGGTGTAAACGATGTAAAAATTTCAGGTGAAAGAATACCGGAAATTAGAATTACAATAGATCCTGCCAGGTTGGCAGAATTTAATCTGACTGTTGATGATTTATTACAAGCGGTAAAAATACGACATAAAGATACTCCTGCAGGTGATGCTATTCTTGATGGTATGCATTACTACGTTCGTGTATTAGGTTCCTATGCTAATCTGGATGAGATTAGAAGAACCCTCATTCCTCTTCCCGGGGGTGGTACACGTTTTCTTAAAGATCTGGCAGTAGTTGAAGAAACCTATAAACCCAGAACTAATTATTCCAGACGTTCAGTTAATCTGGATACTGAAGATGCTGCCATGAAATCAGCAATTACTCTTTCTCTGTACAGGGATGGTGGTACTGATATTATTGGACCAAGTGTCGAAGTAAATAAAATTGTAAGTAATCTGGATGATGGTCGATTTCCGGAAGATCTGGATGTTCTTATAATTCAGGATGATGCTGTTACTGTGCAGGAGGATCTTGATGCTGTTCTGGGTAATGCCATTTCCGGCCTTCTTATAGTTGTTCTTGTACTGTTTTTATTTCTTGGATTAAAGGAAGCTTTAATTACATCTCTAATTATACCTTTTTCACTTTTTATTGCCTTTATGGGGATGAACAGTGTTGGAATGACATTTAACACAATGACACTTCTTGCAATGATAATTGCTTTAGGACTTCTTGTTGATAATGCAATAGTTGTAATGGAGAATGTAGCAATATTCAGAGAGAAAGGTCTGTCCAGAATACAGGCAGCTAAAGAGGGTACTGCAGAAGTAGCACCTTCTATACTTGCTGCAACACTTACAACAATGGCAGCTTTTATCCCAATAGCATTTATGGGCGGAAGAATTGGACTGATAATAAGTGTAATTCCTTTGACAATTATATTTATAATTGGTGCATCTTTAATTATAGCCCTGAGTATAACTCCTACTTTAAGTTCAAGACTTCTCTCACGCAAGACAGGGCATAAAGAACCACGTAAATTTTCTTTAGTAAGGGA
>JGI24023J19991_10000459_pt1 | contig 31680 bp, 27 predicted proteins | sample Cruoilmetagenom1_FD_19991 | JGI IMG/M metagenome (IMG submission 19991)
CTTCCTGTTTCATCTCGAAAACGAAAAACACTGACATTTTTTGCAAGTAATGATCTTGAGCCATTGCTATAGTTTTGCCCATCCCAAGGTTGATAGTCAGCATACAAGTAAATATCCCACACATCTTCATTGTCTATCTTATGTTTATTCTCAGGTATTACAGCATAAGCAGAGGCAGCAAGTTGATAAAACTCACTGTATATCATTTGTCCATTTATTCTATCACCTGTGAGACCAGAGTTTCTAAATGTTAAAGTGGAATTGTTTGTTAATGAGACAGGAAACATACAGCCTGTTCCGTCAGTCTTATACATACATGTAGTATTATAGTCCATACCTGTACGGTATTGGGAGGGTCCCATAAACGTTATTGCTGGTACTGGTGCAGTAGTACTACGAGAAAGGTTATTGAGTATTTCTTGCGCAGATGGTTTTGTTCCTGAACTTGAAGTTAATCTTGATCCTATCGTTTTTATCTTAGAATAATTACTCTTGTTAAGATCACAAAAACCACTCCAATTTGATGGGTTGAATATTGCACTGAATCCATCATTGTCATAACCTATCCACTCCAGACCAGTATGTGTAGCAGCATCCGCCAAGGTGATACCAGATAAGGGCACTGCATTAGCAGGAGCCAGCCCTGTTGTCCCAGGTACACGGGCCAATAGGCTTCTATTGATACGGTAGGTCAGTCTGTTGGATAGTTGATTAATGGCAAGTTCGGTTTTTATACTGGCATTATGTACAGAACGCTGCATGATGTACGATTCATAGACTTGAGCGATTACAGAAGAACCAATAGAGGCTACCACACCAAGTATNACGGTTACAAAAATGAGTTCTAACATTGTAAATGCTTGTCTTTGTAATAATAATTTCATTTAATATCCACCATTTTGTATTGGACTTGCAGCTCCTATATTACACATAAAAGACTGCAATATGATTTGTTTGGATTTAAGTTCTTCACTATCTGAAGTACTAGTAAGTACAGTGGTGATACGCTTAATGTTCGTGCTTTGGTTTACCGGCATATTATTACTTGCTGCAAAAGGTATATTAAACTGAGGTGTACCCCCACCACCATAATTTGGACTACTGTCTCTACCATAGGTAACAGTTGTATCAATAGAAATATTGATATCGATATAGTCACCTTTATTGGCTGTATTTAATGCATTACTGTAAATGCTTAGGGTTAGAGGCTTTACATTAAAGTCATCTATGTCATCCAGGTTATCTTGAACAGTTAGGTTCCCGTCTGACCATAACGCAGGCGTTGCAAAGGACGTAGAAAATCGACGAAGTCTTTGTTGTGGAGGATTTTTTGTTGTGACTAACAGTCGTAGATCACCAGTAACGTTTTGATCCAATTGAGGATCACCGTTTGTGACTTGCAATATGGCACTGGGAGTTTCGCTGGGAGTATTTTGTTCGTCCCATGCATAGGTCATAACTGCACTAGCCTGAGCTGCAGCCATGGCAATGGACTCTTGCTGAAAGGCTATGAGGTTACTTTTTACTGATTGTGATATGAGCATAGGGGCACTCATAAGCGTAATGCCAATCACCACAATGGCAAATATAAGCTCAATCATGGCGATCCCTTTTCTAAACATAGGCTTCATCCTTTTTACCAACTTAATCTTGTTGGACCAGGGTTTGAATTTGAGGTTGCTTCAACAGCACGTCCCACATTTCCTACCCCTGACCATGCAGAATCACCTATGAATTTGATCCTGTAATGAGGGAAGCCTTTTGGATCGTCTTCATCATAAAGTAACCATGGAACAGGTTTTATTTCTACTTCTACAGTACTTGGTCTTACTGAGCCTGCAAGAGAGACATTAATGTCCTTCTGTGTGCCGTTCCCATCATCAAATTGAACAGTTGTATTTGGATTGACACTTGGATTTGCATTATCGCCAAATATAGTTTTTACACTTAGGTCAATGGTTCCGTCATTGTTCTGATCAAACATACTTGCAGAATACCAACCTGCTTCTTCGTCTTGTCCTTGCGTTAAAGCAGTAAGATTAAATTTGGCACAGCTGTCAGGAGCTACAAGTTCACAATAAATATCAACATACACAGGAGTGAGAATAGAATTTGTTTTTACATTATCATACAGTTTTTGCTGTGGTGTTACTTTTGCAAAATAATACACAAGATTTTTAGCATAGCTTTGATTTGCATCAGGTATATAATTATTGATCATTTCTGCAGAGGATGCTGCATTTGGTGCATAGGCATACAGACCTGTATAGTTAATGTCTATGGGGTTGACCGTGGCATTGATAGGTTTTTTAAAGTTTGTATGCAAGAACATGGTTGCCTTCCCAGATTTTATGGTATCTTGGAAAGCCGTTCTTGGGAGTGTTGTATTTGCATCAAGCACTGTTGTACTATCAACAATGGCGCTTGTAGATGATGTTTGTTGAAGGAATTGTTCAAAGGGGACAATGTTTCCTTCACTATCGACAATATTTCCTTCTGTTGGTATGGTATTTCTATTAATATGTAAAATAACATTTTGTGCGGCACAACCACTAGTAAAGTTTGTTGTGACTATGTTATTTTTACTGATGGCCGCAATATCACCAATGAAAGAGCTTGACATTGTAGGTGGATGAAGTACAGGGTCATCATAATAGATATTGGCTAGGTCATTCATGAAAAGATAGTCTGTACTGGTTTTTGGTAGTGTGCTAAGATTGACTTCGTTCAAAGCAAAAGCATAAGGTGCAAAAGCAAGAGGCAATGCTGTATACTCAACATTCCATACTTGGTCAGAATTGATGATACAACCTATTTTGTTCCCTGTAGCAAGAGACGTGTCACTGTTCACAATACAGTCATTACATTGGGGATTGGTAGCATTGTTTTTACAGTTAGGGTCAAATACTGTTTTAAATGGATAACTTGCCTGGTCTACATTGGTCCAGTTACTGTCATACATAGAAAAGGTATATTGTCCGACATTTTCATGGGAGAATACTGTATTACTATCAAGTATTCCATTTTGTATCTTAAGTCCAAGGGTTTTATGTGTTGTGTCTGTACAGCCTGTTCCTGTGCTTGTATTAAACTGAAGAGGAGCCATCACTCTTTTTGTACTATCAAGGGTTGTAATATTATCTTCTGCTTGGAAGGTATTATTATAATATCCCTTAGTATTTCGATTGCTTCTGTAGTGTGTGGCATTAATATCAAGTAAATACTGGTACCCTGCGGCTAAAGTGAGACTTGGATCCACATTGGCTGAACTATTTTCTGTAAGGAATAGGGAAGAAGTAGTACTTGATTCATTTGTGTCAGCTATGGCAATACGGTAAGACTCCGGTCTAATAGAAAAGTTATCACGTGAACAAATAGGACTTGCAAAATATGTTTTAAGACAGGTGTAACACCCCGTCCCTGAACTTTGACAGTCACTTTTACAGTATCCTGTTATAAGGTCATCAGCATCTTTATAGTTGTCATCATAGATTTTCTTAAAACAGTTTTGATCTGTTTTACTGCTACATGTGTGATTTACAATCAATCGTGCACTGCTGTTGGCATCTTCTTTTGTGAGTAACCATACTCTAAATGCAGCACTCTGTAAGGCCAGATCATTAGGATAGTTTAATTCATTTTTTACATCTACTTGGACTCTGCTTGTATCGTCCAGTAAGATAAATGCACCTTCGCCACCTATGGCATCTGGTTCTTCACAGACACTATCATATCCTGCAGAACTGTTGTTATCAAATCCACCTGCATCTATAAGCTCAAGCTCTATAGTTGTATCAAAAATAGTTTGTGCTTGATCCAAATTTGAACCCCCATAGCTTGCTACTGAAACATTGAAGTCTCTACCCGTAATTTGTGTATATAAAGGATAGCGTATTGCTTTTGCTTGGCTGAAGGTACTATCAGATCGTTCTATATTTAATTTACCATAGATAGGATCATAAATCTGGTTTCTTGGACACAGGCCGATATGACCGAAAGTGTTTGCATTGCCTCGTGTCGTAAGTGTGTAAGGGATAGGTGCAACACTCGGATCAAATTGTATGGCAGTTTGAATGTCTAATTCAAAATGACTGTCAACATAACTAGTCGTAAGAAAGTCAAACCCCACTTTTGCATAGGTTGTTTCATTTGCTCCTATTTCACCACCTGTAAGACTGTTATTTTTACCTATGGATATTGTTGAATCATTGGTATCAAAGGTAGGAATATAAGCATTTAGGTTAGAGGGTGAAATACTAGAAGCGTTTTCTATAAAATCAAATTTTCCAGCAGGAGTAAAGTCTATTTTTAAATTTGTATTTATAAGATCGAAGTCAGCTTCCATACTCCGAATAAATACTTTAACGACAAGGGGTTCTCCTCCCCAATAAGAGGTATTGACATCTCTGTTTTCAGAGGAAAGCTTGATATGGTCTCCTACACGTACACTGTAATCATAACAGATATTCGGGGTATAAAGTTTAGTAGAAAAACCTAAGACTTGAGGGAATATTTGATCAGCAACATTTCCGCTCTTTACAATACCAAATTTGATTTGTGTATTACTTTGGTCATTGTCCATATGATTTGAAACATCGAAGATATCCAAGTCCATACCATGATGATAAGGTTTACCTGGGATCAACTGATTCCCAAGATCACTATAGGTATTGTTAAATTGCAATCCTGTAGGGTTAAGTGCATTACCTAAATCAGAAAATGTTGATGTCTTTTTTTCTTGTATTTGAAGGGTGTCAAAATTAATACCCTGATCAGCTCCTCCACCAAAAAAGAGTAGTTTACTGTTGACTACACCTGTTTTAGGTGTTTTGAACCCTGCTAGCGGAATGGTTGTTTCAAAGGGTGCTACATTATTTGAAGACCATGTCAAGAAAAGGTCGTACCCATTATAAAGAGAGACATTCTTATAGACTTCTCCAGGAGTACTTGCTTCAGGCGTACCAGTCAAGTCATACACAACAACAAGAGACCAACCACCGAAATATCCCATACGTAAACCTCCAAACCATGCTCCTGCATCATTATAGGCATGCGAGATAAACATATTATCTCCAAAGTCTGCACCGGGTGTTATCAAAAGATTACCAACGGTGAAACTATTATTTGTAGAGGTATAACTGTTTTTTACCAAGCTAGTGACATCTTTGTATGCACCATAAAAGTATCTGAAACTATTTGTATCTTTCATACCATAATGGTAAGTACTGCTGGTCTTGTCTTTCACCCCCAATGCTGCTGTGATAGGATGTATCACGCCATCAGGTGTTTTAAAATTTATGGTATTCCAACCTTGTACACGAGCATCAACAGTACCTGTAGTAAGGCCATTTCCTACATTTTCATGTACTTGTCCTTGCCAGAAAAGACCAGCCGATACAATATGTTCTGCTTTGACATAAGAGGGAAGGTTTAAAATCGCAGTGGAAGCATTTTTCTTTCTATTATCGGTTGTGGCTGCCGAAAATGCATTATCTGATAACATATATTTAGCATTTGAACTATATAAGGCACCTGCATAATTATCAGTATTGGGGGTATTGACATAAAGGTTACTGTCCCCAGTAGCTGTCATGTCGCCAAGAACAGCTGTACCTTGACCCCCATAGATCAAGGAAAAGTTTTTATTGACATCAAGGTCCATCATAAAACCTGCAGTGTCTCCGGCTCTTTGTACCCATGCGGCATTACTATTGATTGATGTAAATAAAAGTAACAATATAATGTAAAAGTAATTCATTGAATTATTTTTTTTGATAGCCAGTGTGGAAAAGAGTGATTTTACTGTTTTCATTGATAATCTCCTGTCATAAATACAAATTCTTTTTCTATAGTATAGTAAATAAATGTCAAAATTTGTCAATTATAGGGATTTTTCTGTTAATGTATGCTTCTTGATTTAAGGGATAAAGATTGAATTACTCTATTTTAGTTGAAATAATGTATACTTAGCGAAATTAGGAAAACTGAATAAAGGTCATAATGATGAAAAAAGCTGCATTTACGATGTTGGAATTGGTAATGGTGATTGTAGTTTTAGGTATACTGGCAGCATTGGCAATGCCTCGTATGGAACGAGACATTGGGCAGGAGGCAGCAGATAATATACTTTCTTCTATACGTTATACGCAGCATTATGCATTGATGGATAATGTAACAGTTCCTACTGATACAGGATGGCAAAAGGCATTTTGGCGCTTTGGTTTCGAAGGGTGCAGTGATAATGGCATTTTTTATTATGTGGGATCAGATAAAGATACAGAAGGGAATATTGACTTGGGGGAGGAAGCTACAGATCCTGCAAATGGTGAGATCATGATGGGGTTCAATAGCAAACCATGCGAAAGTAACCTTGATGCTCAAATTGATGCTACAGGTACCTATAAATCTTCTCCAAATATATTTATTACAAAAAAATATGGAATTTCAGATAGTAATATAGCCTATGCTGGAGGCTGTAGCAGTGCAGCACAACATATCGCTTTTGATTATATGGGACGTCCACATACGGGTATAACAAATTCCTCTAAACCAGATTACTCAACATTGTTACACACAGATTGTAATCTTACTTTTAGTTTTGATGACAGTAGCATACCCCCTTTTACAATTACAATAGAAAAAGAAACAGGACATGCATTCATCGTAGGGCAACCTAACTCCTAGGTATATTTTACATAATGAAGCGTGATTTTTAATACATTCATATAAACCTAATACACCTCTTACGTATTTTGAGCTATTATAAAGCTATTATAATATTACAAGGTAGAATATGCATATGATAAAGAGTATTTTAGCAGGGACGGCTTTGGCGTTTTTGTTTGTGGGGTGTGGGAGTACTACAGAAGAAGTAACAGAGTTTAATAAACCAGCACTCTATTGGTATAAACAGATAGGCTCTAGTATCAGTAATGACAATATGGACAAAGCAGATGCTTTCTACATATCATTAAAGAGTGAACATATGCGTTCACCTTTGATGCCAACTGCCATTATGATGCTAGCACACGCACATATGAATAACGAAAAATATTTGTTGTCAAATTATTACTTAGATGAGTATAATAAGCGTTATGGAGAGAGTGATAACCGTGAGTATACGGAGTTTATGAAACTTAAAGCTTCGTTTTTAGGTATCAAAGAAGTCTATAAAGATCAAAAACTTATTATGGACAGTATTTCTAAAGCTAAAACTTATATATACAGATATCCAGGTTCTGCTTATGCACCACTTGTCAATACCATGTTGATAAGACTTCATATGAGTCAATACCTACTCAATGAAAACATTGCGGCATTGTATGATCGTACCGGTAAACCAGATGCAGCGAAAATATATAGAGAGAAAAACAGTGATTCTATTGTGGAGATGACAGATATCACTGCACCTGAAAAAGGGATCATCGGTAAAATATTTGATTAAATATCTTTTACATCCTAACTCCATAGTGTTGCCAAAAGGCAACACCTTCGATATAATAAAATAATTCAATTAATACATTTTAAGGAACAAAACCATGCAACTTAGCGACTATGACGCATTCCCCACCACTTTACCCATCGTTGTAGAGGATGAACTATTCCTCTATCCATTTATGATAAGCCCTATCTTTTTAACCAACCAGCAAGATATAGATGCTGCTACAGATGCCATGGAAAACAACTCTTTACTCTTTGTGACATCTTCTATAGAGGGGAAAGAAGGCAGTAGAGAGTTTGATGCGATGTATAAAGTAGGGGTAGTAGGCTCCATTATGCGAAAAGTGCATATACCAGACGGGAGAGTCAAGATACTTTTTCAAGGACTTGCCCGTGGTAAAATAATGCAAAAAGAAGAAGGTACATTTAACCGTGCCATCATCGATATTATCGAATTAGAGAGCTTTGATCAGCTTAAAGTAGATGCACTTATGGGTGTACTCAAAGACAAGATAAAAAATATCTCTACATTAAACTCTGCCATCCCTGCAGACTTGGTACGTACCATAGAAGAAAATGATGAGCCCCACCGCATAGCTGATCTTGTCTCTTCCATGTTGAAACTTGACAAAGATGTCGCTTATGCTTTGTACATAGAGCCAAACATAGAAAAGAGGCTTTTAGGGCTTATAGATGTAGTCACAACAGAGATAGAAACAGCCAAGGTGCAGCGAGAGATACGCACAAAAGTACATTCTAAGATAGAACAAACCAACAAAGAATACTTTTTAAAAGAACAACTCAAAGAGATACAACAAGAGTTGGGAATGGACACACAGCGTGAAGAAGAGATAGCTGATTTTAGAGCAAAGGTAGAGGCACTGAAGCCACATATGCAAGAAGATGCTTTTAAGGAGATATCTAAACAGCTTGATCGCTTCGCAAGGATACATCCTGACTCTTCAGATGCAAATGTTTTACAGACCTATTTGGAGTGGGTACTTGAAGTTCCTTTTGGAAAATTGACCAAGACAAGTTTGAATGTGTCTAAGGTCTCTGCTGAATTAGATAAAGACCATTATTCGCTTGATAAACCTAAAGAACGTATCGTAGAATTTTTCTCAGTACGTGAACTTGCAGAACTTAGAGGCATAAAGCAAAAAGAAACAGGTGGAGTCATACTCTGTTTTGCAGGCCCTCCAGGTGTAGGTAAGACTTCACTTGCAAACTCCATAGCTACGGCACTTGGGCGACCACTTGTACGTATGGCGCTAGGTGGTTTGGAAGATGTCAATGAACTAAGAGGTCATAGACGGACTTATGTGGGTGCTATGCCAGGACGTTTGGTACAGGGACTTGTAGAAGCTAAAAGTATGGACCCAGTCATTGTACTAGATGAGATAGACAAAGTAGGACGTAGTATGAGAGGTGACCCTACAGCAGCTCTGTTAGAGATACTTGACCCTGAACAAAACAGTAAATATAGAGACTACTACTTAAACTTCAACATCGACTTAAGTAAGGCCATTTTTATAGCCACAGCAAACGACGTTGGGAAAATACCTGCACCACTTCGTGACCGTATGGAGTTCATAGGCTTGAATTCCTACACACCTAAAGAGAAGTTCGAGATAGCTAAGCGTTATCTCATACCTCAGGAGCTTAAAAAACATGCTTTAAAACGTAGAGAGTTTTCCATCTCTGACAAAGCACTTAAACTTTTGATAGATGAATACACGAGAGAAGCAGGGGTAAGAAATTTACGTCGTCGTGTCTCAGGACTCATGCGTAAAAGTGCTAGAGCGTTACTTGAAGATAAGAGTAAGGCCGGCATAGTCATTACCAAAAAGAACTTAGAGAACTTTACAGACAAAAAAGTATTTGAGATCTCGACAGTTGATGATAAACCTCAGGTTGGTATAGTCTCTGGTCTTGCATGGACGGCTGTTGGTGGTGATGTACTTACCATAGAAGCCATTAAGATTAAAGGTAAAGGCAGCTTGCAGCTTACAGGAAGTTTGGGTGAAGTGATGAAAGAATCTGCCCGTATTGCCCACTCTGTGGTAAAGATACTCATAGATGAGAGACGTTTAGCGATATTACCTGCAATGATACCACATAGTTTAAAAGAGAGAGAAGAACGTGTGACTGTTGATAGTTCTGAAGTATACAAACGTCATGACCTTCATATACACGTACCAGCAGGAGCAACACCTAAAGACGGGCCAAGTGCTGGTATTGCTATGGTGACTGTTATCGCTTCGATTTTAAGTGGTCATAAAATAGATAATAAAGTAGCTATGACAGGGGAAGTAACACTTGCAGGGAAGGTACTTCCTATAGGTGGACTCAAGGAGAAACTCATCGCTGCGTACAAAGCAGGCGTAAAAAAAGCGCTTATTCCTATGAAGAACTTGGAACGTGATCTAGAAGAAATCCCTAATGAAGTAAAAAATAATATTGAGATTATCGGAGTATCCGATATTGATGATGTACTTAAAGAAGTATTTGTTAGGTAAGACTTGACAAGTCCAAATGGACTATGTCAACTTGCATGATTTTCTATGACCACAAGGTTATTTTTTTAAAGAGTTCATCTTCTTTGATGGGCTTTCTCAAGAAATCGTTTGCACCATTGTCAAAGACTTCCGTTTTTCTTGTGTCATCTGTAGAGAGAACAATGACAGGTATGTGAGAGTTAACCATGTCAGATCTAAAGATCTTGAGAAACTCTACACCATCTACGATAGGCATCATAACGTCTAACAATATAAGATTAATACCGCTATCTTTTTTGAGTTTATCTAAAGCATCAGAACCATTTTCTGCCTCTTGGGTATCTACAACATTAGGATTTTTCTTCAATAATGTTTGTAGGAGTTTTCTGTTAATGAAGTCATCATCAACGATAAGTACCTTTAATGCCATTTAGCTTAACCTCTTTGTTTTTTGAAGAGAATTTCAATCTCTTCTTTAGTTTTATTTGACGTAATTATAGCTAGATAATCATAGCTTTTACTGATATTATCTGTGATTAGATCTGAGTCTGTAAAGAGTATGTCATATGCCCCAGATGCAAGTTCTTTTTCAAGTAAGTCTACAGAATCTAAGACTTCATAGTCATGGCCAAGATTTTCTATGATCTTTGTTAGGACTCTACGCTCAAGTAAGAACTTTTTAGCGATCAAAATCTTTTTAGCCGTAGGTGCTACTGGTTCTATTGTTTCTATTTCTGGTGTTTCTGCTTCTGGTATTTCTAATGAGAGTGAATCTGTTGGAGCCTCTATAGTAGTCTCATCAAGAGTTTTAATCTCTTCAATTTTATCACTAGTATCTACTTCTTGACTCTGAATTTCGACTTTAGGCTCAGGGGTATTTACTGCCTTTTTAGCAGAAATACTAGATTTATTAGATAAGAATTTATTGAGTACGTACAATAATTCAGATGTTTCTATAGGCTTTGTAATATATTCATCCATACCTTCATTTAAAAATCTTTCTCTATCACCTTTAAGGGCATTGGCTGTTAGCGCAACTATAGGTACATGTGGTAGCTCTTCATCTTCTTCATAATCAAGTATCTCATGTGTGGCTTCAATACCATCCATAACAGGCATTTGAATATCCATAAAGAGAAGATCATAGTTATTGTTTCGACGCTTCTCAAATGATTCTAATCCATTGTTAGCAAGATCAACAGTGATACCATGTTCTTCAAGTATACGTTTAATCAACTTTTGATTAATAATATTGTCTTCAGTTACCAATATATGGGCATCAAATTTTGTCTGATGTGCAGGTAGTACTTCTTCAGTAAGTTGAGGTACAACGGTGGCACTCTTAAGAAGTACACTTTTTAATTTGGAAAGAGTCAGTGGCTTATACAAGACATTCTCTTGATCTATACCTAACTCTTCTAGTTTTGATCGACTTGTGACGTTAGCAAGGATGACAAGCTTAGATTTATCTATACTTCTAATGGCATCTAGCATATTTTGTTTTGCTTTATCAATGTCAATCCAATAGCTTTTACAAGCATCTTGATCTACAAGCTCTTTAAGGGTTCCTATCGATTCAAAACGTTTGATAGATGGACCAAAGTATTTAAAGTAGTCCTCAATGTAATTATCTAGTTTTGTTGGTATGTCTTGTTCATATTTACCTAAAGTAATATCATTAAAGGCATGGATATAGTTCACTTCATTTGAAATAATTTCTTCTAAAGGTAAAGAGAAGAAGAACGTAGTTCCATGGTCTTTGGCACTTTCAAGTTCAAGTTGACCACCCATTAGTTCAACGAATTGGCTTGAAATGGTAAGTCCCAAACCTGTACCACCATACTTTCTTGTAACAGAAACATCTGCTTGTGAAAATGCTTCAAAGATACGAGACTGTTGGTCTTTTGTCATACCTATACCATTGTCTTGGACTTGGAAAGTTATTTTAGGGTTTAAATCATTTTCATTATGTGTTTTCTTGATGACTAAATTAATCTCTCCACCATAAGAAGTAAACTTAATGGCATTTGAAAGTAGATTAATGATAATTTCTTTAATCTTTGTTGGATCACCTTTGAGTTTTGCTGAAATAGTTGGATCCATATAATAATTTAAATCAATATTTTTTTCCGCAGCAGCAACGGCATAGGTTTCAACGGCAGATTCAAACTCATCTGCTGTGTCAAATACAATATTTTCAATTTCAATTTTATTACTTTCAATTTTTGAAAGGTCAAGAATATTGTTAATAATGCTAAGTAGGTTCTCTGAACTTTTATCAATAATAGCCAGGAACTCATCCTGTTCATCTGTAAGTTCTGTACTTCTAAGAATTTCAGTAAAACCTACAATACCATTGAGTGGTGTACGAATCTCATGAGACATATTGGCAAGGAATAATGATTTTGCTTCGTTGGCCTGAAGGGCTGTACGCTTATCACTTTTTGCAGTCTCAACAAGGGTTTCAAGAAATTGGTAGGCTTCTTTTGTCCCCTCATGGGTATCAAGTTCAATGTTTTCAATATTGGCAGTATCAGAGCTAAGGTAATCTTCACTGTTTTTCATTTCATCAACAGCTTTGTTTAGTACCTCTTCAAGCTCTTTAATGTTTCTAGTAATATCTCTAGTTGTTGTATATCCTAAATAGGCTAAGATAAAACTCAATAGCCAGATAGATGCTGCAATGGCTAGAAGTAAAAGTTGCTTTTGAAGGTAGACTTCACTTTTTTTCCATAAGGTATTTGAAACGATAAGCTCTGCTTTTGAAAGAAGTGATATCTTTTGTGTTTGCAATGCAAACCAATCCATAGGTTCTTCTGCATAGTCACCATTATCCACATCGGTTTGGATGGCAGAAGATGTTTCTGCAAGTTCCGTGAGCATTTCCTTATTTTGAGGGTTTGTAAAAATATTATTTAGTTGTTGGCGTAGTTTAACATTGGTTACTTGCTTAATATCAAAAATATTTGCTTTTGTTTTAAACTGATCCCATAATGCAATCTCATCAAATGACATAGAAGCTTTTTTGGTCATATAGTAGGAGATAAGTCCTCTTTCTAAACCAGCATTTTCTTTTGCAGTATAGAGTTGGGAAAGTGTTGATACCAAAGATGATATTTCTGTATCTAGTGCAAAGTTGTTGATTTGTAAAAGGTTGTCAAGTGTATGTGTTGTTATACCCTGCGTATAGCCATCAAAAAATGCTTTGCTAAAATCAACTTGATTGGAATCAATATTTTTTCTCAGTGTAGGTAGGTTTTCTGTTTTCTCTAAAAAAGCCTGATATTGCTCGGTGTCAAGAAGTTTTTTCTCTCCCAATATCTCTAGTAGCACTGGTATATAGGCTGAATCCTCAATGTTAAGATTTGCCTTTAATGTTGCTAGACTTTGATCTGTATTACTTCTTTGCTTTATAAGTGAATCAAAAAAATCTTTTTGGTCACTCCCCAAAAACATAGCAGTCAGCCCACGCTCTTTTCCTATCTCTGAAAGAATAGTTGTGAGTTTTGCATTGTTAGCAAGAGATGTTTTAAGCGCATTTGCCTTTTCAAAGTTCAAGTATGATGTTATAAAGAAATAACTTGAAAGTAAGATGAGAAGGGTAATTGGAACAAGTCCAATCAGTTTTAGTCGGTTACGTATAGTCATCGGTTATTTCCTTTATTTTGACAAGATATCAATTTGTTGTTCAAAAGACAAAAAGTGTCCCCAGTATTGCTTTATATAGTCTTCTAAAAGGTTACTGTCTTCACAAAACTGTATGTTATACAGTGTGTCTGAAAGTGCACCAATGCGTAGATTACTCGAAGCACCTTTGAGCATATGTCCTATTTTTTGGATGCCATCTAAGTCACCTTTTTCATAGGCAACTAGCATTTTTTCTGTTTCAACATGTGCCTGATCGATAAAGTCATGTACAAACTCTTCTATGAGTGATACGGGTAAAGATAGATCATTTGCCGCTTCTTCAAGTTGAAAGTCAAAGTGTATGGCTTGTACATCATCAAGATTGATAGTGCCAAAACCCTTGCTTTCTGAGACAGGCGTTGTTTCTCGCATAGGTTGGCTCTCTTCTATTTGTAACTCTTCTTGCGGTAGTTCTTTTTGCGATACAGGCGGTTGATGTGTAACTAGTCTAGCGAGGATGGCATAAAAAGATTCTATAGTATCATTTTTATGATCTGGATGAGCGGTTGAAATTTTTGCCATGACTTCATTGACCAAAGGTAACTGGAGTACTTCCGAGAGTTGTGTTAATGAACCAATGGCAGAAGACTGTTTTGCAGTGTCATCACTCTGGAGATCATCTTCTAATGAGATAGCAGTATCAATATATTCATTTAAGAATATCTTGTAATCCTCACTTGAAATGCCGATGTTTTGACTCACTTCTTCTACATTGATAATGATTGGAGTCGTATCTAGTTTAGGAGTGTCATCTTCTTGACTGATCTCTTCTGTACCCGTGATACTGATTTCATCTATCATGTCTTCAGGAGCCTGGGGGATAGTTAATCCAAGTAGGGCATCTTCTGTATGTTCTTGCTCTTCCTCAACTTTATCTGAAACTTTAAGGAAATCTACTTCATCATCAGTAGAAATGGTTGGTTCTTCAGGCGTCATAAAAGTAGTAGCTTCTGTATCTTCTTTTATGAGCATAAAGTCATCATCAAGCTCAGGAGTAGATATTGGAAGAGTCTCTTTTTCTTCTTCCTCTTTATCTGACTCTTTAAGAAGATCTATCTCGTCGTCATAAGAAAGTGCTGGCTCTTCAGGGCTGATAAAAGTTGTGGCTGTTTTTTCTTCTTTTATAAAAAGAAGGTCATCATGAGATTCTGAGACAGGCTCTAGGGGAGTATCTGGTTCAACATCTTCATCTTTTATGTCAGTGTCTTCTACCGGTGTGTCACCAATGGTAAATATGTTAGACTCTTCTTCATCATCAACACTTTTTAAAGATATAAGATTTAAACTACCCACCACGCTCGATAGTACGGATGTATGGCTGTCAAATGTGAAAGTCTCTACATCCGTAGTGATACTTATGCATTCTTCTGTCAGTGCAGCAAAATGAATGTTGCCTAAGGCAATTTGTGTGCTGAGCTTCTCTATGTTTTCAACATGAAGTAGCTCCAATAGACTATCGTCTGCAGCGATGACTTGATTAGTTTGGTTTGTAATATAATTCATTATATACATGGCCCTTTTAATTATTTTCTTTTTCTAACATTTCGGCGTAGAGAGGTGCTGTTTCCTCAACCTCAGAAGCAGATGCAGGTCTTCTTGCACCACTATACCCAGAGAGTTCCCCATCAGAATAGATAGGACTTATATGGGAATAAACCCAATAATATTTACCATCTTTACGTAAATTTTTGATGACTCCACTCCATTCTTTACCTTCTTGTATGGTGTTCCATAATTCTTGAAATATAGCCTTTGGCATATCAGGGTGTCTAACGATATTTTGATTTTGCTCTAAGAGTTCATCTTTTGTATAACCAGATACTTCACAAAACTTCCTGTTGGCATAAGTCACGATACCATCAAGGTTTGTTGAACTTATAATCAAGCCCTTTTCAAAGTTATGTTCTTCATTGATTGGGTTAGGTTTCTGCATAGCCTTCCTTTGTGTTAGCGCCTTTACTCTTAAAACTCTATACTAAATAAGCTAAAAATAGAATGAATATAATATAGTTTCTAGTAAAAAATATTAATTAAATAATATAAGAGTAACTTTTCTCTAAAAAGTGTCATGTAAAGAGTATAACATTTAAATGTCAAAAAATGTCAAAAAAATAATGAGGGCATTATGCTGTAAGAATAGCAGCGATTTTTTTGTTTGTAACTTTACTTAACTCTTCTTCAGATGCATTTTTTATAGCCTCAAAAGTACCAAAATAATCAATCAGTTTTTTAACCGTGGCTTTGCCGATTCCCTTTTTGTCAAGTAGCGCAATCTGCGTATCATCTTTACGTTTTTTGTTTTGATGATACGTAATGGCATAGCGGTGTGCCTCATCTCTTTGGCGTTGTATCCAATGGAGGCGCTTGTCATTGGGTTTGAGCTCAAGTAGCCCTTGTGTAGAGTAGAGCATATCTTTGGCTGCCCCTTTTGCACGGTGGGCTTTGGCGTCTAGTTTTTCTTTGGCAATGGCGATGACATCTAGGTTGACATGAGCATCTTTCAGTAAAGTACGGGCTAGGTTTAAGTTGGCTTGTCCCCCATCAAGTATCCAAAGGTCTGGGGCTGGATCCACTTTAAATTTTTCTATACGCCTAGAGAGCATCTCTTTCATCTGTCCATACTCATCTCTCTCGTGAAGTTCATAGCGTCTGTAGGCACTTTTGTCCCATTTGCCTTCATCCCATACGACCATACCGCCTACTACTGCAACTCCCATCATATGTGAGTTGTCAAAGGTTTCCACACGGTAGGGGATGGAAGTGAGGTCTAAAAGATCAGCTACTTTTTGTTCCATGAGGGTGTCAGTTTGTGTTTTTCTTAGTAACTCTTCGCAGTTTTGTAGGGCTAGTGCGATGAGCTTGGCTTTTGATCCACGTTGAGGGGTGAGTACTTCTACTTTTTTGTCAAAACGCGTAGAGAGTGTAGCACTTATTTGTTCACTGTCTTCGAAACTATGTGCGGTGAGTATCTGTTTGGCGATGTTGGGCGTGTCAATGGTGTAGAACTCTAGCAAAGCTTGCTTATAAGCTTCGTTTTCATCAAAGATATGGGTATGCCTAAAATAGGAGTACGCAGAAGAGATGATCTTCCCACCTCGCATAAACATCTTCACGATAACCCCTCTTTCATCACCATTTAGTATGGCAAATATGTCAAGGTCAAGTTCTTTAGCTAAGTCTATGTTGGAAGTAATCGTAAGGTTTTTTATGGCATCGATATTGTCACGCATAGAAGCTGCCTCCTCGTAGCGTTCTTGCATCGCTAAGTTTGTCATCTTTTCGGTTAGGGTAGCGATAAGATGTTTACGTTTGACGATGGAAGTTTTAGCTTGTGTCACGATGTCTGTATAAGCCTCAGGGCTTACTTTACTTTCACAAGGGGCAAGGCACTTTTTGATCTGGTAAAACAAGCAGGCTTTGCCTTCACGTAGGCAAGACTTCTTTTGCACCAAAGGGTAGACTTCATATAGGGCATCAAGTAAGGCTCTGCCTCCCGTAGGAAAAGGACCATAATAGCTGACATTTTTACCCTTAATAACCTTCCTTGTTATCTCAAAACGTGGAAAATCCTGTGACTCGTCTAGATAGATGTAGGGGTAGGTTTTGTCATCACGAAGCAAGATGTTGTACTTAGGTTTGAGCTGTTTGATGAGTGAGTTTTCTAAGATGAGTGCATCTTCCTCACTGGCAACCACGATGTACTCCAAACGCTGAGCTTCAAATAACATCTTGATGATACGAGAACTCTGTGCAGGGTTGGGTTTAAAAGCAGGAGAGAAACGCCAGTAAGATTTGACTCTGTTTTTTAAGTTTTTGGCTTTACCGACATAAAGCAGTTTCCCTTTTTCGTCAAAGTACTGATATACCCCAGCGGAGCTAGGTAGATTTTGGATGACTGCTTGCATCATTTTTCACTTAAATTGGCAAGGATCTGTTCTTTGATCTCTTCAAACTTAGCCACAAGTTCTGCATCGTCACTCTCTATGCCAAAGTCGTTAGAGGCTAATTCGTTGTAGTAGGGTACAGTACTCTCCGTTTTTGTTTCTTTTTCCATGGGGTGATACTTACTATGAAAGACGGTCACTTTTTCAGCTTTCATCATCTGACATGCATCATCATATTTTATGAGTTGTGTTAATACGCTTTTTAATAAATCTCTATTATAATTAAGTTCCATTTTAAAGCCAGGGTGTTTGACGGCTATGAAAAGTGTCTCATCTTTGATATAGATAAAAGCAATAGCCTTTTGGTACTTCGCTGAGAGCAAAGAGATGTACTTTTTATAACAACCCTGCTGTTTTAAAAATTTAAACTGAGGTTGATTGGCTAAATGAGACAAAATCGTATGGGCTTTTTTCATAAAGTGATTATAGCATCTGTTTGCTGTATGGTGATGGTAGGATGTGGGCATAAAACAAACCCTGTATATGTAGATAATACTGAACAGTCAAAAAAGTAAAAGGGATCTTGTGGAGAAGTATGATGTTCTCATTATAGGTGCAGGTATCGCAGGGCTTTACGCTGCGATGAATATACCTAAAGAAAAAAAGGTACTTGTTGTGTGTAAAGACATCCCTTGGGAGTGTAACACTTTTTACGCACAAGGGGGGATGGTAACAGCGCTCAATGAAGCAGATATTCCTGCACATATTGATGACACGATGGCAGCTGGATCTTACCACAACAACAAAGAGGCAGTGGAGATTCTCTCTCGTACATCGTTAGAAACGACTGCTGACATCATTGATAGGGGTATGGAGTTCGATACTGACGAAAAAGGTAACATACTTTACACTAAAGAAGCCGCACACTCCATTGAACGTATCATCCATGCAGGAGGTGATGCTACTGGGCGTTATATGCACTACTTTATGATGGTGCAAAATAAGCATCAGTTACAAAAGAACACACTGGTCTACGACTTACTCATAGAAGATGGTAGATGTTATGGTGTCAAAGCGACAGTGAACTACGAGCCAACTACCATTTATGCTGATGATGTGATCATCGCTTCAGGAGGCATAGGCTCACTTTATGCCTACAACACTAACTCTCGTACGGTATCAGCAGATATCCATGGTATTTGTGTAGAAAAAGGCATCGAACTTGCTGACATGGAGTTTATGCAGTTTCACCCTACTGTTTTTGTAGACACTCCGTATGCCAGAAAACTGTTACTCACTGAAGCACTGAGAGGTGAGGGGGCTCATGTGGTTGATGATGAAGGCAGACGCTTTTTGTTTGATTATGATGAACGTGGGGAGTTGGCTAGTAGAGATATTGTCTCACGTGGTATATTTGACTATAAACGTAAAACAGGGAAACAAGCGTATCTTGACTTCTCAATGTTTGAGGAGGAGTGGTTTGAACATCGCTTCCCTAACATCACACGTACTTTTGGAGCCATAGGTTATCATTTTCCTAAAGATAAAGCCCCTATATCCCCTGCATTTCATTATGCAAATGGTGGTATAAAGTGTGATGTGAATGGCGCTATACCAGGTATGGAGGGTCTTTACGTCATAGGTGAAGCTGCACGTACCGGTGTCCATGGTGCAAACCGTTTAGCATCTAATTCACTACTTGAAGGGGTGGTTTTTGCTAAACGTACAGTTGAACACCTTTTGTCAAAAGGACACCAAGAAGTAAAAACACCTACGTTTGAGAAAGATTACGGTAATATTCTGCACAAGGAAAATGATAAAACCTATAAACAAAAACTACGTCAAGTGATGTGGGATGATATAGGGATTATCAGGACTACTAAAGGGTTGCATGAAGCGAAAAATCTCATTTATGATATGAAAAATAAAGAGATAGGAAGACTGTTAGAGTTGCGACTTAACACAGCTTCTGCCATCGTGGATGCCGCATTGGCTAGAGAAGAGTCTTTAGGCTCTCATTACATGGAATCTTGAACATTACATGCATCAAGAGATATGGCATACAAAAGAATTAGGAGTAGAAATGGCAGCAGGGTTTGAACAATTAGATTTGACAACAACATGGGTAGGAATAGCCTCATTATTAATATTCATTATAGGGTATTACTTTATTGCAGCAGAGGATAAATATCATATAAATAAAGCAAAACCGGCACTGTTTAGTGGTACATTGATCTTTATACTTATTGGTATTTATTTTGCGATGAACGGCATGGATGGTAAACATCTACATCATGAGATAGAAATACTCATGTTCGAAATTGCAGGTATTTTCTTCTTCCTCTTTGTTGCGATGACTTATATTGAGGCGATGATTGACAGAAATGTTTTTTCTGCCTTGCGTTATAATCTTGTTTCAAAAGGGTATGATTATAAAAAACTCTTTTGGATTACGGGTGTTTTAGCCTTTTTCATCTCTCCTGTTGCAGATAACCTGACAACAGCTTTGATACTCTCAACCGTATTGATCACGATCGACGCTAAAAACAAAGCGTTTATTGTTCCTGCAGCGGTGAATATTGTTGTTGCAGCAAATGCAGGTGGTGCATGGTCTCCCTTTGGAGACATCACCACACTTATGGCATGGACAGCGGGTAAAGGTGCGTTTGTAGATTTCCTTTATCTTTTTCCTGCATCTTTCTCGGGATGGGCTATAACAGCATTCCTTCTTAGTCGTTTCATTCCAGAAGGTAAACCGCCGTTTGTAGAAGGAGAAAAACCTGTATCGATCTCTCCGGGCGGTAAAGTCATCATGGCTCTTTTTGGATTCACTATTGCTACAGCTGTTCTCTCTCACCAGATTTTACACCTCCCGGCAATGTGGGGAATGATGTTCGGTTTGGCAGTTTTGAAAATGTATGTCTATAAAATGAGTAGAGAAGTGAGGTATGACAGTGAAGGTGTAGCGTGTCCAACAGTTAATGTCTTCTCATTTATTGCTAAGATCGAGAATGATACACTGCTTTTCTTCTTTGGTATTTTAGCTGCAGTTGGAGGGCTTCACTTCTTAGGTTTCTTGGAGTATTTTACAGCGTTGTATACACAATTTGGTGCTACGACGGTAAATATCGGTGTTGGTTTCCTTTCAGCAATCGTTGATAATGTACCGGTGATGTCTGCTGTGCTTAAATCAAGCCCAGATATGGGTGTAGATGCACATGCTCAGTGGATGCTTGTTACACTTACAGCCGGAGTGGGAGGTTCACTTATCTCATTTGGTTCTGCTGCCGGTGTTGGTGTAATGGGTAAACTTCACGGAATCTATACTTTTTCAGCACATATGAAGCTGGCTTGGACAGTACTTATAGGGTATATAGTATCTGTTGGGGTATGGTATGTACAGTTTCAAGTTTTAGGCTTTGGGGCATAGCTTTTTAGCGCTTTTTAAAAAAAGGATACCAATGCTTTTGTTTATTACTTTTATACTACTTATACTTGCGACAATGTTAGGGTATTATTTTGGAGGTAAGCAAGGAGCTATTGGTAGCTTTCTTACTATCTTATTTCTTTTTGGTCTACCTGCTCTCATTTACATCATGCAGACCTCATGATATTTCGCTAAAACAGGGTTTTAACCATAGTCAGTGTATAATGACATAAATTATTATACACCCTAAGGAAACCCATGAAGCAAGTACCTATCCTAGTCCTCGATTTTGGTTCACAATACACACAACTCATCGCAAGAAAACTCAGAGAATCAGGTGTATATACCGAAGTAGTCCCTTACCGTGAGAGCATTGAAGACATCAAAGCCAGAAAGCCACAAGGTATTATCCTTTCAGGTGGCCCTGCATCAGTCTATGCAGAAGATGCGTATAAGCCAGATGAGGGTGTGTGGGACTTAGGACTGCCGATACTTGGTATCTGTTATGGTATGCAGCTTATCACACAGCACTTTGGGGGTTCTGTGGTTGCAGCAGATCATCACGAGTATGGAAAAGCAAAACTTAAGATAGAAAATGACTCTAGCATCTTTAAAGGTGTGAATGATGACAGCATCGTATGGATGAGTCATGGAGACAGAGCTGAGAACATCCCTGCTGGGTTTGAAGTGGTAGGAACATCTGAAAACTCTCCGTATGCAGCTATAGCAGATGAAACACGTAAAGTATATGCCTTCCAATTTCACCCAGAAGTTCACCACTCAGTAGAGGGTACAGCCATGTTGAAAAACTTTGCAAAACATATCTGTGGGTGTGATAGCACATGGAACATGGGAAGCTTTGCTAAAGAGAAGATATCAGGTATCCAAACACAAGTAGGGGATAAAAAAGTCCTTTGTGGTGTATCTGGTGGTGTTGACTCTTCAGTTGTCGCTGCGATGTTAAATGAAGCGCTTCCAAAAGAACAACTTATTTGTGTTTTTGTAGATCAAGGACTCTTACGTAAAAATGAAGTAGAAGATGTGCAAAACATGTTTAAAATGTTAGACATTCCACTTATTACTGTAGATGCTAAAGTAGAATTTATGGCTGCACTGAAAGATGTTTCCGACCCAGAGACAAAGCGTAAAGCTATTGGTGAAAAATTCATCGAAATTTTTGACATCGAAGCGAAGAAACATACAGATGTAGCATTCCTAGCACAAGGNACACTCTACACTGATGTGATCGAATCAGTTTCTGTGAAAGGGCCATCTAAGACNATNAAGTCNCACCATAATGTGGGTGGACTACCAGACTGGATGACTTTTGAACTAGTGGAGCCACTTAGAGAGATCTTCAAAGATGAGGTACGTAAACTTGGACTTGAACTTGGACTTCCTAAAGATATGATAGGCAGACACCCTTTCCCTGGACCAGGACTGGCGATTCGTACTATGGGTGCAGTGACAGAAGAGGGGTTACACCTCATCCGTGAGTCAGATGCCATCATGCAAGAAGAACTGAAAGCCACAGGTTACTACGACAAAGTATGGCAAGCCTTTACAGTACTTCTAAATGTACAGTCTGTAGGCGTCATGGGTGATAATAGAACCTATGACAACACTGTATGTATCCGTATGGTAGAGTCAGTAGATGGTATGACTGCAACCTTTGCACATGTACCGCATGATGTACTAGAAGGTATGAGCAGAAGAATCATTAATGAAATCGATGGGATTAACCGCGTAGTTTACGACATTAGTTCTAAGCCACCAGCTACAATTGAGTGGGAGTAGCTAAAATGCAACAAGCTTGGATTTATATATTTAAAAATGGAGTAGAAGGTTATAAAATTGGTTATACTACTGGAGCAGTAGAAAAACGATTTAAAGCATTATCTACAGGAAATCCAAATTTGACAATAGAAAAAATTGTACATTTTGAAAATAGTAGAATAGCGAAACTTGTAGAAAATATTATTCATAATAAATTTAGTGATAAACACATAAAAGGCAATAGTAGTAAAGAGTTTTTCCTTGTTGATTTAGAGGAGATAACCATTACATTAGATGAAGCTATTTTATTATCAAATGAGTTGGTTGGATTAAATGAAGATACAGAAGAGTATAACAATATTATAGAAACAACAGGAGAATTGCTTGTAGCATCAGATGAAGATGAACTTTTGTATACAAATTTGATGAAGATACGTAGAGCACTTTTTGATTTAGAATAAGAAAAAGAGTTACTAGAAAATAAAATAAAATTACGTATTATGAATAGTGAAGGTATACAAAATATAGCTACATGGAGTGTTCAAACAAGAGAAGGTATGGATACGCAGAGGTTTAAAAAAGAAAATCCAGATTTAGTTGAAAAGTATAAAAAAACTACTACTCTTCGCGTACTTAGAATAAAATAAAGGAGAAAATTATGCAAGATCTATTACAGTGGATGGATGTTATTGAAGTTATTATTTTAGTATATATCGCAGTCAAAATTAAATAGATTATATAAGGGATATTTATTGAAAATTTATAGAACTACATGGGAAGATGGATCACTTACTATCACGGTATCATTAGACATACAACAGCTAATAAAACAGCTTGACTATGTTGGGCAACTTGAATCAGTGTTTTGTATAGAAGAATTGGATACAAATGATGGCTTAGTTGTTGAATGTACACCTAAAAAAGATAGTTCTGACAATGAAATATATTATGAAACATACTTACATAATGATGAAACTATAGACAATAAAGGTACATCTGTAATAGTTCCCAAAAATGAGTTACCAGATTCCTTTAGGTTCTCATTTTATAAAGATTTAAGAGAATATATCTAACTATATTGCCAAATATTTTTCAATCTTAAGATAAGCCATAACTTCATCGTTAATGGTACTGTTTATCATATCAGTATCATTTCTCCATTCTTTTTTTGCATTTTTTATTATAGATGATAAAATATCATTGGGTAAAGGGTATTTTATAAATTGTTGCAAATCTTTCTTAGCGGATAGTTTTTCAATAATTTCATTAAGTTGCATATTGAAATCATCTTCCCACTCTGTAGTTGCTTCCTCAATAATATATGCTACTATAGGATTATTGTCACATGAGTTTTTAATATGTTGGATAATGATATCTGAATAATACATATCTTCTATAGTAGTTAATTGCATATTGTAATCATTTATCCATTCATTTTTTGCGATAGTTATTATTTTTTGCAAATTTTTTTGCATACTTTCCCCTTATATTTTACAGAGATTATAACAAGTAAATATTGATGGAACTTTAATAGTATAGGGTCTAGTGCATTTAGATTGACAAAATCCTTAAAATAGTATATACTGAAAAATATATACTAAAAGGAGTTACTATGTTATCTACAGCAAAATTATTTCAAAATGGTCAGAGTCAGGCAGTACGTTTGCCTAAAGAATTTAGATTTGAAAACATGAAAGAAGTGTTTATTAAAAAAGTGAATGGAATGGTGATACTCATACCTAAGTCAGACAAAGGTGTATGGGACACAATGTTTGATGGGCTGGAAAGCTTTTCAGATGACTTTATGGATACTCGCATTCAACCAGAACAAAAAAGAGAGGAACTCTTTTGAAACAGATGATGTTGGATACGAATATTTGTATTTATATCATTAAAAATAGACCATTAAGTGTGAAAGAACGTTTTCAAGAATTTCATATAGGTGAATTATGTATCTCAAGTATTACAGTATCGGAGTTAATATATGGTGCATATAAAAGCCAATATGTAGATAAGAACATTAAAGCGATAGAGGGTTTTTTACTCCCTTTTGAGATAGTAGATTATGATTATAATGCTGCAATAGAGTATGGAAAAATAAGAGCGATGCTAGAAAAAAAAGGACAAGTTATAGGTAATATGGATATGCAAATAGCAGGACATGCACTTTCCTTGAACAGGGTACTTGTGACAAACAATACCAAAGAGTTTAATAGAGTTGTTGGATTGGATTTAGATAATTGGGTGGTACAACAATAAACCTAAAGAACTCTTAGGATAACATACATAAAAGAATTGAATTTCAAGGTTAATTATGTGTATCCCCTCTTATGCTAAATACATCACCTTAGGTATCTCTGTAGGTGTGCTGGTTATATTGTCTGTATTTTATGCAGGTAACTTAGTCCCTATGGTACTTGCTATGATACTAGCTATTATCCAAAGTCGTATCTCTTGCCCTAAATGTGGTAATCCTCTACTCAAAGACAAAAATGGTTGGTATATCTTTACCATGAGAACCACGTGTCGTCACTGTGGACAAGACACACTTTTATGTGAGGTTGAACCTGATGAAGTCACTAACGCTAGATTAGAATAATATATAAAGTGTAGAGTGGCACTTGACACTTTATATTAAAACTGCTATACTTTTTCATCTAAACAATAGGAGGATGCATCTATGGCAACTATTTATGACTTAAAACCGAAATTTCAAGCACTTTTACGACCTCTTGTACAAGGCTTTGCAAACAAAGGCTACACCCCTAACCAGATAACATGGTTAGCGCTTATCCTCTCTCTCGTTGCAGGTGGACTCATAGCATTGACTGCTGGAGCTACTTGGACACTTTTACTCATACCTTTTGTCCTTTTCATACGTATGGCACTCAATGCTATAGATGGTATGTTGGCAAAAGAGCATGACATGAAAAGTGATGGCGGTGCCATGCTTAATGAGATGAGTGACGTGGTCTCTGATGTGGCATTGTATCTTCCTTTTTCACTTATAGCAGGTGTGGAAGCTACATGGGTAGTGTTGTTTGTCATTACAGCGATCTTTACAGAGATGGCAGGTGTACTTGGATGGGCTATCAAACAAGACCGTCGTTATGATGGTCCTATGGGAAAAAGTGACAGGGCTTTTGTTATGGGACTCATCGCTTTACTTTTAGCATTGGGTGTAGGTACAGGTACATGGTTAACTGTTGTATTTATCATTATGACAGGACTTAGTGCTTGGACAAGTGTGAGACGTATCTTAAAGGCTCTGTCATGATAGAAGCATTGACAAACCTGTTTAGCGGAGAGAGCGGTATGGTGCTTGGAGTCATCGTTTTACTATTGGCTTTGGCAACAGTTCTGATACACCTCAAGTTTCCTACACAAGAACTCAAAGACCGCATGAAGTCATGGTGGTATATCGTTGGTTTTTTCATCATCGGGGCAATGCTTAACACCACTGTGGCGATGTTCTTTTTTGCTTTGCTTTCTTACTTGGCGCTTAAAGAGTACTTTACGCTCATACCCACACGAAGAACAGACAGAAGAGTGGTATTTTATGCCTATGTATCTATCATTTTTCAGTACTGGTTTGCAGGGATAGAGTGGTATGGAATGTTTATCATCTGGATACCGGTATTCCTCTTTTTACTTTTACCTTTTAGGCAGATACTCATAGGTGAGACGCAGGGGTTTTTAGAAAATACCGCACGTGTACAGTGGGGACTGATGATGTTTGTTTTTGGACTCTCACACTTAGCCTACATGATAACCTTAGACCCAGTAGGTACAAACGCTGTAGGAGGAAAAGAGTTGGTGCTTTACTTGGTACTGCTTACTGAACTCAACGACATACTTCAGTACATTTGGGGTAAGTCCATAGGCAAGAGAAAGATCGTACCTAAAGTGAGTCCCAACAAAACTATAGAAGGTTTTTTAGGTGCCTTTGTGAGCATTAGTATCTTGGCTATCGCATTTTCATTTTTAACGCCTTTTACATGGTATGAAGCACTAATAGCGGGAATGATCATCTCTGGGGCAGGGTTTGTAGGTGATGTGGTCATCTCGATGATCAAAAGAGACATAGGTGTTAAAGACTCTGGAAGTATGTTGCCAGGACATGGTGGCATACTAGACAGAGTGGACAGCCTTATCTACACAGCTCCGCTGTTTTTTCATTATGTCTACTACCTCTACTACTAGGAGAATGTGATGTTAAAAAAGATATTTTTTGCTTTTATCATTAGACCGATTGTCTTGCTGGTCACTGGTGTACATGTGAGAGGAAAAGAACATTTGCCTCTAGAGGGTGCTTCCATAGTCGTGTCAAATCATAACAGTCATTTAGATACGATGGTTCTGATGAGTCTTTTCCCCGTGGTGAGGCTTCCAAAAGTACGACCTGTGGCAGCCTTTGACTACTTTATGAAGAACAAATACTTTGCATGGTTTTCACAAAATGTCATAGGCATCATCCCACTTAAGCGTAAAGCGAGTAAGGATGGGGGACATCCTTTTGCTCCTGTACATAAAGCACTTCAGGAAGGAGAGACCATTATCATCTTTCCCGAAGGAAGCCGTGGTGAACCTGAAGAGATGGTAGCCTTTAAAACAGGTGTGGCACACTTGTCTAAAAATTTTCTAGATGTACCAGTAGTTCCCATCTACATACATGGGGCAGGAAAAGCATTGCCAAAAGGTGAAGCACTTTTTGTGCCGTTTATCATCGATGTTGTTATAGGTGAAGCACTTTACAATAAAGACGAGACGAACCGAGAATTTACAGCGAGGCTGGAAGAGAAGATCATGCAACTTGAACGTGCATATAAGGAGAGAACATGAACACCATAGAAAGTACATTTACAAGTTTTGACAATGCCGAGTTATTTTACCGAGAGTGGGAACATGACGTTTCATCCAATGGACGTATACTCATCATTTTACACCGTGGGCATGAACATTCAGAACGTTTAGAAAGTATCACTGCTAAACCTGAATTTGCTGGGTATAAGATATTTTCTTATGACAACAGAGGACATGGATATACCAAAGTAAAAGCTGCATTTGAGTTTATGGATTTTGTACGTGACTTAGATGCTTTTGTCTCTTTTGTGTGTGAAAAAGAGGGAAAAGATCAAGAAGATGTGTTTGTCATCGCTAACTCTGTGGCTGGGGTAGTGGCTTCTACTTGGGTACATGACTACGCACCTAAGGTAAGAGGTGTAGCACTCATCGCTCCTGCATTTAAGATAAAGCTTTATTTTCCTTTTGCAAAAGAGTTTTTAAAATTAGCCATCAAATTTAAGCCAGAGTTGAACATCAAGTCTTACGTGAAGTCTAAGTTTTTAACACATGATGTCATAGAGCAAAAAAGATACGATGATGATACACTCATCACACCTAACATCCCTGCAAGACAACTGACAACTTTACTGGATACTGCCGTAAGAGTAGTAGATGACGCAGCGCTCATCGCTACACCGATGCTTGTGCTGAGTGCTACAAAAGATTATGTTGTAGACTCTAAAGTACAAGGAGACTTTTATGCAGCACTTACCTCTTCTCTAAAAAAGTTTGTACCATTAGAAGGTTTTTACCATGGTGTACTTTATGAGACAGCACATCAAAAAGCCATAGATGAGATAGCTTCATTTATGGAACAATGTTTTGAGAGTGAAAAAAGTGTCATTAAAAAAAGCGACATGGTAGATGAGATGGTCAAAATCACCAAACAAGAACAAGACAAGATAGCGTATGGTACTTTGCCATTGTGGAAAGAAGCTTCTTATTTGGTTCAAAGAGTGATGATGAACAGTCTAGGATTTTTAAGTGATGGTATGAAGATAGGTCTGAAGTATGGGTTTGACTCTGGTGTGACGCTTGATCATGTGTATAAAAATGAGCCAAGCGGCAAGACATGGCTAGGAAAAATGATAGATAAGAACTACCTAGAAAGCATAGGTTGGAAGGGCATCAGACAAAGAAAAGTAAACATGATAGCAGCTACCGAAGCAAAGATAGCTTTACTTAAGCAAAAGGGTGAGAAAGTGCGTATCTTAGACATCGCTGGAGGGCCTGCACGGTATCTTATAGAGATAGCACAGCAGTACCCAGATGTTGAGGTGCAAGTACGTGACTACCAAGAGCAAAATGTGCAAGAGGGTAGAGCTTTAGCCCAAGAACAAGGTTTGACAAACATAAGTTACACACAAAGTGATGCTTTTAATACCGAGAATTATGATGTGGATGGGTATAGACCAAACATTGTCATCATCTCAGGAGTTTTTGAACTCTTTGATTGCAATGCCCTCATAGGTGTGGCGATGGATGGGGCGGCTTCTATCATCGAAGATGGGGGCTACTTACTCTACACAGGACAGCCATGGCATCCACAGTTAGAACAGATAGCCAATGTTTTAGGTAACCATCAAGATACCAAGTGGATCATGCGTCGTCGTAGCCAGTATGAACTTGACCACCTTTTTGCACAAAGAGGGTTTAGTAAAGAGAGTATGCGCATAGACGACTGGGGTATCTTTACGGTATCCTCAGCACAATTTAAAGGAAAGAGTTAAGCTATGTATGCATTTAACCCTGATTTACAAGCCAAGAGTGTAGTTAAAGAGCGTTTTGTTTGGATACTTTTTATAGGTATGATGTTTTTCTTGCTCTATGGCGTAGCCAACGAATATGCAAGCCAAACCGCGCCACACCCCACACTCAATATGGACTGGGAGAGTCAAATACCTTTTATCCCTGCGTTTATCGTCCCTTATATGTCTTCAGATCTGATGTTTATCATTGTCTTCTTTTTACCCTACACACGTTTGGAACTACGTGTACTTGCTGCGCGTGTGTTGTTCATCATTATAGTAGCGGTTACTTTATTTGTACTTTTTCCTCTACAGTTTGCACTTGAAAAACCAGCTACAGAATCGTATGCTTTTCTTTTTGGTGTCTTAGAAGCGGATTTACCCTATAACCAGGCACCGTCATTACATATCTCTTTTGCCATTGTTTTATGGGTTTCTATGCGGAAGTATTTGACTTCTCTTTGGATCAAGATACCTGTGGCTATTTGGGTTTGGCTCATTGTATTGTCCACACTTTTTGTGTATCAACACCATTTTATAGACATACCAACAGGTGCGGCGCTTGGGCTTTTTGCACTCTATTTAATACGTGCAGATAAACCTACCTTTTTAACCACAAGCTTTACAACGCCTCGTTCTTTAAAAATGGGATTATATTATCTGATCGCATCAGCAGTATTTTTAATCACATCTGTGAATGTTGAGACATTTGTTTGGTTGTTTTTATGGTTATTTGCTACGTTGTTTTCTGTCAGTGTCATCTATGCGTTTGGGCTGAACACACTTTTAGCAGGTAAAGAAGGCAAAGCCAAACTCTGGCAGTGGCTTCTCTTTGCTCCATACTTTGTGGGCAATTACCTTTCATGGCACTATTATAAACTCAGATTACCGCTTGTGGCATCTTTGATGCCTAATGTACATTTGGGTAGATTCCCTACTGAAGTGGAGTATAAAGAGTTAGAAGACAAAGGTGTGAAACACTGTATCAACCTTGCGACAGAACAACAAGTTCAAAAAACAACGATGCCACAAACAAGACTGCCTTTTCTTGACCAAACCATACAGTCCCCCACATCTTTGCATGAGGGAGTGCTACTCATAGAAAAGCATAAAGAAGAGGGTGTGTATGTGCATTGTACTTTAGGTTTATCTCGTTCTGTGTTGGTAGTATCTGCGTGGTTACTTTACAATGGATATACACTTGAAGAGACAGAAGAGCACATCGCAAGGCTTAGGCCAAACTATGTCAAGTCTGCCTACATGAAGATAAACATGAAAATGTATCAAGATTTCTTAGATGAAAAGTAAGCTTTCTATAAATCTTTCACTACTCATCATGGGTGTGGCTTTTATAGCGCTTGTCTATGGGACTATGAAAGCATTGGATATCGTTGATAAAACACAAGTAGGCACCTCTAATGGCGTCTACACTTCCTATGTCACTACTTCTGAAGAGATACAGCAACAAGCCCATACACTTACAAAAAACTGTCAAAGTAAACTCTGTAAGGTACAAAGGCTACTGGACTTCGCCACGAATATCCCCTATAAAACCAGTATTTTTCAACAAAAATCAGCCCAAAAAACCATACAAGAAAACTTCGGAGACTGTGATGACAAGTCTAACCTACTCATCTCCATGCTTCGTGCTTTAGAAATAGAAGCATACTTCGTACTTGTCCCTAAACACATCTTTGTCATCGTAGCATTAGATGACCGTCGTGTAGCTAAGCGAAAAGGACTTTGGGTGAATGGAAAGAAGTACTACATTTTAGAAACAACGGCTAAAGATTCTGCAGTTGGATACCCTTTGAAATACAGACTTGATGAGATTGATACCATCATCGAACCTTTTAGCAATGAAAAGATAGATATAAAGTCACTTAATTATAAACTTTAGTCACTTCGACTAAAGTTATTTACAAAACATTAATCATTCTTAGATATAATCGCGTTAATATTTACACAATAAAGGATAAATCAATGGCAAAACATCAGTTTCAAACAGAAATCGGTCAACTTTTAAAACTTATGACACACTCACTTTACTCAAACAAAGAGATCTTTATAAGAGAACTTGTATCAAACTCAAGTGATGCGATAGACAAATTTAATTACCTTTCACTTACAGATGAAACATTTAAGCAAGAAGAGTGGGCTGGAAAAGTATTTATCAAGCTTGATAAAGAAGACGGTACTATCACCATCGGTGATAATGGTATAGGTATGAATGAAGCTGATCTTATGGATAACCTAGGAACCATTGCTAAGTCTGGTACAAAAGCATTTATGGAAAACCTTACAGGTGACGCAGCAAAAGACTCTAACCTTATTGGTCAGTTTGGTGTTGGGTTCTACTCTGTATTTATGGTGGC
>JGI24023J19991_10000465_pt1 | contig 31552 bp, 20 predicted proteins | sample Cruoilmetagenom1_FD_19991 | JGI IMG/M metagenome (IMG submission 19991)
AAGTAAATTGCTAAATGGTAGATAGACAGGATAAGTACAGCACCCCTTATCCAAGAATAAATTTCAGAACTAAAATCTAATAACATAAAAGATAATTAAAATAGCCTTTCTAATAATTCGTTCTTTTTATTTCTACTTATACTTGCGCTCATACCATTACTCATAATCAACTCACCACCCAAACTTTTTAAGTATTCTTTGACATGGTTCATATTGATTAAAAATGAATTGTGAACTCTGAAAAATTCAGGATATTCAAACTTTTTTTCTACTTCTTTTAGCGTTTTAGAAACTAATATTTTTTTATCATCAACCAAAAAAACTGTTGTATAACTTTTATCAGACTTTAACATGATAACATCATTTCTGTCTAGCAAATAAATTTTCCCGTCAGCAGAAATATTGATCTTATCACTTTTATTAAGATTAGAAAATAACGATTGCAGTTTATCTTCTAATTGATTTCCTTTTCGAGAAGCTACTACTTTATCAACTGCTGTTATCAATTCATCCTTATCCACAGGTTTTAATAAATAGTCTATCGCAGAAACTTTAATAGCTTGTAGTGCATACTCATCGTGAGCCGTTGTAAAAATAAGGTCAAAATTAGTATATGATAATTTTTGTAATAAGGTAAAACCATCCATTTCTGGCATGTCTATATCCAAAAAAACCAAGTCAGGTTTTTCCTCTTGTATTACTTCTATTGCTTCAATTGGAGAGTTACATTTGATAATTTGAATATCATCAATGTAACGGTTTAGTTTCCATTCTAAAGCCTCCAATGCGTTGATCTCATCATCAACAAGAACAGTCTTTAACATGGGTTGGGGTTGTTATGTTAATTAATACTGCCAAGATACTATATTTCCTTAGTATAAAAAACTATTTATATAAATTGCTAAGAGGTAGAACTATATGAATTTAGATCGTAAGAATTTGAGCCGATTGGACGCTCATTACCAAAAAGTTATTCAGTAATTTCTATATTCCTCTTCAATTCATTCCCTAATTCGTCAATGACAGTAACGGTGTGTTTTCCAATTTTAGGATGAATAGCCATTTCATGAAATGTTTGTGTAGTACCAATAAAATTGGCGTCTACATACCAAAATATTTTTATGTCTTGTATAGAATGTGCCAATCTAAACACCAGATCATTCCTTTGTTCATCAAAACCTTTAGGTAAAAATACTTTTATAGATTCTTTAGGATAAATAAAATCCATAATTGATTTTTCTTCTGATAAACAATTTTGATCAAACTTTGGTAAAACCTTGTATGTTGGTGTTTTTTTCTGATAATAAAACTCCATTAAGGGCGGAAGTACAAACCAACTTCTATGCTTCATTTTATTGATTGGGTAACAAGATGAATTTACTTGATATTGTTCTCTTTCATCTAGATGTACCCAAAAATGATTCGGACAAGGTTTTGTTTTTAATCCGGCTAATTGTACAAAAACAGAATCTTTTTGCTCACAAATTTCTGATGCCCTATACCCACTTTTATTACAAACAGGTATTTTCTCCATTTCATCAAAAGGTTTTGTAAACCATTTGCTTCTAGGTAATACATCAAAAACATCAAATAAAATAGGTGCAGCGGTAGAAATACCTACCAAACCCGGTCTACCTTCTCCATCGGCATTTCCTACCCAAACTCCAACTACATAATCTTTAGTAGAACCAATTGCCCAAGCGTCTCTAAAACCGAAACTAGTACCTGTTTTCCAGGCTATTTCTTTTGAAGAATCAAAAAACTCCCAATTTTCATTTCCTTCTGGTCTATTTACTTCTTTTAAAGATCTATATGTTAAATAAATAGATCCGGCATCAAACAATGTTTTCTCATTAGAAAGTTCACCAAAATCAACTGACTTATCAGTATCAAAAATTGGTTCTACAAACTCATTCTTATAATACTTTCCTTGTGTGTCATCATAATGATTTATAGTTGAAGACATAGAAGCATAACTTTTACATAGATCCCAAAGGTTGCTTTCTGCGCCACCCAAAATTAAAGATAGACCATAATGATTGGCATTATATTTAATGTCTTTCAGATTTAATTCTTTTAAATAGTGATGGAATCTATCCAGCCCGAATTGTTGCAACATTCTTACCGCTGGAACATTCAATGATCGTGATAATGCTCTACTTGCGGGCACCGCCCCGTCATATTCTAAATCGAAATTCTTTGGATTGTAACCAGCTATTTGGGTGGGTACATCAGCCACTAAAGTGTTTGGTAAAATTTCACCGGCATCTAACATTCCAGCATATAAAAATGGTTTTAAAATACTCCCTGTACTTCTTGGTTTGTTAATAATGTCGACATCTTTTTGATGTGTTCTATCTGTGGGAGAATTACCAATATAGGCCAATACTTTACGTGACTTAACCTCTAAAACTAACACAGCTATATTGTGAATTTTATTTTGCTGTAAACTATTATAATGCGTTTTTACAATGCTATTTACCTCTTGTTGCAGGTCAATTTTTAAGGTTGTTTTGACGCGCTTTCCTTTGTTCTTTTTTGCTATACGTTGTAATAAATGTGATGCAATTTGCGGTAATCTATATGGTTTCTGTGGTAACTCTTCTTTAATTGCCAATTGATAGGTCAACTCATCAATAGTGCCATTTTCAAAGAGTTTTTTTAATAATCTGTTTCGTTTTTGAAAGAGTTTTTCTTGATTTTTCCCCGGAAAAATTAAACTAGGTGCATTAGGTAATACAGCTAATGTTGCACTTTCTGCCCAAGATAATTCATTGGGATTTCTACCAAAATAACGCCAGGATGCCATGTCTAAACCAACCACGTTTCCTCCAAAAGGAGCATTAGAAGCATACAATGTCAAAATTTTTGATTTAGTATGTCTAAGTTCTAACCTGGTAGCCAGTATCATTTCAATGAGCTTTTCAAAATAGGTCCGCCGTTGTCCTTTTCGGGATAATCTAATTACCTGCTGTGTTAAAGTACTTCCACCTCTTTTTACAGATCTAGACTTTAAATTCTGCCAAAACGCTTTTACTATTGAAACGGGATTAAAACCCGGATGTTTATAAAAATAAGCGTCTTCAAATGTTATGATACTTCTTTCAAATTTATATGGAATGCTATCAGCATGTGGGAAGCGCCATTGTTCATCTTCGGCGATTTGAGCACCTAATAATTCGCCTTCAATACTCTCTATTACTGTTGAGGTTGGTTCATTAAATAGTTGTTTTGGTAATGAAAAATAATACCATATCAAAAGTATCGCTAGAGCGATACTTTTCTTTCTGTTTTTATTTATAAGAATATAGATTATAATACTGCTTATTTAATAGGTCCAGACTGCGCTCGAAGAGATAGAAGGTCTCCTTGAGCGTAGTCGAAAGATTGATCAAGATCACTTCACAACTTCAATCCATCGCCCTTTAGTTCTTACAAAATATTCATTATCATACATCGCTTCAGCTTGAACTCCTGGTAAATAATAGTTACCTAAATAAGACGCGTTAAGCTGAACAGTGAATGTTTTTATCTTATTGCTCCCCAGGTCAAAATAGAAATTTACCCTATCGTCTCTAATATCTGTAAATTCTGCCTGGCTATTGGTTGAATTGCCATAATCTGTAAAGCGTGTATTCACTATTTCCCACCCAGAAGGAAAAATTTCAGTTAAAGCGATATCATGAAGATTCTCATATTTTAAATTGCTAATGGTAACATTGGCTTTAAAATCAGTTCCTTGACTTAATTTTGTCACATCAATACGATTGCCATTTGCATCTGTATAATTGATGCGAATACCCAAATTCCGCTTTTCGGCCAATTCTTGACCTAATGGTAAAATACCCGAATTCAGCACTCTTACATAGACCACATTTGCTTGATCATTCGACATTTTTAAGTTGTTTTCGCCATCAACAATTGCCAGTTTTCGTTGTGCAATTGCCTTTTGGGTATTGATCGTTTCGGCTTTACCACTATTAGCAGTATACTTTACTTTAACCGCTTTTCCTCCATTTAGTTCAACCATCTTCGCCATAGCTAATAAACAATAGGAGGTTGTTTGTGTGCTCATCCATTTACTTGAAGAAAGTTCTTTGGCTAAATATTGCGCCATTTCACGAGATTTTGTATCACCGGTAAGTAACATCGTTTCCATGGCCATAGCTCTATTTCTGTTGATAGAACCATATGTATAATAATCGCCTCTAACCGTTTCAAAATTAATATTCGCAATGCTAGCAACCTTTTTAGCTACTTCTTTTTGTCCTGCCAGCGCATAAGCAGCAGCTAAACGCCATTTCCCATCATTTGATAATTTTCCATGTTCTCGCAAACGGTTCATAGATGCTAAATCTGGATGACCAGCTAATGCTAAAGTATATAATCTATACGCTTGTGCTAAATCGTAATAATAATATCTATTACTAGCGCGCCAATCTTTGGCTGCTTTCTGCTGATATTTTAACCAGTTATTCATAAAAGTAAGTGGCATAACATATCCTTTTTTCTGTGCTTCTATCATAAAATGACCGGCATAACTTGTGCCCCAATCATCAGCTGTATTTTGACCCATCCAATAGCTCATTCCTCCATTAGGTGTTTGAAAATGACCTAAACGTTCAATGGCCTTTTTGATATTGGAATCCATATTTTGTTTCTTATCATAAGTAAGATCAAAAATATCTGCTAAAAACAACTGTGGGAAAGCACTTGAAGTTGTTTGTTCAACACATCCATGAGGATATCGGATTAGATATTGTAATCTACCTGTAAAATCCATTGGAGGTAAGGTAGAAAATTCAATTTCCGCTTTACTTGTTCCGGTAACGCCAAAAGTTTTAAAATCAATAGTTTGCTCGGCATTAGCTTCTAAAATAACATCAGTAACTGTGGTGCTTATAGGGTTCGGATTTACAATATCTATCTCTACTTTATAAGATGATTTTTCTCCATTACCGGAGGCTATTACTTCAATGGTACCAATACCTTGCGCTTTACTTACATCTAATTCAAAGTAGGCCATTTTTTCATCCGGTTTATCAAATGATAGCTTTTGTGTTTGTTTACCCACAATGGTAATACCTTTGCTCAATTTTAAACTGATATTAGCCGTTTTAATTTTAGGCTCCATAGCAAAAACGGTAACCGGTAAAGTTACTTTTTCACCAGGGCTTAGCTTCCGCGGAAGCGAAGACAATACCATCAACGGTTTCCGAACTGGAGTAGTTTCATCAATACTACCATAAGCAGCTTTAGTATTATCACCTGCAATTACCATGGTTCTTACCGAACCAATGTATTTTGGCATTGAAATTTTGTGTTTTTTAGTTTCTCCTTTTTTAATGGTAAAAGGGCCTAAATAAGTGACTACTGGTTTAAATCGGTTTGCTTTTTTAGGAGGTGTTTTTGCAGCATCTTCATCACCACCAATTCCGAAAACTTGTTCTATGCTTCCACCATAAGCGCCAATTACATGATCAAAAATATCCCAAGTTTTAACACCAAGTGCTTCTTTGGTATAAAAACTATTCCAAGCATTTGGAGTCTTAAAACGTGTTAGATCTAACAGTCCTTCATCTACAACAGCTAAGGTATAAGTCATAGGTTTACCTTGTTTTTCGCTGACTTTAACCGTAAATTTTTCTTCAGGTCGTAAGATTTTTGGCATTGAAATTTGAGGTTCTAAAATAGTGTTCGGATCTTTTACCAAAATAGGAATTACGCCGTATAATCGAAGAGGTAAATCGTTGGCTGTTGAAGCGTGCGGTTGTAATAATGATATGTTAATGAACACATTAGGTGTCATTTCTTTTGTAATCGGTATTTGAGCAGTAGTTTCCCCTTTTTGAGTTTTTACCCACGTTTGCTCTAACACTTCTGTTCCGTTTTCGATGCTAATTAATGCTCTACCAGCCGTACCGGAAGGAAAGGTTACTGTAGCAGTTTCACCTACATTGTAATTCTCTTTATCAGAAGAAAAAACAAGCATTTTTGCTGCTTGTGGATCACTTCCTGTAGGTCTTTTCCACCAATTTCTATAAAAATAGGTTGTTCTTCCGGTGGCATGACCACTTTCAGGATCGTAAACCCTGATCAAATATCTGCCTCCGTCTTCTTCAGGAATATTTATTTTGAAATTACTTTTCCCTTTAGCATTGGTATTTACTTTCATAGATTTAACCGGCTTGTGATATTGACTACCCACATAAGATGCTAGATCGTCATAAGAAGAGTTCCACCACCAACGCCATTCAATTTTATAAACTTTAACTTCTAATCCGTTACGCTGAACAGGTTTTCCTTGCGCATCAACTGTTGCTATATCAAAAGATACATCTTCATCAGTATAATAAGAACCATAAGCTCTCGCTTTAGGAGATCGCATCCCTACAAAAACATCATAAGGTGCAAAGTTTTTACTGATAACATCCATAGAAAAATCTCCTCCATTTTCGAAAGCTCTGGTAAAAAACGATGCCTTTAACATTCCCGGTGCTTTGTTGCCAAAATTTATCTTCTTGGTCAATTTTGCATTACCCTCTGCATCTAATCTGCTATCAAAAATTGTCATTTCTTCGGTAGAAAATTTCCTTGTAGGATCCGTAAAAACGTAATTGGAAAAGTTTTTAAAAGCTGTTGATGTACTTGTGAATTTTGCATTCACTTCTGCCTTTAAATTTTTAGCTACGGCACCATGTAACCACTTCACATTTAACGCNGCGTCAATTGGTTTTTTTGATGTGAGTATTTCATCCTTAAAATCGATATTAATTTTTAANCGNTTAGGTTTTATNGTTTCNATTTTTAANCCTTGATAAAAAACTGCNCCNCCTACACTAACCTTGGCATTCCAATTTCCGGTGGCCGCACTTTCAGCAGTAGGAACAGAAAAATTGTAGAATCCTTTATTACCATCCGTTTTAATTTTTTTATAGCTCAATTTTCCATGAGGATCTGTCACTTCTAATCGAACCGGGTGGTTTTTGGGTAACGGATTGGCATTGTCATTTAAAACAAAGGTTAAATGCAATGAATCACCTGGCCTCCAAACTCCGCGTTCACCATAAATATATCCTTTGAGGCCTTTTTGTAATTTTTTACCCGAGACGTTAAATTTGCTCAATGACAAGGAATACCCATCATTTAATTTGATGTAAGTTTTACTCTTCCCACTTGACACAATAGCGAAAAATGCATTTTTATCAGCATCATAAATAGCAAAGCCCTGGCCATCCGTTTTTGTTGATCCTATCTCTTGTTGTTGATAATTAAACAATTTAACGGTGGCATTGCCAACAGGATCTGTGGTTAAAATGTCGGTAACAGCAAAATGATAGGATCTGTTTTCTCCTTTTTTAGCAATCACTCCTAAATTTGAAGCCAAAATATTTGTCGAAACGATCCTATCTTCATTATTATAATAGGCTTCCTTACAAGGGTTTTCTCTATCCTCCCAATTATAGTAACGGTAATTGTTATAACCATAAATTAGATTATCCCAATATTGCTCTTCTCGTTCATCAGCATCTTCAGCTTCAGCGGTGTTATATTGACTGTCATCTTGATAGTAGTAGTCACCTTCATAATAATCGCCTTCATCGTCAGCATTTGTAACAGCTTCACTTCCATCACATGTATACATTGAATAGTTTTGAGTATAACTTAATTCAACCCTGTAAATAGCACCGGGATCTGATTTAATCATTTTCGATAAATCAATGGCATAGGTTTTCCATTTACCATTATTCTCTACCTCAGATTTCATGAGGGTCATTGTTTTTTTAGCAACTCTGCGCCCAACACGTCTGATATTATATCTATTAATTCCGTCAAGGTTATTCTCTTGTAAAAATTGTAAACATTATTCTCATAGATCTTGATCACTCTAACATCTACAGCTCTTAAGTTTACAGCTTGAAAATTGAATTTTAAATTGCTAGAATTTGGTAAAATTACGCCGCTACTTATCAATCTAACAGCAGGTTTTTGTTGTTCAAAAGCAATTTGCTCTGAAAAGGTCTTTTTGAGTTTATAATTGTCTGTGTTTTTAATTCCTTGAAAAATATCAACTTTAACATTGCCTATCACTCGGCTATCGGGATAAACTTTTAAAACATTTCCGTCAACCACATATTTTAGATTTTTAGCATTTTCAATGGCAACTAAACCTTTAAAATTTTGTTGTTTTTTAATAGGGTCTGAAAAATTAATAGCCAAATGTTGTTCAGGAGTTTGAAAAACTTCTACATCAATAATTGTGAAATTACTTATACCCGGAATTTGCTTTTTGGCAGAACCATTATTGTCAATACCATGTTTTTTTCCTGACCAACTGATATCAATTTCAGAGTCATCTTTAAAACGACGAATACTATCTATTTTAAATTCATAAACTCTGGCGGAAAGTGATGCTTCCTGCCATTTAATATTTAATTTTTTACCTTTTTGAGTTGCTGAAACCAGATTCTTCACAGTTTCTATTGGTAAAACATCAGCAGATTTTAAAACGCCTTCAATATATTGCCATTCCTTACTATACGATTGTAAACTATTAGTGTTTAAGCTAAAACTAGGTTGTATTGTTTTAAATTTAAAGTTGAATTTTTTATACTCAGATGGAACATTTGGATATATTTTAGATAAACTGACCGTAACACTATATTCTGTATCAGGCTTTAAATTTTCTTCAGGTTTAAAAACCATGGTTCTTGAATTCAATGCAGATAATTTACCCTTAACAGATGGAGATATAGATATAACCTTATCTGATATTTCTGTATTGACATCCCAGCCTTCAACTTCGTTTGCAAGACCTATTTGAATTGGATCGGCTATTGAAATTATACCCGAAGTTGTATAGTTTATATAGTCTTTAAACTTAAAAAGATTATCTGTTTCTTGTTGAGGATTTTTGTCTTTACAAGATACTACCAAAAGGACTACAGTTGCAATTAAAAGCTGTTTGAGCAAATTCATTTTGAAGAAATTTTTTATACGTTTAAAAAACATGAAGTTAATAAAATTTTAAGCTAAACTATCAATGTTTTTGTTTAAAATTATAGATTATACAAATGTGGTATTTTATTGTTGAATAGCATACACTATAAACGGTGAAAGTACCATCCCTGAAAACAGGGATTTGTATTAATTTCATTGTTAGCGGATAGAATTTGAAACATATAACGAGCAATTATCTTCATCTTATTACACTAAAATGTATTAAATATATATAAGTCATTTTTTTAACTATTTTTGAGGTTAACAAACTAATATATGGAATCACTTGTACAAACCGCAACCAAATTTGCACCTCAACTATTAATACTCCTTTTTTTGGTTATTACATTTTTACAATCCGGTATTGATAAACTAACCGATTGGAAAGGAAATTTATCATTTTTAAAAGATCATTTTGGTAAAACATTCTTAAAAAATAGTGTTCCATTTATGTTGGGGATAGTTATGATTGGTGAACTAATAGTCGGTGTTTTAGGCATCATAAGCATAGTACAAATATATGTTTATGGAATAATGACGATTGGTTTTTATACGGCCGTACTAGCGGGGAAAGTATTATTGGCTTTATTACTGGGGCAGCGTATAGTAAAAGATTATGCCGGATCTATGACTATTGCCGTCTATTTTATGGTAACTGTCTTTGGAGTGTATCTTTTAGCTCAATATTAATAAGGTTTGACCGGTTAAGTATCTCTCTATAAATATTTTAACAACATAAGTGCCTTTCACAAATTTTTGAACGAATCTATCTGAAAGAATTGAGATACTTATATTGTTACCATCATAATAAGCCACAGTTTCATCTGAAAATGGAATCTCTACTCCTGTTCTTAATTCAAATGTGCCTTTTTCGTTAATGACTTTCCCTTTTGGGTTTTGAATAACAATAAAAATTTCTTTATTGCCAGGTGCAATCCTTTCATTTTTATACATTTTAAAATTAACCCGAATGGCATGTGTTTTATTGGCTCTTGCTGTTTCTACAAAGTCGCCATTGTTTTTGATCGTCATGGCCGATACATCTACAGTTCCGGTTTTTAAGGGAACGTTTTTTTCTATTTTCCCGGGTATTACAATTTCTCGGGTTTTTTTACTATTGTTAGAATTTCTTTGCTGAAATAAATCGATACTTTCATCGTCTTCGTCATCACTTAAACTGTTCGAAAATGATTTTATATTGTCTTTAACTCCACTAAAGTCTTTGTTAAAAGCCAATTTTTTTTCATCGATATTGACTTCAGTATTATTCTGTGAATCGGTATTTCTGGCACTTAGAAGTTCAGGTTCTAAATCGTTTGTTCTTTTGGAAAGTTGATTAGAATCAATTTGACTGGTAATTGATTGACTTTCATCTTTAAATGTGATTGATGAAGTATCATTCAATTCATCTTTTAAATTTTGGTTGGAAGGTTTATTCTGTTTGTTATTGTCAATATTTTTTGAAATTAAATCATCCGATGTCAATTTATTTTGACTTTCAGGTTCAGACAATTCTTCTACTTTTGCAACAGTTTTATTATCTTTAGTAGTTAAAATCTTTTCTGCTGCTTCTGATTTTGAATCAATTTTTTTATCATTTAAACTGAATGATGAAGTATCATTAAATTCACTTTTAAATTTTTCTTTTGAAGGGTTACTTTGATTGTTATCATCAATATTCTTTGCAGTCAAATCATCTGCTGACAATTTATTTTGATTGTCTAATTCCTTAACTGCATCTAAATTTTTATCCTTAGATATGTCTTCAGATGCTACTTTAGAATTGCTTATTAATCTACTTGATTTATCCTCGGATTCTGATAATTCTTCTATTCTTTCAACAGTTTTATTTTCTGTAGTAGTTGAAATTTTTTGTGCTACTTCTAACTTTGAGTCAACTTTATTATCATTTACACTGATAGAAGAGGTCTCATTCAACTCATCAATTAATATATTTTTAGTAGAAGTTCTTTGTTTGTCGTCGTTAATATTCTTTGTTATTAAATCATCTGATGTCAATTTATTCTTACTTTCAGACTCCTTAACTACATTTAAATTTTGATCATTAGAAGGTTCTNTAGCTACTACTTTAAGATCGGTTATAACAGCCGTTGGCTGATCTTCATCTATAAGTTGCTTTTCAACTTTTTCAGTAGCTTTACTTTCCGAAATTAAAACCGCTTCTTTCTCTTCTAAACTTGAATCATTGTTTTTTTCATTTAAACTGCTTGATTCGTCTTGATTAATTCCAAGTAGCCTTTTTTTTTTGAAATTTCAGGTGTATCAGAACTTGATACTTTGTCAATTTTCTCTACATCACTCTTGCTCAATTCATCAGAGATCGTATTATTTGACGTTATCAGATCCTCATCATCACCTAAGCCTAAATCAGTATTTTCCACCTTAGGGTTTGTTGATTCAATTATGGGTTCTTCTTCCAGCTTATTTTGGCTTACAGTAGCCTCTGTTTCACTTTCGGTATCAGTATTAAATTGTTTAGCGACAATTTGTTCTTTATTCTTTGTGGTATTATTTTCATTCTTAACAATAACTGAGTTTTGTTTTGATGAATTGTTTTCAGGTTCGTTATGTGTTTGTGTATTCAAGATAGCAAACTCAGTTCTTCTGTTCTTAGCATGTGCTTCTTCACTACATTCAACTCCGTTCACACACTTGTTTAACATACGACTCTCTCCATATCCTTTACCTATCAGACGGTTTCTATCTACTCCCATAGAAACTATATAATCAATAGCTGATTTTGCTCTACGATTAGATAATCTTAAATTATAATCGCTACTACCTCTTGAGTCTGTATGAGCTGAAACTTCAATTTCAATGGCTGTATTATCTTTCATTAAAGCCACTATCTTATCTAGTCTAACAGCTGATGCGTCAGTAATATTTGATTTATCAAAGCCAAAGTAGACCGGAAGAACTGCCGCTTCAGATGCATCAATAGGTGTTGGTTCGTTAGTAGTTTCTTCAGCAACAACTTCTTCTTCATTTGTTTCAACCTCTTCTTCAACAGGGGTTTGTTCGTCTAAAGTCACTTTGTTAACATCTTCACCGTTAGCAAGAGCAGCTAGCGCCTCTTCTAATTCGGCACCTGTTTTCTTAGCTAAGAACTTATTCGCTTCTAATGAAGGTGCATTACTATAATTTGCAGTATTAATGATATGCTCATCTTTGGTATAATATAAGCCCGAAGCAACTAGTGTATATGTTTGGTTACAATCTAAACTGAACTGGTATGCACCATTACCATCTGTAACTATTTGCTCAATTTGATTTCCTTCTTCATCAAATAAAGTCATAGCAGCATCATTTAATATCTCATCGGTTTCTTTATCTCGAACAATACCTGCTATTTCTTGTAGACATTTTTCTGGTTTAGGTTCTTCAAGTATAAATGAATATATGTCATTATTCTCTTGCCCTTGTAATCTATTAGAAGAGAAATAACCGGCGTTATTGTTTTTATTAATTATATATGCGAAATCGTCATTTATACTATTAATTGGTGCTTCTAAATGTATCGATTCAGTTGCAGTATTATTATTAATATGGCTTGCATAAACATCTAACCCCCCTAAGTTCTCTTTATGTCCGTTTGATGAAAAGTATAAAATATTATCATCGGTAATGTAAGGTGTCATTTCATCTCCATGTGTGTTGACATTACCACCAAGGTTTTTAGGATCNCTATATGAACCATCATCGTTTATATCAACTACAAAAATATCATTNCCTCCGTTTGAAGAAGGTCTGTTAGAAACAAAATATAATTGTTTATCATNACTACTTAAAGTAGGTTGACCTGTAGAATATCTATCATTATTAAATGGTAATTTTTCAATTTTTGTCCAATTTCCTGCACCGTCTATAGTTGCTTTAAACAATTGGTCTTTTTCTTTAGCTTTTTTCCTTTTGTCCTTTTTNGCTGAAAAATAAACCGTTCTAAAATCGCTACTATATGTTATTCCGGTTTTAGAAACTTTTTTAAGATGACTAATCCCTTTAATCAATTCCTTATCACTAATCTCACCTTCATCATTAATATTTCCTACAAATAAATCCGATTGACTTCTTTTCTGAGTATCATCAATTGGCATTGCAAATACAACTTTATCATTATTTAAAAATGCAAGTCCATAATCTGACTGAGTCGTATTGTTTTCTAAGTATTTTATAAGATGTTTCCCTGAAGGTGTCTGGGCGGTAAGCCCTAAAGAGGTTAGTACTATAAGGCCATAAATAAATATATTTTTCATTCTGCATGTATTGGTTAGCCCTATATTAACGCAAGAATTTTAATTTAAGTATTAGTTATTAACATTTTTAACGATAATTGTTAATAACAAAAAAGCTTAAGATTTACACCTTAAGCTTATTTATATGATTATCAGCATTTTAGCTAATATTACTTTTCTTTGTAAGATTTGTTTAACTGTACTAGAACTTCGTCTGTAATATCGGCCTTTTCTTCACCGTACATCACTGTTCCATTATCACCTGAAGTGCCTAAAACAAAATTATACCCTTTTTCAGTGGCATAATTTTTCACAAAATCATTAATTTCTTTAGACAAAATCTTCAAACTTTCTTGGCCTTCTGCCTGTACTTGTTGCTGAACTACTTGTTGTCGTTGGCCAATAGCTTGCTGTTCTTGCATTAATACTTGTTCTCTTTCAGATCTTTTCTTTGCAGACATTGTTGCCGCCTTTTGTTGATACGCTCTAGCTTTAGTTTCCCAGTCAACCACCAAACTATCTAATTCGGCTTTCAACTTTTCAGATTTTACCTTCATTGTGGCTTCTGTTTCTTTTGTGCCTTTATATTCTTTCATTATTTCCTCAACATCTATGTAAACAATTTTAGTTTGTGTACAAGAAATTAATAACATTAATAAAACTATGAGTATTCCAAATTTTTTCATCACGTGTATTTATAAATTTTGGCAAAACTACATTTTTTTAATTATTCTCAGTTATAGTTAAATGAAAAAAAAATTAGATTGAAATTTACAAGCGATAAATCGTGAAACATAATTGTTCTCGCACTGAAATTTTAAGAATTGTTAAAATCAAATAATCACCCCATTTTCTACCAAATTTCTATTGATAAATAATATCTATCAGTTTTCACATTTTAATAAGAATGATTTATTAATTTTTAAGCTGTTACAATAAGGCTAGTCAATCATAATAATGAACACCTTGTAGTTTCTACCTGATTGGGTATATAAGTGTCTTAAATCACTTTAAAACGGCAAATTAGCTGTTTTTTATGATATAAGTTATTGAAGAATACTCTTTTGAGGCTTTTGCCTTAAAATTGGACCTTAAACCTATAAAAAAAGCTTTAAATATATTTGATTTTCTGTATAGATATTTTTCGGATAATAAGCTCACGTAGTAGGCATCAAATTTCATAGGAATCATTTTGACTATTTGCATACCTTCTGGTTGAAACAATTTTTGGATTGCCGTTTGTGAAAAATGCCATAAATGTCTTGGCACATCAAAAGCTGCCCAATACTCTTTATAATGTAATGCATCATAGCTTTTAAAATTCGGTACAGCAATCACTAAAGTACCATTAGTTTTTAATAGTTTTTTTAATGTCGAAATGTAATCAGTAAGATTTGGAACATGTTCTAACACGTGCCACATTGTAATAACATCAAAAGTTTCAAATTCTAGTTCTTCAACAGATTCATATATTTTTGATGTCGTTTCTTTTAGTTTAGATTTCGCGAGGGTTCTTGCTTTACCATTTGGCTCTACGCCTATAACTTGCCAGTTTTTATTTTCACAAGCATTTAAAAAATCTCCTGTGCCAACACCAATATCTAAAATAGATCTATCAGTTTGGTCAAAAGTATTTATTAATTTAATTTTTTGCTTAATTGTTATATTCCTTACCGATTGATAAATTTTATCAATAAATGATTTCTTTGAATCGGCATGTGAAATATAATTTTCACTTTCGTAATATTTACCTAAATCCTCATCATTTGGTCTTGGTGACGTAATCAAAAAATCAGATTCTTTATCTATGACAATAGTAAAAGTTTTTCCTGATACAGTATAATCTTTACATCTTAAAAAAGATTCTAACGGATTGTTGTTGATGGGTGATTTGTCAATATGTTTCATGTGTTTATTGCTGGAGTTTTTTAATGATCACACATAACATTTTAATAATCATAAACAAGCGTTTTATTAAGTCAGTCTCTAAATGTTTCACGTGGAACTATATTTTACCTTCCCATATATACTAATAATACTGAAACATCACTTGGTGAAACTCCTGAAATGCGACTAGCTTGTGAAATTGAAGTAGGTTGGATTGAAGTAAGTTTTTCTCTAGCCTCATACGATAACGATTTTACTTTATGATAATCAAAATTCGTAGGAATAGAAATATTCTCCAGTCTATTTAACTTATCAGCATTGTTCTTTTCTTTGGCAATGTATCCTGAATATTTTACATGAACTTCTGTTTGTTCTATAATTTCATCATCTATATTATTATCAATAATAAAGTCATTCACTCCAGGAAATTGTCTAACATCATCAAAGTCTAATTGTGGTCTTGCCGCTATCTTAAACATCTTCATTGATTGCCTAACTTCAGCAGAATTTTTATTCCTTAGAATAGGATTAACTGCAACAGGTGAAATGCTCGTTTCTAATAAATATTTAACAAATGCATCAGTCTTCTCTTGCTTTTCTATTACACGATCCATCCTTTCTTTACTAGCAAGACCTAATTCAAATGACTTAGGTGTTAGACGTAAATCAGCATTATCTTGTCTCAATAAAGTTCTATACTCAGCCCTTGAAGTAAACATTCTATAAGGTTCTTCAGTTCCTTTGGTAATCAGATCATCAATCAAAACACCAATATAAGCTTCATTTCGCTTTAAGATAAAAGGTTCTCTATTCTGCGTCTTTAAAGCTGCATTTACACCCGCCATTAATCCCTGTGCAGCTGCTTCTTCATAACCTGTAGTCCCATTTATTTGACCAGCAAAATAAAGGTTCCTTATAAGCTTTGTTTCTAAAGTGTGTGTTAGTTGCGTAGGAGGGAAGAAATCATATTCTATCGCGTATCCAAATCTAAAAAATTTTACGTTCTCAAATCCAGGTACTTTACGCAAGGATTTTGCTTGAACATCTTCTGGCAAAGATGTAGAAAACCCATTTACATAAACTTCAACAGTATTCCAACCTTCGGGCTCTATAAATAATTGATGTCTATCTTTGGATGCAAAGCGATCAATCTTATCTTCAATTGATGGACAATATCTAGGACCAATACTTTTAATTCTCCCATTATACATTGGTGACCTATCAAATCCCTCTCGTAACAAATCATGAACTTCTTGACTTGTATAGGTCATATAACACGATCGTTGCTTTGTCAAAGTGTTTGTAGTATGACTATAAGAAAATTTTTCAGGCTTATCGTCTCCAGGCTGTTCTATCATTTTAGAATAATCTAAAGATCTTCCATCAACTCTAGGGGGTGTACCAGTTTTCATTCTACCCGATTCAAAACCAAGATTTACCAAGTCTTCGGTTATTCCAACAGCCGCTCTCTCACCAGCTCTACCACCACCAAAATTCTTATCTCCAATATGGATTAATCCATTTAAAAAAGTACCTGTAGTTAAAATGACAGACTTAGCCTTAATACTAACTCCCAACGAAGTTTTAACACCAACAATCACATCATCTTCAATAATAAGTTCATTCACCATATCCTGATAAAAATCAAGATTCTCTGTTTGCTCTAACATTAATCTCCATTCCTCAGCAAAACGCATTCTATCACTTTGTGCACGTGGACTCCACATAGCTGGACCCTTAGATTTATTAAGCATTTTAAACTGAATAGCGGTTCTATCCGTTACAATTCCACTGTATCCTCCCAAAGCATCAATCTCTCGAACAATTTGCCCTTTAGCAATTCCACCCATAGCAGGGTTACAACTCATCTGAGCAATATTTTGTAAGCTCATAGTTATCAACAAGGTTTTAGACCCTAAATTAGCACTAGCCGCAGCAGCCTCACTGCCTGCATGGCCACCACCAACAACTATCACATCATATATGTCTTGAAATAAACTCATTGTTTCACGTGGAACATTTAAAAATCGCGCAAAGATAAGTAATAATCCTCTTTATCTCGCATTATCCTTTTTTCTTCTTTTAACTTGTCTTTATAACCACAAAAGTGTAAAATACCATGAATCATGACTCTGTGAAGTTCGTCATTAAAAGAAACCTTAAAAATATCAGCGTTTTCTTGAACTCTATCAATAGATATAAATATATCTCCAGCTATGATTTTTCCAATCGTTTCATCAAAGCTAATAATGTCTGTTAAGGTATTGTGTTTCAGATACTTATTGTTTATATTCAATAAATAATCGTCACTACAAAAGATATAACTGATCATCTCAATCTTAAAATTTTCATTTTTAATTGCTTGTACTAACCATTCAATAATTTCATCTGAATTATCAAGAGAAAAATCCATTTCATAATTAAAACTGATCATTTTAATTCATTTGTTTGAAAAACAAACCCTTTTCTTACTTTAGAATAGGCAATAAACCTAAAACTATCCTTTAAAAAACAGCTCGATTCGTATTTAAAATCGTCAATATCCTCTAACTTATCTATATACTCTTCTTTGTTCAGGTCACTATAAACTGTTTCTGTATTATCATTATTAGCTATAGATCCCTTTCCATCAATCAATAGTTCAAAATATCTATCATCACTTTCAAATTTATACAGATCAAGAATATAATTATTGGATAATGATGGGCCGAAATTAGGAACGCTATTCATCATATTATTCTGAAAATGCATTTGCTGTTGTTGCCACATCATAAACTGATGATGGTGCCACCACCAATTGTAATTATAACTGTATGTAATATCAACATAATCAATCCTAACAAGGCCAATACCAGCAATAGTTTTGTTCACGGCAATGGTCGGAATATACTTCTTCTTAGCAGCTTGTTTAAGGTAATCTGTTATTCCCTTAAAATTCTCTTTAGATTTAACATACTTACCTAACGATTCTTGGAGTGCAATTTCACTCAAAACCCTATTAGTATAAATATCCCAAACTTTAATAGTTCCTTTATCTTTACTAATAGCTAATTGATATAATTTATTATCAAAAACATAACTTGTTGATTTCTTAAACTTAATAGCATTGGTATTACTAAAACTATTACGGAAAGGATCATTATCATTGTTCAATGAAAATATCAAAACTGAAGTCTGGTTTCCTTTTTGATCTTCTTTTGTAAAAACTAAATCATCTTCGATTAAATATACCTTTAATTTTAACGTAGATCCGTTATCAACAAACTCATCTGTATTAATAGAACTTATATATTGATCCTTAAAATATCGTTTAATAGATGTTCCTTCAATACTGATATTTATATTTTTTTCTTGAGCCTCTTCAGACCCCTTAAATTGCCGAATCAATAAATCAGTTTTACTTTTATAAATGAGAATTGATCTATCTACTTTTCTAAATGAGGTTTCAAAATCTTTATGCCCAAATGCTTTTGATTCACTAATCTCCTTAGATTCTATATTTAACTCAATTTTTCTAATAAAGTTTTCTTTTTTAATCTTATAATTTAACAAAAGTGACAACATGTTGCCGTTAGAATGAAAAGAAACCAATGAATAGGAATGTTTATTTTTAATTACACCCATCTCAATTACCTTATCTCCATCATATAAATATGAAAAAATCTCAAACCTTTTTGTATTCTTATTCTTAGCAAAAATCAAATGAAACGATTTATTATCAGGTAAATCGCCTGAAAAGGTATTTTCTACTTTAAAATGGTCTGGTAATTTTATTAGCTCATCTTCTATTAGGTTAGCAAACCCGATGTTTAAAAATAACATCATAACCAACATAGCAATTTTTATTTTCATACTATTTATTCTTAAAATATTCTTGAACCTTCTTTTTATAATTATTCCGCAAAGGTAAAGGTTCTCTATTTAAAATTTCGTTGGAGTTGAAATAGATCTTCTTGTTCTTTATTTGAGGAATTTCACGATTTTCAAACTGTCTGGTATTCGATTCTGATTTTCGTTTGTTGTCTTTACCTTGTTCAAGTGTAGCATTTTCTAATTTTAACAATTCATGTTCTAATTTCAACATGTTTTGTAAAACTTCATTATTAAATCCTTTATCCAATAATTGCTTTTCTAACGCTTCCATTTGCTTTAAAGCTTTTTGTGCTTTTGAACCACTTTTACCTTCCTTATTCATTAACTCTTGTAAGGCCTCCCTTAGCGCATTTTGCTCCTGATATATTTGATACTGCTCTCCAGTCATTTGTTCACCCTGTTTTCCACCTTCGCCTTGTTTTCCTTTTTCTTCTCCCGGCTTTTTTCCTTGTTCTTTACCTTTCTTAATGCCATCCTTCATTTTTTGTGACATTTCTCCTTGTTTCTTAATTATATCAGGTAAACTAAATGAATTTCCTTTACCCTTACCGGAGCCCATTCCCGGGTTTTGTAAACTGTTTAAAACATTACTCAACATATTAGCCAAATTATTAGCGGCTGTCATAGTATATTGTTGATTAGATGTTCCTTGTTTCATCCTATTTTCAGCAATATTCTCAAGAGATTTATCAAGATTATAATGAACTTCGGTTAAGTCCTTTTGAATATTGGCTGAAAGTTTTTGTAAACGTAAAGCAAGTGTATACAAACTATCATCAATATGTTCGAAATGTTCCTTTAAAATTTGTTGTTGTTTTAACTTAATTGGAAACTCCGCATGACTTGCGTCAACATCATCTAGAGATAGCATCAACTGTTCCTGATCAAAAGAAAAGATCAATAAATTTTCTAAAATGGCCCTTAGATCATCAATATTCTCATTAATAGATTCACCTTGCATGGCAGCCATATCACTTTGCATTTGTTCACTCAATTGTTTCATCTTCTTGGCAGCCGACTTTTGATTTTTTTGTGCTGACTTTTGTTTATCTTTTGAAGGTTGTGGTTTGTCCTTACTTTCATTTTCTCCTTTTTCCTGTTCCTCTAGTTTATCGATAGCCTTATTCATCTCTTCATCAATATCTCTTTCCTCCTTGTTGGTGTCAGGAAACTTCATTGGCTCCGCCAAATTCTGATTTTGCTTATTCAGATCTTTAAAATCTTTTTTAATTTCATCGAACTTGTCATTCAATTTTTTTTGATCTTCTGCGCTGTTCTTTTCTTTATCAGCTTGTTTCTCTTGTTTTTGAGAAAGAGAGTCTAGTTTTTTAGTAATTTGAGATGCCTTTTTCTCAACGAAAAAACGCTTGGTCAATTCCAATAACCTTTCTAGCGAGCGCTTCTTTTGCTTATTCTGTTGAGCCATTTTGTCCAACTTCTTTGAGATGCCTTCTTTGTCTAATTTGTCAGACATTTTTTTAAGCTCCTCTAATAATCTGTCCTTTTTTTGCAATTCTTGTGCTTCTTCAATTCGCCTTTTTAGTTCTTCTTTTTTATCTTTAATCGATTGGTCTTCATTGTTTAATTCTTGTTCGTCTAAATTTTCTTTGAGCTTGTCTGTATTCTTTTCTAACATCTCTTGATATAGGTTCTGCCTCTTTAAAAATTGATCAAATTCCTTTTTATCATTCCAATTCATTTCAGATTTCTTTTTCAATTTTTTTGAAAATTCCTCAAAATCTTTACTTAATTCTTCTGTGCTTTTTGCAGTTTTATTTAATTCGTCTAAATTTTGCTGTTGCTCTTTTAAAAGATCGTCTGTAATCTCCTGTTTAGACTTATTATAATAAGTAAATGTGCTGCTTTTGGTTGATTTACTACCATTTACAGCATCATTATCAAACAACTCAAAATATATGTCATAACTAACACCTACATTTATATCAAGATCAATAGGAGAAAAAATATAATAGAACTCTTCAAATACCCCTTTTTTAATTTCAATAGAATGGCTTTTAACAGTAGATTTATCTTCAGAATTATAATAAACCAGATTCAGTTGTTTTAGCCCATAATCATCACTGATCTGGCCTGCAAATTGTACCGGACCTCTACTAACTGAATCTATATCAGATTTTACTTCAATCTTTGGAAACTCATCTTTGACAACATCAATATTATAATTTAATTTTTCATAAGCCTTTAACTTGTTATTTGAGGTTGTTATTTGATACGCCAAATTCTCTTTAATTCTTTTACTAATTAAAAAAGTGTTTTCTGAATCTAATTTAAATGGCGTTGATTTAATGTTAATAAAATTCAGTGTTTCTGTTGCTTGTGTTTTTACTTTCCAAGTAACAGTTGTACCCTCAGGAATCAATGCGTTTCCTGTATTTTTGATCATCTCATCTTTCTTGCCGGTATAAGCAGGATAGTTTAAATACATTTCAAAATCAGTTACCGTTGGTGTTTTAATAATTGATAAGTCATATGTTCTAGAACGTACACCATTTGCCTCTAAATAGAAGCTAAGCCGATCTTTAAGGTTGGTAAATTGGAAAGAAAACCTACCTTGACTCTTGTCTTTAAGCAAATACGACTCCTTATTAAAATGTATTTGAACATTTTCAGGAATAATATTTCCAACAGTTTCTACTTCTAAAATAAAAGGTTTGTTTTCAATAATATCTAAATTTTTATTTAAAATTCGAAAATTAAATGGCGCCGGTGGTTCATAGGCTGTTTGGTAGTTTATAACTCTGGTGAAACTGTCATTAAATAATCTATTATTTCCGGTAAGATAAGTAAATACCCAAATGACTATTGGTATCAATAAATATTTTAAATATTTAGCATTTCCCTTGAAGTTTATGGCATTTTTAAACGGAATTGGTTGTAATGAAGACGATTTCTGCTCGATCCCGGCTATTAACAATTCCGATTGTTCTGTACTTTGATTTAGCTGTAAAACATTTAATAGTTTATCATCTACCTCAGGAAAATATTTACCAATTATTTTAGAAGCATCAGTATAAGAAATTCCTTTTTGCAAACCTAAAAGCTTTATTATTGGTAACGCAATGTATTTGATAAGTAAACCTATTTCAACAAAAATAAAAACAAAAAATAAAATACTTCTGGCGTTTGGTGCTAGCCATAAAAAATATTCAATAAAAAGTATGATTAAAAAATATAGTAACCCGAAGGATGAAAACAAGATCAACCCTTTAATTAGTTCATTGGTATAATACTTTTTAATGAACAGTTGTAGTTTGTGCTGTATGTCGGTAAAATTACTCATATATTTTATAGACCTTAAAAATACTATTTTCATTGCCAAGTAGTATCTTTGCATTCAAATTTTAACAGAATGATTAACAAGATTAGGGTTCGATTTGCTCCAAGTCCAACAGGTCCGCTTCATATTGGAGGTGTGAGAACTGCATTATTTAATTATCTATTTGCAAAAAAAAACAAGGGGGCTTTTATACTTCGTATTGAAGATACAGATCAGACCAGATATGTTGAAGATGCTGAAAATTACATAGTTGAATCGTTAAATTGGTTAAATATTCCTTTTGATGAAGGACCGAATATCGGTGGTGATCATGGCCCATATAGACAATCAGAACGTAAAGATATCTACCAAAAGTATATTAAAGAGTTAATTAATTCGGGCAATGCGTATTATGCTTTTGATACAGCCGAAAAATTAGATCATCATAGAAAAGATCATGAAGCAAATGGTAAAACTTTTATTTACAACTGGCACAATAGATTAAAATTAGATAATTCTTTATCGCTTATCGCGCAAGAAGTTCAAGAACGTATTGATGCTGGAGAAAAGTACGTGGTCCGTTTTAAATCACCTGAAAATGAGACGTTAATTTTAAACGATATTATAAGAGGAGAGATTAAAATCGATACGAATGTTTTAGACGATAAAATTCTATTTAAATCTGATGGTATGCCTACTTATCATCTGGCGAATATTGTAGATGATCATTTAATGGAAATAAGTCATGTAATTCGAGGAGAAGAATGGTTACCATCTCTAGCCCTACATGTATTATTATATAAAGCATTTGGATGGACAGCTCCTGAATTTGCACATTTACCTTTAATCCTAAAACCTGAAGGTAAAGGAAAATTAAGTAAACGTGATGGTGATAAATTAGGATTTCCTGTTTTTCCTTTAGAGTGGAAAAATGGTGATGATGTTTCACGAGGATATAGAGAAGATGGCTATTTTCATGAAGCTGTTGTGAATATGTTAGCTTTATTAGGCTGGAACGAAGGTGATGGTTCAGAAAAAGAAATTTATTCGCTAAAAGAATTAATAAATGCCTTTAGTTTACAGCATGTAAGCAAAGCTGGCGCAAAATTTAATCCTGATAAAGCGAAATGGTTCAATCAGCAGTACTTGCAGATTCAGTCAGATGAGAAATTGACTAAATTATTTTTACCATTTCTAGAAAAAGAATTGAATGCGGCCGCGGAAGAAAGCGAAGAATCAAAAGAGCAAATCTCTAACTTTGTTCAAAATAACAATGATTATGTTTCAAGGGTTATCAGTTTAATAAAAGAACGCGCTACTTTTATTTCTGATTTTTGGGATTTAGGTCGCTTCTTTTTTATTGCCCCAACTTCTTATGATGAGAAGGCTACTAAAAAAGCATTTAAAGAAGAAACTCCTGCACTAATGAAAACATTAATTAATGTATTAGATTCAATTGAAGAATTTTCCTCTGAAAACGTCCAAAATGTTGTAAAAGCATGGATCACATCTCAGGAAATTGGTTTCGGAAAAATTATGATGCCCTTACGATTGAGTTTAGTAGGTTCCTTACAAGGACCAGATGTGTTTGAAATTATAGGCTTAATTGGTAAAGAAGAAACTATAGCAAGTATTGAAAATGCTATACTTAAATTAGGTTAAAAAGATTGTTATGACATTTTCTGGTTTTCTAAAATTCGTCCTCTGTTTTTTTATAACAACTTCTGTTCTCTTTGCGCAACAAAGTTATACTATAAATGAAGTGCCTAATCCAAAAGATAAAGATGGGGGCTGGGTTTCTGATCCAAACGCTTTTCTTAGTCCAGGGGAAAGATCTCAAATTAATCAATTGATTACCGGAATGGAAAACAATACTACTGCCCAAATAGCCGTAGTAATCTTACCAAGTATTGGTGATGAAATTCCTAAAAGTTTTGCTGTTGATTTGTTTGAAGAATGGGGTATTGGTCAAGCAGAAAAAGATAATGGTTTATTAATTCTTACAGTAATAGATCAACGTAGAACAGAGTTTGAAACGGGTTATGCGTTAGAGCCCATTTTAACAGATGCTATTTGTTATAGAATAGGTACACAAGAACTTGTTCCGCATTTTAAGAATGGAGCCTATGGTGATGGGTTGTTATCAGCTTTAAAAAGAATAGAGCAAATATTAAATAACCCGGATGTAATCAATGAAATTTACGATAGTGGTGGCGTAGCATATGAAAAAAAGACAAGCACATTTATGTATGGTTTGTATGGCTATATAGGTTTAATGCTGCTTATTCTGATCTTTTATCTCTTAAAGACTAATAGCATCAATAAAAGTAAAGAAAGCCTATATGATAAATACCACCATTTAAAAAAAATGAAGCATTGGGTCTATATAGTTTTCTTTCCCTTACCTTTTATTTTATTGCGTTTGATATTTGTTAAAAAACGACTTTTAAAATACCGTAATCTTACTCGCTTTAGTAAAATTAACGGAAAAGAAATGTTTAAAAAATCTGAAAGTTCTGATAATTATTATCTGGAAAAAGGAGAAGTGGTTGAAGAGAAAATCAAATCTGTAGATTATGATGTATGGGTTACTGATGATGAAGATGACATTTTAATTTTAAAATACGATACTTATAATTCAAAATATTCAACTTGTAAAGAATGTAATTATAAAACCTATTATAAAGCGAGAAGTAAGACTATAAAAAGTGCAACTACTTCTTCAACCGGTACAAGAAAAATAACTTATCAATGTAAAAATTGTGACTACAAACACACAAAAACTGTAATAATCCCTAAAATTAGCTCAAATAGTGGGTCTAGCTACAGTGGTGGTTCTTCCGGAAGTAGTAGTTCAAGTTTTGGTGGTGGCTCATCTGGAGGTGGTGGCGCTGGTGTAAGTTGGTAATTTTTATGTCTGAATAGTTTCTTAAGTAAAAAATTGCTTATTTTTTGTAATGATTGGTTGATTTTTACGTCGTTTCACATAACAACTAATTCAATCTTTATGAAAAAGCCTTATCTCTTACTTTCCGTTTTGTTTATATTGTTTTTTTTAAATATTACTTTCGCTCAAGATGCTGTTTACAAAATTGAATTTATAAGTAACTGGAGTAGTACAACACATCCCACAGATTATCCGACAGCTTCGGCGCATTGGTCTCCATTAATTGGTACAACCCACAAAGATGCTACTCCTTTTTTGCAATTAGGAATGCTTGCTACTGATGGTGTAGAACAGGTTGCCGAAACCGGAGGAACTTCTATCATTACACAAGAGATAAATACTATTATTACTTCGGGAAATGCATATAAAATTATCAATGGCTCTGGTTTAAATACCGGATTGGGCACTATTACTGTTAATAATGTCGAGGTTGACGGTAATTTTCCATTTATAACTTTATTAACTATGATTGCTCCTAGCCCTGACTGGATTGCTCAAGTCAATAATATAAAATTAACGGATGGGTCTGATAACTGGCAAACTTCTATCTCGGTTGATGTGTATGCAACTGATGCCGGTACAGATGATGGAACTACTTATTCATCAGCTAATGCAGATACCAACCCCGCTGAAAATATAAGAAGTTTAGAAAATACGCTCCCTTTCTCTGACGAAATTGTTGGTACTTTCATTTTTACATTACAGCAAGTGCTGGCTGTTCACGACAATTTATTACATGAGCTGGTTTCCATTTATCCAAATCCGAATGTGGGTTATATAAACATTAATAATATGAGTAGCATTATCCTTAATAAAGCCGATATCTATAATATCTCTGGAAAAAAGGTGAGAGTTTTTGAAAATATAGCAGGTAAAAAAAGGATCGATTTCAATGGTCTTGAAAACGGAGTGTACTTCTTAAAGCTTAATTCTGATAAAGGCAACATTGTGAAAAAATTGATCATTCAATAATCTTTTTTTATAAAAATATTTTGTAACATTTTATAAAAACTGCGTCTTGTAAATAGGTACTTAAGTGGTATCTTTACAACCAATCATTAATCTAAAAACTTTATAAATCATGGTATCAAATCTTATATGGATTATTCCTATTATATTAATAATCCTTTCGGGGTTATTTATTGTAAAACAACAAACTTCTGTAATCATTGAGCGTTTCGGTAAATACCAAAGTATTCGCCAATCAGGGCTAAACTTAAAAATTCCGCTAGTAGATAGAGTTGCTGGTCGAATTAGTTTAAAAATTCAACAATTAGATGTTATTGTAGAGACAAAAACTAAAGATGATGTATTTGTACATTTAAAAATTTCTGTTCAATTCTTAATTAGAAAAGATCATGTTTATGATGCTTTTTATAAACTTCAAAATCCGCATGAACAGATAACAGCCTTTATATTTGACGTAGTACGTGCCGAAGTACCAAAAATGATTTTAGACGATGTTTTTGAAAAGAAAGAGGAGATCGCACTTGCAATTCAACGTGATTTGAAACAGGCTATGCTTGATTATGGTTATGATATCATAAAAGCATTGGTAACTGATATTGATCCTGATGAAAGTGTAAAAGTTGCCATGAACCGAATTAATGCTGCCGAACGTGAAAAAGTTGCCGCACAACATGAGGGAGATGCACAACGTATATTAATTGTTGAACGCGCAAAGGCAGAAGCAGAAAGTAAACGCCTACAAGGTAAGGGTATTGCTGACCAACGTAGAGAGATTGCTCGTGGTTTAGAGGAAAGTGTAGATGTATTAAATAAAGCTGGAATTAACAGCCAAGAAGCCTCTGCATTGATTGTAATTACACAACATTATGATACGTTGCAGAGTATAGGTTCTGACACCAACTCAAATTTAATATTATTACCAAATAACCCAAATGCAGCAAGTAGCATGCTAAATGATATGGTAACAAGTTTGGTAGCAGCAAATAAAATTAATGAAAGTGAAAATATAAAAAGGAAAGGAAAATAACTAGTCTGTTATTCTTGAAACAAAAAGAGCAACATATAAAATATGTTGCTCTTTTTGTTTATTTAATCTTATAAAAACTATTTTTCCTTTTTATCTTCTTCTTCCTCTTCTTCTTCTGATTTAGTGGCATCTTTAAATTCCTTAATTCCGGTTCCTAAACCTTTCATTAATTCGGGTAATTTTCTTCCACCAAATAAAAGTAGAATGGCTAAACCAATGATAATCCATTGCCATGGTCCTACAAATCCTAAAAATATCGTTGCTGTTGTCATCTTATTAAATTTTACTCAACAAAGGTACTAATTAAATATATATGCAAATTATAAATAATTATCCTTTATTTACAATTCTTCCACCCATAATTTTTTTACTATTAACTTTTTCCGGATTTCCCTGATAATATATATTTCCTCCAAAACGAACTTTGGCATCTAATAAATTTGATACATTCACTTCTACATTTCCTCCTGAAGCAGATACTACATCAGCATATTCGGTAATTAGGTCATAAGCCTCATAAACTCCTCCCGTAGTTACTTCAACCTCTTGATTAACTGCTTTACCTCTAACTTTTATACTAGCACCTGTAACAGCTTTAATTGTGAGATATTTAACATCAATTGGTGTGGAAATATAAGCTCCCTCTTGGGTTTTTATAGTCAAGTTTACCTGGTCTATTGTTTCATCAGAAAAAATTGCGCCCCCCTCGTTGGCGTCTAATATCAATAAATCTTGATTATAAAATACTTTGATCTTTACTTTATCAGGATTAAAATTCTCTGGAAATTTTAAAGACAGTTTAAGTTTACCGTTAACATTTTTTACCGTAACATCGTCCGTTTTCTCTCCTGAAATCTCAATTTTAGCTTCAGTAGCTCTTTCAATTTCAACTGCTAAACCATTAAAAACTTTGAGTTCTGTAAAATCACCTAAATTCTGAGTTTTGTCTTGTGCAAAAGTAAATGCATAAAATCCTATAAAAAGGATTATTAATTTTATTTTTTTCATAATTAAATTTTAGAGTTATTTAGAAGTAAAATTATGATTTAACTTACAATTATTATGCCTTAAAGTATATTATTAAAAATCATTGTGATTATTGATCAATTCGAAATCTAAATGTTTGCGTTCCAAATCTGTTTTTTTAACTTTTACCATTACCTCGGCGCCTAATTGTAATACCCTTTTTGTAGATTGACCTACCAAAGCATACTGTTTTTCATCATAAATATAATAATCATCTTTAATATCACGAATACGGACCATGCCTTCACATTTGTTCTCAATAATCTCAACGTAAATTCCCCATTCTGTAACACCAGAAATTACTCCTTTAAATTCCTGATCCTGATGATCTTGCATATACTTTACTTGCATATATTTAATAGAAGAGCGCTCTGCTTTTGCCGCCATCATTTCTCTTTCTGATGAATGTTGACATTTTTCTTCATATATGGCTGCTTGAGGAGATTTTCCACCATCTAAATAAAGCTGTAATAAACGATGTGTCATAACATCAGGATAACGTCGAATTGGTGAAGTAAAATGACTGTAATAATCAAATGCTAATCCGTAATGGCCAATATTATCGGTTGTATAAATTGCCTTACTCATAGAACGTATTGCAAGTGTTTCTATCATATTAGCTTCACCCTTTCCATGAACATCATTTAATAATTTATTCAAAGAATCTGACGTAGTTTCTCTTGTCTGTGTATTGATTTTATATCCGAATTTACTAATAATTTGTTGTAATCCTGCTAGCTTTTCAATATCTGGTTCGTCATGAATTCTATATACAAAAGTGTTTTTGGTAGGGGTTCCGTTTTTGTTCTTCCCTATAAACTCAGCCACTTTTTTATTTGCCAATAACATAAACTCTTCAATTAATTTATTGGCATCTTTTGACTCTTTAAAATAGACTCCTGTTGGAATATGATCTTCATCTAAATCAAATTTTACTTCTATTCTATCAAAAGTAATAGCACCTTGTTTCAGACGATTTGTTCTTAGTTTTTTAGCTAGTTCATCTAGTTTTAAAGTGGCATCAACAATTTCCTGATCTACTTTATAGGCTTTTTCACTTAAAGAAATATCTGAAGGAATGGTGTTTTCTTTTGTTTCAATAATGTGCTGCGCTTCTTCATAAGCAAATCTTTGATCAGAATATGTTACAGTTCTACCAAACCATTGATCAATAATTTGCGCTTTATCATTCATTTCGAATACAGCAGAAAATGTTAGTTTCTCTTCATTGGGTCGTAAAGAGCAAACTCCGTTTGATAACACTTCTGGTAACATAGGTACAACCCTATCTACTAAATATACAGACGTTGCTCTACTATAAGCCTCGTCATCTAAAATAGTCCCAGTTTGTACATAATGAGAAACATCTGCGATATGGATCCCAATTTCATAATTGCCATTTTTCAGTTTTTTAAAAGATAAAGCATCATCAAAATCTTTTGCATCTTTCGGATCAATAGTAAAGGTTGTTGTAGCCCGCATATCTCTACGCTTAGCAATTTCATCTTTTGTAATATCTCTAGATAAACGCTCAGCGTCTTTCTCTATTTCTTCTTTAAATTTATATGGTAATCCATATTCTAATAATATAGAATGGATCTCTGTATCATGATCTCCGGGTTTACCTAATACAGTTATTATTTTACCAAACGGATTCTTAGAATTATCTGGCCAATCTGTGATTTTTGCAAGTACTTTATCTCCGTCTTTAGCACCATCAATTTTATGCTGTGCAATAAATATATCAGCATACATTTTAGCATCATCAGGTATTACAAATCCGAAATTTTTATTCATTTGTAGAACACCTACGAATTCGGTTTTAGCCCTTTTAATTACTTCAATTACTTCTCCTTCTAACTTATCATTATTTCTTCTTCTGTATACGTAGACTTTAACCGTGTCACCATCTAATCCTCTATTTAAGTTAATAGTTGGTATAAAGGCATCTCTTTCTAAACCATCTGATACAAAGTATGCATTTTTATTAGAAGTAACATCTAAAATACCAATGTGATAGTGTTCATTTTGGATAATTTTATACTTTCCTCTTCCGGTTTCTTCTATTCTTTTTTTATGTTTTAATTCTTCTAAATTCTTAATAATTTCCTGTTTTCCTTTAGCATCATTGACACCAATTTTAGAAGCAATTTGTTTATAGTTAAATGAATGTTGTGAATTTTTGTTTAAGGTTTTTAAAATCTGAGCAGATAAGTCTTTAATAGTACTACCTTTTTTTTTACGTTGATATCTTTTTTTAGGCATGAAGCAATTTAATTCTTTATATTTTTTAAAAGTACTAAATAATTAAACATTATATAATAAAAAAAGCCTCAATTAATTGAGGCTTAATATCAATAGTTATATTTAAAATTTATTTATTCTAATACTATCTTTTGTTCTATTGTTCCTTTTGAAGTCACTATACGTAAAACATAAATACCTCTAGGTAATTTAGAAACATTTAAAGTATTTTCAGTTAAACTTACCTGAGCTTTTTTACCAGTAATATCTATTAAAGAAAAACTTTTTAATTCAACATTTCTTTTAAGTTCAATGTTAATTTTATCCGTACTAGGGTTAGGATATACTAATATATTTTCTTCTAATACAAATTCAGGTTCTTCTTCAATATCATTTAGAAGACCAGTAATTCTTCTTATTCTATTATTTCCTCTATCAACTATAAATAAGTCTCCTTCATTATTAAAAGCAAGTCCTGTCGGATTTGCTAATTTAGCATTTGCTGCCAACTCTCCATCTCCTGAAAATCCAGCTTCTCCAGTACCAGCAATTGTACTGATAATTCCTGTTGTTGTATCAATTTTTCTTACTTTATTATTTCCTCTATCAACAAAAAATAAGTTTCCGCTTTTATCAATTGCCAACCCTAAAGGGTTTGCTAATTCAGCATGTTTTGCTAAACCACCATCCTCTGTAAAACCTCTTTCTCCTGTACCAGCTACTGAAGTTATTATTCCGGTAGATAAATTTACTTTTCTAATACGTTCATTACCAGTATCTGCTATATATAAATTTCCATAATCATCTAAAGCTAAACCTGTAGGATTTGCTAATTGTGCTATTTTAGCAGCGCTGCCATCACCAGAATACCCTGTTTCGTTAGTACCCGCAACTGTAGTAATTTTACCAGTTGAAAACTCAACTTTACTTACTTTACTATCACTATTATTAGAAATATAAAGATTACCTTTTTTATCAAATACGACATTAAAAGGACCACCTAATTCAGCATCAATATTAGGAAACTCTGTTTCAGATTTTTTACCGAC